>JAANMY010001669.1_pt1 | contig 23778 bp, 21 predicted proteins | sample 7279691 | NCBI WGS metagenome assembly JAANMY01 (sample SAMN14094543, study PRJNA606508) | bioreactor metagenome | isolation source: A lab-scale SPAN reactor treating ammonium-rich wastewater day 388 | place: Ireland: Galway | collected 2018-02-07
GCCCGATGCCCGCTTCCACCAGCGCCGACAGGGCGCGTTCCGCCGCGTCGGGATCGCCGCGATATGCCCGTACCCCGTGCGTCAGGTCGCGGGCCGTCACCGTGCCGCCCTTGCGTTCGATCCACTCCACCAGCCGGCGCGTCTCCCGGTCGTCGTCACTCTCGGACAGGATCGCGTAGACGCGCCGGGCTTCGTCACCGAACCACCGGGCCAACACCACGCCCGCCGCGATGCTCGCCTCATCGACCCGCGCCGGATCGCGTAGCGTGGTGTCACCCGCCGCCCAGCGGGTCAGGTGAACCACCAGCGCCAACCGGGCCGCGTATCCCTCCAACTTCGACCACGCCGCCGACAGGTCGCCGGACAGTTCCGCTTGCTCGGTCGCGTGTTCGTTGTAGAACGTCACCCACGCCCGCTTCCCGTCGTCGGCCAGCCGCACCAGCCGGGGCCGCATATCCGGCCCGTACCCGTCAGCCATCAGCGGGCTTTCGGGATCGGGTTCCATCGTGAGAGAGAACAGCCGATCGAACACCGCCGCCACCGCCGCTTCGGTGTCCGCGTTCACGTCCGCTTCGGTCCACCGCTTCGCCTTGCGCGGGGGCATCGCGTACAGCACCCGCGCCGCCATGCCGCTTTCGTGGTGTTCCTGCCCCAGCGCCCGCGACAGGATGCCCGGTTGAATCCCGCCGGTGATACTCACCGATGCCGATGGAACGTGGATCGTCGGCGGTATCCCGGTCTTGCGGTCGATCGTCATGGCTTCGCCGTTGTGCATCGACAGCCAATGCGCGGAATCCGCGCCCGCCTTCCCCGCCTTCGCGTAGCGGTCGAACGATCCCAACCAGCCGGCGAGTTCATCGCGGGCCAGCAGCACGCCGCGCGGGTTGCCCAGCAGGATCGGGGCCAGGGCTTCGGTTGTGGTGTCGGACACGATGTACCGCCGCGCGATCGGCGGGGCGGGTTTCTCGGGCGGGTCGCCGGCGTCGCCGTGTCCCTTCGCCGCTTGCCGCTTCCAGCCGGTCAGTTCGGCTTCATACCGCTGGTGTTGGGCTTCCCACTCTGCCCGTGCCGCGTCGTGTTCCTTGAACGCATCCGCTTGCGCCTTGCGGATCGCCTTCATCGCCAACCTGAACGCGGGTGTTTTCATCGTCCCCGACTCGCCCACGATCGCCGTCCACACAATCGCCGGCTCGGTCCACCCGCGCTTCAGCGCGATCCGGTGGGTGTTGCCGATCGCCGATGCCAGCCCCGACAGCAGGGGAAGGGCGATGTAAGACGCATCGCACCCGATCGCCTTCGCCGCTTCGGTGACGAATCCCCGAATCGGCTCGGGCAGTACGTCAGTGGGGAAGGGCGTGAACGCGGGAACCGCCGGCGCGTCGGGCGTCACCGTGTCCGCGTCCGTCTTGTTCGCCAGGGCTTCCACTTCCGCGCGGATCGGGTCAACGTCCACGCCGCGATGCTCCACCAGGTCCGCGCCGTCGCCGCGTCTTGGGCGCGTGTCCGTTTCGCCGGCTCGGGTCGGGCGTGAACAGGTCAGCGGGCCGCAGCCCGATCGCGCCGCATACCGCATCGACGGCACAACCGGCGTGGCAGTTCACCAGTGCCCGCCCGTCGTCGCCGGCGTGGATCGACAGGGAAGGGTTCCGATCATCGTGGGCCGGACACTTGCAGCACCAGCCCGCGCCCGCCTTGCGGGGTTCGTGTCCGTGTTCGCGCAGGGCCGTCAGGATTCGTTGCACGGGGCCGCTCATGCCGCACCGCCTTCCGGCTTGGGCGCGTGGTTGGGCGTCACCCACACCGCCGCCGGGCGACCGCTCGCCGTGTTCCGCCGGCGTCCCGAATCGACCACCAGCCCAAGGGCGACAAGTTCACCACGCCGGGGCGTGTACGTCTGACACTTGATCCGCAGCGCCGTTTCCCCTTCGTCATCGGTTGCGCCGTGCGGGCCTTGCTCCACGATGAACGCCAGGACACGGGCGCGCAGGTCTTTCGCGTGGCCGGCGATCCGATCCGCCGCGACGCCGGAAGTTCCCGCCGGGGCGTTGTGCCGCGCGGGTGGGGTCAGGGGCAAGCGAGTAAGATTTGGGGAAGTCTGATCGTCGGCGCTCGCCCCGTTACTGCCAGGTCGCGGGGCGTCGTCGTCTCTGGGTGGGCTTGGATCGAACAGCGTGGCGATCATGGGCGCACCGCCTTCCGCGCTTCGATGTACCGGCGCAGGTCCGCCACGTCGAACAGCCGACGCGACAGCAGTTTCACGCTCGGAAGTTCGCCGCGTGTCCGCAGGTTGTCGATCGTGCCGGGCGACACGCCCAGCAGCCGTCCGGCTTCGCGTCGGTCCACCAGCAGCGGGGCCGGCGTGTTGGCGTTCATCGTCGCGTCAGCCGTGCCGGTAGTTGTGGAGCGTGCGCCGTTCACTTGGCACCGCCCTTCGTCTGCCGCTCGGCAAGCGCCTTCAACACCGCCGCCAGGTCGAACATGCGCAGCCGGCCCGCACGGATGCAAGGCAACCGCCCCGCGTCCGCTTCTCGCCGCAGCCACGCCGCAGGTAAGCGCGTCGCTCGCGCCAGTTCGTCTACTCTCAGGTACTTTGTGTCCATGCCCACAGTTTCGTGGGCTTGGCGCGATAGTCAGCACCGATGTATCAGCGTGCGGCTTACTTGCTCGCTTGCGGCTTACTTGCGGCTTACTTGCTTCCCCACCGCGCCCACTTTTCGGCCATCGCCGTTCGTTCGATGAAGTTTCCGGCGCGCGCCGCCGCGCTCAGTCGATCAACTTCGCTCGGGTTGTATCGCCGGTTTCTCGCCGCCGCACCCTTCAACTCCACTTTGATCCCCGCCGCTTTACGGACGCGCCGGAAGGTGTCGTCACTGATACCGGCTTCGCTTGCAAGGTCGCGCATCGTTGGATCGGTTGGCGTCGCGTCGTCAGCAGCACCGCCCACCGCCAAGACCGCCCGCTCTACTCGGTCCATTCGCTCGGCGTGCGCCGTCGTCAACTGGGCGACCGCCGCGATGCCCGCTTCCAGCCGCGTCATCGCTCCGGGTTCGGCCAGTTGCCGCTCGCGTGCGTTCATCCAACTTTCCGCCCACTCGATCGCGCTTGCTCGCTTGTGTCGATCGAAGGGGATGCCGGTATCGGCGAATCCGTCTAGCAGGTCGTGAAGTTGAATCCACCCCGCTTCACCGCACGCCGTCAGGATCACTTTCGACCAACTATCCGGCTCATCATCCCATGCCCCGCCCGGATCGCCAGCGCGGGCTTCGCCCAACGTCGCCACGATCCACTCGACTTTTCCCAAGTTCGGGCGCAGCCCCGCGACATGCGCACCCGTGCGAATGTCGATCAACAGGGATTGCCACTCTGCCGGCGTGAACGTCCCGCCCGTCATCAGCCGCCGCCGAAACGCCGCCAGGTGTTGCCACAGCGGATCACTTGTCGCGCGAATGTCTGTAGTAACGTGGAAGTCGGGCCGCTCGATTGTGCCTTGAATCGTGGCCGGCGAATGTCTCGCCTTCATGCGTTCCACGATCGCCGTCCGTTGCTCGGGGGAGTACGGGCCGGTGACTTTGTACTCGGGGCTTGGCTTCGCGTGGGGCTTGCGGGCTTTGGATGTAGTGCGCTTGCGCGATTTCTTCGCGGGCTTCCGTGCCATTGGTTCACTCGCCTTTCTCGGGCCGGTCGGGCGGGGTCTTGGGGCGAGTGAGCGCCAAGACCCCAGCCCGATCCGTTCATCGGGGGATCAATCCCGATGCCCGTTTCCGTCATTGTTCGCCGTCCGCGTAGGCGATGCCCGCACACTTCCGACACCGGACACCAGCCCGCACGGGATACAGGTGCGCCCGCCGGCACTTGCAGCGGGGGCACACCAGCCACACCCGCCAGCCGTACCGGGCGTCCGCGACCACCGCCAGGGCGATCCGCTCGCCGGGGTCGTCGGGCTTGTCAGCGGGCCGCACGTCGATCGCGTGAAGGGTCCGCAGGTCCGTCCCTTCCGCGATCCACCGCCGGCGGAGTTCGTTGGCGTCGATCCGGTTGGGGTAGTCCGAAACGTGCCACCGCTCGCGGGGCCGGCCCGTGTTGCGGTCGGTCAGTTCACCAGCCCACGAATACCGCAGCGCCCGGATCGCCGGGTCCAGGTTTGCCCGATTCAGTTCGATCATCGCGTAACACTCGCCCCGCAACGCCCGGCTGTTCCGCGTATCCGGGTCGTCGGCCCGCCGCTCGGCGCTCGCCTGCTCGAACCGGGCCACCAGCGCATCCCGATCCGCTTGCGGGGCATCGTTCAACCACCCGCGCCGAATCGCCGTCACCATCAGCCGACAATCACCGCGATAGTGCCGGGGATCGGCAAACAAGGTGTCAAACTTGGGGCGTGGGGCGTGGGCGTGTTCGTTCGTGTTCATCGTGATACCCTTCCGTGGGTCGGTTCGGGCCGTCGATTCAGGAAACCCCCGCCGGGGGGCTTTGGGGGCGATCGTCCGGGGTGACAGGGCGCGGGGCCGCTTCCAGGTCCGCCAACAGTTCGGATAGGTCCACCCGCTCAAACGCTTCCAGCAGGTACGCCATCGCCGCGTCGCTCAGGTCGTCGGGCCGGGCGACTACCGCCACGTCGTCGCCGCCTTGGGTCAGCACCACCGGGACGCCGCCCGCGATCCGCGCCAGCACCGCCGCCACCGTCAGCCCGTCCACCGCGATCCGTTCCATGCGCCACCGCCTTCCGGTTGAAACAAACTCTGTCCCGTGCCGCGACCGTTCCCGCAGCCCGTGGGGGCGCAGGTTCGGTCGGGAGTACCTTCACGTCGTCGCCGGCCCGCTTGGGGGCGTGGTGGGCGTCGCCGCCTTCACCATCGCCACGATGCCCGCCCGCAGCGCCGGGGGCAGGTCGGACCACACCGCGACCACCGCCGACAGGTCGGGATCGGTGGGCTTCGCCACCCCCGCCGATTCACCGAACCGTGCGCCAGTGTTGCCGGATTTGTTGCCGCCCGACTCCGCTACCCCCGACTTTCCCGCAGGAAACCGGGGTAGTTCGAGTCCTGTTGCGCCCATCGGCCCGTTTCGCAGCGTTTCGCACGGTTCCGCATCTTCTCGCGCAACGCCCGCGTCAACAAGGCTTTCCGATGATTCGTGCGGATCGGTGCGAACCGATAGGTGGTGTTGCGCGCCCGAATGGGAGGCTTGGTCGTGGTCTGCTGGTGCGAGCGAGTTGATGTACGCGCGGGATCGGAGTGGGGCACCGCAATCGCACGTGTTTCCTCGGTCGCCGTTGTTCAGCACCCTGCGACCCACAGGTTCAGGAACAGGATGAAGTCCAGCGTGTCTACGGCTCCGTCGCCGTTCATGTCGGCGGAGTCATCCTTCGCTGCCCAGAGGCTGAGGTACGCGAGGAAGTCGAGCGTGTCGGTGCGCGTATCGCCGTTCACGTCCGCTGCGCAGTTCAGGACGAGCACGTCGTAGCGTTCGACGGCGGCGGTTCCTGTGACTTCGACGGGCACGACGGTGAGCGTGTGCAGGCCGTGGGTCAGGCCTGATTCGGTCCATCGCCATTCGAAGCGGTCGTGCTTCACGCCCTGGTTGAATGGCGAGAGAAGAGGGATCGGGTCTGTGTCCGGCGGCAGATTCCAGAAGAAGTGGACGCGTTGTGCCGTGCGGTCGAGCAGCGCGACACGGAACGTGGCCGTGGTGGCGTTCTCGATCGGACCGGTCGTGAGCAGTTCTACCTTCGGTCCTACACGATCGATATAGATCGTCGTCCTGAACTCGCGGAAGAGGGGTGCATCGCCCGCGTTGCGATGACGGAACGCGAGCACGGAGACGTAGTTGTACCCCTCGGGGAGGAGCGAGGCGTCGATCACCTGCTCGTAGAGGCCGGCCTGGTGACCTGAGCCGTAGAGAGGTTGGAAGGTGGTTGTGAATCGCTCGTAGCCCGCGGCGACACCGGCGTCGTATGGGTAGTCCGTGGCACCGTTGCCGTTCAGGTCTGCGTGTCCCTCGTTGATCCGAAAGATGGCATCATCGTCTGTATTCGGATCAAGGGGATCGGTCTGCATCGTCGTGAGGCGGAGCGTGAAAGATTCCGTGCTGACAACAGGGACGCTGGAGAGCCTGCGGCGAGAGAAGGGGGCCTGAGGCGGGTCGGCGGGGATGAGGCCGGACGCCTCGGGTATCTCAAGAACGCCGCTCGGGACTGCGGGGCCGTAGACGACATAGCCCATGGCGTGTTCGAGGCCGTTGACGCTGCGGTTGTTTGGCATGGTGATGAGGACGCGCCGATCGGCGCCGACTGTGAGGATTTCGGGGATGAGGTTGGTCGGGTCGATCTGCAGGTCGGCGGCGTTGCCGGTGAGTTCGTGGAGGCGTGTGCCGGGCGGGAAGGTCGTGAGGACGTTTCGTTGCTGAACGCCGTTGTCGAAGCGGTCGTTGACGGCGACGAGGAGGTTGGCGGAGTATGCGCCGCCGTCGAGTGGCGTGCTGAGTTCGTAGACGAGAGCGTCGTCCATGGACTGGTTGACCGGGTCGGACCAGTTGAGGGGGAAGAACTGGCCGCGGGCGTACTCGTTCCGGATGCGCACGAGCGTCGTCAGTGCGGGGTCGAGTGAACCTGACGCGGGGTCGAGTCCGAGTGCGTTGGGCGAGCCTTCGCGGGGAAAGAAGCCGCCAGAGCGTGTGATGCCGCGGGCGTTGTGGTAGACGATGGGCGGCCCGGGTCGCAGGAGGGCGTAGGCCATCTGGGGGAGGCCCTGCTGGCGGCGCGTGGGAAGGGGGGGGGCGGCGGAACCGTTGCCGGCCGAGCCGTTGTCGTGGCTGAAGACGTGGTTCACGCCGAGGGTGCCGTTGTTGAACCCGTCATCTGTGGTGTCGATGTGGGCGGCGAGGACCGACGCCCACGAGCCGAAGCCGGCGGCGTTCAGGACGTCGCGCAGCGAGCCTGCTCCGCTCAGGTCGAGCGCGTCGCGGTCGGCGAAGGCGTCCTTGCGGACGTACTGCGTGTAGGTGAACCAGTTGCCGTCCACGCACTCAACGAAGGAAAAGGGGGTCGCGATGCGGCCGTCGGGCGTGAGGCGACGTTCGTGCACGACCGTGTCCCAGTAGGTGTCCCAGAACCAGGTCGGCACGTGCTTCGCTGCGTCGAGGCGGAAGCCGTCCACCCTGAACTCGTCGAGCATCCACTGCGTCCACCGGAGCAGGAGGAGGGTTGCGTTCTCCGCGATCGGATCGCCTTGCGACGGATCGTTCGTATTGAAGGGATAGACGAAGAACTCCCAGTGCTGACCGGGGGGAGGGTTGCGTGAAGTACCCGGGTTGTGGACCACCCTCGGCGGCAGGTCGCGGTCCTGGTACAAGCGGGCGTTGGCCGGATTCGGCTTGTTGTAGAGCGTACCTTCGGGGATGTTCTGCGCGTGACCGGCTTTCACGGGGTGGCGGATGAAGAGGTTGTTGGATTCGTGCGCGATGTCGATCAATGCGACGAGGTCGCCCTTCTCGCGGTCATAGAACGGCTTGCCCGGATCCTCCGACTGGTAGTACCCTGCGGCGTGCCCGGCGTGGAAGTCGCCCCAGTTGTCGGTCGGCAGTTTGTCGCGCGGCGGGTTCTCCGACGCCATCCAGAATCCGGGGTACCCGCCCGCCTCCTGGAAGGATTTGCTTGTCTGGCGCATCGAGTTGTGGTTCATGATTGTGTCGATGTAGATCAGGCCATTCGCTCGGCGCAGTTCGCTCGTCGCCGCACGAAAGCCGGCCTCGGTCCCGTAGGCCGTCGGCGACGTCGGCGTGCCGAGATCGAAGCGTTCGAACGGGTCATAGCCGGGGCTTTTCGGGTCGGCGCATTTCGATGGGGGCGGCAGCCAGAGCGCGCCGTAGCCCGCGTTGAAGAAGTCGGGAGCGCGGTGCTCGATGTCAGCCCACGGGCACTCGAACCACTGAAGGATGACCGGGTGGTCTTGCCCGTCCGCCCGGGGGGACGGCGCGAAGCCGACAGCCACGGCGAGCAGGAGAGAGCGGGACAAGGTCTGGGCATTGGTCATCACATCCTCCCGTGTGCTCCGCCATTATGCGGCATCAGCCGCCCGCGCGGAAGAGGAAACCTGCGAAGTGGAGCGTACAGGCCCTCGGATGGCGGGCGTGGCGGCAGCCGGGGGCGTTCCCACGCGGAGCAGCAAGGCGGACACCGTGGCGGTTCGCCTCGCAGGCGCGTCAGTCGATCGTCTGAACACGCTTGCTGCGTTTCTTGTCGATGACGTTCACACTCTTCTCGCTGTCGCTCTCTTCCTTGAAGAAGACGTCGTGAATCTTGTCGGTGATGAGTTCCGCGTGCCCGTCGGTGAAGACGTAGTTGCCGCCCGCTTTGCCGTGGTTGTCGTCCTTGGCAAACTTGCCCACCGTCGTACCGGCGGAGTCGGCCAGGTCCTTCCGCCCGTACCACGCGTCGGTGCTCACGTCCGGGCCGTTGGTCTCGTCGCCCCAGATCGGCGCGGGGTGGATGATGACCGACTCATCGGTCTTCAGCCCGGCGATGTAGAGATAACTCACGTTGTATCCCACGATGCTCCATTCCGATGCAGGCGGCTTGGGCTGCATCGGCTTGCCCGCGTTGTACGAATAACCTGGTTTGAACGGCATGCCGTACCAGCGATCAAGCGTATCTCCGGGGCACGTCAGGAACTGCCAATCGGAAACGTAGGCCCGCATCAGGGGCGTCTTGTTGCCGTCCGGGTAGGCGGCGAGGTCGGGGTCGCCCGTCGCGCCGACGAACCCGTGCATTCCGTCGCCGAGTCCGCCCGACTGGCCCATCTGGTACAGGCTGAAGAGGCCGGAGACGCCGCCGACGACGTACTGAAAGTCCAGACGCCGTTCGCCGGACTTGCCGTAAAAGGCGTCCTCTGCCTGCTTGGTGAACGGAATGAGCGGGTACCAGTCCTTCCACTCGTTCGCGTAGTACGTCATCGCGAGGCCCATCTGGCGTGTATTGCTCAGACACTGAGCGATACGGGCGGCCTCCCGGGCTTTGCCCAGGGCAGGAAGCAGAAGCCCGATCAGGAGAGCGATGATGGCGATGACGACGAGCAAATCGATCAGCGTGAACGCGCCGCGGGTTGCAGGGGACGTGCGCATGGCGACTCCGGTCCGAGACCTGCTCCGCCTCCCGGGTGAGACCCGGAACGCCAAAGGGTACAGACCGCAAACTTTCGGGTCAATGCCTCGGAATCGGCCGGCAGAAACCCCTTGGAGCGGTGAGGCCGCACCGCTAGACTGCGCCGTGTCCGCGCCGATCGCGGTTCGGTCTGGAGGAACCGCCGCCGAGAGCGGGCGTCGCACATCTTGAGGCAAGGGAGAAGCGATGAGCACGAGAGGGATTCTGTTGTTTGTCGGCGTGGCAGCGTCGGCCGCGGTGGTCGGCGCCCAGCCCGTTGTGGACGGGCAGCGCGACGCCCTGTACGGTGCGCCCATCTGGGTGCAGACGAACCCGACCCAGTTCGGCGATTCCGGGCAGTCGGACCCCTGCGATGATGAGGATGTCGGCTGGCCCGATCTCGTCACCACGGGCGTCGAAATGTCGATCCCGCTCTCCGCGCTGGGGAACCCGGCGGGTGCGATCAGAATCTGCGCCTTCGTCAACGGAAGCGGCAACGACTTCGTGTCGAACCAGATTCTCGGTGGGTTGCTCCCCGGCACGTCGAATCCGGGCGAGCCGCGGAACGTGAACCTCAAGAACTACGGCGGCACGCAGCACGTTGAGTTCACGCCCGCCGTGGTGGGCGCGGCGCCGATCATCGACGGGACGCTCGACGGCGTGTACGGCGCTCCCGTGGCGGTGCAGACCAACCGGACCGGCTTCGGCGACGCCAACATGGGCGCGTACGACTACGCCAATGGCTCCGAACTCGACGCCTTGTACGCGGTCGTCCACGATGGTCGGCTGTACGTGATGGTCACCGGCAACCTCGAATCCAACTTCAACAAGTTCACCATCTTCTTCGACACCATCCCCGGCGGGCAGAACAAGCTCCGCGGCGACAACCCCGACATCGACTTCAACGGCCTCAACCGCATGGGGGACGACGGCTCCGGCAACGGGCTTGAGTTCGACGAGGGTTTCGAGGCCGACTACGTCATCCTCTTCGGCGGCGGCGGCGAGCCGTACACCATCTACCCCAACTACGCGGAGGTCATGCCCGGCGGCATCGGCCGCTGGCTTGGTGCGGGTTCCGCTGTGAGCGATGGCGTCCTCTTCGGCGGGTCAAACCCCGACGACATCCGCGTCACGATCAACAACTCGAACGTGGACGGCGTCTTCGGTTCCTGCCCACCCCCATCGGGGACCGAGGACCACGCCACAGGGTCCGAACTCAACGCCGTCTACTCATACTTCGACGGCCCGGGCAGTCGCCTCTATCTGATGATCACCGGCAACCTCGAGAACGGCTCCGGGTCCAAGGACTCCAACAGCGGCAACAAGCTCAACCTCTTTCTCGACGCCGCGCCGGGCGGGCAGAACCGCCTCCGCGGCGACAACGTTGACATCTCCTTCGGCAACCTCAACCGCATGGGCGACGAGGGCTTCGGCAACGGCCTGACCTTCGACGCCGCGTTCGAGCCGAACTACTGGATGAGCATCAAGATCAACGACAACCCGCCGTGGCAGACCATGGACTGCGCCGTCCTCCGCACCAACGGCCCGCTCAAGGACTTCAACGGCAACAACCTCGACTACGGCGCGTGGGACAACAATCCCAAGTCCGATCGCGCTCCGGTGCCCTTCGACGGCCCGCGCGTGGACGTGCAGGACGGCTTCACGCCACAGCTGTATACGAACTACGCCCCGCGAACGACGCAGATCGACCCCTTCAACCCCGTGCCGGGCCTTCTCCTCTTCTACCTCGACAACTCCAACGTCGGCGGCGTGACGGACACCGACACTTCCGACGCCCCCAACGTCACGGCCGGCTTCGAGATCGCCATCGACCTCGACGAACTGGGTTGGGACGGTGTGTCTGAGATCAAGCTCGCGGGCTTCATCGCAAGCCCGGACTCGTCGTACCTCTCCAATCAGGTCATCGGCGGGCTGCCGGCGGGAACAGGCAACCTCGGCGCGATCGCGGACGTCCGCAACATCGACTTCGCCGACTACGCCGGCGACCAGTTCGTGGTCGTTCCCACCTCGAAGCCTTGCCCGGCCGACTTCAACGGCGACACCATCATCAACTCGCTGGACTTCATCGCGTTCCTGAACGCGTACGTCGCCCAGGACCCGCGGGCGGACTTCAACGGCGACACCATCATCAACTCGCTGGACTTCATCGCGTTCCTGAACGCGTACGTCGCCGGCTGCCCGTGACGGTTGTGCCGGAACCCCTCCCATGGAACGGAGGCCCCTGCGCTCGCGCGGGGGCCTCTTTGTGTTCGAGTCCCACGCGGCGTCCGCCGGGGAGCGGGCGTCCATGTCACTTGACGCGGAGAGGCTCGAAGCCCGTGCGGTACTCGCGTCGCACGAGCGTGCGGTTCGCCTCGGCGTGGTTCGTGAACGAGAGGCTCGCGCGGTCCCAGTCCAGCGATTGGCCGGGGTACTTCGCAGCCTTCATGGCGAGCAGGCCCGGTTCGGTGCAGCGGATGCCGACGTCGAAGGGCATCCAGAGGTGCGGGGTGTCGCGTCCGAGAGCCTTGTCGACCCAGGCGTGCCAGTGGCTGAACTTCTCGTAAGTGGGGAGGCCGGGCCACTCCATGCCGTCGGTCTTGCGTCCTTCGCGCCAGATTTCGAGCGGCCCCTCCGGGGCGAGGACGAGCGTGCCGCCCTCGCAGACGACGATGGTGACGATGCCGCTGGGCCACTCGCCCTCGCCGATGCCGAGGTGCGAGCGGTCGGGCCGCATGTTCGAGTCGTAGAAGTAGAAGTTGCACGTCGTGTTCGCGAAGCGGTCGCTCTTCACAGCGTACGTGACCATCGAGAGCACGCGGTCGGCGTGGAAGTGCGACAGGTCGCGCGAGGGCGTCCTGGTGCAGACGCGCACGGGGCTGGTCAGCTCAGGGAATGCGTAGAAGAGCACGTCGGTGAGATGGACCACCCAGTCCGTGATCTGCCCCCCGCCGTACTTCCACCAGCTGCGCCACTGCCGCTGGACCATCTGCGGTCGGCACGGCTCGTGCTGCGCCCCGTTCAGCCAGAGGTCATAGTTGAACCCCGGCGGCGGGTCGACCGGGTCGCCGAGCGTGCCGTCGGCGAAGTAGTGCCCGCCGGCGCGGGAGCCGTTGCCGAAGGTGATGTGGACCTCGATGACCTTCCCGAGCGCGCCGGTGCGCAGGATGTCCACGGCCGCACGCCGCGGGGCGTGCTCGATCCGCTGGGCGCCGACCTGCGTGACGAGGTTGCGGCGGGCGCGGACGGCGCGTTCCAGCAGGTCGAGTTCCTCGAGTTGCTGCACGAGCGGCTTCTGGCCGTAGACGTGCTTGCCGCGGTCGAGCGCGAGCGTCATGATCGCGCAGTGCGAGTGGTCGGGCGTGGCAACGATCACGGCGTCGAACTTGTCGCCGTGCTTCTCGAAGGCCTCGCGGTAGTCCTCGCAGGTGAATGCGTCAGGGTGCTCGCGTGCGGCCTCGGCGAGCGCGTTCGCGTCCACGTCGCACAGACCGACGATCTCCGCCAACGGGTGCGAGGCGATGTTGTGCCGGTCAGCTCCGCCGATCGTTCCGATGACACCGATCGAGAGCACGCGGAGTTTGCTCGCAGCCCGCGCCGGCCGGGCAAACCCGACGCTCGGAGCCACGAACGCCGCCGCGCCGAGAACAGCGGCCGTTTGAAGGAAGTCACGCCGTGAAACGGTGGCGGTGCCTGCTGCCATGAGATCACACTCCCGCTTGCGGCGGCATGGGGCCTCGCTCGCACGTCGGCGAATCGGATGCTTCGCGTGCGGCACCTGACCCGACAGCCACGGCCGACGGCCGAGAGTGTACCGGGAGTCCGCCAGAGCGAGTGGACTGCCTCGGGGCTTCGGCGGCAGCACCAAGCACGGGTGGAGACCCGGCAGATCGGGCTGACCAATGACCCCGACGGGATTCGAACCCGTGTTACCAGGATGAAAACCTGGTGTCCTAGACCTGGCTAGACGACGGGGCCTGAGCGCGGCCATTGTAGCCCTCGCGCACCGTCCGGCTACCGAACGTGCTCCGTCCGGTCGCGTACCATGACGCATGACGGCTGAGGCCCGCGACGAGTCCGTCACGCCGATGCCGATTCCGCCGGACGCACGCGGCGTGCTGCTCTTCGGCGGGACGTTCGACCCGCCGCATCGCGGGCACACCGAGCCTGCCGTCGCCGCACGCGACGCGATGATGCCGCCGGGGTCGTGGCTGGTCTTCGTGCCCGCGGCCCGATCGCCGCACAAGTCGGAGGCGCCTGCGACCAGTGCGGCAGATCGCGCGGCCATGCTTCGACTGGCGATCGCCCCGCTGGCGCGATCGGCCGTCTGGACCGACGAGATCGACCGGGCGGAGCGCGGCAGCGCAGAGCCGAGTTGGTGGGTGGAGACGCTGCGACGGGCGAGGCGTGTGCTTCCGCCCGGCACGCCGCTGCGGTTCCTGATCGGGTCGGATCAGGCGGCGGCGTTCCACCGCTGGCGTGCGTTCCGAGCGATTCTCGCGCTCGCCGAGCCGGTGGTCGTGCTGCGCGAACCGATCGCGGACGCGGCGACGCTGGATGCCGCTCTGGAGGCGTCGGGCGAGTGGACAGCAGCGGAACGGCGCGCGTGGCAGAGTCGGATCGCGCCCGCGCCGATCATCCCGGCCTCGGCGACGGCGATCAGGGCAGCGCTCAACCGCACCACCCCCCCCTCTGGGGAGGCGAGCCGGCCGCTCGCGAGCGTGCTCGACGGTGCGGTCCTCGAGTATGCGCGCAGCCATGGGCTGTATGCTGACTGGGGCTTCGCCGGCTCGAAGAGTCCGGCTACGATCCGCCCTCCCGGTCCCGGTAGCAGCCTGGATGCCGCAGCCATGCCCGACACGCCCGACAAGCCTCGCCACTTCATCCGCCAGATCATCGACGAGGATATGCGTTCCGGTCGGTGGGGGGGGCGTGTGCACACGCGCTTCCCGCCCGAGCCGAACGGCTATCTCCACGTCGGGCACGCCAAGAGCGTCTGCCTGAACTTCGGGCTGGCGCAGGAGTACGGCGGCAGGTTCAACCTGCGCTTCGACGACACCAACCCCCTCAAGGAGGAGATGGAGTTCGTCGAGGGCATCAAGCGCGACGTCCTCTGGCTCGGCGCGGACTGGAGCGGTCCGCACGGGGGCGGCATCTTCTGGGCTTCGGACTACTTCCAGCAGATGTACGACTACGCCGTCGAACTCGTGAAGAAGGGCCGCGCCTACGTCTGCGACCTGACCGCGGAACAGACCCGAGAGTATCGCGGCACGCTGACCGAGCCGGGCCGACCCAGCCCGTACCGCGACAGGTCCGTCGAGGAGAACCTCGACCTGCTCGATCGCATGCGGCGCGGCGAGTTCCCGGACGGCTCGCGCACGCTGCGCGCGAAGATCGACATGGCCTCGCCGAACCTGAACCTGCGCGACCCGGTCATGTACCGCATCCTGCACGCCACGCACCACAACACCGGCGATGCCTGGTGCATCTATCCCATGTACGACTGGGCGCACGGGCTGGAAGACTCGATCGAGGGCATCACGCACTCGATCTGCACGCTGGAGTTCGAGAACCACCGGCCTCTCTACGACTGGTTCATCGATGCCATCAACGAGGGCCGCACCGACGACGGGGCGGGGCCTTGGGGGAGAAAGATTCCGCACCCGCAGCAGATCGAGTTCGCCAAGCTCGCCCTGACGACGGTGCTGATGAGCAAGCGCAACTTGCGCCGGCTCGTCGAGGAGGGTCACGTCGCGGGGTGGGACGATCCGCGCATGCCGACGATCTGCGCCATGCGCCGGCGAGGGTACACGCCGGAATCGCTCCGCACGATGTGCGAGCAGGTCGGGGTGACGAAGTACAACAGCGTGACCGAGGTGGTCGTGCTCGAGAACGCCGTGCGTGACCACCTCAACAAGGCCGCCCCGCGCCGGATGGCCGTTCTGAGGCCGCTGCGGGTCGTCATCACCAACTGGGCGGACGGCGGCGATCCGGATCGCACCGAGTGGATGGATGCCGTCAACAATCCCGAAGACCCTGGGGCGGGCACGCGCCGCGTTCCCTTCACCCGAGAACTCTTCGTCGAACGCGACGACTTCATGGAAGACCCTCCCAGGGGCTACTTCCGGCTCGCGCCCGGCGTCGAGGTTCGCCTGCGATACGCCTACTGGATTACCTGCCGTGAAGTCGTGAAGGACACGGCCGGCAATGCCGTGGAACTGCGCTGCACCTACGATCCCGCCACCCGTGGCGGGGAGACTCCCCCCCCTGACCCCGACGGCAAGGTCCGGAAGGTGAAGGCCACGCTGCACTGGGTGAGCGCGACGCACTGCCGGCGCGCCGAGGTCCGCCTGTTCGATCGCCTCTTCGTCGCGGATGAGCCGGGCAAGCGGACCGGCAACTTCCTCGACGACCTGAACCCTGCTTCGCTGGAGACGATCCGCGATGCCGCTGTCGAACCCGGGCTCATCGGGGGGGCTCCTGACGAGCCTGCCTGGCCGGACTGCATCCGCCGCTTCCAGTTCGAACGCCTGGGCTACTTCTGCGTTGATCCGGACTCGACGCCCGATCGTCCTGTCTTCAACCGCACGGTCACGCTCAAGGACACCTGGGCGAAAGTGGCAGCGAAGCGGGGGTGAGCCGGCTCCCGTCGGGATCGCTCGCTATCCTCCCGCCCATGTCGCTCACCGTCACCGGCACCATCGGCATCGACACCGTCTTCACGCCCGACGGCCAGCACCGCGAGAACGTGCTCGGCGGCTCGTGCACCTACTTCGCCGCCGCGGCCTCGTTCTACACGCCCGTCCGCATGGTTGCCGTCGTCGGCGACGACTTCCCCGCAGACTTCCGCCGGACCATCGCACGGTTCGCCAACGTTGACACGGTCGGCCTCGAAACCCGGTCCGGCAGCAAGACGTTCCGATGGGGCGGCCGCTACCAGCCCGACATGGACCACCGCGACACGCTGTACACCGAACTCAACGTACTGACCGAGGCCCCCCCCCCGGTCCCAGCAGCCTACCGGGACTCACGCTTCGTGTTTCTCGCCAACACGCACCCCGCGGTGCAGATCGGCCTGCTCGACCAGTTCCCCGGCCGCCGGCTTGCCGTTGCGGACACCATGGACCTCTGGATCAGCACCGCGCGGGCGGAACTCGAGCTGCTGCTGACGCGAGTGGACGGACTCGTGCTCAATTTTGATGAGGCGGAGCAGTTCACCGGCCTGCGCAACACCGTCGCCGCCGGACGCCGCCTGCTCGACTTCGGCCCTCGATTCGTCGTCGTCAAGAAGGGCGAGCACGGAGCGATCCTCGTGCACCGCGACGGCATCGCCGCGCTGCCCGCCTATCCCGCCGAGCGAGTCGTCGATCCGACCGGCGCGGGTGATTCCTTCGCAGGCGGTCTGATGGGCTTCCTCGCCTCATCGCGCGACGCAGCGGAGCCTGGCGCGTTCGACGCCATCCGCCGGGCGATGGCCCACGGCACCGTGATCGCCTCGTTCACGATCGAGGCCTTCAGCCTGGAGCGGCTTGCCTCGCTGACACGGGCCGAGATCGACGCTCGGTTCGCCGAGTATCAGCAGATGTTGCGGTTGCACTGAGGCGCGCCCACGGCGCGAACGGCGGACGCTATGCGCGGGCGAACCGGAGGCGATTCCCGTCAGGATCGATGACGAGCATCTCCCGGGTCTTCCAGGGCGAGTCCCTTGGTGGCTCGGCCACGCGCACGTTCCGAGCGATCACTTCGCGGAACAGCGCATCCACGTCGTCGACGATCAGGTAGGCCGCTCCGCCCGGCTGGCAGTCGCCGGTGTGCTCCGTCAGAAAGAGCGACAGCCCATCGCGCGTCACCTGCGTGAACACCGGAAAACCCGGCTCGAACCGGTGCTCCCAATCCACGCGGAACCCAAGCCCGTCCACGTAGAAACGGCGGCTTCGCTCCCAGTCCGTCATCCGCAGTTGAGGAAAGACCCGCTGTCGCGTGTGGCGCTCCGTCATGACGACTCCCTACTCGTATGTCGGCCGCTGCGGCCAGCCTTCGGGTGAGTCCTCGAAGTTCTCCTGCCTTCCCCAGGGCGTGAGGTCCAGCAGGCTGTACGAGTCCGTCAGCCGCTCGACGCCGCGCCCGTAGGTCGAGTAGGTGTGGAACACATCGCCTTCCGCGCGAAAGAAGACGCTCAGGCCGTGCTGCTCGCCGCGCAGGAACCACGGCTCTTCGTCGGAGCGTCGCTCAAGTTCCGCGCGGTCGCGGTAGTTGTACTGCAGGGGGGCAACGCGCGGATCCTGCGTGACATGGAAGTCGTAGTTGAAGTCGCTCCCGAACGATGAGAACCACCGCCAACGCCAGCCCTTCATCGCTTGGAACGCGGCGAGTTTCGCCAGCGGGGCTCGCGACACAAGCGCGAACGAGGTGTCGCGCTGGCCGAGCATGGAGAGGTCGCCGAGCGAGTCCACGAACCCGGTGCAGCCCGGGCACCCCTTCTCCCACTCCGGGTCGAACATGAAGTGGTACACGATCAACTGCCGCTTCCCCTCGAAGAGGTCGAGCAGCGTGGCCCGCCCATTCGGGCCGTCGAACTCATAACGTTTCTCCAGCCGCACCATCGGCAGCCGTCGCCGCCTCGCATTCACCGCGTCGTAGCGGCGTGTCAGTTCCTTCTCCTCGGCGAGCAGTCGAAGCCGCTCGGCAAGCCAATCCTCGCGCCCGGCGATTCGCGGGTGCGCAGCCGTGCCCGTCTCCATGAGGATGCTCCCTTTGTGCGTCGTCGGATCCTCGGGTTGATCACTTCTTGCGCCGGAAGTCCGCCCGCATGAACTGTCGCCACTCGCCGTCGTCGCCGAGTTTCCAGGCCGTCAGCACGCGATGGTCTTCGCTCTTGAACTCGTGCACATCGCGGTACTTGGCCATCTTTCCTTCGACGCAGAACTCCGGTCCCTCGGTGCTGAGCGTGAGCACGCGCCCAGCCGGGTCGAGTTCACCCTCGTACACCCACATGAAGTCCATCATCGATCCGACCCAGGTGCCCACGAAGCGACCGCGCCGAGGGTCGTAGCCGAGGGCCGTCAGCATGGTGCCCTCGCCGCCGCCGGGCATTTCCATGCGCCCTTCGCCGATCATCCACATCCCGCCCATCGATCGGAAGCGCTCTGATCCCGAGTGCTTCGCCTTGGGTTGATCCGGCCCCATGTCGCATTCGCCCTCGACGGTCCATTCGCCCAGGAACCGTTCGAGCCACTTGTGCTGTTCCCCCGGATTCGGCATCATTGTTCACACTCCTGCTGCATGTTGGTGTTGCGATTCGTTGTCCATTCGCCTCTGGTTCAACCGCGCCGGCCCGAGCCGACGCGCTCTTCCGCCAGCCTACGCACCCGCTCCAGTTCGTGCCCCCAGCCCTCGACCACGCCCTCGCGATGTTCGTCGCTGATCTGCCCGATCGCCTTGTGGATCACTTTCAGCCGCGTCCCGCTTCCCTCGGCCGTCAAACGGTACTGAACGAAGTTCACGGCAGGGTACGACATGAACAGCGGGCCGCAGATTTCGAGCAGGCCCGGGGGCTTGATCACCTGAACGTGCCCCCAGAAGTGGCCGGTGTCGTTACCGAGGTCTCGGAACCATCGCCCGCCGGGCCACGGCTCGATCTTCATCGGGAAGGGCGTGCCATCCGGCATCTCGCTCATCGGTCCCATTTGGTCCAGCAACGCCGCGAACACCACCGCCGCGGGAGCCGCCACCACAACGTCCTTCGTCACCTCCAGCGACCGCACGGCATCCTCTGTGTTGCTCGTCAGCATGACCCGTTCTCCTTTGATTCGGTTTCGCTCGCCGCCATCCTCTCCGCGCGTTCCTTGATCCGGTCGAGTTGATGACCCCAGAACCGCTCGAACGTCTTTGCCCAGTCGTGCACAGGCTTGAGTCGCTCGCCTTCGAGGCGGTACAGTCGGTGTCGGCCACGCCGCGTCACCGACACGATCCCTGCGTCGCGCAGCACCCCGAGGTGCTTTGAGACCGTCGGCTGGGGCAGCCCGAGCGATACGACCAGCTCGCCCACGGCGTGCGAAGCGCCATCGCCCAGCACGCCGATGATCTGCCGCCGCCGAGGCTCCGCCACCGCGCCGAATACGTCCGACAGGTCACCGGCCGCAGCCATGTCGAAAATATATTCTGCAAACGGAATATGTCAACTCGGCGATCGGCACCCCCTGCGGGACGAAAATGACCGTTTGATCGCAACTCCCAGACGCCTGGCCGGAAAGTTAGTAAGCACTAGGCTACACTGTAGTGGGGGTTGGCATGGAGAACGCTCCTGACGCTTCGAGCCGACACTTGGCCGGTCGTGCCTCGGACGATCTCGCGGCACGGCTGGCCGCGCTCGAAGCGCGAGTCGCCGCCCTCGAGTCGGGCACGCGAACATCACCGTCGTCAAGACAGACGAGCAAAGGTGCGGTTCCGAAGTCTGCCTCCGCACAGGCACAGCAGACCGTGCCGACAGCACATGCCGCGCCGCCGACAGGAGTGGCCGGTCCAGCGCAGCCGTCCGATGTTCATCGTTCGGCGAAGCCTGCGATCGAGCGGCAGATCGGTGGTCGCGTGTTCGCGGCGGTAGGGGCGCTGGCGGTCATCATCGGCCTCGCGCTCGGGGTGAAGGTCGCGCTCGACGAGGGGTGGTTCCGCCTGCTGCCGCCGCTCGGCCGGTGCATCGCCACGGCAGCGTTCGGCGCGGCTCTGCTCGCCGTCGGCGAGATCGCACGCCGGCGCATCAACTCGCTCGCGGCTGCGGGACTGAATGCCGCGGGAGTTGGCGCGCTGTTTGTGGCCGCGTACGCCGCCTACGGCTTCTTCGGCCTGATCGAAAGCACGCCCGTCGCGTTCGGCCTCATGGCGATCGTTTCGGCAGTCGGCATCGCCGTCGCCATCCGCGGCAACCTCGCCTCCACCGCCGTCCTTGCCCTGCTCGGTGGCTACCTCATCCCGGTTCTCCTCGCCGACCGCGAGCCCGCGCCGCTGGTTCTCCCTCTGCACCTGCTCGCGCTCGCGGTCGTCGCGCTCTCGCTCTCTGTATGGCGCCGCGTGCCGTTTGCCATTCTCAGGCCGCTCTCGTGGTGGGCCACGGGCGTCCTCGGCACGCTCTGGACGTCCGCGCAGGGTGTCGATCACGCGATCATCGCGCTCGGGTTCTGGGCGGCCGCATGGTCGCTCTACCAGTCCGAACTGATCCTGTCAGCCCGTCGCCACGGCATCTCGCCGGACGAGACGCCGCGCCGCAGGCGCCTGCGGCGAGCACATCCGATCGTCATCAGCATCGCGAGTTCCGCGTGGGCGACGCTGATGGCCACGGTTGTCATCCGCGAGTGGGGGATGCTTGAAGACTGGATGGCGCCTGCAGCGGGCTTTGTCGCCACGGCGGTGGCCTCGCTCTCGCTCGGGTCGAGCGTGCGCGTGCTGCGCGACCGCCCGCGCACCGACACGGAGTCGCTCGCGGCGTGTTTCGCCGTGCAGGCGGGCGGCCTGCTCATGGTGACGATCGCGCTCGCGCTCGCGGGCTGGACGGAGACCGCGGCGTGGCTCGCGATGGGCGTCGCCGCGGTGGTCGCCGGGCGATGGATCGCCGCGCCCGCGCTCGACCGCTACGGGCTGCTCCTGCTCGTCGTGGCCACGGGCCGGCTGCTCATCTGGGATCACACCGTCGGCGGCCTGGCCTCGCCGTGGGTCGCGGATCGCGTCGTCGCCGTTTCCCCGTGGATGGTGCTGATGCTGGTCGGCGCGGCGGCGTGGGGGGCGTCGGCGCGGCTGATGCTCGTCGTCGCTCGCCCCGGCGAAGAAGAGGAAGAGGCGTCGCCGCTCGCGCAGCCGACGCGGCCGCCGGGGCTCGGGCGGGCGTCTCCCGCGCGTCGGCTCGGCGTGTTCTGTGCCTCCGTCGCCGGGCTGCTCTGGCTCGTCGCGTTCATCCACGCGCGAACGCACGCCGGCGCAACGTGCATCGCCTGGCTCGGCGGCGCGGCGATCGTCTTCGCCGCGCACCGTATCGAACCGCGGCTCGCGTTGCGGTGGATCGGCGCGGCCATGCTCGGCGTGGTCTTTGTCCGGCTGCTCGTCGTCGAGACCGTCCGGCCCGACCTGCGATGGAGCGGCATCGACGCCTTCGGTCTGCGTCTCGCGCCGTGGTCCGCGTTGCTCGTCGCCTGCGGCGTGGTCGCGACGCTCATGGGGCGTGCCGCATGGGCGGGGCGAGCCGCGCCGTCGGCGGACGCTGCCGCGTGGGCGTTGCGGGCCGGCGCGTGGGCGGGGATCGGAGCGGCGCTCGCGTCGCCCGTCGCGCAGCAGAGCAGCGCGGCCGCGCTCGCGGTGTTCTGGTCGATCGGCGCGTTCGCGCTCGCGTTCGTGCATCGTCGCGTGCCGCTCCTCCGCCTCGACGCCGCGGCCGGGCTGGTCGCGCTCGCGGCGACCGTTGCGTGGTGCCGGGCGTTCCCGCCGCACTCGTGGCAGGCGGACGGTTCCGCGCCGCTCCTGCATCCGGGGCTGTGGCGGTCGTTCGTCGTTGTTGCAGCGCTCGTTGCGTCGGCTCGGGCGCTGCGCGGCGGGTTCGCGGCGGGCGCCGTCGTCGTCGCGTGGATCGCGGCTTCGGTCGCGCTCGTCTCGACGACGCTCGAGGTCGCGCGCGTGGCGGAGGCGATCGCCGCCGACCCGACCGCGCGCCGCGCCGCCGTCTCGATCTGGTGGGGCATCGCGGGCGCGGTCGCGGTCGCGTGCGGTTTCATGGTGCGCCGAGCCTCGCCCCGCTGCGCCGGGCTTGCGCTCATCGCCCTCGCCATGCTCAAGGTCGCGCTGCTCGACCTTCAGGGCGTGCCGCCGGTCTGGCGGGTGGCGAGTTTCCTGGGCCTGGGCCTGCTCATGCTGGGCGTCGCCGTGCTGTACGCCCGGCTGGCGGCGTCGCTCGGCTCCGCGAGCGAGGGCGCGAACCCGCGGCTCGGCGGTTCCGAAGAACGGGTCTGAGCCGCGTGCCCGCGCGCTAGACTATGGTTCCGGGCGTGCATCAAAGGATGGAGCGCACAACCCCATGAAGACCACCACCGAGTCCACTCCCTGCGCCTGTTTCGGCGGGGCGGAGCGTGTCGCCGCGGGCGCGGACGCCGTTCTCCGCCAGTGCAGCGACCTGCTCCACGCCGTGAGCGACGACGCCTACCGGGCGGAGTCGCGCGTGCTGGCGGGCGGCACGATCGGCAAGCACCTCCGCCACACGCTGGACCACTTCGCCGCCGCCTTGGCCGCGCGCGAGGGCGGGACGATCGACTACGACCACCGCGAGCGCGGCGTGCCGGTCGAGACCGACCGGGCCGAGGCCTCGCGCGTGATCGATTCGCTGCGGGCGCGGCTCGCCGAGCTGCGCAACGGCGCGCTCGACGCGCCGGTGCGCGTGCGCGTGATGACCGACGCCGACGGCAGCGAGGCGGAGCTCGGCTCGACGCGGGCGCGCGAGCTCGCCTTCGCCACGCACCACGCCGTGCACCACCAGGCGATGATGAAGGCGATCGCGGCCGAGTTCGGCACGCACGCCGCGCACGACTTCGGCCGCGCCCCCTCGACGCTGAACCACGACCGCACCGCCCGCTGACCCGCTCTCGGCCGGTCTGCTCATCTTCGTGTCCGCTGTCCGTTGTCTCCCGTGTGCACCGTCTCCGTCATCCCGCTGCCCTCCGCCGGCTTCCGGCTCGTGACGAACCGGGACGAGAGCCGCCGCCGCGCCGCCGCGGACCCGCCCGAGTGGCGAGGTCCGCCGGCGCTGCCGGTGCGAGCGCTCTGGCCGACCGACACGCACGCGGGGGGCACGTGGGTCGCCGCCGCCGAGACGGGCCTCGCGCTCGCGCTGCTGAACGTGAACGCCCCGGGGGGGGAGTCCGCGCCGCCGCGCGCGGGCCGGCGCTCGCGCGGCCTGCTCATCCCGTCGCTCATCGATGCGCTGACGGCCGACGAGGCCGCGGACCGGCTCGCCGCGGCCGACCTCGCCCGCTTTGACCCGTTCCGGCTCGTCGCGGTGCAGCCGGATGCGCGGGGCGTGCCGCGTTCGCTCGACGCGGTCTGGGACGGCGAGCGGCTGCACCTGACCGCGCACGGGCAGGCGGCGGTCTGCTTCGCGAGTTCGGGCCTGGGCGACGCGGTCGTGCTGCCGCGGCTGCCGCTGTTCGAGGAGCTGGTCGTCGCGCCCGGGCCGACGCCGGAGGCGCAGGACACGTTCCACGCGCACCGCTGGGCGCACCGCCCGGAGATCAGCGTGCTGATGTCGCGCGACGCGGCCCGCACGGTGAGCGTGACGGCGGTGGAGGTGACGCCCGCGGCGCGCGCAGCGCCGCGATCCGCATCGCGTGCCGGGCCGCGCGGCGGCGCACCGGGGGGGGTGTGGTCGGTGCGGATGGCGTACCGCCCGGTGCCGGAGGCGGTGGTGGTGGAGGGGAGAGTGGAGAGAGTGGGGGGAGTGGGGGTGGGAGAGACGGCCTCTTCGCTCCGGAGGGGTGAGAGCCTGTAGCCGCGGGCGGCGTGACGCCGGGCAGCGGCTGCTCGCAACCCGTGGAAGCGGAACCCGTGGGAATCGTTCGTTTCTGCGCGCAAGGCCGGAGAGGCGTGGGAACCACACCGCCGCCCTTCCGCGCCCG
>JAANMY010001671.1_pt1 | contig 23765 bp, 21 predicted proteins | sample 7279691 | NCBI WGS metagenome assembly JAANMY01 (sample SAMN14094543, study PRJNA606508) | bioreactor metagenome | isolation source: A lab-scale SPAN reactor treating ammonium-rich wastewater day 388 | place: Ireland: Galway | collected 2018-02-07
GCTGCATATCGTAGGTTTTATCGTTTTCGTTGAATATCATGCTGATTTTTTTGATTGGTGAAAGATTAATTTAAAAACATTCAGACAGTAGATCACCGCAACGGCGAGCCATAAAACAAGCCCGATTCTGATCACTGTTAACTGCTGAAGCGCCAACCCAAGGGCAAAAACCAGGAACGCCGCAATGAAAAGCCTGAACTGCCAGATGGTGAGTTTTTCGCTGAAAAGGTCTTTCGGCAGCGGAATTTTCGCTTTTCCTGAAAGGTGTTTGTACTGGTTGTTCCAGATAATGAAGGGCAAAGTTTTGAAGGTTTTGCCGAGGATGATATTGGTGATCCAGCCCAGGAAAATCAGGGTGCCGTACACCATCGTCCACCGGTAACCATCGGAATAATACACGACAGGAATCAGCAATACCGCGAGAATTAAACTCAGAAAAGAAAGAAAGGTGTGCTTCATGAGCAGTTCTATTCTCTTCCTTAACCGGTTTCTGAAAACATCGTAAAGGTAAAGCAGCCAGAAAATAATTCCTGCCAGAACAATGGCCGCGTAGATAAGCACCCGCCCCGTTACAGCAAAGAAATAACCGTCAAGAAGGAATAATATCAGTCCCAGATTCTGGAAGATGAATGCTTTCTTAAGCAGATGTTCCTTATCCGATTTCCCCAGCAGAAACATGGGGACGAGCTTTGTGCTCACGCCCGCAATCAGCTGCAGAAACCAGCCCGCGATTCCCATGTGCGCGTGAAGCTTCAGGATTTCAAGATGGCTCACCCGGAAGATCGGCGAAGTGAGTCCGAGGTTGACCGCAAGTAAAAGCCCCACCGAAACCGTGAAGAGCAGCCACAGCGCGGAGCTTATGATGAAGAGTTTCTGCGTGGTGAATTTTCTGAAGATGGCGGTCGTCTTCAAAACATTAATCACGAATAGAACCACCGAAAGTACGATGAGTGAGCCGCCGGTAATCATCACCCAACCTGTATCGAGGTTCCAGAATTTCCAGGTGAGCAAGATGATTCCAAGGGTTAAGGTGTACCAACTCGCCGCTGCCATTTTTTCGCTGTACAGATCCTGCTCGCAGATGACGGGTAAAAGCTGGTGTACCGCCCCGAAAATAATCATGGTTCCCCAGCCTAGCGCAGCGATATGCACAATGGTGAGCAAATGCGGCGTGAAATAGTGCTGGGTAAAAGACTGCGGCGTGCACAGCATAACGATACACAGGACCAGAAACGCGACGGCTCCCGTTGCATAAAACGGCAGTACTGCTTTGTTTCCGGGTGCCCGGCCAATGTGGATATGTGCCATTACTTTTTGAAAATCAACATTTTTACATCGCCTTCTGCCACGTTATTGATATGAACTTCGAAATCCTTGTCTGCCAGTTCTTCCAGAAGATAAACCGGAACTCTTTTGTGATCGATAAACAGCGCGTTGCCTTCAGGGAGAATTTCGAGCTCGCCCAAAATAGCCTGCATCGGGCCGGGCATTTCAAGTTCGCGGACATCAATCCGGCGAAGCTGATCATCACTGAATTTGGCAAGGATTTCACTGAATTCGTCACTGCCATTTATCTGTAATTTATTTCCGGCCAGTGGGGCAACCTCAGCATCTTTCTTTTTCTTTAAAAAATAGGTGTGGAATTCTTTATCACTGATGGTTTCCACGAAAGTATCTTCGGCTTTTTCCTGTTTCAGAAGATGGATTAAAGGGGTCGGCACAAAACCGTTGATGACGCAGAGAATCTCACCCGGTTTCACTTCTTTGAAACGGTGAAGAATTTCTTTAAGCGGGTCGGCTCCGTCGTCGATAATGGGGCGTACATCATAAAAATCAATAATCTCTTTTGGCGCATTCTGCAGCCAGGAAGGTTTGGCTTTTGCTGACAACTCTTCCTTTGCAGATTCTTCGCCTTCAAAAGTAAATCCCAGCGGCGACAGCACGCGTTTGAAATCATCCACTTTAGTTCCGGTCATTTTCGACGCATCGGCAATGGTAACACGCGAAGCCATGATCTTTCGCAGAATAGGATTCTTCAGTTTCTCAAGCGGTTTCGCAATCGAGGCGATGGCATCTACACTGCCGGAGTTTTCTTTAATAAGCTCCGAAATTTTTGTATTTACTGAAATTGTTTTCATAAGTGATTCTTTATTTCCTTTGCCCAGAATTCATCATCATAATCTTCCACAGCGTCGTGGTCTTCACCATGAAGAACTTCACCGATCTTCCCAAGTTCCTGATCCGAAAACTTTTCTTCCAGGTAAGGGAAAAGCTGGCGCTCCTCGTATCTTGTGTGGTCATCAATCAGCGTGGCAAGATCAAGCAAAAGCGGATAGGTTTTAGCAGTTGACCTTAAATTAATCTCATTGATTTTTGCCAGAATCCTCTGGTGATCGGCTAAACCTTTCTTCACCATCTCGTCTTCTGTATCGATGAAAAGCAGTTTTTCCTCGGTCGCAAAATGGCTCTGTAAATGATGCAGCCAGAACCAGTTGGTGTAACGGATCATTCTTTCGGGTTCTGTTTCTGCTTTTACACCGGTGCGCAGTTTCCAGCAGAAAAGCAGCGTGGCGTGATGTTCGCGGGATACGGGAACCAGATTTTCGTTGCGTTTGATCGGTTTTTTTTCCATTGTGGGATTTTTTTATGAATGAGTCGCGGCAATCTCTTCATCCAGTTTTAATGCTCTCGGGAACAGATAGTCGTTCTCAATTCGCAGATGGATATAAAGATCGCTCTCGAACTCCTTCAGTTTTTCATAAAGGTAAGTAAAAGAGTTACATGCGTTTTTCGGAGGTGCGAAGTTATTGGTGATTCTTCTGAGGAAATTGAGGTCTTCGCTAGCGATTTCGTGCTCTTTTAGAAGAATGCGGATTGGATGATCCAGCGTTCCGGCTTCGTAACTTAATTCTTCGGACGGATTGTCTTTTTTAATCAGTAACTGCCTGATGACAGGGAAAAGCACTTCTTCTTCATTCGTAATATGATTGAGCAGATCCTGCAGGAAATGATGCGTACTGGTAGCCACACGGTGGAGTTCAGGATGATTTTCCCCATGATGTTCGGATACTTTAATGGCGAGACCATTCAGGCTTTCAGCATTATCTTTAATGTACTGGTGATGCGTCGCTACGATATAATCGGCTAACATGCCGAGTTCCCATTCGTCGTAATCATTATTGTCGGGGAATTTAGTTCCGGAATCGCTGCACCCGAAAGTCACGCCTTTTTCTTTTAAATATGCTGCTTTCTTCAGGTCTTTTTCAGGAATCGAGCCGTTTTGCGGAGTTTTTTCATCGCGGTTTTTGGCGATTTTTACTTTAAACCATTCAGGTCCCTGCTCCAGATATTCCCAGGTGAAGATATTTCCGCGTTCGGCCAGAAGTTCATAATATAAAGGTTTAGGATCGTGATCGTTTTCAATAACGAAAGCCCCACCGGCAGCCAGTGCATCGAAATATTTAAAAACTGTAGGATGCTTCATTCGCGGCTCAAGTTGGGTAACGTCTAACGTTTGTATATCGTGACTTTCCTCTGCTGGATTTTTTGCAATCTGAACAACGAACCATTCCGGACCTTTTTCCAGATATTCCCAGGTAAAAATGTTTCCACGCTCGGCAAGAAGCTCGTAATACAGAGGTTTCGGGTCGTGATCGTTTTCAATGACGAAGTTTTCACCAGCCGCCAACGCGTCGAAATATTTAAAAACTGTGGGATGCTTTAGTCTAGGTTCTAAAAGGGTTACGTTCAGTGTTTGGAGTGTTGCCATGTTATTTTAAATTAGATTTAGGGTTGATTTATTGTTTTTTAATTAAGACCAATTTGTCTGATTATTGTTTAAAATTTTTTACCTTCTTTTCAGCTGAAGTATATCGGCTTCATTTCCGGTCCGGAAGCTGCTCAGCGTCACTTCGCCATAAATTGAATACAGTTTGTCGCGGGCTTCTTTGTACTGGTTATGAATCGGACAGGGATTTGTCTCTGAACAGAATTCAAGTCCCAATCCACAACCATGAAACATTTTACTACCATCAATCGCTTCCACAATATCTGCCAGTGAAAATTCCGCTTCCTTATCGGAAATGCAGAATCCGCCATATCGGCCTTTTGAACTTTGCAGATAGCCTTTTTTGCTGAGGCTCTGCAGAATTTTGGCGATAAAAAGCTCCGGTGAATTGATCTTCTCGGAGATTTCTTTAATATTCACCATATGTCCGTCTTTTGATTGCTGGGCGATATAGATCATTGCTCTTAACGCATATTCACATGTTTTCGAAAGCATACTGTGTAATTCTCCGACAAATTTAGATATTATTTTTAATTAAGACAAATTTATCCTAATTAGATTTATACGTATTGGAATTTTTCTTCATTAAAAAACCCAACCAGAAATCTGGTTGGGTTTTCTTTGAATTATGACACTGTTTACACCAGTTCTACAGAATGCTGTTTCACCAGTTCCTGCTGTACATTTGGCGGAACAAGCTGATATTCTGAGAATTTCATTGTGAATTTTGCCTTCCCTCCGGTAATGGAACGAAGTGTGGAACCATAATCATGCAATTCTGCCAAAGGAACCTCCGCTAGGATTTTCTGGTAATGTCCTTCGGAATCCATTCCGGAGATCATGGCACGGCGGGTTTGTAAATCGCCCATTACGTCGCCGGTATCTTCGTCCGGACATAGAATCTCCACTGAATATATAGGTTCCAGCAACTGTGGCTTCGCATTGTGGAATCCTTCGCGGAAAGCGCCTGAAGCCGCCAGCTGGAAGGAAATATCATTGGAATCCACGCTGTGCATCTTGCCGTCGTAAACAATTACACGGATATTCTGGCAATGTGAACCGGTAAGGGGGCCTTCTTTCATCTGCTGCATAATGCCTTTCTTAATGGCACCGATGTAACGGTTATCGATTGCGCCACCCACGATGCACCAGTAAAAGGCAAGTTTTCCGCCCCATGGCAAATCTTCAATGTCTTTCTGACGGATGTTGAAGCCTGTAGGCTCGGGCATATCATCGTAGAAATTTTCAACTCTCATGTGGATTTCTCCGAACTGACCTGAGCCGCCGGATTGTTTTTTGTGACGGTAATCGGCATCGGCGTTTCCGGTGATGGTTTCACGGTAAGGGATTTTAGGATTCCCGAAATTCATATTGACACCAAATTCTTTCTGCAGTCTCTGCTTCACCAAATCCAGATGCAGCTGGCCCTGACCGTGAAGAATGGTCTGTTTCAGTTCTGCAGACTGTTCCACTTTCAGGGTAGGATCTTCTTCTTCAATTTTATGCAAAGCGGTTACAAGTTTTTCCATATCCGCGGTGGAATCTGTAGAAACTGCTTTTCTGATGCGGCTTTCAGGAAATTCCATCGGTCTTACTTTTCTATCTAAACCTTTTGTATTCAAAGTGTTGTTGGAATGACCATATTTCAGTTTTACGGTAACGCCCAGATCACCTGCGACCAGTTCATTGACAGGAATTCTTTCCTTACCTTCCGCTACAAAGAGCTGAGAAATCCTTTCAGTCTCGCCGTTATTGGCATTTACAAGTTCATCACCGGGCTTCAGTTTACCACTTAGGACTTTAAAGTAGGAAACCATCCCTACCTGAGGTTCAGAAAGTGTTTTATAGATAAAAATCGTGGTTTTGTCGTTTGGATCGTAGGTGATTTCACCTCCGTTTTCGAGTTTTCTTGCCGGTCTTTCTGCGGGTGACGGAGCAATATCATCGATAAAGCCCATCAAACGGCCGGAGCCCATATCTTTCAGGCCACTGGTTACAAATACAGGGAAAAACTGCTGTTTCGCCAATGCGATGGTAATGCCTTTTGCGAGTTCTTCTTCAGACAGATTACCTTCTTCGAAATATTTTTCCATTAAACCTTCCTCGTTTTCGGCAGCGATTTCTACCAAGGCGTTGTGCATTTCGTTGGCTTTTGCCATTTCGCTTTCGGGAATCGGTTTCTTTTCAGGTTTGCCTCCGTTTGCGGGGAATTCGTACATTATCATTCTTAAAGCATCGATAATCGCATTGAAATTAGCTCCTGAATTATACGGATACTGGATGGGAACCAACTTCGAACCAAAACGTTCTTTGGCCTGTTCCAGGGTTTTTTCGAAATCCGCTTTTGGATGATCGAGCTGGTTGATAACGAAGATTGCAGGAGTCTGGTATTTTTCAACATATTCCCAAACCAGTTCCGTACCTACTTCCACACCATTGGCAGCATTAAGGACGATAACTGCGGTATCAGCTACCTTTAACGAAGAAACGACTTCGCCAACGAAATCGTCAAATCCTGGGGTATCGATAATGTTAATTTTGTTGTTTTTCCAGTTTACGAACATCTGGTGAGAGAAAATGGTTTTACCTTTTTCGTGCTCAAGGTCTGTATGGTCGCTCACCGTGTTCTGTCCTTCGACTGATCCACGGCGCTTAATCGCTCCGCCTTCGTAAAGCATGGTTTCTATAAGCGTGGTTTTGCCACTGTCGGAATGACCGAGTAAAACCACATTTCGTAAATCTTTGGTATTAGCACTCATAATATATAGTTTTAATTATTTTATGGGAATGCTAAAAAGGAAATGACCGGCATTTGATTTTTAGGTAGTTAAAGTTACAAAAGATTTAAATTGGTTTTCTGTTTTTCTTGAAATGAACAGATGATATTTGGCAGTAAAAGCGGCGATTCCTTTTACTGCATTCTGATATGGCTTATTCTAACCGTTGCAGTGGGTTTGATATTACTTTGGCTACACTTTGGTACGGCGAGACTACGGGTCAACCTCCGGTAAGTGTTTCCAGTAAGGGGTTAAGAGAGAATTAATATTGTGAAATTTGCGTTTTCGATATTACGATGCGCGAATAAATAAACTGTAAAACAGATGGATATAAAATTACAAAAAATTAAGTAAAACATAATATTTTGCCTAATCAGAAATTTTCAGGAGTGCTATTAATTCTTCTCCAAAATATGCTTAATGATAATTTCCGCGTGAATTCTGGAGTTTTCGATGAACCAAAGGTGGGTATCTTTTCCGCCGCAAACTACACCTGCAAGGTAAAGGTTCGGGACATTTGTTTCCATGGTTTCTGGATTGTAGGCAGGAAGGAGACTGTCGCCTCTTAAGTCGATCCCGGAATTCTTCAGGAATTCGAAATCCGGAAGATAGCCGGTCATTGCAAGCACGAAATCGTTTTCAATTTCATGGATTTTGCCCCATTCGTCTTTAAAAATGACTGAATTTTCTTTAATTTCAATCATTTCTGCATTAAAATAAGCTTTGATGCTTCCTTCCGCAATTCGGTTTTCGATGTCCGGCTTCACCCAGTATTTTACCGATTTTGAAATCTCCGAACTTTTGATGATCATGGTGACTTCCGCTCCTTTTCTGTAGGTTTCCAGAGCAGCATCTACGGCTGAATTGCTGGCACCGCTGACTACAACTTTCTGGTTCGCATACGGATAAGGTTCGGTATAATAATGTTTTACTTTGGGTAAGTTTTCTCCGGGAATATTCATCAGATTCGGGATATCATAAAATCCGGTGGCGATGATTGCGTTTTTTGCGAGATACTTACTTTTAGATGTCTCGATCTCAAATATTTCATTTTTTGAAATCTTCAACACTTCTTCGTAAAGGTTGATTTTAAGTTTCCGGTGGCGGGCAATTCCCTGGTAATATTCCAGAGCATCCTGCCTTCCGGGTTTTGGAGAAGTTGTAATGAAGGGAATTTCAGCGATTTCCAGTTTCTCGGCGGTTGAAAAAAACCGCATATATAATGGATAATGATAGAGTGAATCGACAATGGTGCCTTTTTCAATGATTACATAATCCAACTGTTTCTTTTCCGCTTCCAAAGCACAGTTCAAGCCAATTGGGCCGGCGCCGATAATCAATACATCTAAAATTTCCATTCTGCTAAATTACAAATGAAATGCTAAACTGAATTGCTGCACAAAAAAACGGACAGAATTATCTGCCCGTTCTAAACGAAAGTTTGAAGATTATTTAATTAATCCCAACTCCACCAACCTTTCGTGAAGAAATTCTCCTGCTGTAGTATCAGGATATAATTTCGGATTGTTTTCGTCATAAGTTCCTTGCAAAGCGTTCAGCGGCATTTCGCTTACCGGATGCATAAAGAATGGAATAGAATAACGAGAAGTTCCCCACAATTCACGCGGCGGATTTACCACCTGGTGAATGGTAGATTTCAGTTTGTTGTTGGTGTGTCTGGACAGCATATCTCCAACATTAATCATCAGTTCATCCGGCTCAGCGATCGCATCGATCCATTCGCCATTGTGGTTCATGACCTGAAGACCTTTGCCCTGCGCGCCCATCAAAAGCGTAATCAGGTTGATATCTCCATGTGCAGCAGCCCGAACAGCATTATCAGGTTCTTCTGTAATCGGCGGATAGTGAATCGGTCTTAAAATAGAGTTGCCTTCGCTTACGAATTTATCGAAATAAAATTCGTCCAAACCAAGGTGCAGCGCCAATGCTCTTAAGACATAAACGCCGGTTTTCTCAAGCATTTTGTAGGCTTCCTGTCCAACCTCATTAAATTTAGGAACTTCAGTTACTTCAACGTTATCAGGATAAACGGAGGAGTACTTAGAACCGTCTTCTAGATACTGCCCAAAATGCCAAAATTCTTTCAGATCCCCTTTTTTGAAACCTTTTGCCGTTTCTTTACCAAAACCTACGTAACCGCGCTGGCCGCCTATTCCAGGGATTTCGTACTTCTGCTTGGTTTCTACCGGCAGGTCGAAGAAGTTTTTTACTTCTCCGTACAGTTCATCAACCAGTTTGTCGTCGAGAAAGTGACCTTTCAGGGCGACAAAGCCGATTTCTTCGTATGCTTTTCCGATTTCATTTACAAATTTTTGTTTGCGTTCCGGGTCACCCGAAAGGAAATCACGCAAATCCACACTTGGAACTAATTTCATTTATTTGGATTAAAAATTGTGTGGCTAAAATAAGATTTTTCGATTAGAATTGCCTTTTACTATGTAAAACGGTCATCACTTCAATAATATGGTCATCAACAATGAAGTGAACAGAAAACGGAAAATGCTGCAAAAAGGCCACTCTGACCCCTGAATGCCTCATCTGAAAATGAAGAGGATGCGTTTTAATTTTATTGATGGTATCCCAAAAATCTTTTTCAAAACGGTCCCCAAGAGTTGTAGAAATATTATCATAGTAGTCAAGTCCACTCTGAAAATCGCTTAACGAGTTTTCATGATAAATGACTCTTATTTTCTCTTGATTCTGGATTTAAATTCTTCTTCACTGACAAAATTCAATTCGCCCCTTGACTTCTTTTCCAGCATTTCATCCATCATTTTCATGTAGCCTTCTGTAACCACGAAATCATCATTGGCTTTATCTGTCAGAATCTTTTCAAGATAGTTTTTCAGATTTCTGCCGTCTTCCAAGGCTTTAATCTTCAGTTTTTCGACAATATCCTTATCCAATGACACTTCTTTTCGCACTTTCTCCTTAATCATCTCTGTAAATTTTACAGCTAATATACGTATAAATTCCGTGTCAATAATTTCGTACTGAAAATTTAATTATGAGTAAATTTGCAGTTAGTCAATATTTCACATGAAACAATTTTCTTCGAAACGAAGCATACAGATTTTAGCACACCTTTTAAAAGAATACGGAATCTTCAACGTTGTAATTTCACCAGGCTCCAGAAACGCGCCACTGGCGATCCATTTTTCTGAGACTGATGAACTCAACTGTTACAGTATTGTGGATGAAAGAAGCGCAGGATTTGTAGGTCTGGGAATGGCGAAAAGCATCAAAAAACCAGTTGCATTAACCTGCACCAGCGGTTCGGCGGCGGCCAATTATTATCCGGCGATTACTGAAGCGTTTTACCAGAATATTCCTTTGCTAATTCTCACTGCCGACCGCCCGACGGATTTTGTGGATATTTTCGACGGACAAACCATCCGCCAGAAAGATCTTTTCCAGCAGCATTCATACGGTGATTTTCAGCTTCTTGAAGATGATAAAGAAAATGCGGAGGACGAAAACTTTAGTTTAATAAAGAAAGCCATTGAACTCTGTATCGAAAAGCAAGGTCCGGTTCATATCAATATTCCTTTAGAAGAGCCGCTTTATCAGTTGGTATCCGAAATCCCGGTTTTTCCGACGGTGGAAACAACGACACAGAAAAAAAAGTACGAACTGCCTTCAAACTTAGCCGCCGAATGGAATCTTTCGAAGCGAATTATGATTCTGGTCGGCACACGTGATTACAGCGAAGAACTCGAAATGCAGCTTACACAATTGGTTAAAAACCACAGTGTTGTGGTGTTGACGGAAGCAAATTCCAATGTAAAACACCCAAAGTTTTTTAATCATATCGACCGGTATATCTTCAATTGTTCTGAAGAGGATTTTAAAACCTACGCGCCGGATTTATTGATTACGATTGGTCAGAATGTCGTTTCCAAGAAAATAAAGCAGTTTTTGCGAAAAGCTAAGCCTAAGAATCACTGGCATATTCACGAAGTCTGGCAACCGGACACCTTCTTTGCGCTGACAGAAAAAATTGAAACAAAACCTGAGATCTTCTTTTCTCAATTAATGAAATTCATTACGCTGGAACCACAGCCCTACTTTAATCTTTGGGATGTTCTGCGTGACAAGAGAGATCTGAAACATGAGGAATACTGCCTTAAAACTTCTTTTTCAGATTTTAAATTTTTTGAAATTCTTGCCGATAAACTTCCGGAAACCGTCAACCTTCATTTCAGTAATTCTTCCGCGATACGGTATGCACAGCTCTTCGAGTTCAAAACCAACAGCATCCACTGCAACCGGGGCACGAGCGGTATCGACGGATGTACTTCTACCGCGATGGGATTTGCCATGAAGGCGAAAGAACAAACGGTTCTTGTTACGGGCGATGTGAGTTTCTTTTACGACATCAACGGTTTATGGAACAATTATATCCCGCCTTATACGCGAATTATTGTCTTCAACAACGGTGGCGGCGATATTTTCAAAATTATTCCCGGACCGGATTCTACCAATGCGCTGGATGAATTTATCCTGACACAGCATCACAAAAACGCTGAATATCTGGCAAAGCATTTCGGGTTTGGTTACAAGAAAGTTGATGATGAAGACACACTTTCGCGGGTTTTAGATAATTTCTTTAAACATGATGTGAAGGCAAAAATTCTTGAAGTCGACACTTCGGCGATTGAAAATTCAGCAGTCCTGAAACAGTACTTTGAATTTCTGAAGTAATTAGAAATTCATCTGCAATCCGAATTTTACGCCGAATTTAGAAACATCAGGTCTGTCGAGGTAATTCCCGCGCCAGTTAAAATCGATGCGTAAAATCCTCAAGTTCCCAAAACCGATATTTTCGAGTCCGAAACCGTATTCGTAGTAAATCTGCTGATCGGGCGCGGAATATTTTAAGTTTTCGAAATTAATGTTTTTCGAGGCATCACTTAAAGTTCCGTACGCGCCGCGGATGAAAACCAATTCCCTGAATTTCAACTTCTTAATCAGAGGAATATGGGCAAGGATTTTTCCCTGGAAATGATGTTCGTAGTTCAAAGTCGTATAAGCGTCAGCAACGAATTCGTAATATTTTAAAAGCGCAAAAGTGTTGGGGACCAAGCTGTAAGACTGGTTTCCGGGAATAATATTCTGTAACGCCAAAGGAACAACAGAGAAATTTTTTCCGGCTTCGAAATTAATGACCGAACGTCCTAAATTTCCTACTACAACAGGCTGGGAATATAGAAACTGCAGTTTGTTATAATCGAAATCTCCATCCAGAACATTTTCAAATCCGTGAGTAAATTTCAGCACAAATGTTGGTGAAAGCGTGGTAAAGGCATAACGGTCTACCCCATATTGAGAATATTTTGCGCCAGGCCTCGCAACGAGACTGAAAGTCGTGTGGAAATCTTTCAGCTCAGATTTCAGCTGATTATTTTTATAAAAATCGAGGTTGAACCTTTCGGGATTTGCTGATTTAATGTTCTGCAGAGAAGCATCCATTCTAACCTCAAAATTCTTCACGGGTTCCAGAGAAAAGAAAAAACTGTTCTGTTTCACGAGACTTAAAGAAGCATTGGTTCCCGAGGAAAAAACAGAGGATGAAGCGAAAGATCTCGTCATAATTCCGTCGTCATTCATCAGTTGCGCGCCGAGCTGGATCACATCATTCCGGCTTCCGAAACCTACTGTTGCGCGGTTTTCGCGATTGAACATGTAGCGTCCCTCCAGACCGTATTTCAGTTTCCGGTCTTTAAAGCCATAAGCAGTATATCCTGCGACACGCCACATATCGTTTGGTGAAAAGTAAGTTCTGGCACCCACGCGAATTCTGTCGCCTTCGACTTCGTTATTTCCGTAAACCGAATAAATATCACCAAAGTCAATCGCTTTCCAGGCGTTGATATATCCGGATTCCAGGACTTCTACCAATTTTACAATTCTTCTGAATTTCGGAACCTGCTCCAGTTCGCCAACCATTTTGTACACATTCTGCTCTGTTTCGGAAAGCGGTTCTGTTCTTTGTTTTTCCCAGAAATCATCTTCTTTTTTCAGATTGTCGTCACTTAAAGTCTGGCCTTTATCGGCAAGGAACTTTTCATTAAAGCTTTTATTGAATTCATAATCAGTGAAAATTCCGGTTCTTTTAAAAAGTATACTTTTCGAATCTTTTTTCTTTCCCAAAACCGACATTTCCAGTTCCGTGTACGTTCTTTTGGGAAGAAATACATTCTCATCCAGATTTTCGTATTCGGTTTCAAGATAAATCCCGTTGACGAAATTCACATTGATTTTATTGGTTGATCTAAGCGTTGCTTTTACAATATTGTAGGTGTCTTTCGAGATCAGAAGATTTCCCTGAAAGGCTAGAATTTCTTTATTTCTCGGGAAATATTTAATGACGTAAGCCTCGATTCCGTCCACGGAAACCGAATCGGTCAGCTCGTATTCGTAAGTATTGAAACCATCTGTTCCAGCCGGACTTGGAAAACCGATGTTAAAGAAATTCAGCGTGTTGTCGTAAATGTTAACTTCTTTAAACTGATTTTTAGCGGTTGAAGCAATAAGTTCATTATCGTTAAATCCAGAAAATTTGTTGGCGACGATGATCCTGTTTTCTTTTTTTTCAGGAGCGTTACGCCCGTAGGTTTTGTAAATGGTTTCATTGAAAAATACAGGCAAAGCGAGCTTTTTATCGAAATTCGCCGAATCTGCGTAGTCGAAGATAAACTCCATACTACTGAAGATTTTTTTCTTCATGAAGGCGCTGTCTATATTGTTTAATCCGATTTCAATTTTCTCGTATTCTTTGAACTGATAATCATTGTAATTGGCTAGACCATTGGTTTTGCGGCGCTTCCAGACTTCCTGCATGATCGCATAAGCCGGATTTTCTTTTTTGTTTTTGTATTTCTTTTTGGTGCCTCCGGTGATCACCACTTCACTAATCTGCTCGACTTTCTCCGGCTGAAGTTTCACAAGTAGATTTTCAAAACGCAGATCACTGAAATTCAGGATTTCAGGCTTATAATTGGCTTTGATAAATGTGGCAGTTGAGATTCCTGAATCTGATTCAACTAAAAACTCAGAATTGCCCGATGTCAGGGCTGCTTTTTCTTTACCGTTTATAAAAATTTCTACGGAAGTAAGTGGTTTGCTGGTTTTGGCATCAACAATTTTCCCCGACATCTTAGTCTGAGAATTGATTAAAACAACAAAAAGCAAAAAAAGAACAAGTTTGACCTTGTGCAAGAAATGATAAAAAAGATTGGAATTCTTCATGAATACAGCAGCAAATTTCCCATTAAAAAGACAGTATAAGCGAAAAACAGACCAATTGTGAGCCTCAACATTATAATTCAAGATAAGCAGACTGGCCGGGGAGATTGGTTATTTTCGCTATCGGATAAATAAACATATCATCGAAATCATTCATTGCGTTAATTAACTGGAAATGAGAATATTCATTAATATTCTGCATGGTTATTTCGGCTTCTTTGATTTTCTTAGTTTTCAGCAGGTTTTTCCGCTGCACTCCGTTAAGCAAATATGTGGTTGGCGTAAACCAGTCTTTTCCCATCTTAAAGAGAATGTTGGAGAATGAGGTATCAGTAATATGATTATTCTTTACGATGATAATCTCGTCGGATTTTGCTTTCTGCAGCATTTTTTCAAATTCTTTGCGGTCTTCAAACTTGAACGAGTAATCATACACATTATTCTCCACCAGCTGAAAATTATCGATCTCTGAAATGGCATACGGGATCATCTGCGTCCGATAATTTTTAGTGAGATCATAACTGATTCTCAGCTTATAAAGTCCATCTTCATCGTGCTGCAAATCCTTAAAAATCTTCAGCAGGTCGATTGATCCTTCCACGCCGAAATGCGCAAAGGTTTCATTAACTCTGTTTTGGTGAAGATCCGGGAGAAACATTTTCTGGTCTTCTATTTTAATACTTTCAATAAATCGGGACATAAATTTTATTTTTCATTTCCTGGTACTCATCGTCCAGTTTGCTTAAATGGGTAATTCCGCCCCCACTTTTAAAATACAGTTTCGTGTTTTCTTTTTCTAAAAACCTGATCATTACGCAGGAATCAAGGTTTTCCCCATCGAACCAACCGCAGACTCCCGTATAAAAACCCCGGGCATATGTTTCGGCTTCCAGAACGATCTCAAGTGTTTTTGGTTTGGGTGCACCTAAAATAGATCCGGCAGGAAGAAGCGTTTTCATTATACTTCCGATTTTTCCCCGAAACTCATGTTTCAGCGTTCCGGAAATTTCGGAACTCATGGCGTAGAGATTCTTATTGTGCGTTTTAATAAGGTCGATCCTCTGAAATTCATCCAATTGCACCTCATCCGCTACCATACTTAAGTCATTGCGGAGCAAATCCACGACCGTATAATGTTCGGCTTTTTCTTTCGCATCGTTCTTCAAAACTTCAACTGCGTTCTCCAGATCAGCGTCAATTGTTCCTTTCATCGGATGGGTAAAAATCCTGTCGTCAACAATCTCAACGAAAGTTTCAGGGGAAAAAAATACGAATCTTTCGGGAAAATGAACTTTATATTTGGAGGTTGAAAGATAGAAAATTTCATCCAAAGAAAGATTGGTTTTCACCTCGGTTATGCAGGTGTAATTGGCGAGATAAGAATTTCCTGCCTTCAGGTTATCCTGTACGAAATCAAATCCTTTTCTGTAAGATTCCAAACTTTGGGGAAAGGCTTCAAACTGAAAATCATCCGGCTGATGATGCAGTTTATCCATTTTTTTAAATCCTTCAAAATCAATCAATAAACCCAAATCTTCAATTTGGTTTTCCTGAAAAACCTCAACGTTTTCCATTAAGAAATCTGTCATAAAAAAGAAGGGAACTTTTGCCTGAGAAAGTTCATCCATCTTATCGAAATTTGGGTGAAATGCGCTTAACATCGCGGCAAAAATACTGAAAAGAGCGCACGCTTAATATTAAAACAGAAAATTTAAATCTTAAACCTTATTTTTGCGCCATGCAAAGTAACTACACGCAACAAGCAAGCCTTGGACAGATCTTAAAGAACGCTTTTACTTACTGGAACAAAACAATTCTCTACCAGCTGGTTTTCAGTATTTTATATTTTTCACTGTTTTTTCTGGGATATTTTTACCTTTTTAAATATTTTGGGCTTTGGGATGAGTTTACGAAGTATCAGGATTTAGTAAGAACAGATTTGCCCGCTTTCAATAAAAAGATGGAGGAAATCGCACGTTTACCGCAAGCCCGTAATTTCGCGTTGGGCTTTTTTGTACTTCTGGCGCTCATAAATCCTCTGAATGTCGGGCTTTATAAAGTTTACCGTAAAATTGACCTTAAAGAACCTGTAACACTGAATGATCTTTTCGCGGGATATATCGGATTTGACTTTTTTAAATTCTTTGGGTTTTATCTGTTCTGGATTATTATTTTCACTTACGCCAATGCACTTCTGTTACTGGGAATTTTCTGGATTTTTGTGACGCTGTTCTGTGTTCCGCTGATGTATTTTATGAATGTAAAAACCTTTGAAGGAATATCGCTTACGTTTAAAGTTCTGCGTAAAAATTTCAGTACAATAGTTCCGGCAATGCTGGTCGCATTTCTTTTCAGTCTCACCGGAATTTTAATTTGCGGAGTCGGTTTCCTTCTCACATTCCCTTTCCTTAATGCAATGATTTATGTCCTTTACCAACAGTATTATAAAGAAGTTGGGTAATTGCTAATTTTAATGCTGTTTTTTCCGATTTTAAATTTAAATTTGAAAAACATTAAAAATTAAAACTATGGAAACTTTTGAAGAAATGGATAGGAGTAATATACCCAACAGAACTTCGGGCGAAATTATCTCTCACGCTTTTGATACGTATAAGGGAATTTTTCTCTACGCTATTCTGGCAATGGTAATTTACTTTCTGGTTTCTATGATTGTTCAGCCGCTTTCGGGGTTTGACAGCAGAAGTTTTTCGGAAGAGATTACGTCCGCAGATGGGGATTTTTCGTCAATTAATATTTGGGCGATCCCTGGCATGAAGCTTTATTACGGGTTATCGGGAATTGTAAGCCTGCTTTTGGCGCCGCTATATGTGGGAATTATCTATCTCGCAAACAAATACGATTTCAAGCAGCGTTTGCAGGTATCTGATCTGTTTATCGGTTACAGGCAGAATTTTCTTAATATCGTTATTTACAGCTTGATTTCCTCTGTGATTATGGCAATCTCTATTGCAATGTGTATTTTACCTTTCTTTTTTGTAATTCCCTTGTTGCTTTTAGGTTACCCGGTTTTACTTTTCGAAAATGCAACGTTCTCTGAGGCTCTAAGTAAGAGTTTTAAGATTGCCAAAGAAAACTATATGGTTTTTCTCGGCGCGTCTTTTCTCGGTTTACTGATCAGCATCGCCGGAATTCTGCTCTGCGGAATCGGAATCGTGGCAACAATTCCTTTTTATATGGTGGTCATGTATTCCGCATATATCGCATTTTGCGGAAAACCAAAACAGTTGAATTTCAACAATTAATCGGAACTGATTATAAAGTATCTTATGCCCAACAAAAAACATCAAATCAGCGAGGTAAAAATTAAGCAAATCTTTCTGCTGGGCGTTATTCTTGTGCTTGCGGGATTAATATGCTTTAATCTTGCGCTGTTTATTCCTTCCGTTTTGGGGGCTATCACTTTATATATTATTACCCGGAAATATAACCTGTATCTGCAGGAAGAGAAAGAGTGGAAACCCTGGCTGGCATCTATGGTCATCATTTTAGGTACACTTATCATATTGATTCTGCCCATCTATTTTATCGCTGATATGCTGATTGAGAAGTTAGGAAATGCGTCTGTCTATATGCAGAAATTCAATGTTTTTGCGGATAAAATTCATGATTATGTGTATTCTAAAACCCGGGTAGACATTTTAAGCAAAGAGAATTTAAACAAGCTGAAAGACAAGGTTGGAAATTTCTCAACATCAGCCGTGAGCAGTACTTTCAATACACTTACCGTAATATTGTCAATGTATTTTATCCTATATTTTATGTTGGAAAAGCCCCGGCTTTTTGAAAGGCTTGTAAGAAGTTCTGCTCCACTGAAGAAAGCCAACATTAACTTATTGGGAGAAAAAATTCAGAAGATGGTGGTCGCGAATGCGATTGGGATTCCTGTTGTCGCCATCGGACAGGGAATTGTGGCGATTATAGGATACTGGATTTTTGGTGCGCCGAGTCCCCTTCTTCTCTTTGCGTTAACGGCAGTTGCCTCGATGATTCCTATCGTTGGCGCAGCAATTATTTACGTTCCTGTATGTATTTTTATGATTGCAGAAGGAAATATGGGCGCTGGGCTCGGGTTGGCGGCTTACTGCCTTATCGCGGTGGGATTAACCGATAACCTGTTAAGGTTTACCCTTTTAAAAAGGTTAGAGAATATTCATCCGTTGAATACTGTTTTCGGAATTATTATGGGAATGAATCTTTTCGGGTTTATGGGACTCATCTTTGGGCCGATTCTTATTTCAATCACGGTGCTTTTAATTCAGGTTTACAGAGATGAATTTTCTGATGACGACCGCGAACTTATTATGCCCGAACCTAAAGAAATCGAGAAGAAAATTGATTTAAGTATTTAAAAATGGAAGGTTTAAAACCAGAAATCCTGCAGGAAATCTGCAGCTCGAGAATGCCTTTCGGTAAATACAAGGATACCTTGATTGCGGATCTGCCGATCAGCTATCTTGAGTGGTTTCAGCGGCAGGGAATGCCGCCCGGCAAACTGGGCATGCAGCTTTCTACCATTTACGAGATTAAAATCAATGGTCTGATGGATTTACTCACGCCAATTCGTGGGAAAGTGAATGTTGAAAAACCGAAGAAGAGGGTTTATAATTTTTAACCTTTCAGCGCAGCAATTTCGTCGCGTAATTTTGCGGCTTTAATGAAATCCAAGTTCCGGGCAGCAGCTTCCATGGCTTTTTGTTTTTCAGCAATAATCACCTCAGCATCTTTGCCGTAGCTTGACTTTTCTTCTGCAACCTGCTTCAGAATTTCTTTCTGCGTATATTTCGGATCCGGGAAATCTTTAGATCTTCCGACAAGAATTTCTGAAATCTTTTTATTTAATGCTTTCGGAACTAAACCATGTTTTTCGTTGTATTCCATCTGTTTCTCGCGCCGGTAATTGGTTTCATCAATGGCTTTCTGCATTGATCCCGTAATTTTGTCAGCATACAGAATCGCTTTTCCGTTTACATTTCTTGCCGCTCTACCAATGGTCTGAACCAGTGAACGTCTTGAACGCAGCATTCCTTCCTTATCCGCATCCAGAATGGCTACGAGGGATACTTCAGGTAAATCCAGACCTTCTCTCAATAAATTTACGCCGACCAGAACATCGAATAGTCCCACCCGCAAATCCTGCATAATCTGAATTCTCTCCAAAGTCTCAACATCAGAATGGATGTACCGCGTGCGGATCCCGAACTTTGTGAAGTATTTGGTGAGTTCTTCAGCCATCTTCTTGGTCAAAGTGGTTACCAGAACTCTTTCATCAATTTCTGTTCTTTTCTGAATTTCTTCAATTAAATCATCAATCTGGTTTAATGACGGCCTGATATCAATTACCGGATCAAGAAGTCCTGTCGGACGAATAATCTGCTCGATATATTCGCCGCCGCTTTTTTCAAGTTCATAATCTGCGGGAGTTGCCGAAACATAAATGACCTGATTCTGCATGGCTTCAAATTCCTCAAACTTCAGCGGACGGTTATCCATCGCTGCCGGAAGCCGGAAACCGTGTTCAACCAGAACTTCTTTACGGCTTCGGTCGCCTCCATACATCGCATGAACCTGGGGAACAGTTACGTGACTCTCATCAATAACCATGAGGAAATCCTTTGGAAAATAATCAAGAAGGCAGAACGGTCGGGAACCCGGCAACCTTCCGTCGAAATATCTGGAATAATTCTCAATTCCGCTGCAGTAACCGAGTTCTTTCATCATTTCGAGATCGAGTTCGGTTCTTTCCTGAAGGCGTTTGGCTTCAAATGGCTTTTCGATTTCATTGAAGAAATCAACCTGTTTTACCATATCATCCTGGATCTCGCGTATTGCGTTGATCTGTGTTTCTTTTGACGTTACAAAGAGATTTGCGGGATAAATATTTATCTCTTCAAACTCGGCCATCACGTTCCCTGAAAGTGGATCGAAACTCTGGATTCTTTCAATCTCATCACCGAAAAACTGGATACGGACAGCATTATCGGCATACGCGGGATACACATCGATTACATCGCCTTTCACTCTGAACGTACCTCGGGTAAATTCATTTAAAGTCCTTGCATATAATGCATTAACCAGTTTATGAAGAAAAGCGGTTCTGGTAATTTTTGCATTTTTCTGAACTTCAATCAGGGATTTATTGAATTCCGTCGGATTTCCGATGCCGTAAATACACGAAACCGAAGCCACGATTAAAACGTCCCTCCGTCCTGAAAGCAAACTCGCTGAAGCAGAAAGTCTGAGTTTCTCCACTTCTTCATTAATCGAAAGGTCTTTTTCAATATAAGTATTCGTCGAAGCGATAAATGCTTCGGGCTGGTAATAGTCGTAATAACTCACAAAATATTCTACCGCGTTCTCAGGAAAAAATTCTTTGAACTCCATGAAAAGCTGTGCCGCCAGAGTTTTGTTATGCGCTAAAACGATTGTAGGTTTTTGAACTTCCTGCACAACATTGGCAACGGTAAACGTTTTTCCTGAGCCGGTAACACCAAGGAGCGTCTGGTATTTTTCGCCAATTTCGATGCCTTTGACTAATTTTTCAATGGCTTGTGGCTGGTCGCCGGTCGGTTTATATTCTGACTGAAGTTTGAACTGCATAGTTTGGATATGAATGTCACATTTAATAATGTGATTTACAAAAATACAAAAAACTAAAGAGCAGGAATTCTGCTCTTTTAATTATGATTGAAATTATTTTCCGTTTTTTGAGAACCTTTCAAAATCTTCTATAACAAGGCCTTTAGCCTCATTTCTAGGCTGAAAGCGAATAGTTCTGTTGGTATACATTACAGGAATCTCCGCGGTTTTCGAGATGGTCTGCCCACTGATCAGTTCCAGAGCTTTTTTAAGTTCGGGATCTGAGACATTTCCGAATTCCTTAATATTATTAATGGCCTGGAAAGGATTTATGGCGTACGTCGGTAAAATTCCACCCGATGGATTTGGGTCTCTGTCCTTGTTGTAGTATGAAAAAGTAATAGGCTGGAGTTTCCAGTTGTGCGAAGTATTTCTGGTGGCGTAAGATGTGTAATCTGATGCAGGTGAATCATACAGCGTTATAGAACCAACAAATTTCCCGTAAGTTTCGTTACCGATGGTAGTCACAGGAACATATTTGTTGAGACTGATGACCGTAAGCTCACTTGCTGAAGCAGTTTGAAAAGAAACCAAAACATAAATTCTGCTCAGGTTGAGACTGTTTACGTTTTGCTGCCCCGTCTGTTCGGGATGACCGTTGACCACATTATATGTTTTTACAGTGTTGGTTAAATAATCCATTCCGTCCTCATCATTATGTTTCGCGTTGAAATCCAGATAAACGTAAGGTTGGCCAGTATAGTTACCGTTTACCATCTGCGCCAGCGCTGTGGCTGTTTCCAGAGATCCACCACCATTGTAGCGCAGATCCAGCACCAATTCTGTAATTCCGTCTGCTTTCATTGTCGCAAAAGCAGCGTTCAGTTCGTCATTGTAATCTGATTTAAAGCCGTTGTAAACAAGGTATCCTATGTTTTTACCGCCGTAATTATACTTTTTATAGAAAGCAACCGGATTTTCATCAATATTTGTTTTGGTGATAGTGATGTTCTCCGCTCTGTCTGTGGTTACCAAAGCGGAAGATGTCATCACCGCAGTTGCTGCTCTGGTAAGCGTAAACTGATCCTGCGAAAGCTGCGAGTAGTTACTCAATGTTAAAGGTGCGCCATTCACTCTAGTAATGATATCGCCACGGATAATTCCTGCATTAGCCGCCGGAGACCCGGGAACTACGTAATTTACGAGGGCTACTGCGGAGGTATTGGTATTGTCTTTCGGATAAACAGCATAATCAAATCCCGACATCTTCTCTACCTCTGCAACCCGTGATGCCTGAACGATCGTATTATTATTTTCGATCCACGAAAAACGGTCGGTATTGCCGTAATCGTATAACAGACTGTAGAATAATCCGTCGGGAGTTTTCGAGTTGATAAAAGGTAAATATTCGGCAGAGTTTTTGAAGTTATCTGCTAATTTAGGAACATTGGGTTGCCAATAATACCAGGAATTCATGGCCTTCCATACAAAATCATTTACAGAATTCGTTTCTGTATTGGGTGCGGGTACAGGATCGTTATCGCGGGAGCACGATACAAGAAGTAAAGTGACAACGGCAAATCCTGATAATATCTTAGTGTTCATTTATTTTATTATTAATATTTTTGAGTCAAACCTTAAACGGATAAATATGAAAATCAATATATTAACCCCGTCACTTTTAATAAGTATATCTGGTCTAATTTCAATGTCGTGTACTGCAAACCAGCTGCCAAAAGTTACTGAGCCAATGTATCAGTCTTATGATTCCGCGGGTGAGAAAGGCTATGATGTAAGTTTCGGATTATCTCATGATTCTATTCCAGCAACTTCCATCGTTATTAACAGAATTCAACAGAAAATTTCGGCAGACGATAAAGTCGGATTAAAATATAGGATCAACGTGATTTCACAATCCAGAAAGATTCTGGGTTTCAAACCGATGATTACAGATAAGGAAAACGGCATTTTTTTCCGGAGTGACACCGCTGAAATTTTCAAACCGGTAGATTTTAAACTGCGGCAGAAATAGCCATTTCGAAGGCGTAATTCTTTATCTTGAAGCATAAAATACAATAACAAACATCACCATTATGAAACATTTATCCATTAAAACCCTTTCATTACTGAGTGCCATCCTCTTGGTCTCGTGTAGTGGGAATTCAAAAACAACGGTAGCAGCACAGGAAACCTCCGTCAACGGAACATTAGCAAACCCCGAAACCGCAGATAAAAATTCTCCGGAATATCAGCCTGCCTTCGAAGGGCAGACAAGGGTTCAGGGAGTAAAAACCTCTACAGCATATCATGTAGAAGTGATCAACTCAGATTTACAAAAGCCATGGGGAATTATCAATTTAGCTGACGGAAGATTTCTGATTACCTCAAAAACAGGTCACCTTAACATTGTGTCCGCAGACGGAAAAACAATCTCAAGAGTTGAGGGACTGCCTAAAGTTGATGCTAAAGGTCAGGGAGGTTTATTAGATGTGGCTTTAGATCCTGATTTTCAAAATAACAAAATGATTTACTGGACATTTTCGGAACCCGTTTCAGGCGGAAATCATACCGCTGTCGCAAAGGGTAAACTTTCTGCTGATGAGAAACGGATTGAAAACCCTTCTGTGATATTCCGCGCGACACCAACTTATGATGGTGATAAGCATTACGGGAGCCGCCTGGAGTTCGATAAAGACGGCCATCTTTTTGTAAGTACGGGCGAACGTTCGGATCTGGAAACGAGGCCTTACGCGCAGAAACAGGATTCTTACTTAGGGAAAATTTTAAAAATTACCAAAGACGGCAAACCTGCTCCCGGAAATCCACAAATTGCGGGATGGAAACCTGAGATTTATTCTACAGGACACCGAAATCCTCAGGGAATGGCGATCGATGAAAAAGGCCAGATTTGGGATGCAGAGATGGGACCGCGGGGAGGTGACGAAATCAACTTAATTCAGCCCGGAAAAAATTATGGTTGGGGTGATGTAACTTACGGAATCGAGTACAGCGGCAAAAAAATCAATAACGGAACTACACAAAAAGCCGGCACAGAGCAACCTGTGTATTATTGGGATCCTTCAATTTCGATGAGCGGAATCACTTTCTACACGGGCAATATCGAAGAGTGGAAAAACAATATGATGATTGGATGCCTCAGCGGAGAAAAAATCATCAGACTCGTGATCGAAAATAATAAAGTAGTTGGCGAAGAATGGTTGCTTACCGATAAAAATGACAGAATAAGAGACGTACTGAACGGACAGGACGGAAATCTGTATGCAGTTTCCGACAGCGGAAAACTTTACAGGATTTCAAAGAAATAGATAGACTTT
>JAANMY010001674.1_pt1 | contig 23731 bp, 18 predicted proteins | sample 7279691 | NCBI WGS metagenome assembly JAANMY01 (sample SAMN14094543, study PRJNA606508) | bioreactor metagenome | isolation source: A lab-scale SPAN reactor treating ammonium-rich wastewater day 388 | place: Ireland: Galway | collected 2018-02-07
CTCATCGCCGCCGCCGTCGCCAACCGCGGCGTCATCCACAAACCCCAGCTCATCCAGCGCAATTCAACTTAAGAATATCGATTTTATGAGCGTAAGAGCGAAGAAACATTTAGGCCAACATTTCCTGACGGACGAAAATATTGCCAAAAATATTGTAGATGCACTGACTTTTGAAAATTACAGTAAGGTGCTTGAAGTGGGTCCGGGAATGGGCGCTCTTACCAAATATCTTCTGGATAAAAACGCTGAAATCTTCGTTGCTGAAATCGATTCGGAATCAATTGATTATCTAAAAAATCATTACCCGAAACTGCAAGAGCAGCATTTCACAGGCGATTTCCTTAAAATTGATGTTGCAAACGTATTTAATGATCAGGTCGCGGTGATCGGAAACTTTCCTTACAATATTTCGTCGCAGATCTTATTTAAAATCATTGATTTCTATAATCATGTACCGGAAATGGTCGGAATGTTTCAGAAAGAAGTTGCCGAAAGAACAGCTGCGGTTCCGCGGACTAAGGATTACGGAATCCTGTCGGTTCTGGTGCAGGCGCTGTATGATGTGAAATACCTTTTTACGGTTCACGAAAACGTTTTCAATCCGCCGCCAAAAGTGAAATCCGGCGTCATTAAACTCACAAGAAATCCAAAAGAAGGTTTGGCCGGAAACGAAGTTCTTTTTAAACAGATTGTAAAGGCAGGTTTTGGACAGAGAAGAAAAAAACTTTCCAATTCGCTGAAAGTTCTGAACATTCCTGAAGCGCTGCAAAATCACCCTTTCCTGGAAAAACGCGCAGAGGAACTGTCGGTTCAGGATTTTATTTCGTTCACGATTGAATGGAAAAACGCTTAATTTTCCGGCGTATTTTCATCAGCTGTAGCTTCATCCTCGCCTTTAAGGTCTTCCAGTTGCTGCTGAAGATTCGAAATCATTTCCCTTAAAGCTTTGATGTCGTTTTTGTTTGAAGAAACGTTGCTTTTAAGCATGACATTTTTCGCACGCTCGTTGTGATCTTCATCGTCTTCGTCTTCGGCGATGTCTTCAATATCTTCCTGAATATCATCAATATCCTCGCTGATTTCTTCAATATCCTCGCTGATTTCTTCAATGTCATCCTGAATCTCTTCAATATCCTCACGTATATCTTCGATATGTTCCTGACTTCTGTTCACCGACATCTGAATGAAAATGGCAAGATAAATAGCTTCCAAAGATAAAACGGTGGTTAAAACGAGCAGCATTTTATCAACGCTCACAATACCGAAAACCGGCAGCAGAAAAGCGGTTGCAAAGACAATTGAATGTACGATGAGTGAAGGAATTGAACCAATCCACCACATCACCCCATCGGTTACTTTTTCTAAAAGCTGAATTTTCTTTTCGCGTTCTTCCTTTCGTCCCATTTTCAAGAAGTTTGGGCAAATTTAGTTAAAAATCCCCTGATACGCCTAAGCCAAAAAGCGCGAAATCATATTTTGCAGGATCCGCGGAATCGAATTTCCTTATGGCCAAATCCAGTTCTTCCACTGTTTTCCAGTCGTTCTGTTTGCGCTGAATCAGGCTGAGTTTTCTTGAGACATTTCCGGTATGAACATCGAGCGGAATTGAAAGATTCTTCGGATCAATAGTTTCCCAAATCCCGAAATCAACGCCTTTTCTGTCTTTACGCACCATCCAGCGAAGAAACATCATAAGTCTTTTAGCAGATGAATTTTTATAAGTAGAACTCACGTGTTTGTGGCTCCGGTGCTGGACATCGCCAATGAAATTGTGCCTGAAACGTTCTAATGAATGGTAGAAGTTAGTTTCATTTCCATGAATTGAAAAAAGATTTTCAAGACTGTCATTATCGTGATAGGTTCTTTTCAGATTAAGAATGAACTGCCGAAAATCTTCGCCGTTAAACGTTCTGTGAATACTTCGGTTTTTTAAGCTTTCCAATTCTTTCACAGAAACATTGCGGATGAAATCATAAGGAGTTTGCTCCATAAAATCCAGCATCTTCTCAGCATCATTTATGATGGATTTCCGCGTACCCCAGGAAATCGTTGCCGTTAAAAAACCGGTGATTTCGATATCCTGTTTCCGCGAAAAACGGTGCGGGATCTGCACGGGGTCATTTTCAACAAACTCGGGAGCGTTATAGAATTCGGCTTTTTCATCCAGAAAATTCTTTAATTCAGAAAAAGTCATTCTTATCCTATTTTAACTGGCTCCAGCGCTTTTGGAAGAAAGGTATTTGCAAAAACTTCACGCGCTTCGTCTGTAAATACATTCAAATCGTGATATCTGTTGGAAAAATGTCCGAGAATTAATTTCCCGACGTTGGCTTTTCTCGCAATTCGGGCAGCTTCCAACGCGGTAGTGTGTCCAGTGTAATCAGCCATTTCTTTAAGTTCATGCAGAAAAGTAGCTTCGTGATAAAGCACGTCCACATTTTCAATGATGGGCAGAATTGATTCAAGATAGCGGGTATCACTGCAAAATGCGTAGGACACAGACTTTGTAGGTTCAGTGGTCAGCACCTCATTTTTTAATAGATATCCGTCACTTAAAACAAAATCTTTTCCCAGTTTTAAATTATGATAGTCGCAGGTTTCGATTTCCGGATATTTTGAAATTTCCTGCATGTTGAGATGACGTTCTTTCGGTTTCTCGCGGAAGAGATAACCATTGCAGTAAATCCTGTGATTAAGCGGTATGGTAAACACTTCGAGCCTGTTATCTTCAAATATTTTTACCGATTTTTTACTTTCGAGTTCATGATATATCAATTCAAAACCTTTATGTGTTTCTGTAATTCTAAAAATAGTTTCGAGCATTTCCTTAATGCCTTTCGGAGCGTAAATATGCAGCGGAGTTTCCCTTCCCAACAGCCTAAACGAGGCGATAAGCCCCGGTAAACCAAAACAGTGGTCACCATGCAGGTGCGAGATAAATATATGATTGATCTTAGAAAATCTCGCTTTTGCTTTGCGCAACTGAACCTGAGTTCCTTCGCCACAATCAATTAAGAAAGCGCGTTCCTCCATTTCCAGAAACTGTGCAGTTGGCGAGGAATTCACTGTAGGAATTGCCGAATTAAAGCCGAGAATGGTGAGAAAAGTACTCAAAACTGTGAAAGGGATTAATATTTAATATGAGCTGTAAAGGTTACAAATCTAATGAATATTTAGTGATTTTAAATAAAAACGGAATTCTAACAGTAAGGCGATTCATAACAAATCAATCTTTAGTACTCTGTATAATTCCAAGATTTCACAAAATAAAAATCCCGGAAAATAGTTCCGGGATTTCTTATGATTTAATTTGTTCTAAGATTTTCCTAACTTCTTGAACCGGAAATACGAAACCGCTGCAAGAGTAAGCATAAATGCAGTACCAATATAGACCCAAGCCGGAACCGGAACCGGATCACCTGCAGCATAAGAATGCAAGCCGCTCAGGTAGTAATTCACTCCGAAATACGTCATTACAATCGTGCTGATTGAGAAGAGCGCTGCTACGTGGAAAGCCCATCTTCCTCTTAATCCCGGAACAAGACGCATGTGGAGTACAAATGCATAAACCATTACCGAGATGAAAGCCCAGGTTTCTTTCGGATCCCAGCTCCAGTAACGGCCCCAGGATTCGTTTGCCCAAATTCCACCTAAGAATGTACCTACCGTTAAAGCATAAAGCCCGATAGTGAGGGACATTTCAGATACAATGGTAAGTTCCTTAATGGTGGTATCGCTGTGGATTTTGTAAACTTTATTATTAGAGAAAATATAAAACATGAGTACAATAATCGCAATCACCATTGATAGTCCGAAGAATCCGTAACTCGCTGTAATAATGGCTACGTGAATAATCAACCAGTAAGATTTCAGTACCGGAACAAGTGGCGTGATCTGCGGATCAAGTGCTGAACCGCCGTGTGCAAATCCCATCATAATCACCGCAACCATAAATCCAGCTGCCGGGATAAGTGCATTCGAGTTTCTGTAAAGCATCAAACCTGCAGTAATTCCGACCCATGAGATGAAGATAATCGCTTCGTAACCGTTACTCCACGGTGCGTGACCCGAAATATACCATCTCGCCACCAAACCTAAAAACTGGAAGAAGTAGCCTACAAGACCTATCAGGATAAGTCCTTTGATGATTTTACTTAGTATTTTGCTTGGTCTGAATAATTCGATAAAACCTAATACCAACAGAAGACCACCAATCATGGTGTAGAAAATCAGCAGGTGAAAATTAATATTCACTTTGTTCATGAATACCTCCAGATCAACTTTAGATTTTGAGGGAACTACGTTTTTACCCCAGGTTTGCTGGTATTGCGAAAGCTTCTGAAGTTCAGCATCTGCTTTACTCCAATTACCTGATTTTTGCGCTGCCATCACTTCAGAGAAATAGGGTCCCATTACTTTCTGGGATTCCATATCCGGTTCGAAATTCTGGTCCAGCCAGGAATGCCAGGTATTGTTCGGATCATTCTGCACCGGAACAATTCTCATAAACTGTCCGCTGAAAAATTCATTAAATGCCTGAACACGGTCATTTACATTGATTACTTCTTTATCATAATTCGACTGCTCTGCCGGTTTTTTACGGAATGCTTCCTGATAATCCTCTTCTAAAACATAGTGCAGATTTCCCTGTGCATCTGCCGGGAACAGTGACATTAGTGTGGTATAACCGTCCTCATTAGCCTTCGTTTTCTTCTTCAGTTCGTCGCCGCCTTTTGTACCTACTTTAATGATTGGAACCATGGTCCAGCTTGCGGTATCGGTGTTAATTGATAAAAACCATTGGTTTGCCGTTAAGTGTTTACCGTCGGTTCCGCGGAATGCGTCTTTTTTGTAAAGTTTTCTTAAAACATCAAGCGCCTGGGTGTTCATCGGAACGATACGCCCTTCGTAATTCTGAACCAAAAGATACGCGAATTTATCTGCATGTTCTCTACTGATGGTATTTCTTGCAATAATTTCATCGGCCGTAATCGGGCGCGGCGATCTTAAAGCTAAAGAATTCTGCTGTTTCTTAGGAGCTGGCTCTTCTAACAGTAAATCTGCATCATTACCATGATTATGTCCGTCGTTTGCTGAATGTGTAGTTTTCGCAGATCCATCTGTTCCGTGGGTATCAATCTTTTGTGCAGAAAGATTTAAACTCAACAGGAAAAGAATTACCATCGCGGTTCTTTTTCTGTTTACATCTTTCAACATTTTATTGAGTTTCCAGAAATGCGTTCCTTTCCAGAAGAAGATAATAAACATTCCGCCGAAGAGGAAGAAATATCCAATATAAGTAATCAGTGTTCCCCAGAAATCGTGGTTAACCGAAAGTACTGTTCCCTGTCTGTCCGGATCGAAACTTGCCTGGAAGAAACGGTATCCGCCATGATTCAAAACGTGGTTCATATAGATTTTGTAAGGAGTCTGCTTGCCTCCGTCAATAATCTGAACGTGGCTTTCATAGGCGCTTGGTGATGAACTTCCCGGATAAGTTTCCATAACGAAATCATCTAATTTCAGGGAGAACGGCGTAGTATAAACTTTCGGTCCGAAACCAAGGATAATATTCATTCCATCCAATGAAATCTGTTTGAAAGCATTAGGATTTCCCTTTTCCACGGGTAAATCAACTGAAAGTTTTGTTTTTGGCCCCTGAACTTCAACGGTAAGCTGATCAGATGCATCTTTGTCTTTTTTTCTGTCGCCCTCATAAGCGATCAGTTTTCCTTTCTTTAAACCTTCGGGTACAACCAGCTTCAGATCGTTCACCGTGTAAAGACTTCTGAGAACCAAAGGCTGGTATTCATCTTTTTTGGTGGTTCCGGTTGCCTGCGTCGCCATAGTCATAAACTCAGCATCTACAGGAGTTTTAATCATCAAACTTCCGCTGGTATTGTTGAATTCCACTGCACCTTCAATCGCGCGGTTGAAAGTTACCAATGTTCCGTTAATTGATTTCGATTCTCCCGGTTTGATGTAAATGTTTTCACGTCCCGACTGTCCTGTGGAAACCACATGCAAAAATTCAGTTCCGGTGTTGCCGGCAATTAAACTGTCTTTTTTTCTCTGGATAAAATCGGTGGCTTTTACAGAAATCTGCTTGCCATGATAATCATAACTTGCTTTGAAATTTTTATGAAGCGGCGACATCAGATAAGGAACATCCTGATAGTTAAGGATATCGCCTTTCTCCTCAATCTGGATTTTAAAGAAATTTTTATCCGTAATCACTTCGTTGGAGGTTTCGCCTTCACGAATGTGCATAATCCCTTCATAGCTGATATATCTGGTTACTGCACCACCAATAAAGATAAGAATAAAGGAAAGGTGAAATACCAAAACCGGCCATTTCTCGCGTTTCCAGAGTCTGTATCGTGAAATATTTCCGATGAAATTTAGGATGAGAAGCAGCATAACTCCCTCAAACCATTTGGCTTCATATATCAATGCTTTAGCTGTAGGAGTACCGTAATCGTTTTCGAGGAAGGTTGCGTAAGCCATGGCGAACGCATAAACCAGCAGCAAAACCGCCATGGTACGGGTAGAAATTAGAATACTTTGGATTTTTTTCATTTTAAGAAACTATCAGATTTATAAAAGTTCAAATAGCTGCAAAAATACATTCTATAATTCGAAATAGCGAATTTGGAATATGTTTTTTGTCAGTTTTGAAAACTTTATTGTATAAAAACCAGGTGTGTTTTCAGAAAATTTTCTATACGCTTACTGGTTGGTACTGTTGAGCATAGGCACAAATTTATAGGCGCCGAACTCTTCTTTTTCGAATTCCTTCTCCGATTTTTTTGTAAATCTCGTCAGAATCTGCTCGTCGGTTTTCCCAAGAGGAATCACCATCTTACCCCCTACTTTCAGCTGGTGTAGCAATTCGGTCGGTAAAACTTCGGCTCCGCACGTTACTAATATTTTATCGAATGGAGCAAAAGTCGGCAACCCCGCAAAACCATCACCGAAACTCTGGAATTTCGGACGAAGATGAAGTTCGCGTAATTTTTTATGCGCAAAATCATGCAGGTCTTTTTGGCGTTCTACCGTGTAAACCCAAGCGTTCATAGCGACCAGAACAGCAGTCTGATAACCGCTTCCGGTACCGATCTCGAGGACTTTTTCCTTATCGTTAAGTTCAAGAAGTTCTGTCTGTTCCGCAACAGTCGATGGATGAGAAATCGTCTGTTTTGCAAGTATCGGAAAAGCGCGGTCTTCGTAGGCATAATCTTCAAAAATACTTTCAAGAAAAAGATGTCGCGGAATATCATTCATTGCTTTCAAAACATTTCCGTCGGTTATCCCAATTTTATCCCGAAGGTATTCTACTAAAATTTTTCGCTTTCCTTTATGTAAAAATGAATCCTGCATTGGACAAAAATACTGAATAGATTCGAGAAAACAGAACGCCGTTTTCAGATATCTGACATCTAATTATTATCTTTACCAAAATTTATTTTCTATGCTTAAAGCAGGTTTAGTTGGTGCAGGACATCTTGGCAAAATTCATTTAAGGTTATTGAATCAGTCAGAAAAATATGAACTCGTAGGTTTTCATGACGCTGACACTGAAAACGGTAAAAAAATCGAAGCAGAGTTCGGGTATAAATATTTCGCGCGTTTTGAGGAACTGCTCCAGGAAATCGATATGCTCGATATCGTAACTCCTACGCTATATCATTATGATTATGCAATGAAAGCGATTGAAAACCACAAACATTTTTTCATCGAAAAACCCGTTACGCAAACCCTGAAACAGGCCGAAGAAATTTTATACAAATGCCGGGAATACGGAATTAAAGCTCAGGTTGGCCATGTTGAAAGATACAACCCTGCCTTTATAGGTTCCCGCGATTATATTCAGGATCCCATGTTTATTGAAATTCACCGTTTGGCAGAATTTAATCCCCGCGGAACTGATGTTTCTGTTGTGCTGGATTTGATGATTCATGATTTGGATATTCTTCTTTCTATTGTAAAATCTAAGGTTAAAAATATCCATGCTTCCGGTGTTGCCGTAGTTTCCAAATCTCCGGATATCTGCAACGCAAGAATTGAATTTGAGAACGGTTGTGTCGCGAATCTCACCACTTCCAGAATTTCAATGAAAGCAATGCGAAAGTCAAGATTTTTCCAGAAAGACGCATACATTTCTGTAGATTTTCTGGAGAAAAAAGCAGAAGTAATCCGCATGAAAGAAGCGCCGGAAAATCCTACCGATTTCGATATGATTATTGAAAATGCGGAAGGCGAAAGAAACCAGATTATTTTCGAATATCCTAATATTCAGCCTAATAATGCGATTTTAGATGAACTCGAAAGTTTTGCCGATGCGATAACCGAAAACAAAAATGTAGAAGTCTCTCTTGAAGACGGAACCGAAGCGCTGAAAGTAGCGCTGGAAATTGTAAAAATGATTTCGTAACCGGAAAATTTGGAAATGAAAAAGATCACCTTACTCTTTCTCTTAATTGCTACGTATAGCTTCTCACAAAATTTAAAGAAAGAAATCCTTCAAATCACCAAAGGTAAAAACGCCACTGTAGCTGTTTCCGTACTCGATTTCGGGAATGATAAATCGGTGCACATCAACGGAAATAAAAAACTTCCGATGCTCAGTGTTTTCAAATTCCACATCGGTTTAGCGGTTTTAAATGAAGTTGACAAAGGAAAACTAAGTCTTGACCAGAAGATTTTCATTAAAAAATCTGATCTATTAGAAAATACATGGAGTCCGATCCGGGAGAGATTTCCGGAAGGAAATATCGAAATGTCTTTAGGCGAACTCATAAAATATACGGTGGCAGAAAGCGATAACAATGGTTGTGATATTCTGTTGCGATTAATTGGCGGAACCGAAACTGTTCAGAAATTCATCGACAGCAAAGGCATAAGAAATTTCACCATCAAAGTAGATGAGGAACAGATGCACAAAGGTTTCGAGTTTATGTACCTGAATGCTACTACCACAAATTCCGCAAATCAATTGCTGAAAGATTTTTTCAATAAAAAGATGGTTTCGAAAACTTCCACGGATTTTCTCATGACTACGATGCTTGAAACTTCTACAGGAAAAAATAAAATCGTTGCCCAACTCCCGGAATCAATTCCTGTCGCCCACAAAACAGGCTCTTCCGGAAAAAATGAAAAAGGTTTAACTGCTGCTGAAAACGACATTGGAATTGTAACGCTTCCGGATGGAACACATTACGCCATCAGCATCTTCGTCTCCGACTCTATGGAAAGTGAAGCCACCAACACGAAAATGATTGCAGATATTTCTAAAATAGTTTTTGATTATTTTAGCAAAAAATAGTTTTGATGAAGAAGATTTTCTCAATATTCCTCCTTTTCTTTTGTCTTTTAATATTCTCACAAAAAAAATGGGACCTCAGGTTTTATAACGAACTTGTCGGCAGCGAATATGTAATTTATGCAGATAACACCGAAGTTATGCCCATGTCGGCAAAGTTTAATTTTAAATTGACTAACCTGAAAAGTTCGATTCCAAATGACGAAATCATCGTAATTCCAGCAGATACAAAACGGTTTTTGGTAGCGAAAATCACACCTGTAAATCCCCGCGAAGGCAACCAATTTTCCTACACCAATACTTATAATTTCGGCAATGTGGTTCAGAAAGATTTTGAGGAAGATTATATTTATTCACTCCCATTCACAAACGGAAAAACACATTTAATATTCCAGGGTTATAACGGAAAATTCTCGCATCAGAAAGATGCAGCGCTGGATTTCGACTTGAAAATCGGAGATCCCGTTTATGCCGCCCGGGAAGGAACTGTGGTTCTTACCGAAGATTCCAATCTCCAGGGATGCCCGAAGATTTCCTGCGCGAAATTTAATAATAAAGTCTTGATCATGCACAATGACGGAACTTTTGCGGATTATGCGCATCTGAAATACAAGGGTGTTGCCGTAAAAAAAGGTGACGAAATTAAGAAAGATCAGCTTATCGGCTACAGCGGAAACACAGGCTTTTCCAGCGGCCCACATCTGCATTTTTCAGTCTTCATCAACAGAATTGATGGTTCCAGAACCTTTATCAAGACTAAATTTAAAACTTCACAGGGTGATGGAATCCTGTTGGAGGAAGGAAAATCTTACACTAAAAATGACTAAATAAAACAGGTTTCAGAACCTAAAAAATAAATTTTATGAAGAATATCGTAGTTATCGGCGCCGGAACAATGGGCAACGGAATCGCACACACTTTCGCACAAACAGGATTCAACGTGAACTTGGTTGATGTTTCAGCTGAAGCGCTGGAAAAAGGTTTGAAAACCATCACAACCAACCTAGACAGAATTGTGGCAAAAGGCAACCTGACCGAAGAACAGAAAAACGAAACTCTAAAGAATATTTCCACATTTACTCAACTTGAAGATGCCGCAAAAAACGCGGATCTGATCGTAGAAGCTGCAACTGAAAATATTGATCTTAAACTGAAAATCTTCCGCCAGATGGATGAACTCGCGCCGGAAAACTGTATTCTTGCCACCAACACTTCCTCAATTTCCATCACAAAAATCGCGTCGGTAACCAACAGACCTAAAAAAGTAATCGGAATGCATTTTATGAATCCGGTTCCTATTATGAAACTCGTGGAAATCATCAAAGGCTACTCTACTTCGAAAGAAACTTTTGATGCAGTGTATGAACTGAGTAAAACTTTGGGGAAAGTTCCTGTGGAAGTGAACGATTATCCGGGTTTTGTTGCAAACAGAATCCTGATGCCGATGATTAACGAATCGATTGAAACTTTATATAATGGCGTTGCGGGTGTTGAAGAAATCGACACGGTAATGAAACTTGGAATGGCGCATCCGATGGGACCGCTACAACTTGCTGATTTCATTGGTCTTGATGTTTGCCTCGCTATTCTGAATGTAATGTATGACGGTTTTAAAAATCCAAAATACGCTCCCAATCCACTTTTGGTGAATATGGTAACAGCAGGAAAATTAGGAGTAAAATCCGGCGAAGGTTTCTATGATTATTCCGAAAGCAAAAAAGCAGAAAAAGTATCGAAAATGTTTCTTAGGTAAATTTCAGGAATTAAAAAAAGATTAAATGCGGAGAAAACTGCTTGAAAACCGAATTCAGATTTTTTTGGTCATCGCAACTGTTGTGATGACCATTCTTCGTTTTCTTCTAAATGAAAAAGGAAGGACCAATCCCGATTCCATCCGTTTTATGCGGACTGCTAACGTTTTTCCGGCGATCGATAACACTACGACGCCACTCGGTTATCCGCTTAGTCTAAAATTTCTTACGATTTTCGGGTTTGATGAATTCTGGGCAAGCAAAACCATCGGACTTCTTGCGTATTTTTTCATTGTGTATTTCGCCTGGAAAAAACGGTTTTATCTGAAGGAAACCATTTTGGTCGGCGGACTTTTCAGTTTTGTTTCTATTTTTTCGTACACGATGAGCGAATCGCTGATGCTTCCTTTCGTTTTTGTTTTTCTGTATGTCGCGAGACAGATTATCATCGGAGAAATAAAAGGAACAAAAGCTTTTTTCTATCTCAGCATAATGCTTATTCTTCTTTATAATATCCGTTATCCTGCCCTGTTTATTATTGGTGGAGTTCTGCTGTACGGTATTTTAAATTTCAAAAAGCATTACGGCAAAACCTTTATTTTTTCCGGGATTGCAGGTCTGGTTTTCATCGTGCTTTACAAATTCCTTTTCATTGATTATTTTAATGAAACGTACGTTGAACGATTTCTGAATATAGGTATTCATCCTACTTCAAAGCTTTTGGTAGAACTTTTCCAGGGAATGGCAACAACCTTCAATCCTTTTATTCACATTGCAAATCCGGCCGGCGGAATCATCAATTACGGTATTTACGGCATTGGTTTACTGAATATTCTGCTGCTTTGTTTCCTATTCATTAAAAACAAGTTGTCTGAAACTGAACAGTTTCTTGTATTTATAGGGGTTACCGGAATTATCTGCTCCTATTTCGTGCAGTATTTTTATTCTGTAAATGCGATTGACTACAGGCTTATGGCGCCGTTTTCCTTTCCAATTTGGCTGGTTTATTTTAGAAAACTTTATTCGGTTCTGGGAAAATTCACCTACGGAATTACGGTTTTAAGTTTAATGACCGGCTTTGTTTTCACTTGGCTATCGAGAGGAAATTATCTTGAAAATCGCCGTGAAATCACTCAATTTCTGAACTCTGAAAAGATGGAAGATATTCCGTTGAAATTCTACATGGAAAATGAAAAGGAACTGGATAAAATACAGATCGCTGAACTCATCAGCACCGTAAATCCCCGAGTTAATGTCACTTTCAAGGCAGAAGACACCTTAAAAAAGAACACCTTAACGCAATATAAAGTTTTGCAAAAAATAAAGATCGATACCAACCAATTTCAATAATTTTTACTATTTTTGAGAAGTTAAATTAATTATTATGAAAGTACCAAAATTTTTATTAGCCGACAATTCAGATTTTCCTGAAGATTTATTTGTTGTTCATACAGAATATCCAAGATTTATCCTGAATGTAGAAGAGGAAGAAGTTGAATGGTTGGATGATTTGGAAGGTGACGATGAGGAAACGATGGCAGATGAAGCTACCAAAGTTGTAGAAGCAGCCTTCAAATGGTGCGATGAGGAACTCGCAAAATACGATGAGGAAGAAGACGAAGAATAAATTAAGAAATAAAAAAGGAACCCGATTTGAGTTCCTTTTTTTATTGTCTTTCGAAATTAATTTACTGTTTATTAAACTTCATCAGAAGAAGATTTCCTTTATACAATTCTAATGTATTTCCGTTCACCACATATTTTGTGGCTTCATTAAGCATGCGGAAGTAATTATCTTCAACTTCCATATTCTGGCAGGCCATCTTGGTAGCTCCCACATTTTTCACCGCAAAATTTCCGGCAGTAGGATCCAGGGTTAGATCACCGAAATAACTGTTGCAACCCCCATTTCCGGTAATTCTACCGGCCTCTACATTAAGCGTCGGTGTTTTACCTTTCACCTCATCAGCCAATGTCCATTTCGTATTCGCAATATTTACCTGTGATGTTCCTACTTTAGAGGTCGACATTGTAGAACAGGAAACCATTGCAGCGGCCGCAAAAACGGCTAAAAAAGCATTCTTCATCTTCTTTTATTTTCTCAAATTTAAGTAATAATATTTATTTAACCTCAAACTTGCGCAATTATTGTTTCCTGGAATTAAAAAGCATCCCACATTTTGGGATGCTTCTCTACTATTTTCATGTTTGTTTAAGACCTTAATTCTGCTGAAAATTCTTTCTGGAAAGTTTTGATTAATGAATTCATTACTTCAGTAATATCTTTCTCTTCTAAGGTTTTTTCCTCATTTAAAAGCTCGAAACTCATCGCGTAAGATTTCTTGTTTTCCGGAAGATTCTTACCTTCATAAACATCAAAAAGATTGATGTTCTTTAAATATTTCGAAGGATTTTTCTTCGCTGCTTTGTACAAATCTGCGTACGTTACCTTTTTATCGATCAACAGAGCCAAATCTCTTCTGATTTTATTGAATTTAGGGATATCTACAAATTTCAAATTGCCTTTTGAACGAAGATTCTGGCATGCTTCCAACTCAATTTCTGCATAAAAACATTCCTGACTGATGTCTGCATCTTTCAGCAATTCAGGCGAAACCTTCCCTAGTCTGGCAAGCGTTCTGCTGTTTGAAATCAGTTCGAGCGCATCGGAAAAACGGGAGTCTTCCAACGGTTTTTCTTCAATATCCAGATTCAGTTTATCCAAAAGTACTTTCACATAAGATTTCAGATAATAGAAATCTGTCGCAGATTTGGGCTGCAGCCAGTTTTCAGCAGTATTTCTTCCCGAAAGCAATATTGCCAGCTGTTTTCTTTCTTCGTATTTCGATTTTTTATGGTAGATTTTCCCAAGTTCAAAAAACTTGATATCCTGATTCTTTCTTTTAATATTATAATCAGCATTTTCCAAAAGTCCCTCCAAAAGGGATTTTCTCATAAAAGCTAAATCTCCGCTCAGCGGATTCAGGAGTTTTACCGCATCGGTTTCATCTTTTACCGATGTAAGCGAATTATTCATCACTTCATTGAAACCGTGGCTCTGCAATGTTCTCGCCCAGGAGTTTTCCAGTGCATCCTGATCATCAAAACTCAGTTTTACAGGCGTAAACGAAATCTTTTGCAGAGAATCTATTTTATTGTAGCCGTAAATTCTCAGAATTTCTTCAATCACATCAATTTCTCTCGTAACATCTGCCCTGTAAGCCGGTACGGAAATTTCCAGACCGTTTTGAATTTCATTCAGAACTTCAATTTCAAGAGATTTCAGAATTTCCTTTATTTTTTCTCTGTGCATTTTGGTTCCAAGGATCTGGTCCACTTTCGAAAATCTTAGAATAACATAATTGTTTTCAATTTTTTCCGGATAATGCTCCAAAAGTTCGCCACTCAGTTTTCCTCCGGTAATCTCTTCGATCATTTTAATGGCGTGAGTAATCGCAGTTCGGGTATTGTTGGGATCTACTCCACGTTCGAAACGGAAAGATGCATCGGTATTCAACCCATGGAATTTTGCACCTTTTCGAACCGCAACAGGATTGAAATAAGCACTTTCTAAAAAGATTGTTGTTGTTTCTCCTGAAACTCCCGAATTTTGTCCGCCGAAAACTCCTGCAATACACATCGGGTTGTTTTCGCCGTCTTTGATCATGATTTCGGAACCGTTCAAAGTTCTTTCGACACCATCTAAAGTAGTAAATTTGGTTCCGGCTCCGTTCACACCAACCTTCACCTTTTTACCGGCAATTTTACCGGCATCAAAGGCATGAAGCGGCTGACCGAAACCGTGGAGAACATAATTTGTAATATCTACAATATTATTAATCGGACTTAAACCGATTGCTTTCAATCGGTGTTTCAACCATTCAGGTGACTCAGCAACTTTCACGTTTTCAATAACCGCCCCAATATATCTCGGACATAATGCTGAATCTTCAACTTCCAGCTCAAAATCGGTAGTTCCTTCAATATCGAGAGGTTTTGATGAAACTTTTTCAAATTCCGCTTTCATCTGATTTGAAGTCAGAAATGCGTTCAGATCCCTGGCGACGCCATAATGCGACATTGCATCGGTTCTGTTGGGCGTTAAACCAATTTCAAAAACTTCGTCATTCGCAAGATCGAAATAATCTGCAAAGTTCTTTCCTACTTCATATTTGGTTTCATCCAAAATCATAATGCCGCCGTGATCATCGCTTAAACCAAGTTCGTCTTCAGCGCAAATCATCCCCTGCGAAACTTCTCCGCGGATTTTAGCTTCTTTGATTTCGAAAGAATTTCCGTCTTTTCCATAAATTGGAGTTCCTACAACAGCTACCGGAACCGTTTGCCCAGCGGCAACATTAGGTGCACCACAAACGATGTTAAGGATTTTTCCGTTTCCAACATCTACTGTGGTTTTTTTCAGTTTATCGGCATTCGGGTGCTGCTCGCAATTGAGGACTTTACCAACTACGATTCCTGCAAGGCTTCCCTTTACGGCTTCATATCTATCAATTCCTTCAACTTCGAGACCGATATCGGTAAGATATTCTCCGATTTTCTCGGTTTTCAGGTCTGTTTTTATAAAATCTCTGAGCCAGTTATTCGAAATTTTCATACGGTAATAATTTGAAATTCAGGGTTGGAATTTTATCCCCAATAAGTTTGCAAATATCGTGATTTTGCAGGTTAAAAAAAAATTGAGATCTGAAAAATTTCAAATCTCAATTGATATTGTGTATGTGGTAAGTTTACATTCCAATTACAGGCATGGAAAGCATCAGGATATTTTCTTCCGCTTCTAAACCGTCAACTGGTTCGATGATTCCCGGTCTGTTGGGTTGTGACATTTTCATGGTAATATCATCTGAGCTTAAAACAGAAAGCATTTCTGTTAAAAATTTAGAACTGAAACCAATGTTAATGTCTTCGCCGTTATAATCACACGGAATCTGCATATCTGCTTTGTTTGCATACTCGGTATCCTCTGCATGAAGATGAAGAATATTTCCGGAAAGCTTGAATCTTACCTGATTAGTCGATTTATTCGACATGATCGAAGCTCTTCTGATAGAACTTAGGAGAAGATTTCTGTTAATTGTAAGAACGTTTGGATTTTCTTTCGGGATTACCGCGGTATAATTCGGGTATTTACCATCGATCAGTCTACAGATCCAGGTATTGTTTCCGAAAGTAAATTTCGCCATATTCTCGTTAAATTCAATGGTAACATCATCGGTAGAATTAGCGAGGATATTCTTGAAAATTGCCAAAGGTTTTTTCGGCATGATGAATTCTATCGGCTCAGCGTTAATTAAATCTGTTCTTTTATAAACCACCAAACGGTGAGAATCTGTAGAAACGAAGTTGGTTTCGTCTTCTTTAAACTGAAACAGAACTCCCGTCATTACAGGTCTTAAAGAATCGTTGCTTGTTGCAAAAAGTGTATTGGTAAGAGCTTCAGATAAAACTCCGGCAGAAATCTTCACGCTTTGGGAAGCATCAAATTCCGGCAGTTCCGGATAATCTTCGGCATTATCAAGAGCAACAGCGAAGTTGTCTTTTTCATCTAAAATTTCCAGCAAAGAACCGTTTCCGTCTTCTGAATCTTTCACAGATAAAGTTAAAGGCTGTTCGCCATAAGTTTTCACAAATTCCTGAAAGATTTTGGCAGGAACTGCAAATTTTCCGGTATCATCAGATTTTACTTCCAATGAAGTTACCAAAGTGGTTTCGCCATCTGAAGCAGTTATTTTAAGATTGTTTTCTTGGATTTCAAACAGGTAATTTTCAAGAATCGGTCTTGATTGGGAACTTGAAATCACTCCACTTACGGTGTTCAATGCTTTCTGTAATTCCCCACTTGCAACAATAAATTTCATTTGGATATATTTATTTTAAAAAAGGACAAATGGAACGCAAGCGTTACATATAAAAAATTATTTTGACAAATATATGAATTTGAAGCAAAAAAAGGAAACAATCTTTGCAATTACGGAGGAATTCACTCAAAAGTTATCAACATTAATCAGCGCCCGGGAATTGGTAGTCTTTATCGTCGGAACCGTCAATCGTAATGTTCAGTGCAAGGTACAGAAAGTGTATATTTTTGTTTCCGGATTTCGCAAATTCACGCTGCCAGAGATAACCTGTTGCAATGCCAAAATTTTCATCGATTTGGTAACCGAAACCTCCGAAAACCCGGTTTCGGGCAAACAGTGGCTTCTCCGTCGTCACAAAGAAAACTTCGTCGTAAGCATTGGCAAATATGGTTCCCGGCTTCACTGATTCGGCGTTTAGCGGAACCGAAATATTGAGGCGATATCTCAATCTGATTCTGTCGGAATGCACATCTTTCACCGGTTCATAAAACCAACTTTTTTCAGCTCTGAAACGGTTTTCAAATTTGAATTTACCATATTTCACATCGATCACATCCTGTAACCAAACCCGAAATTCTTCCTTATCCATGATATGGTTTTTGTAATTTCCGTAGCGTCCTATTCCGATAAAAGGCTTGTGATTCTTGGTTAAATTATAGCCAATTCCGCCTTTAATTTCGTAATAATCAGGGTAAGAAAAATCTTCAATTCCGCGCAATTGTCCTTCAGCATAAAGATAAAATTTCGGGTGAAATTTATAGGTAACCGTTACCGAATTAAAACTTGAAATATGTTCCTGCTGCGCTTTAACCGTAAGAGATACAAGTAAAATGAGGATGAAATAAAGCCTGTTTTTCATTTTGCAAAATTAAGATTTTTTGACGATTTAGAAAACTTAATGTAAAGAATAACAATCCTTTCTATAAACAGCCATGCTATTTTTAAAGTCCTACATTGTAGGTAAAACCAACATGGAACCAGCGTTTCGGCATCGGAATACCAAATGTTTCGGTATAATCCGTATTAGTAATATTGTTGATAAGAATGTATAAATTCAAATTCCTGAAATCATAACTGAGTTTTTCATCCAGTGTTTGGTAACTTCCTGTGGTAACCCGTTCGTTGTACCGGTAAATAAGCTGACTGGTAAAATTCTTAAAAAACTGATTCTCCATTTTCGCTACAAACTGATGTTTAAGATTCTCCATCACGTATCTTGACATCAGATTTTGTGGTTGGCTGTTTTTGCTTTCGAGAAAAGTATAACCTAACGAGTAAGATTTTACAAACGAATCAAAATGCTGGCTTAGCTCAACCTCAATCCCTTTCGTATCGACTTCGCCCATATTTTCAGCTCTCCATATCTCATTTAAATTCTGTTTTACCCAGTCAATAGAATTATCTGAATTCCTGAGGAATCCACTTATTTTTCCGACAAAATTATTTTTCTGATAGCGGTAACCCAATTCCGCAGCCAGCGCGTGTTCGGGTTTCAAATTAGGATTCCCTGTTTCCGTTTTGCTCACATAATACAAATCGGTAAACGTTGGAATCCTGTTTACCTTAGCGATATTTCCGTACAATTTATGGTGTTCGGTAAGATCAAATCCTACATCCAAACCCGGATAGAAAAAGTTTCCTTCTTCTGCATAATTGGCCCACGAAATTCCGGGAGAAATATTAAGTTTATTCTGGAGGAAAGAAAAATGGTGCTCCATGAAAAACTGGGTAATGAAACGCTCGCGACGTCCTAAATTGTTACTCGCAAGAAATTCTTTTCTCAACTCTACACCCAAACCTGTAATTCCAAGGTCGGAATGATAAGTCCCGTTCGCCTCGAACCCAATATTGTTTCCAATGTGCATATTTCGGTAAATCTCAGGCTTATTTCGGATATATTCGTACATATCCTGCCCTCTTCTCCAGTAAATATTTGAATTTAATTTAAAACTGCTGAAGTTTTGATTAAGCCCTACACTAACAATCGATGCCTGAGTTTCTTCATACTGATCGGTTGCACTTGGCGAAGCATAAAAACCATTGGCCCCGAATTTCTTTTCCTGAATACCTGCCTGAAATTTCAGTTTACCGTTTTGAAGCGCCGTTTCGTTCTGATAATAAATATTACTGATTTTATAATCGGTATTGTAACGGTAACCTTCTGATGCGGAAGTATTCAATTGAATAAAATTAGAAACTTCCTTACTCCCAAAGTTTGCCCCTAAACCTAAAGAATAACTTCCAAAATCACCACCGCTTCCGGATATCACTACGCTTTCCTCTTCGGATGGTTTAGTAATAATGTTGATAACACCGGCGTAAGCATTTTGCCCAAAACTTCTTGCTGATGGACCTTTAATAACCTCAATTCTTTCAACTGAAGCCAGATCGAAAGGCAGACTCATCGAATTATGTCCGGTTTGCGAATCACTCATGCGGATACCGTTAACCAGAATCAATACCTGCTCAAAACTGCTTCCACGCAGAGAAATATCTGCCTGAACGCCATTGCTGCCTCTACGTCGGATATCGAAGCCTGTATACTGCGCCAGAACTTCCTCAACACTTTTTGCCGGTGCGCTTTCGATTTGTGCGCGTGTGATCACCGTTACGTTTTCATTTATCTTTTTTACGGGGAGATTAAGAAATTTTCCCTGAATATTTACTCCATCAATTTCGCTTTCTTTTGTTTGGGCCGAAAACGGCATAAGGTTTACTCCCAGCAAAATACTTAAAACAACTTTTTTCACTTTCACTAAATTTAGATAAGGTTCGGAATGAAAACAACAATCACTAAAAAGTCAGAAACTAAGCATTCATGATTATTTACACCAAAATAAGCGGCAAATATAAATAACAACTCAGCAAAAAAAGAAAACAATATTTATGACAAATGTTAGTCAGTAAACTCATGATAATTCAATATTTTTAATTACTAATCTGACAGTTTCAACCACGAACATTCTCATTAATTCAAAAAACACTGTCGGTATCGGTTTCATTTTAAAAATATTTGTTCGCAGTAATTTCGGTGAAAAAATCCGTAATTTTGTAAGCTTTAATTTTAGTCATGACCACAACTACAGATATTGATATAAAAAAACAGATTTTCGTAAAAAACGCCCATCTGAATAACCTGAAACACATTGATGTGCTGCTTCCTAAAAACAAACTCATTGTGATTACAGGAGTCTCCGGAAGCGGAAAATCTTCGCTTGCTTTCGACACGATCTATGCAGAAGGTCAACGGCGCTACGTTGAAAGTTTAAGTTCATATGCAAGGCAGTTTTTAGGCAAGCTGGAGAAACCAAAAGTCGATGATATCAAAGGTCTTGCGCCATCAATCGCAATTCAGCAGAAAGTTATTTCTTCGAATCCACGTTCTACCGTTGGAACTTCGACGGAAGTTTACGATTATCTAAAGCTTCTTTTTGCCAGAGTTGGCCGTACGTTTTCACCCGTTTCCGGTGATGAAGTGAAAAAAGATTCGGTAACCGATGTGATTAATTTTATTCAGAAATCTGAAAATCAGACTTTCCTTTTAAGAAGTCCGCTCACATTTGAAATTGCTCAGTTTTCGGAACTCATCAAAACACTTAAGGTTTCCGGTTTCACACGACTTGAAATCAACGGAAATGTTGCCGGAATAGAAGACCTGGAAAGTTTCGGATTTATTCCGGAAAAAGACATGGAAATCTTTCTGGTGATCGACCGCTTCAGTTATGAGGAAGACGAAAGTTTTCTCCAAAGGCTTGCAGACTCAATACAGATGGCGTTTTACGAAGGCCACGGTTACTGCTCGCTTAAAAATATAGAAACGGGAAAGGTTACCGAATTTTCAAATAAATTTGAACTCGACGGCATGGAATTCATGGAGCCGAATGTACATTTTTTCAGTTTCAATAATCCTTACGGAGCCTGCCCGGAATGCGAAGGTTACGGAAAAGTAATCGGCATCGATGAGGATTTAGTGATTCCTAATAAAAATCTTTCCCTTTTTGAAGACGCGGTAGCAAGCTGGAAGGGCGAAAGTATGAGCGAGTGGAAAAAGGATTTTATTAAAAAATCCAAAGATTTCCCCGTTCACAAACCCTATTATCAACTTACAAAAGAGCAGAAAAATTATTTATGGAAAGGCGACGGCAGCCGAAGTTTCCCTTCCATTAATAATTTCTTCAAAATGCTGGAAGAAAATCTCTACAAAATTCAGTACCGCGTAATGCTTTCCAGATTCCGCGGAAAAACACTTTGTCCGACCTGCGAAGGTTTGCGTTTGCGTGAAGAAACAAAATGGGTGAAAATCGACGGACATAACATCCAATCGATGATCGACATGCCGCTGGACGAACTTTTACCACTGATAAAATCATTAAAACTCAACAAACACGACGCAGAAATTGCCAAAAGACTTTTGTATGAGATCACAACGAGACTTGAATTTCTTGAAAAAGTTGGATTGGGTTATTTAACGCTCAACAGAACTTCAAACACGCTTTCTGGTGGTGAAAGCCAAAGGATTAATCTGGCGACCAGCCTGGGAAGTTCGCTCGTTGGCTCCATTTATATTCTTGATGAACCGTCTATCGGTCTGCATTCCCGCGACACCGAAAACCTTATTGAAGTTTTGAAAAACCTTCGCGATCTGGGAAATACCGTAATTGTTGTGGAACACGATGAAGACGTGATGAGAGCTGCAGATTACATTATCGACATCGGCCCGGAAGCAGGATATCTTGGCGGCGAACTGGTTTTTGCCGGCGATTTTAAAGAACTCAAGGACTCCGACTCACTTACGGCTAAATATCTTACCGGAAAACTTGAAATTAAAGTTCCGGAAAAGCGCAGAAACGCTAAAGAATTTATCAAGATTAAAGGCGCCAGACAAAACAATCTGAAAAACATTGATATTGATATTCCGCTGGAAAATCTCGTGGTGATTTCCGGAGTTTCAGGTTCCGGGAAATCTACTTTAATGAAAGAAATCCTTACTAACGAAATTCAGATCCAGCTTGGGATGGGCGGCAAAAAAGGAGATTACGATTCGGTGGACTTTCCAAAAAAACTCATTAAAAATATCGAACTGATTGATCAAAACCCGATCGGTAAATCGTCACGTTCAAATCCGGTAACTTATTTAAAGGCTTACGACGATATCCGTGATCTTTTTTCAAAGCAAAAATTAGCGAAAGTTCAGGGGCTGAAACCCAAACATTTCTCCTTCAATGTTGACGGCGGAAGATGTGATGATTGCAAGGGCGAAGGCGTAATCACTGTTTCTATGCAGTTTATGGCCGATATCGAACTTGAATGTGAAACCTGCAAAGGCACGCGGTTTAAGAACGAAATCCTCGAAATTAAATTCGATGAAAAAAACATAGCAGACATTCTGCACATGACCGTGGACGAAGCGCTGGAGTTTTTCACTGAAAACGGCGAGACGAAAATCGTAACCAAGCTGAAACCGCTGCAGGAAGTTGGTTTGGGATATCTACAGTTGGGACAAAGTTCTTCTACCCTTTCCGGAGGCGAGGCGCAGCGTGTAAAACTTGCATCGTTTCTGGTAAAAGGCGTTACAACCGAAAAAACACTGTTCATTTTCGATGAACCTTCTACCGGCCTTCATTTTCATGACATCAACAAACTGCTTACTTCACTTCAGGCGCTGATTGAGTTGGGACACTCTGTTATTGTTATTGAACATCAGCCGGATATCATTAAATCCGCAGACTTTATTATCGATATTGGTCCGGAAGCTGGAAAATACGGCGGCGAAGTTGTTTTCGCGGGAACCCCTGAAGATTTGGTCAAAAGTAAAAAGTCGCATACAGGGAAATTTCTGATGGAAAAGCTGTAAATTAGATGGTTATCCACAAAAAAATGTGGATAAGCTGTGAATTTTAACATTAAGTTTATATTGCGTGTCAGAATAATTGCTACATTTACTCTGAAATAAGATTGAAATGAGAATACTTATCTTTTTCAATACTCCCCTAAATACCATTAAATTGATATAAAAATTTAAGAGAAGCACCGTCGGCTTCTCTTTTTTGTTGTTGTCTAATTAAAAAAAAATGAGATTTATCTATTGAATCCGTTCCTAAAGAGCGGATTCTTTTATTTACTGAAAGTGACTCCACCAAGAATCGAACTTGGATCTAAAGTTTAGGAAACTTCTATTCTATCCGTTGAACTATGGAGCCGGATACCAAATTTACGAAAACAAAAATCCGCTGCAAAAGCAACGGATTATTTTTTGAGAGGAAATTTTAACGGTCATTTTTACCGTCAACCACAATGCGGTCTTTTCGGTTTGCCAGTTCCCAGGCAGTGGCAAAAACCAGCTGCGTGCGCTTCTGCAATGCTTCGTAATCTATTTTATCTGCATCATCAGTAGGTTTGTGATAATCTTCGTGAATTCCGTCAAAGAAAAACGCTACCGGAATATTGTGCTTCGCAAAATTATAATGATCTGATCTGTAATAAAGCCTTTGCGGATCATTCGGCTGGTCGTATTTATAGTTAAGAAGCATTTTGGCCGTTTTGTTATTAGCCCCTTCATTAATCTTTTTCAGTTCTGAACTCAGCATTGCCGACCCGATGACATACACATAATCTTTGCCGCAATTTTCAGGATCACATCTCCCGATCATATCGATATTAAGATTCGAAACTGTATTCGCTAAAGGAAAAACCGGATTTTGCGAATAGTAATCAGATCCAAGAAGACCATGTTCTTCTCCTGTTACATGTAAAAACAGCATAGATCTCTTCGGGCCATG
>JAANMY010001677.1_pt1 | contig 23709 bp, 23 predicted proteins | sample 7279691 | NCBI WGS metagenome assembly JAANMY01 (sample SAMN14094543, study PRJNA606508) | bioreactor metagenome | isolation source: A lab-scale SPAN reactor treating ammonium-rich wastewater day 388 | place: Ireland: Galway | collected 2018-02-07
GCGGTTCTAGATATCCCCACAGCAGATCAGGACCAGCTTTTCATAAAGCTGGGCAAGCTGGGGATCCTCGATCTGATTTGTGCCTGAACGAAGTGTTTCCGGGTATCCCCGGGGGATTGCTCGGGTCCCATGCCCGATCCGGAAGGCTCCACGATAAGCATCGATGGCCGGAAGCCTGGCCAGCAAAGGATCCGCCAGGGCGAACACATCGATGATATGTGTCTCCGGATCAGACTGAAATCCTCGAAATCCGAGTGTTTCAACCACCTGAACACGGGAGGCAGGGCCGCCCGACCAGATATTCCCTTCCATTTTCAGGCGGCTGCCATGTTCGTGGTGGATCAGTCCGGTTTCTTCAAAATAAAAGGCTTTTTCATCCGCCACTCCCTGAGGGGTGATCTTCACATCTTTTACCAGGTTCTGGTCCGGGCTGCCCTTTGTCTCAGAAGTTGTTATCAGCCCCGGCACCTGGCCGGCCAGGCCGGTCAAAATCACCAGGCAGAAAGGAAATGGCCAGAGCCGGAGCTGTGTGGTCAATGGGTATGCCGACAGCAGCGCGGTGCAGATAAAGAATGGCACTGTAAAAAAACGGCCACTCATGAAATCTCCACCGATTTTGAGGATATACACCAGATAAAGCATCACTCCGATAACAATGGGAATCTGCTTCTTTTCTTTCAACAGGAACGGGGCCAGGCATCCTGTTGCGATGACGCACAGGGTGAGAGGGTCTCTTTCGACCAGGTCGAGATAATAGTAAAAGCCCTTTAGCAGGAGCAGTGTGGGAGGGATCTGAGTTCCCAGCTTGGCATAGGCTGTGTTCGGGAAGGGAAACCCATAATAAATCACCGAAAAAGCCTCCCAGGCTAACCATGGAAGAAATCCCATTCCGATTGCCAGAAGCCCTTTCCAGGAATGATACCCCCACAAGGTGACAGCCAGGATCGGGAGAAACAGGAGGATGCTGTCCATGCGTGTGAGGGTCGCCAGGGCGATCAGGAACGACAGCACCAGCAGATTCCTGAAATCCGCCTGACCCTGCAGGAAGCTGAGCAGGATCAATCCCGAGAGAATGTAGAGCAGCGGATTTTCCAGCCCGGAGGTGGAATAATCCACAAAGGACTTCGACAGGATCAGAGTGGCCAGCGCCAAGAGGGCGCTCAATCGGGTCGCTGCAAACCGGTTGGACACAAGGCACACCGCAGAGAAGGTGCAGAGGAAGGATATGAACAGCGGGGTGAGGTAGAGTTCCCGGGTCAGGAAATGAGCCCCAAGCAGGAGCAACAGCCACAAGGGGTGGGTGAACACCTGCACCCGCTCATCGAAGTTATATCGCAGCCCATGCCCCTCGGAAAACTGATCGATGACCCGGAATGTGATATAGGAATCATCCGACAGCCAGGCACTCCGTATGACCACCAGACCGAACAGGATGAGGAACCAGCCGGCAAGAATTCTCCCCAGTGAGTCCTCGCTGAACAGTTCGATGGGATGTTGAGGAGCAGATGAGTTCGCCACGCAACCGGCTCGAAAAGAGCATTGGCAACCTGGGACTGTTCAGGCCGGGAATCTCCGGGATCCCATTGGAAATCATCCCCTGATTTGGAGAATATGGGAAGGTCTTTCCCTCCCTGATGGATCAGGGACAATAAAACTGTATCCCGCGCCCTTGGGATTCATCACCAGCAGGAAAGGAAGGAGCTCATGTCAGATAAAATACGGATCGGCATCATCGGGGCAGGAGGAATCGTCCGCGAAAGACATTTGCCAGGGCTTGCCCGGATCGAAGGTGTGGAAATTACAGCGGTCTGCAACCGCACACCGGAATCCACACGGCGCGTGGCCGATGAGTATGGCATCCCGTTGCGCTTTCCCGACTGGAATGAGGTCATCCAGTCTCCTCTGGTAGATGCAGTTCTGATAGGAACCTGGCCCTATCTCCACATGGAGGCGACTCTCGAGGCATTCGCCCTGGGCAAACCCGTGTTCAGCCAGGCACGCATGGCGCGCAATGCACAGGAAGCACGAATCATGCGCGATGCCCAGAGAAAAACCGGCCTGCCCGCCATGCTCTGCCCGCCTCCGCACGGGATGAAATGGGATCGTTCCATGCGCCGCCTGCTCGATGAAGGCTATGTCGGCCGGGTCGCCACCATCCGGATTCACTCACTCCAGTCACGTTACCTCGATCCACATGCTCCCCTGGCCTGGCGCCAGGATTGCCATCTGTCGGGATACAATGTCCTCACCCTCGGGATCTATGCCGAGGTGGTCAGGCGCTGGTTTGGTGACCATGCCTCGATTCAGGCAACCGGCCAGATTCTGACAGAGGAGAGGGTCGAGCCGGTCTCCGGCCTCATGGAAAGAGTCCACATTCCCGATGCAGTCTGGGTCAATGCACGCATGGCCAGCGGGGCGGTCGCCCAGTATTCCCTGTCAGGAATTGCCCATGCAGCCGGGGGGGACCGCATCGAAGTCTATGGGTCTGAAGGAACCCTGGTTTATGACATAGACAATGAATGCCTGCTGGGAGCCAGACTCGATGAACGAACACTCAAGGAACTCCCTCTTTCTGACGATGAATCTAGGGGGTGGGAAGTCGAGTTGGACTTCATTCGGGTGGTGCGAGGCGAGAAAGAGCCGGACCCTTCATTTGAGGATGGGGTGGCTTATATGGATGTGGTGGAAGCCACAGCCCGGTCGTGCCAGTCCGGAATGCGGATCGAACTCCCCCTGGAAGATTCGGCTCACCCGGAATCATTCGCAGGCGATTGATTTCGGCCCAAGGATCGGAAGGGCTTCCCCTCACATTGAATATTATCCGGCCGAGTCGGGGGAATCTGTCATGCTGCTTTATGTCGCCATCACACATCCGGTTGATACTGACTTCGAGGAGCGGATCGAAGAGTGCGTTCAGGACTGGTTTCAGGAGTTTCGTTCCCGCCTGGACCTTCTTGGGGTTCTGCCTTATGACCCGGTCCTGAGAGAGCTGGCAGTGGATGTCGGCAGCAATCACCCCCAGCAGGCAGCCGATTCCCTGCGGCAGTGGCTGGGGAGCAAGGCCCAGATGGATGACGGGGATTTTGTCCTCTCCGACCATTCTTCGATCGAGGATCTCACCCCGAATGAACGAATCGAGCACCTGCGCCATAAGCTTCTCTACCTGCTTGGCTCGATCCGCCGTCTCAACCATACACTCGGGAGTAACCGTCTGCGCCAGCTCGAGTACCTGCTTGGAGGAGTCGCTACGGAGGCGGCGGATCTCCTGCCGAAAGAGACCACTCTTTCGGTGGACCCTCCCACTGAGGAGGGATGGCTGCGCCAGATCGATGACTTCTGGCAGAATCTCTGATTTTCCTGCTCCTCGCACCTCCATCATGGAGGCCCCCAGTATAAACACTACGCTCTGTGGAATTCTCTGGAGGTTTCGCTCCGGGTGAAGTAGAGTTTCATTAAGGGATCCATGTCCATGGCCATTCAGATCGAACTCGACAAAGAGGTGCTCCAGAAGTTTTGCCAGAAATGGCATATCAAAGAACTGTCCCTGTTCGGGAGCGTGCTCCGTGAGGATTTCGGCCCGGACAGCGATGTGGATTTTCTGGTGAGTTTCATGCCGAATACCCAACTGGATATTGATTCTTTCCTGGAGATGAAAGCCGAGCTCGAGGATCAATTAGGCCGGAGAGTTGATCTGGTCCAGAAAGAAGCCATTCGAAACCCCTGGAAAAAATCTGAAATCCTGGAAACCCAACGGGTTATTTATGCCTCCTGACCGGAAAGATGCAGCCCGGCAAGCCCCTGAATCCTCAGCATCTGGAAGAATCCATCTCAGCCGTCAAATCCATCCCCCTCTCATGCACTTGATGAGGGTGACCCCTGGCGGAACACCACCAGGACTTCACGCAGATCTGCAAAGGTTCCCAAGGCCAGCTGGAGAACTGTCTGCTTCTTCACAAACTCTGCAAGAAAGCGGAAATCTTCCTCCGAGTCGAGTGGCAATATCCTCACCTGAATATCCCCCTGCCGGAAGGTCCTCTCCAGGCAATCACTCATTCCCACGATTTTTTTCAACTTCTCTCCGGACTCCACCAGCGACCTTCTCACAGTTGAACGTGAAATGCCCAGACGCTCCGCGATGTCCACCTGGCTGCATCCCGCCAGATAAAGCAGCATGATCTCCTGCTCCCTTCCAGACAGCCGCTTCTGGACTATCCAGCGCAGTCTGTCCAGAAGGATGGCTCGCTCCTGATCCGAATGATCCTTCTCCTTCATGATCTGCTGGAATTCCGGAGACAGCCCGGCAAAGGCCCACTCCTCCACCAGCGGATCGAATAGAACCTGGCTGCCACAGGAATCCGGATGGATGCCTGACAGGAGTGCTTCCCAACGGGTGCTGAATTCTGTCACCATGAGTCGATACCTCTTTTTTTCAGGATGGTAATCATGGGTGCATATAAGTGCAGTTTTCGTGCCAGGAGGTTAACCATTGCATGATTCATTTCAATGATTCCGAACGTCCTTTCAAAGAAGGAGACTGTGGCCCCAAGTATCTGGGAAGTGATTCCCACTCGGAATGGGGGGTTCTGGTGCTCAAACCCGGCCAGGGTTCGAGGCTCTATGGGAGGCATTTCCACAAAGTTGTTGCCGAAACTTTTTATATCCTTGAGGGATCGGTGCATTTCTGGATCGAAGGCAAAGAGTTCGAGGGCAGGGTTGGAGATATCGTCACTGTCGAACCGCATGAAAAGCATTGGCTCGAAAACAGGGGGGATGGGGATTTCCGGGCAGTATTTATAAAAGTGCCTTTTGATCCAACCGACCGCCATCCTTTTTGAAATCGTGGGATAGAGGTATATTACCCGCTTCCGGTACCGGGCAGGGCACTGTATTGCACATCACCAAGGGGGTCAGCCGCACCATGAATCCAGGGATATTGGAAACATGTCTCGATGAAGTTCCTCTGCTGAAAAGAGGGAAAGTCAGGGATGTTTATGATCTCGGCGATAAGCTTCTGTTTGTCGCGACCGACCGCATTTCGGCTTTTGATGTCATCATGCCGACACCCATCCCGGACAAGGGGCGAATCCTGACTGCCATGTCGCGCTGGTGGTTCGAACATTTCCGCCATCTGGCTCCCAACCACCTGGTCGAAGATGAAGAAAAGGCCTGGCCGGCCCAGCTGTCCCATCGCAAAACAGAGCTGCTGCCACGTTCCATGGTGGTCCGGAAAACAAACCCGCTGCCGGTCGAATGTGTGGCGCGGGGGTGTCTGGCAGGTTCAGGCTGGAAGGAATACCAGAAGAGCGGGACTGTCTGCGGCATCCCGCTGCCATCCGGGCTGCGCGAAAGCGATGAGATCCCCGGCGGACCGATTTTCACTCCGGCCACCAAAGCCGAGGTCGGACATGATGAAAATATCAGTTTCGAACAGGCGAGCGAAATTGTCGGAAAAGCGCAGGCGGAAGAAATCCGGCGGATGACCCTCGATATCTTCCGGGAGGCAGCTCGCCTGGCGAGAGAGCGGGGTGTCATCCTGTTCGACACCAAGTTCGAATTCGGCTTCCTGGATGGACAGATTGTCCTGATCGATGAGCTTCTCACTCCGGACAGCTCCCGCTACTGCCTGCTCGAAGATTACCATCCCGGGAAATCTGTCGTGAACCTGGACAAGCAATACCTCCGCGACTGGCTGGACTCGATTCAATGGAACCGGACGCCACCCGCACCCGAGCTGCCCGAGCCGGTTGTCAGGCATACCCGTGAAAGATATCTGGAAGCCTATCGGAGAATCACCGGTTCAGCTTTAGAATAAGAATCTCCTGGAAAGTCCTGCCCTGCTGGTTGAAGAAGTGTGAGGAATTTCCCGGGAATGACGGTTGAAGGATAAAAAGACCATGCCGATGCGCGACGAATGTGGAGTTTTTGCCATCTGGGGGCACCCGGATGCGGCACGCCTCACTTATCTGGGGCTTTACAGCCTGCAGCATCGAGGGCAGGAGAGTGCCGGGATCTCCACTGTTTCCGAAGGCTCGATTCTGACTCATGTCGCCATGGGCCTGGTTCCCGAGGTCTTCAACTCCACCAACATCTCCAATCTGCCGGGACACTGTGCCATCGGCCATGTCCGCTATTCAACCACCGGCAGCAGCCATATCTGCAATGCCCAGCCCCTGGTTCGCAACTATGCACGCGGCCAGATCGCCTTCGCCTTCAATGGGAATATTGTCAATGCTTTTGAACTCCGCCAGTGCCTGGAAGAATCCGGAAGCATTTTCCAGGGGACATCCGACAGCGAGGTCATTGTCCATCTGGTCGCCCGCCAGAAAGAAGAATCCTTTCTCGAACGGGTTTCCGAGGCCATCAAAAAATGCTCCGGTGCATACAGCGCCCTCTTCATGAACCAGAAAGAGATTATCGCTGTCCGCGATCCTTTCGGCTTCCGTCCGCTCTGCCTCGGGAGAGTCGGTGGCGCCTGGCTGGTTGCCTCGGAGACCTGCGCTTTCGATATTGTCGAGGGCGAATATATTCGTGAAATTCATCCGGGTGAGGTGGTGCGGATCAGCGACCAGGGAATCGAATCGTTTTACCCTTTCAAAGAGGAAAAACACCGTCCCTGTATTTTCGAGCTGGTTTATTTCGCCCGCCCGGACAGCCTGGTGTTTGACCGGGATGTCAATGAGGTTCGGCATCGCCTTGGCCAGCGCCTCGCGATGGAAGCCCCGGCAGATGCGGACCTGGTTTTTGCTGTGCCCGATTCCTCGAACCTGGTGGCGCTCGGCTTCTCTCAGCAATCCGGCATCCCCTTTGATTTCGGCTTGATGAGAAATCACTATATCGGCCGGACCTTCATCGAACCGGAACAGAGCATTCGGGATTTCGGAGCCAAGATCAAATACAGCCCGCTCCGCAGCACACTCAAAGGAAAGCGTGTCGTGGTGGTGGATGATTCGATTGTCCGAGGGACCACACTCCGGAAGATTGTAAAAATGATCCGCAAGGCCGGGGCAGCCGAAATTCACATGCGGATCGCCTCGCCTCCGATCCGGTATGGGTGCTTTTATGGCATCGACATGCCCTCCAACTCCGGCCTGATCGCAAATACCCACAACCCTGAAGAAATCCGCCGCCATGTCCGGGTCGATTCGCTTCACTACCTCTCTGTGGAGGGGCTGCTCGAGTCGTGCTATGGGAGCATGGATTCCTACTGCACCGCCTGTTTCACCGGACAGTATCCTATCGATTTTTCACAACTCCATGAAACCAAGTTCGCCCTTGAAAACCGTGCCCTGGTAGAGGTCTGATGACAAAGCCAATCACCTACAAAGATTCCGGTGTCGATATCGAAGCTGGGGAGGAAGCCACCCGGCGCATTCGTGATCTGGTTGCGCGCACTTCAACTTCGCAGGTGCTTTCACAGGTTGGGAGCTTCGGCGGTTTGTTTCATCTGGCTGGAGGCCCTGAGGAAGATCCTGTCCTGGTCTCGAGCATCGATGGGGTAGGGACCAAGATGAAAATCGCAGTGGCTCTCAAGCGTTTTGACACAGTCGGCCATGATATTGTCAACCACTGCATCAATGACATTCTGGTTCAGGGTGCGCGTCCGCTGTTCTTTCTCGATTACATCGGTGCGCACAAAGTGCTTCCCTCACAGGTCGCGGAGATTGTGTCTGGATTGTCGGATGCCTGCCTCGCACAGGGGTGCTGCCTGATCGGCGGAGAGACCGCAGAAATGCCGGATGTCTATGGCCCCGGCGATATCGACCTGGTGGGGACCATTGTCGGTGTGGTTGAGCGCAGCCGAATCCTGGATGGGTCACGTGTGTGTGAAGGAGACCTTCTCATTGGCCTGGCCTCGAGCGGCTTGCATACCAATGGGTATACTCTGGCGCGCAAAGCCTTGGTTGGAGATGATCCAGCGAGCCTCGAAACAATTCCACCGTACTGTTCACGCCCTCTCGGGGAACTTCTCCTTGAACCGCATCGCTGCTACCTCAAGGCACTTCAGCCCCTGCTCGAGCAGGAAGCCATTCATGCCATGGCGCATATCACCGGGGGAGGCATTCCGGGCAACCTCAAGCGTGTCATCCCCGATCATCTACAGGCTGTTGTTGAAGCAGGCTCCTGGAATTCACAGCCCATTTTCCGGTTGCTGGAGGAAAAAACACAGGCCTCTCAGGAAGAACTGTATCGTGCCTTCAACATGGGCATCGGCATGGTGCTGTGTTGTGCTCCCAGCGATGCCGAAGGGATCCTGGCCTGGATGCACTCAGCCGGGTGTGATGCCTGGGCGATCGGAAAAGTGATTGCCTCTCATCCAGAGGAGCCGCGGGTTCACCTGGCCTTCTAAATCGGGTACCTTAAAATCGATTGGCATCGACTGCATCGGCATGGACTCAGGTTGATGCATTTTCGTTCGAGCATTCATAACGATGCTCATCAGGCGCAGGCCGCACATGACTGTCAGCTGGAAACCACAGAATCCCCATACACCCAGTCAATTTTAATGACATCCAAACGCCGATATGTTGTCTTCGCTGTCATGCTTGCGACTTTTCTCGCGGCGGTGGACATGACCATTGTCGATACCGCCCTGCCGCGCATTGTTGGCTCACTGGGCGGTTTCTCGATGTTCACCTGGCTTGTGACAGCCTATCTGCTCACCTCCACCGCGCTGGTTCCAGCTTATGGGAAACTGGCGGACATTCTGGGCCGCAAAAAGGTGTTCACTTTAGGCACAGTTATTTTCCTGCTCGGTTCAGCGCTTTGCGGTCAGGCGAATGACATGGTTCAGCTGATCCTGTTCCGTGGCCTCCAGGGCCTTGGGGCTGCCGGAATTCTTCCGGTGGTGCAGACCATCATCGGGGACATCTACAGTCCAGCCGAGCGAGCTAAAATGCAGGGATGGTTTTCATCAGTCTGGGGGCTTTCGGCTCTGCTGGGGCCGCTTGTGGGAGGGGTCATAGTCGATCATTTCTCCTGGCGCTGGCTTTTTTACATCAACCTCCCCCTTGGAGCGCTGGCGCTGGTGATGCTGCACATTTACTTCGACGAAAAAGTGGCAGACCGGCAGGCTTCAGTTGACTATACCGGTTCGGCGTTCCTGGTCTTCGGCATCTCCGCCTTCATGCTGGGCTTGTTGGAAGGTGGCTCGCGTTTTGCCTGGACATCGCCACCGATACTGGGTCTCTTCGCATGTGCCGCGATCCTCAGTGTCCTTTTTATTCGTCAGGAATATCGCCATGATGATCCCATACTGCCCCCGGATCTCTTCCGGGACCGTACAATCTTTACCGCAAATCTGGCCCAGTTGTTCCTTGGTGGAGTCCTGTACAGCGCCACAGTCTACCTGCCCCTCTGGGCACAGGGTGTGCAGGGTTTTTCGGCGACACGTTCCGGGGCCTCACTGCTGTGGCTTTCCATCGGCTGGCCGCTTGCTTCAGCCATTGGCGGACGTGTCATCCTGCAGGTGGGCCAGCGCCCGGCGGCGATTCTCGGCCTGATCTTCACAACAGCCGGTGCTGGCGCCCTTCTGATCCTGGACCATCGCGTGGCCGGCATCCCCGAGGCCGGCTTCGGCATCGTGACTTTCTGCATCGGTTCCGGGATGGGCTTCGCGACACTTTCATTCATGCTGGGTGTGCAGTCTGCTGTGGGCTGGGAGCAGCGCGGGGTGGCTACCGCATCACTTCAATTCATCCGCACACTGGGTGGCCTGATCTGGGTGGCGATCATGGGGGCGGTGATGAACCTGACTCTGGCATCTGAATTGCAAAAGATGCCGAAACTGGGCATACTCAATATGAGCCAGGCGGCATCTTTCGCCAACAACCTCCTGGATCCGGATATCTGGGCAAGGATGACGCCAGGTGATCTAACCATGGCGCGTTCGGCCCTTGCCGATTCACTCCGGCAGGTGCACTGGGTCACTTTGCTTTGCTCGGTGATCGCCCTTCTGATCACGCTGAAGCTTCCCAACCGGATGTACAGCTTCGACCTTGCCTCCCGGGCGAGTGAATCGACTCCGGTGCCATAAGGGAAATATTCCGCCGCAAGTGGCTTTCCAGCGGGATAGCCAGGGACAAAAAAATCGGGATCGATGCGAACAAGCAGCCACATATATCCACAGAAAGGAATTACAGGAGCCATGGAAAAAGGAATCGATTACGCAAAAACCTGCCCTCAGGCCATTGAAGCCATGTGGAAGGTAGAGCAGTATGTCCGCCAGTGCGGGTTGGAACACTCACTGCTGGAACTGGTGAAAACACGGGCATCCCAGATCAATGGTTGTGCTTACTGCATCGACATGCACACCAAGGACGCCCGAGCCGGGGGTGAATCCGAGATGCGCCTGTATGTGCTTTCCGCCTGGAGGGAGGCACCGTTTTACTCGGAGCGTGAACGCGCAGCCCTGGCCTGGACAGAAGCGGTCACCCTTCTCTCAAATGGGCCGATTCCCGGAGATGTCGAAGAGGAAGCACGGCGTCAATTCACCGACAAGGAATTGGTGGATCTGACCATGGCAATCATCGCGATCAACAGCTGGAACCGTCTAGCGGTCCCCTTCCATGCGGAAGCCGGAACTTACCAGCCAGGCCGCCTGAAACCCCCGAGCTCATGAGATGAACCCATAAGGAGAAAGGATCATCTTCTCGGCCCGCTTCTGGACATCGATAGCGCTTTCGATCTGGATCATTGCCGGAATCCTTCAGGCGGTTGCTGCTGTCCGCCTCAACAGCGGACTCCAGTCCGGTGACCAGGGTGCTTACCTCCAGCTCAGTCTCGCTCAGAAAGAGGGGCGCTGCCTCACCGATGGGAACCGTCACCCCCTCTACTCCGCTCTTCTGATCCCGTTAGCGGAAAGAAGCCCGCAATTCTTCGCACGAGCGCGCTGGGTCTCCTTCATGATCGGACTGGGGCTGATCCTGTTCATGGTGTACCGTGAGGTCAGGTTCCGGCGCAGCCTTGTCTCGGCTCTGGTGGTGGCCGCATTTTTTTCAAGTCATGTCCAGATGATCCGCACCTTGTCAGAAATCTGGTGCGAAGGCCTTCTCTACCTTCTGGTGTGCCTTTTATGGGCTTGGAGCGAGTCATCCCCGCCGGAGAAAAACTCCAGTCCCCAGACAGCCCGTTCCACCCGGCTGGCGGCTGCCTGTTTCGGGCAGGGATGCCTGGCGGGCCTGCTGTACCTCACCAAAGGAACCGGGCTGCAGATCGCTTTTCTGTACTGGCTGGTTCTCCTATTTTATCCACGCTCCAGGCGGCTGCTCCCGGTCAGTATCGCGGCGTTCCTTTTAACCTGCCTGCCTCTGCTGGCATGGAATTATCATGAATTCGGAACCCCTTTTTATAATTTCGCCTCAACCCACAACATGTGGTTCGATGAAGCGGATGAGATCTGGTATGATGATCCCGAAACACTTCCCACACTGGCCACTTACTTACAGTCTCATTCATTCGGAGAGGTTTTCACACGATTATCCGAGGGGCTCTGGCTCGAGGGGAAAATGGCCCTCCAGCTGTTATGGAGCGATTGGCGGCTGCCTGAGGGTTCCTCCTCCCTGGCGGTGCTGATTCACAGCACATGCAAGGCGGCTGTATTTCTCTTCATGGGATTCGGGCTGCTGACCCGAAGGTCTCATCGCCCTGTGACCACTCCGCTGGCAGGAGGATTCTTTATTGCTTTGTGTGTGGGGTTGATCCCATCCTTTGGCTGGTATGCACGGCTGACGAATGAGCCACGTTTTCTGATGACCCTGATGCCGATCGGGATCGTCTTGGGGGGGCGTTTCGCTGCGGATGGAGTCGATTCCTTCCGTGCCTGGCTGAGGGGGAAATCACTGAGTCCAAAGGTCCTGGGATGGATTCGAAAGACGGCTGTCACTGGTGGGGTGATATGGGGGCTTTCCGCCTGGTTTTGTGCTCAGATCTTCCTGTCCCGGACCGGGCAGGCACCGCCTCCGCGAATGCCGGAGCTGGCCCGGGAGATTCTTGCGAAGCTGGAGCAGCTCCCATCAGGTTCGACCATTGCCTTTGGCCCGAGCCATGAGCTGCCCACCTGGATGGCACGCGGCGATCTGAATTGGAGGGCAACCCCCTGGCGTACCGATTTTGATGGTTTTGAAAAAATGCTTGCTCGAGAGCAGATCGGCTATGTTCTGGTGGACAGGGAAACAGCTGCAAGGCGCCCCTATCTTGCGCCGCTGGTGCTTTCGATGACCCCGCCAGCTGGCTGGAAGCCGCTGGCCCGCATCCGTGATGCCGAAGGATTTTTTTTGTTGTATGAGAAGGAATGAACAGGGAAGGGGAGCTTGCTCTCCGAAAGAGCTGGAGTAGGATTATATCAAGACATGGCAGCCCAGAGGCCAAATATTTTCCGGAGGTGGCTGTGACAAGCGCCAGACTGACTGCCCGAGGGCAGGCGACAATTCCCAAGGAAGTCAGGGATAAACTTGCCCTCAAACCGGGAGATCACCTTGAATTTCAGATACTTCAGAATGGCACTGTCCTGCTGGTTCCCAAAAGGACATCAGTTACTGAACTGAAAGGCCTGCTCAAATCAAAGAAAACTGTCACCCTGGCAGAAATTGAAAAAGCAATCCAGCGGCGTTCCAGAATATAGCAAATGATCGGCCTGGATACGAATGTACTGATCAGATACATTGTCCAGGATGATCCACGCCAGGCGAAGAAAGCCACAAGGTTCATCGAAACCCGTTGCACAAGAGATTCCCCCGGTTTTATCAATCGTGTTGTTTTATGTGAAATTGTTTGGGTGCTGGAATCTGCCTATCGATTCCAGCCTGACCAGATCTCATCGGTCATCGAAAAGATGCTGACCACTGCGGAGTTCATAATCGAGAACCTGGCAGAGGCGGTTCTGGCTCTGCAGGTGTATAAGAAACAGGGCATCGATTTTGCCGATGCCCTGATTGGATTCATTAACCGGAATGAAGGATGCTCCCAAACGATTACCTTTGATCAGAAGGCATCGAGGTTGGATATCTTCAATCTTCTTGTGGATGAGTCTCCCCTTTAAAGGCTCAGTGCTCCAGCTCGCCGATGATGTCGATATCGGTGACAAAGACCTGCTCCGGATGAGCCGGTGGGCCTGCCATGAAGTTGACCCTGACCGCAGTCGCATGAGCCTCATCAAATTCGATGATATGGCGGACCGCCATGCCGCCAGGAACAGGAACCTGTTTCATTCGCTTGGTGATTCCCTCCGGAGGCTGCCAGGTGTCCTTGCCCTCGGGCATGATCGAAACACTGCAGAGGCCAATAGCCTTGTCACCACCGGCATCCTGGATTTCGACATGATCAATGTGGATGTGGCCTTTCTCATTCGGAATGGTGATCTCGAATGAAGCCGGAGTCTTCGCGCTCCAGTAAGCCACCGCCTGACCCGAGGCGCTGGCGACATTGGCCCCATCCATCAGAACCACTTTCGGATCACCCGAATCCGGCAGGGTTCCTGCTGCCTGGAACTTCAGGTCCGGGAACTTTTCCAGTGAAGCAAAATCCACATCGGATTCTGTTGCCGAATGCAGATCAGATTGTTCCAGCTTAGGCCCTTGTGCGCCCGGCTGCGGAGCTGCCGGTGAGGGAGATGGAGGCGCCGGAGGGGGTGTTTCTCCGCCGCACCCAGCCAGCAGAAAGGCGATGATTCCAACAACCGGCATCGAAAAACATAAACTTCTTCTCATGGTAATATCCCCTCCAATGGCCTGATTGTGCCAGACTCAACGAGTGAATTCCAGAGTTCCCTCATCGGCCAGCTGGACAACAAAAACATTGCCTTTCGCACCCGCTTCTCCACCCGGGACCACATTCCCCGCCGGATCTTTGTGCACTGCACCCCACCTCCCTTCCGGCAGTGAAATCGAAAGCGGTTCATCCTGGTGCCCCCGATACACCACCTCGATACGGTCCTTCTCCGCTTTGACATCCAGCACCAGGTCCCGCCAGGCAATCCCACGAATCCCCAGGGTCTTGACCTGCTCCGGCAGTGATGGATGGATAAAGAATCCATCGGTTGCCGGCTCGAACCCCAGGAAACCATACAGCAGCACCTGAGGAACCATGACACTTTCGAAAAACTCCATGTCCAGCCCCAGGCCGCCTGCAGTCCCGCTCCCCTGCATGCTTCCACGCTCTGGCCTGGAATAGTACTGCCGGTAACCACCCTCGGCCTGCACCTCTTTGAACCAGTCCGCAATCGCCAGAAGGCGCTGCCAGGCATTATCCGGCCCACGCACCTCCAGGCGCGCCATCATATCGAAATACGAAAACCCGAGAACCGCACCGCCATCCTGGATCTGATAACCAAAGGGGATCGTTTCAGGTGAATTCCAGGCCCAGAAATACCACTCGACATTCCTTTTGGTGGTCGCACGCGGCGCAAATCGCCAATGGTAAATATCCTCTCCCTGGGATGTGTCGCCCTCCACCAGGCGCTTGCCTTCAATCCAGTCCAGGATCATCCCGGCCTGGTCCGGCAAAGCCAGGCCATAATAAATTGCCTCGAGGTTCAGGAAGGTGAGTCCATAGTCATGGGCCTGCCCGGTGTCATCGATGCACCCATTGAACCGGCCGGTCTTATAATTCCAGAACAGGCGCTGGTATTCCGCACGAACCTTCGCGGCCAGGCCCCTCAGGTAGTCCGGATCGGTTCGGAGTCCGCTGGCTGGAATATTCCATTCGGGGTGGAGCTCAATGCTTTCTTCGATCGCCGCCAGCCGCAGCAGGGCGGCATGGCACTGGTTGGTCGCGTAGGCATCCAGATGGCCAAAAGGCAGCAGGTCCCAGTAGTTCGAGCCAACACCCTGGCCAAAATGATATTTCTTCTCATTGCCGGGAAGCACATCATATCCGCTCCTCCCGTTGTGGCCGGCATAATCACACAGCACCACATGCCTCTCCGCGAGGTGGTATTTCGAAAGGATATACAGCATCGCTGTTCTCATGCGCTCGATATTGGCGCGTAAGAAATTGATATCCCCGGTCCAGCGGAAATAGTAGTCACTCCCCAGGATAAAGGAGGAATTATTGATGTCATGGCGGGTGTCGAACTGGGTGAAGAGGGAATCGATGCCGACAGTGGAGGGCAGGGTCTGAGGGTCGAATCCAATGCGAAGCTGCTTGATCCTCCCTTCCCACAAGGGATGTTCGAATACCGGGATCATGGTGTAGGCCAGGCTGTCTGACTCGACTGGATCGAAATAAAATCTTTTGGCAGAGGTGAACTCTTCGGTCGAGGCATGAATCCACTCCACATAAGGCTTTGCATCCCCCAGCCCCTTCGCTTTCCAGCGCAGCTGCAGAAAGGGAGAGCAGAAAGAATCCGCATCCATGGCTGGAGTGACCACCGCGGCCTCTCTGTCAGACAGTTCCAGTGTCCAGCAGCCTTCCACAACCCCTTTGGACTGGAGGCCTTCGAATTTCCATCCCTCTTCAGTCGAGACCGGTGACGCATGCCATTCCTTTCCGATGGGAGGGAGCTGGAAATGCCACCCCCAGGTATCACCCGACTGGCGGTAAAAGGGGAAAGGCCAGCCATGCTGATGGGCGATTGAGGGGTGCTGGTGGGTTGCCACATATCCATCCGGCTCAAAGATCCGCGAGAGCAGAGCATTCTTCCATTCCTGGCGCATGGCAGCCAGGCGGTCGGTGGCGGGCCATAAGGAAGACATCGAGAGCCATTCTTCCCACATGGTCGACTTGGGGCCTGCTGCCGGGTAATGAAGGTCAAAGATCCCCTCGATCTGGGAGATCTGTTCCTCAAAGCCAGGCACGACGAAGCGTGGTGATTTTTCTTCACCATGAGATGAACCCGTGAGCAGCATGGCCAGACCTCCTGCCAGAAATATCGAAAGCATTGTGACTCGAGCATGGGTGTGTTTCATTCGGGAACTCCTCAGGGTCAGCCGTTTTATGCCAGTTCAAACTGGATGCCTGAGCTGCTCATGCTGGTGGACCGTGCGGGCTTGTCAAGGGTCAAGGGAACCGGAGCCTCCAGGACCTGCGATCCCGGAGGCTCTATAAGTTGGCCGAAGAAGGCGAAGGGTCGCATTCACTTTCCACGGCTTGCCAGGGCATTGGTGGGTGAATGGCTGTTGCCATAAGCAGCACTTGTGCCAGGTTTGCTGCCTGTTCCGGGAATGGGTTGGACATGGCTGAAGGGCAGGATTCATGTCAATTTGAGAGGGTATTTTTCCTGCCGGGAAGGGTGATCTTATTTCAATCCGGCAGTGGACCTCATCCCAGTTGGATATGGATCGATATAGGAATGATATCCAAGGTGCAGCAGCATGATGCCTGCCGATTCTGGTGCAGCATAACAATGAGTCCTGGACCATCGAGGTCACTTACACCAATACGATGGCAGACACCTGGTTCCCGGACAAATGTATTTCAACCTTCAAAGAAGGAAAGAATCTCCTTGCCCGCCATGAGTTCAGAGTCACATCCTATTCGCTGGATCCACCATCACCAGCTGAGTTTGAATTGGCCTCTCCTGAAGGACCTCAGGTTGATGATCAACTGACAGACACCTGATACACAGTTGGATCGACCAGTCAGCTTTCGCCTTGTGCGGGAAAATCCTCATCCATGACATCCACCCCATTGCGCAGCATCGCCTCGAGGGCCTCATGCAGGCCTTTGAGATCGGGGCGTGCCAGCGCATATTCCATGATGGTCAGGACATAGTCCATCTTGTTCCCCACATCATAACGTTTGCCCTGGAAACGATAGGCGCGCAGTTTTCCGCGTTGCGCCAGCACCTGCAGGGCATCGGTGAGCTGAACCTCATTGTTTTTTCCGGGTGGAAGCGCATCGAGAATGTCGAAAATTTCCGGGAGCAGAATGTACCTTCCCGCTGCAGCAAGGTTGCTGGGGGCTTCTTCACGCTTCGGTTTCTCGATGATCCGTTTGACCACATACTCGCCATCCCGGCCGCCATCGACCTCAAGGATGCCATAGCGTTCCACTTTGTCTGCAGGAACCTCTTCAACCGCCAGGACCGCATCCCCGGTGCGTTGGTGGATCTCGACCAGCTTTTTCAGGCAGGAACCTGCGGGGCGCAGCAGCGTGTCCCCGAGGAGAACCGCGAAGGACTCCGATTCGACATGGTCCCGGGCATAACGAACCGCATCCCCCAGTCCGAGCAGGACCGGCTGGCGGACATAGTGGATGCGCGCCTGTGTCGTCAGTGTGCGGATTTCATCCAGCGCCGAGTGGCGTCCGCTCTTGCGCAGTTCCTCTTCGAGTTCAAAATTCCGGTCGAAGTGATCTTCGATGGCGTGTTTCCCTTTGCCGGTGATGATCAGGATATCCTGGAGTCCGGCATGAAGGGATTCTTCGACCACATACTGGATGGCCGGACGGTCAACGATCGGAAGCATCTCCTTGGGTTGGGCCTTGGTAGCCGGCAGCAGGCGTGTGCCGAAGCCAGCTGCTGGAATGACTGCCTTGCGAATCATCCGTTTCTTGTATTTTTCGGTCAAAACCCCACCTCCACGGCGCTCTGGAATCTGTCGCTCCAGGGAATCTGAAGATCATCGCCGGAGTTTCTCACAGAATAAAGAGGGTGGCACGCGAGCCATCTTATCTGGATGAGCCAACCATGCCTGTGATAATGTCGGATGCTGATTCCACCACCTGTGGATCAATCAGAAAGAGAGATACCGATCAAGGCCATGAATGCATCACGACTGAGTGAGATCCTGAACAAGCTGAAGGACATGCGCATTGGAGTCCTGGGAGATTTCTGCCTGGACCGTTATTTCGACATCGAGCCATCACTTCAGGAAATATCACGGGAAACCGACCGTCCCGCACACCAGGTCTTTCGCGTCCGCTGCTCACCAGGCGGGGCCGGGAATGTTGCCACCAATGTGAAGGATCTGGGAGTTGGGGATGTCCTCGCCATCGGCCCCCTTGGAAATGATGGGGAAGGCTTTGCCCTGCGGGATGCGCTGGCCAGCGCCGGCATCAATCAGGCCGGGCTGGTTTCTCATTCCGCCTATCTCACTCCGACATACAACAAACCGCTGGTGATCCATCCCGGCAGGGAGCCGGAGGAGCTCGACCGCATCGATATCCGCACACGCGGCACTCTGGATCTCGATCTCGAAAACCAGCTGCTGAACCACCTCGACCAGGCTTTCCCGGGACTCAATGGGTTGCTGGTGGCCGATCAATTCGAGGAAAGAAACCACCACTGTGTGTCCGATCGAATCAGAGCCCGGATCATCGAATCATCCAGGAAGCACCCGGAAAAGGTGGTATTTGCCGATTCACGCGCCCGAACCGCCGAGTTTCACTCGGTGCTGCTTAAACCCAACGCCACCGAGGCGGCACTCGCTCTGGGCAGGAAAGAAGCTCCAAAAGGCATCGCGGAGACAGTAGAGGTGGGCCGGGAGCTGGCCGCACGTGCGGGCAAACCAGTCTATATCACAGTGGGGGAAGAGGGTGTGCTGCTGGTGGAATCACCGCAGGCCAAAGGGGTCCATATCCCCGGATTTCCTGTTCCGCCTCCGGTGGATATCTGCGGCGCGGGAGACACCACAATTGCTGCAATGGCAGCAGCCCTGTGTGCCGGAGCCACCCTGGAGGAAGCCGGGCTGCTCGGATGCCTGGCTGCTTCGATAACAGTCCAGAAAATCGGGATCACCGGAACAGCGAATCCGGATGAGTTGATCCGCAGGCTGGATGAATACAATGCCCGGGGTTTGAAGTCGATTCGGGTGTAATCTGAGGGCTATCCGATCCGGCTGCCTTCGGTGGTATGGACTACCTTGCCATGTTTGACCCCTCGCAGGGCAATCATTTTTTCCGCAAGGGCTCGAACTTCCCCGCATCTGCCGCGCAGAATAATGACTTCCAGACAGTTGTCGTTATCCAGGTGGATATGGGTCGAAACCACCACCAGACCGGCATGATGGTGCTGCAGATCGGTCAGGCGGTGAGCAAGCTCCGAGAAATGGTGGTCATACACCAGGGTTACTGTGGCGGCGACTTTTTCGCTGGCATCCGCCCATTCTTCTTCAATCAGGGCATCTCGAACCAGGTCCCGGATTGCTTCGGAACGGTTGGTGTAACCCTGGCTTTGAATCAGGCTGTCATAACGCGCCAGGAGATCCTCGGGTATTGTAATGGTATAGCGTTCCATCCGGGCCATGATATTTATCAATCCCCCATTTTTGACAGAGTTGAATCAGGGTAAACTCTCCCTCCATGCCCGTCAAACGCCCTGTTTTTCTTTTCCTGGTGCTGCTGCTGGCTGCCGGTGTGCGCCTGGCGGGGATTCGCTTTGGAGAGCCTCTGGCTGTCCATCCGCATGAAGATCTGCTGATAACAGATGCCATGGAAGCCGGCGCCCGAAAGGGACACCCGGGCCGTTTCGAATATCCCAGCGGGATGGTTTATTTCACCCTGGCGGTGCAGGGGCTGCATTATTTATTCAGCGGAGCCGATTCGGTTCGTGATTTCTGGATGTCCTATAACAGCCATCCATTTGAGTTTCACCTCTGGTCACGAGTCGCCACAGTTTTCTGGGCGCTGGCCGGGATCTGGGGCATCTGGCTGCTCGGATCGGAATGGGATCGCGGGCGCACATCGATGCGTTTCCTTGGAGGGGCGGGAGCCTGGCTTCTGGCGGTCCATCTCCTTCATATCCGGGAGAGCCGTTTCGCCACAGTCGATGTCCCCCTGGCCACTGCAATTACCTTTGCTTTGTGGTGGCTGCTGCGGGAATACCATCGCCCGGCTACGACCATTTTACGGTTGCTGCCGATCGCCTTGTTCATCGGGATCTGCAGCGGGATTCACTACCCGGCGCTGCTGCTGATTTTTCCGATGTGGTATGTCGGTCTTGCAGCTGCTCTGAAAGAAAAGGAAACCTCGCTTTCGTTTTCCTGGATGATCGGCTGCGCCGCTCTGCAGCTGGTCTGCGCTGGAGCCGGTTTTCTACTGACAACTCCGTATGCCCTGATCGACAGCGGAAAACTCTGGTCGGATATCGGTTTTGGAATGTATTCAGCATTCAGCGAAGGGGGAGCCATTGAAACAGGCTCATCCCTGGGATATCTGCAGGGGCCATGGCTGTGGGGGGGAGGGATCGCCCTCGGAGTATTTTCATTCTTTGGCCTGATGATGGCTGTTTTGAGGCATGAGGAAGAAGATCGTGTCCTGCTGAGTTTCGCTGTCCCATTCTTCATTATCCTCGGGCTGGCTGCGGCGGTCTGGGGAAGGTGGTTTCTGCCTCTGGTTCCACTCCAGATTCTGTGGGCTGTCCGCTTTATCGCGGTTTATGCAGACCATCCCTGGGCGGTCCAGTGGATGGCCTCCGGTGCCCGGAGAACCGGCGCTTGGATCATTCTCTTTCTGATTGGCCTGGAGAGTCTTGTTCCCGCACTTCGCCAGGCCCACCTGCTGCGGAAAACTGACAGCCGGGTTGCGGCAATGGGCTTGCTCGATTCTTCTGTTCGGCCTCTCGATGTGGTTCTGACCACTCCATTCTGCCCGCCACTTCCGAAAACAGTTCAAAAGCGGACCGAGAGAGGACTGCTGGTCGATCGTGCCGCGTTCGAAAAAGGGCTGCCTTATCAGCCGTCAATTGCCTCCCTCGAGGATTTCAGGGAGGAAGGGGTCAATCTGATCCTGTATTCATCCTTTTACTGGGATGCAGCTCTTGACCGCTCGTTGATCCACAGGATTCCGAGCCTGGCCTCCTACTCGGCCTTCTTGACCGACCTGAAGCTGCAGGCAGGACAGGAACTGGAGGTTCTCTCGACTTCTGGTGATGTGCCATTTCACGCGGAGGACCGGTTTGCTCCTACCTTCCACTTATGGAGCCGGCGTTGCCCCGGCCCGGATGTGTTCTTATACCGCCTGAGAAAATGAACAGGCTCTCAGCCAGGAAAGGCCGACAGCCGCATTTTCCCTCCTGAGCCATAACCAATGGTTCCTCTGGTTCTCTCAACCCCCCCAGGGCGATTTCCTTCCGGTTTTGTATCCGGAATCTTTCTCAGAAGAGGACATGCTGTGAGTTGTAGCGGATGGCTTTAGAGGTGCGCCTTTCGTCAGTAAAGCCAACAACGACAGGGGTATTATGAAGATGACGTATGGCTGGGGAGGGAGGAGTCGAACCTCCAAACTCCTGCTCCAAAGGCAGGTGACTTTACCATTCGTCTACTCCCCAAACCGACTTCTGATTATCTGATTCTTTCTTCCACCATGCAAGAGATTTAAATCCTGCCGAAGTTGTCCGGGATGGGCGGGTTCCAGTTGTCCAGCCCCCGCGAATCAATCCGCACCGGCAGTATCTGAACCCCGGCTACCGCACGCAGAGCACGCTTCAGGCGGTGTGTGTCATGCGGCCCACAGATGAACACCAGGCACCCGCCTCCTCCGGCTCCACAGGCTTTTCCCCCAGTCGCTCCCGAACTCATGGCGACCTGGAACAGGTGGTCGATATTCTCATTGGTCACATCCGGATGCAGCCTCTTCTGGCACTCCCAGTTTCGGGTCATCAGCTGGCCGACCGCATCCAGCTCACCCAGAATCAGAGCATCCTTCATGTCCCGTGCGATGCGCTTCATCTCCTCGATGGCTTCATGAGTGGTGCCGCGTCCGGAATGGTAGGCTTGTGAGACCTTCTGGTGGACATCCCCGGAAAGGCGGGATTTGCCGGTATAGATCAACACCAGGTTGCTCTCGAGCTCGCGCAGCACACTCCTTGAAGTCACCAGCTGCGAGGCTTTGACATCATCCCCGCGGAACTCCATGAACTCCAGCCCTCCCAGAGCACTGGCATAATGATCCTGTTTGCCTCCACGAATGCCGAGACGTTCCCGTTCGATCGAGCTGGCCATTTCAGCCACCTCCGAGGGAAGCAGCGGTTTTCCCGCATACTTTGCCAGAGCTCCAATCAGGGCCACTCCCAGCGATGCACTGGTTCCCAGTCCTGAACCGGGTGGCGCAGTGCTTTCGGTGATCAGGGTAAACCCTCCAGCGAGGTCCATCTCCTTGATGGCTGCTTTGACCAGATCGACATTGCCATCGTACTCGAGATCGGCAACCCGGCGGGCCTCGATATAAATATCGAAATCAGCCGAGTAGATTTCAACAGACTCATCTTCCAGTCGCGAATGAAAGCGCCAGCCTCGATCGCCGGCCTCCGCACGGGATGTTTTAGAAAGGACAGTCACTGTGGAGTTCAGGTCAATAGCCACATTGACCACCCCGCCCGGGGTTTTCTGGCAGAACTCCGCGACATCGGTCCAGCCTCCAGCCAGGTCGACCCGAACCGGGGCGCGTGCTCTTACAAGGAAAGGAAGTTCTTTTTTCACAATTTCCTCCAGATCAAAAAGAAGATCGATTCTTCCCCTCAGGGAATCTGCATCATTTCGATCGCATCGACACCCAGAAAATATCCCGGGTTCTCGGATTGATGCAGTTTCGACTTCGGGCTGGCCCCGGTGTTCCTGAAGTGCAGAACATGCCTGCCAGCCGCCAGTTCGCCACGGAAAATGGTCAGAGATGTTTTATCGACAGTGGGAGAATAGAGATCGACCGGTCCAGTGGGTTTGCCATCATCGAGAGCGATGGTATAGATGCCATAATCGAATGACTTGGTCAGCAGGAGGCGCAAAACGACCTTCTGAGTCTCCTTCACTTCGAATGGGATCGAAATTTCACCCTCCGGTTCGGTGGCCGAAATCAGCACCTGCTTCCCGCCACTCCATTGTCCTCCATTCTGCACCTCCATGGAGCCTTTGGAGAGAGTTATGGAACTGGTCACCGCCTCGATTTCATAAGATTCAAATGGGCGTTGACGCTCACTCAAGGGCGGCAGAGGGGCGAAGCGCCGTGGCTTCCCCTCCTGGTACCAGAAGGCTACAGAGGCATAATCATCCGCACGCTCGATAAAACCCGAAGTTATTTTTCCCTCGGAATCCACCCTGGCTCCCATGTGTTCGATTTCAACACGAATCGATTTGGCAAATCGGATCGGGTCACGGACATGCCAGCGATAAGCGGTGCCGCGATGGCCTGTTTCATACCCTTCCCAGATGGTCACTCCATGGTTCATCTGCTGAAACTCCCTGAAGCCCCAGGCATCACAGAAGTAATCTTCTGTTCCGGTGCCCATCAGAACTGGCTCAGTGCTCCCATCGATATAGAAGAAATCATCCCCCTCACCGAACCATGAATCCTCGGCATGCAGGACCGACAGGACAGTTCCGACATAGTGCCCGCGCCCTTCAGTATCGAGCAGCAGGTAGTTTTTCCCGGGCTGGCAGGGTTTTTCCTGCCGGTACTGCGCATGGAAGTAGGCTGTGTTGTGCGGCAGAGAAGGCACTGAAACCCAGTCGATATAATAATAAAAGGCGCCGACACGTTTGGTGGATTCATTCGTCACTTCCAGCCGGGCTTTTTTCTGGAAAGGCATCCGCCAGAAGCAGTTATAGGCACGCCCTTCCGATGAAATTTCAATCGGCAGGCACTGGTAAGCCTTGCGGAGGCCATGCCCGACTCCGAAAAAGTCTCCCAGCGGAGACTCGACCCCCGGCTCTTCACGGTCGTCATAATAAATCCGAAAAACCAGCGATGCCGGGTAATATTCATCATCGGCTGCAATAGTAAACCAGATATGGCGGATTTCCCCGGGGCCATTCAGCTCACCCAGGACCAGAGTCTGGCCCG
>JAANMY010001686.1_pt1 | contig 23609 bp, 22 predicted proteins | sample 7279691 | NCBI WGS metagenome assembly JAANMY01 (sample SAMN14094543, study PRJNA606508) | bioreactor metagenome | isolation source: A lab-scale SPAN reactor treating ammonium-rich wastewater day 388 | place: Ireland: Galway | collected 2018-02-07
GATCAGGGCGCGGATCTGCTGGTTGCGTGTGAGTTTCCCGCCCTGCAGCAGATTGTTGATCAGGGTGTGCAGGTCATCAACGCCGTGCGCGGAGGCGTACAGCACCAGCAGGTCCTCAAAGTCATCGGGCGTGGCGGGAAGCCTGTCCTTCACCAGCGGCGCCAGCATCTCGCGCACGTCCTGGGCGCGCGGCGGCTGGGCCTGCATGTAAAGCCGCCCCTTCAGCAGGATCGCGCGCAGGAAATCCGGCTTGATCTCAAGTGCCTTGTCCAGCGCCTGCAGCACCGGGCGCGGGCTGGAATTCTCGGTCTGCATGAACCGCGCGTATTCGAAATTCGCCAGCAGGAACCAGGGGTACGCGTAGTCCGCCGCCTTTTCAGCCGCCTCGCGCAGCATCTTTTCGGCGTCCGTTACGTTGGGACGGCCGGGCGGGTAGTACATCAGCACCACCGCGTACAGCGTCTTGAAGGTGACGGTGTTGCCCTCTTTGCCGCGTGAATACTGGTCGAACAGCTTGGAGATGGTGGAGCCCATGTCCAGCGCCCCCATGTACTCAAGCAGCAGCTGGGTCATGTACACGGTGTAGGTGTGGCGCTCGTCCTTGTTCTTGGGATCCTGCAGGTTGAACAGGTCGTGCGCGCCGCCGGGCTCCAGGCCGGGGTAGAGTTTTTTCAGGTACTCGTTGAAGTCGGCGGGGATGCCTGGATCGTCCTGTTCGGCCTCGGGTACGGGATCAGGCTTTGCCTCCTGGGCGCGGGCGGGGGCCGCGCACGCAAGCAGCAACAGGAATGAAACTACCGGCAAGGCAAACAGTCGATTCATGATTCTTCCCCGGGCCCGCTTCTAAATACGACTTGGTCAGGTGTCAGGCGGTAACTTCTTCCAGCAGTTTGTAACGAGAGTCGCGCCGGCAGGGTGCGCGCCCCGCCTCGCGGATCAACCTGCGCACGTCATCTTCGCCCAGCTGCTGCGGCGTGCCGGAACCGGCATCGTGGAAGATGCGCTCGTGCTCATACACGATGCCGTCCAGGTCATCCACGCCGTAACCCAGCGCCACCTGGCTGAGTTTCAGGCCGGCGCTGATCCAGTAACACTTCAGGTGCGGCACGTTGTCCAGCATCAGGCGCGACACGGCGTAAACCTTCAGGTCGGTCATGCCGCTGGCGCGCCGGGCCTTCAGCGCGTTGTTTTCCGGGTGGTAAGCCAGCGGGATGAAAACCTGGAAGCCGCCCGTGCGGTCCTGGAAGTCGCGGATGCGCAGCAGGTGGTCAATGCGGTCCGCTTCGTTTTCGACATGGCCGTACAGCATGGTGACCTGGGTCTTCAGCCCCATCTCGTGGGCGATGCCGTGGATTTCGAAGTAGCGTTCCGCCCCGATCTTGTTGGGGCAGATCTGCTTGCGCACATGCTCGGCGAAAATTTCCGCGCCGCCGCCGGTCAGGGAATCCAGCCCGGCCTCGTGCATTTCGCGCATCACCGTGCGGGCGTCCTTGCGGCTGATGCGGCTGAACCAGTCAATCTCCACGCTGGTGAAGCCCTTCAGCGAGGTGCCGGGCAGCACGTCCTTCAGGCCGCGCAGCAGTTGCAGGTAATAGTCGTACTTGAGCGAAGGGTGCAGGCCGCCCACGATATGCAGCTCCTGAATCCCCTGGCCCTGGAACTGCCTGGCCCACTCGACGATCTGATCGACGGGCTTGGTGAAACTGCCGGGCTCGCCGGGTTTGCGGTAGAAGCTGCAGAACTTGCAGGTATCCCAGCACACGTTGCTGTAATGCAGATAGCGGTTGACTATGTAGGTGGTGGTGTCGCCGTGCAGACGCTCACGCACCAGGTTGGCGGCATAGCCCAGCGCGGCCAGATCCGACGTGCGGAACAGCCGCAGCCCGTCCTCAGCGGACAGGCGCTCGCCGGCCTCCACCTTGCTGATCAGGTCCGCAATCTCGCTGCGGGCAAACAGGGCCTGCATAAGCTCTCCCGGCCGGAGTGTAGCAGTGGAAAAGGCCGATCCAAAGCCCCCGCATGGTTGTTGAAGGAGTGTGGGCGGGTTAGAGTGTGGCGTCCCCGCAATTCCCCGTTAAGGACCAGGCAGTGAAACGTTTTCAGATTCCCGCACTGGCGCTGCTGCTGGCGATGCTGGCCGGCTGCGCGGAGTACAAAGAGTACACCTATAAAGAGTACTCGGTGAGCCGCGAACAGGCCTACCAGGCCATGCTGTCGATCCTGGACAGCGAAGGCTACGACGTCACGGAAGTGGACGAAAACTACGTCAACGACCTGCCCGAAATCTACATGGAGACCGACTGGAACATGCGCCAGACGGGCAGTGTCTATGCGGGCAACGACTACCGGCGCAGGGCCTACGTCAAGATCACCACCCTGTATTCGGAGCGCAAGCCCCATGAGTACCAGCCGCTCTCAGAGGAAGACGGCAAGAAGCTGCGCGAAATGGAAGAAACCCGTAAGAAGAAGGCCGACCTCGAACAGACCCGCATCGGTATCGCCGTGCGCCTCGAGCGCCGCAGCGACATCAAGCGCCCGCTGGAGGCCGACTGGTACTACGAGGGGCCGGACAATTTCGAGGTGGCCGCGCTGATGGGCCGCTTCGAAGCCGCCTACGGCGAGGAGAAACACGGCGGCTCGACGGAGCCCAGCAGCAAAGGCATCTCACGCAAGCGTGAAGAGCTCGAGAGAAGAAGCGGGAACTAGATGAGCCAGGAAAAGCAGGACAAACCGAAAATCGTCGTCGACTCCGACTGGAAAGAACAGGCCGCCCGCGAGAAAGAGCAGCTGGCTGAAAAGTTCAGCCAGACCGGGCAGCCTGCATCCCACGAGCGCCGCGAACTGCCGCCGGCGGACTTCATCACCCACTGCGCCTCTCTTGCGACTCAGGCCATGATCTTCGTGGGCGCGATCGCCAACCCGCTTACGGGTCAGGCCGAAGTCGACTTCGAGCAGGCCCGCTACGTGATCGACGTGCTGGCGATGCTGAAGGAAAAGACCAAGGGCAACCTGCAGCCCGAAGAGCAGAGCACGCTGGACAGCCTGATCGGCGAGTTGAAGCTGATCTGGGTGCAGGCCCAGGGCGGGGGCAAGAGCGCGTGAACCGCAAGCCCCTCCTGCTCGCTGCAACCCTTGCGTTGCTGCTGTCCGCCTGTGGCGGCGGGAACGATGCACCCTTGCCTGCAAACGAACCTCCGGTCCGCAAGTCGCGGCTGGTGGCCTTCGATCCGGCGGGCCTTGAGCAGGGCCTCGTGGCGCCCGATTTCACCGCGTACTGGACGCTCGCCGAACAGCGCAATGGCAACGTCTACCCCGTCAAGGCCTCGCTCGATGACCCGACTGTGCTGGCCGTGCGCCTGGACGGGGCAGGCCAGTTCGCAGTCCGCGGCGCGAGCGGCTTCCAGGCCGCGACGCTGATCTCGGTCAGCGCATCCCTGGAAGCCCTGGCCCAGAAACACTGGAACGAAGAGCTGCAGGCCAGCGCCGCCTCGGTGGTGCTGTTCGCCGACGCCGCGGCGCCCTGGCAGGCGCTGCTGAAGCTGTGCCGTGAGCTGGTGGATCTGCGCGTGCGCAACCTGTGGCTGGTCACCCGCGACACACGCGACGACACGCTGCGCCTGCTGCCGTTGCTGGTGGACACCTCGCAGGTGTTCAAAGAGTGGTACAGTCTCGAGCCCGACGACGCCGCTCCCACCGCGCATTTCCGGCGTGGAGAAAAAGGTGTCGAATTCGGATGGTTCGATGGCAAGGGCGACCGGTTCGGCGCCGACCCCGGCGACGGCTGGCAGGACAAGCTGGCCGCCGCGCTGCCGCAGTACGCCAGGCGGGCTACGCGCGTGCAGTTCAACCTGCCGGCCGGCGGCACGCTTGCCGAGTTCGCGGCCGACGCCTGCCTGCTGGCGCCCCTGGGTTACACCGGCGTCGAGCCGTTCTGGCCCGCGCTGGACCGGCCCGACCAGGCCGGCCCGATCGAGGAAACCCGCAAGCTGCCGGAGTTCGAGGACGCGCTGCAGATCGCTGAGGGCATCAACGTCCCCACCTTGTCCGACTACTGGCGTGCCGTGGCCGTCAACCGCGGCCTGCCCGCCCCCGGCGAAGTGGACGCAAAGGCGCCGCTGCTTGCGGTGCGGGTCACGTCTGAGGGAAGTTTTGCTTCCAGGACGCGCGAGGCCCCGGAATGGACACAGCACGCAGATGACCTGGGGCTGCTGGAAGCGCTGCAGCGCAACTCGGGGGAGATCGACTTCGACACCGGCCTCAGTGAACTGCAGGTGCTGCTGTGCATGGACCGCTACGCGAGCTGGGAGAGTTTTCTGGGAGTGGTCGAGATGATGCACTCGGTGCGTTGCCTGCGGCTGCTGGTGGTGGCCAACGACGTGGTCGGCCCCACGCTGCGGCTGCTGGCCCTGCCGCTTCCGGTCGGCGAACTCGAACCGGCGGCCGTCGTGGCCGGCGTGCGGATCGAGCGGGACGGCGCCGTGGCAGACGGGAAGTACCGGGTGACGATGACGCTGGACAAGCAGGAACACCAGGCGACAGGCGTGAGTTTCCCCTCCAGCCTGGCGCGCTGGGTCACGGAGCGCAAAGCGGAGCCGGACGTGCTGTGGCTCAAGCTGCCGCGTGATGAACCGTTCGAGACGCTGTTCACCGTGCTGAACTCCCTGGCCTGGCTGGGGATGCACAGCATCCGCTTCGGTGGATGACTTCCGCCGCCCGGCTGCTACATTGCAGGCACTTGCGGAGGTTTCCACGTGAAGATCGCTTTTCATGGGCAGCGCGGTTCTTATTCCGAGGCTGCGGCCGCCTGGATGTACGCCGACCAGGACATCGCCACGGTGCCCTGCGACACGGTGCAGCAGGTGTTCGACGCCCTGGCCGACGAGCAGTGCCAGTATGGCGTGGTGCGTGTCGAGAACTCGGAGTGGGGGACCAGCTTCAACATCCTGGACCTGCTGCGTGCCACGCGCGTCTATTTCTCGCGCGACATCCGCTTCCACGAGCGTTACAACCTCGCCGGCCAGAAGAACGCCACCAAGGGCGGCATCAAGCGCATCTACGCCCACCCCGCGATCCTCAATCTGTGCAGCACATTCCTGGCGCGCCAGAAGAACATCGAGCTGATCGCCCGCTTCGACGGCGCTGAAAACCTGGCCGCCCTGGTGCAGCGCAGCGACAAGAATGAGGCCACCGTGTGCGGCGACTTCGCCGCCAGCATCTTCGGCCTGAAGGTGCTTGAGCCCAGCGTGGAAAACTCCGTCACCGGCGTGACGCGCTTCGTGGCCTTGACTAAAGCCAAGCAACTGCCGCCGGATGACGCCGCGGATGTGCGCACCAGCGCGATGTTCGAGCTCAAGCACCAACCCGGCGCCCTGATGAGCGCCCTGGCCGCCTTCCGCCAGAACGAGATCAACCTGACCCAGGTGTTCGCCCGCCCCAACCGCACCAACAAGTGGGATTACACCGTGTTCGTCGAGTTCCCCGGCCGCTTTGACCAGGAGAACATCCGCACCGCGCTGGCCGAACTGCGCCACCACACCACCTACCTGCAGTTGATCGGAAGCCACGACAGCGTTGAGCCACGAATCCAGACGACCTGAGAGTGCCGATGACCATGCTGAAACTCGCTACCCGCGTGGGGCGCATCCAGCCCTCCGCCACGCTGGCGCTCACGGCGCGGGCCAAGGCGCTCGCGGCCGAGGGCAAAGACGTAATTGCACTCACCGCCGGCGAGCCCGACTTTGAAACCCCTGCCGCGATCCGCGCATCCGCGGTCGAGGCACTCAACGCGAAGGGCGCCGTGGACCGCTACACCCCGGCCTCCGGCCTGCCGGCGCTGCGCAAGGCGATCGCCGCCAAGTTCAAGCGCGACAACGGCCTCGAGTACACGCCCGAGCAGGTGATGGCCAACTGCGGAGCCAAGCACTCGTGCTTCAACCTGATCGGCGCCCTGGTGAACGAGGGCGACGAGGTGATCATCCCCGCGCCCTACTGGGTCAGCTACCCGGAGATGGTCAACTTCTTTGGCGGCAAGCCGATCGTTATTGACACGTCAAGCACCGGCTTCGTGCTGACGGCCGAGGCCCTGAAGAAGGCGCTGACGCCGCGCACCCGGCTGCTGATCGTGAACACGCCCGGCAACCCGACCGGCGCGGTCTGGAGCCGCGAGGCCCAACAGGCGCTGGCCGACGTGCTGAAGGGCACCGAGGTGGCCGTGCTGTCCGACGAGATCTACGAGAAACTGGTCTACGAGGGCGAGCACGTAAGCTTCGCCGCCCTGTCGCAGGACGCCTACCAGCGCACCGTTACCATCAACGGCGTCGCCAAGGCCTATGCCATGACCGGCTGGCGCATCGGCTACGCGGCCGGGCCGAAACACGTGATCGACGCCATGGGCGCGCTGCAGAGCCACAGCACCAGCAACCCGACCACGCTGTCGCAGCTCGCGACGCTGAAGGCGCTGGCGCAGGACCCGGCTGAGCTCCCGGGCTGGCGCCAGAAGTTCATCGCGCGGCGCGACGTGCTGGTGAAAGGCCTGAATGAAGTGCCGGGCGTGAAGTGCGCCTGCCCGGGCGGGGCGTTCTACGTGTTTCCGGATTTCCGCGGCTGGATCGGCAAACGTCACGGCGACCTGCTGCTCAAGGACGACAGCGTGATCTGCGAAGCCCTGTTGACCCGCGCACTCGTGGCCGGCGTGCCCGGCAGCGAGTTCGGCGCGCCCGGCTTCCTGCGTTTCTCATACGCGGCCTCGGACGAGGAAATCCGCAAAGCCGTGGAGCGCATCGCCGCTTTCGGCGGCGAACTGGCCTGAACGTGGAAAGAAATTGGAAAGCGTGGATAACCTCCGAAGAGGCTGATCCAAGGGCATCAGGGCCGAATTGTGAGGACTGTGTCAGTATTCTTCTTTGACTCGATGAAGATGAAGCGGTAGTCCTAGTAGGTCCGACCGGGAGAGCGCCATGAACGCCGAGGCACTGGTAAAGTTCTGCGCCATTCGTGAACTTGACTACGTTGAGCAGGGCATGAGCCACGGCGTGAAGGGCGCCTGGTTCCAGACCCGCAAACGCGAGCGCCGCTTCTACAGCGAGGACGAGTTGCGCGAGTTCAATGACAAGGTCAAGAGCGACTCCAACCGCCACGCCCGCGTCAACCCAAGCTTCACAAGCTGAGTCGAACAACCAGAAGCCCGCGCAAAGCGCGGGCTTTTCCTTTTAACCCGAAGCATTGCCCCGCTATGCTTCGCGCCCATGCCCGATTCCGTCGAAATCGCCCCGCCGCCCCTGGAAACCGGCGAGCACACGAGCCTGGTGCCCAAAGCTACCAGCCTGCCCAAAACCCTGCCCGGGGCAGCCACGGCCTGGGTGATGTATGACCTGGCCAACACGGTGTACGTCGCGACGCTCACTTTCATCTTCGTGCCATGGCTCGGCAAGCTGTTTGAAACGCGTGCCACGGTGGGCATTGTTTCGAGCGTCTCAATGATCTGTGCCGGTCTGCTGGTGCCGGCGTTCGCCGCCGCCGCCGACCGCACCGGGCGCTGCCGCACCTACCTGATAGTGGGCACCATGGCCTGCATCCTGCCGATGGGCCTGTTCGGCGCTACGCGCTCGCTGATTCCGCTGATGGCGGCGTTCTTCATCGCCAACCTGGCCTACAACGCGTCGCTGGTGTTCTACAACGCCCTGCTGCCCAGCGTCGCCGCCGACCGCAACCAGGGCCTGGTCAGCGGCCTCGGCGTGGGCCTGGGCTATATCGGCACGCTGTTGACGCTGATCGTGGTACTCCCCATCAGCGGCAGGTTGGGCGAGCAGACCACGTTCTTCATCACGGCCGCGATGTTCCTGGCGTTTGCGCTGCCCAGCTTCCTGCTGGTGAAAGAACGCCGGGTGACCTCGCGAGAACCTTTCAGCATGGGCCTGGTGCGCGAAAGCTTCGGCTCAGTGTTGAAGACGCTGAAGTCGCTGCCCGCCAACCGCGCCGTGATGTGGTTCCTGCTGGGCAACTTCTTCTGCGTGGATGTGCTGAACACGGCCATCCTGTTTTTCGGCGACATGACCGAGACCACCTTCCGCGACTCCATCGCGGCCGGCGAAGCCAGCATCTTCGGCCTGCGGATCGAATCCGGCCTGCAGTTGCTGATGATCTCCGGCATGACGCTCAACGGCCTGGCGCTGATTTTCGGCATTACGCTGGGCTTCCTGACCGACAAGCTGGGCTCATTGCGCATGCTGCGTTTCAGCGCCGCCTGCCTGGTGGTCGGGCTGGTGGGCGCGGCCCTGGCGGCCGGTCAGACGGTGCTGGGCTACCTGATCGGCATCTGCGGCTTCGGCGGCCTGGGCCTGAGCGGCATCTGGACCGCCGGCCGTAAACTGCTGATCGAGCTGAGCCCGCGAGAGAAAGTGGGGGAGTACTTCGGCCTGTACGGCATCACCACCAAGCTGAGCGTGATCGGCAGCGCGGTGGTGGGCGTGCTGAAGGACGTAATCACCACCCAGACGGGCAGCGAGCTGACAGGCTGGCGCTTAGCCATCGGCGCACAGGCCATTCCGCTGCTGCTGGGCATCCTGTTCCTGGCCCTGGTGAAGAAGCCGGTCGAAAAGACTTAGTGTTGAGTCTTCGGGTGGGCCCGACAATCCTGTCGGGCCGGTCGAGCGCAGCGAGACCGAAACACTCCCGCCGCATGTGCCGTTCACGGCCGGCAATTCCCAACGATTTGCTGACAGGTTGCGGCCGGCGCTTGCGCGCCTACACTGCGCGCTTCACAGGAGATTTCCATGCGCGCAACACGTGATGCCTTCGGTAACGCCCTGCTCGAGCTCGGCCGTGAGAACCCCAACGTGGTGGCCCTGACGGCCGACCTCGGCGGCTCGGTCAAGACCGGCGCCTTCCAGAAGGAGTTCCCCGACCGCTTCTTCCAGATGGGCGTAGCCGAGGCCAACATGGTGGACGTCGCCGCGGGCATGAGCACCGCCGGCAAGATCCCCTTCGCCACCACCTTCGCCATCTTCGGCACCGGCCGCGCCTGGGAAAGCGTGCGCAACACCATCGGCTACCCGGCCCTGAACGTGAAGATCGCCTGCACCCACAGCGGCATGGGGGTGGGCGAAGACGGCGCCAGCCACCAGTCACTGGAAGACATCGCGCTGATGCGCGTAATCCCCAACCTGACCGTATGCGTCGCGGCCGACTACGCCTCGGCCTACGGGCTCACCAAGCTGGTGGCCGCGCACAAAGGGCCGGTTTACCTGCGTCTCGGCCGCCCCAAGGTGCGCGACGTGTACCAAGACGGCGAGAAGTTCGAGATCGGCAAGGCCAAGCTGCTGCGCGAGGGCAAAGACGTGGCGATCATCGCCTGCGGCCCGCAGGTGGGCTTCGCGCTGGAGGCCGCCGACGAGTTGGCCAAACAGGGCATCAACGCGGCCGTGGCTGACTTCCACACCATCAAACCCCTTGACGTGTCAATGCTGACCAAACTGGCGGAAAGCTGCGGCGCGATCGTCACGGCCGAGGACCACAACGTGCTAGGCGGCCTCGGCGGCGCGGTGGCGGAAGCCCTGGCCCGCACCCGCCCCACACCGGTGCGCTTCGTGGGCGCCCAGGATACGTTCGGCGAGTCAGGCGACCCAGACAGCTTGTGGCGCAAGTACAAGATGGACGCCCCGGCCATAGCCGAAGCCGCCAAGGAAGCTGTGAAGGCCAAGTAGCATGGCCTTCCAGGCCATGTAGTACCAATCGGCCTCGGGCCGATTACCGAATGGGCCTGCGGCCCATCCACACTCCATCGGCTGGAAGCCCAATGCTACTCGGCCTTGATTGCGCGGGTCATCAGCCGGGTGACGGCCTCTCTTGGGTCGGCGCCATCGTAGATCACGTTGCAGACTTCCTCGCAGATGGGCATTTCCACGCCGTGCTGCTGGGCCAGCTCGCGCAGGGCCCTTGCCGTGTTGTAGCCCTCCACAACCATCTGCATGGATGCCAGTATCGCCTCGGGCTTTTCGCCCTCGCCGATGCGGCGGCCGAATCGAAGATTGCGGCCGTGGGGCGAGGTGCAGGTTGTGATCAGGTCGCCGATGCCGCTCAGGCCGCTGAAAGTGCGCTCCTCAGCGCCGATCGCGTGGCCGAGCCTGGCAATCTCCGCCAGGCCGCGCGCCAGAAGGGCCGCCTTGGCGTTGTCGCCCAGCTTCAGCCCGTCCAGGATGCCGGCCGCGATCGCCACCACGTTCTTGGCAGCGCCCGACAACTCCACACCCCTGAGGTCGGTGCTGTAGTAGACACGGAATGTCGGGGTGCTCACCAGCTCTGCCAATGCCTGCGCGCGGCTTTCGTCGCCGGCGCTGACCACCACGGTGGGCAGGCCGTGGGCCACTTCCTCGGCGTGGCTGGGGCCGGACAGGCACAGCAGGTGTTTCGCGCGGGTGGTCTCGGCCAGTATCTGGGTGGGGAACTTGATGGTCTCCTGCTCGATACCCTTGCTGAGGCTCACCAGCGGCAGCTCGCCCGGGTAGTTCGCGCCCAGGCGCGTGAACTCGGATCGGATGAAGCGGGTGGGCACGGCGCACACGCACCAGTCGAAGCGCTCCAGGCCGTCGAAGTCGTTGCTGGCTTCCAGCCCGGCTGGAAAAGGCATGCCCGGCAGGAAGATGCGGTTGACGCGGGTTTCGGCCATCTCGCGCGCGTAGTCGGCCAGGCGCTCATACAGCGTGACGCGGTGGCCCGCGCCCGCCAGCAGCATGCCGAAGGCGGTGCCCCAGCTGCCGGCGCCGATGATCAGGACTTCAGCCATTCGTCACCTCGGGCTTCTTGCGGCCGATACGCGGCTCCGTGCCGCTGATGATTCTACGGATATTCGCGCGATGTTTGACCACCACAAACAGGCTGACCAGCACCAGGAAAATGAAGCGGTTGTTGTAGGGTTCGCCGAACGTCGTCGCGCCCAGCCACGCGTAGTAGAAGGCCGGGATGCTCAAGGCCGCCACGATGCTGGATACGCTGACCATGCGCGTCGCCAGCAGCACCAGGCCGAACACACCCAGCGCGCACAATGCCGGCAGCGGCGCATGGATATCCGGCACCACGGTCAGCACCAGCACCACGCCCAGGCCCGTGGCCACGCCTTTGCCACCCTTGAACTTCAAATAGACCGAGTACAGGTGCCCGGCCAACGCGCCGATGGCGGCAAACAATGCGAGGTCCGTGCCGGCGCGCTCGGACAGCCACAGGCCGGCAAGGCAGGGGCCGGCGCCCTTGAGCGCATCGAGCAACAGCACCACCGGGAACCACTTCCAGCCGATCACGCGCGCGGCGTTGGTGGCGCCGATGTTGCGGCTGCCGTGCTGGCGGATGTCCACGCCCTTGATCAGCTTGCCGGCCAACAAACCAAACGGAATGCCGCCCACCAGGTAGGAAGCGAGAAGCGTGCCGATGATCCAGGCCCAGGTCATTTCGGATTTTGGATTGTAGATTTTGGATTGATCGTTCGGGGGGCACACAAAGCCACGAAGACACAAAGATACGTCGTTGCTGTGCTTCGTGACTTTGTGGCTTCGTGTGCCATCCAGTTTCCTAGGATTTCACGCCGGCCAATGCACGCGCGAAGCGGGTCAGCTCGGCGATCATGTCGTAGCGGCTCATGGGCGTGATCAGGTAGTAGCCCTGCACCTCGGGCGCGATCTGCTCCATCAGTTCCTTGCTGATCGCCACGCCTTCCGCGCGGCCTGCTTCGCCGCGCTTGCCCTTCATGCGCTCGCGGATGTTCTCCGGGACGTCGATGCCCGGCACTTCGTGGTGTAAAAACTCGGCGTTGCGCTCACTGACCAGGGGCATGATGCCGAGGATCAGCGGAACGCCCAGCGGACGCACGGCCGCGGTGACCTCGCGGGCCTTGGCGATGTCGAACACCGGCTGGGTCATGATGTAGCGCGCACCGGCCTGCACCTTGCGCTGGAAGCGTTTGACTTCGTTTTCGAGCTTGCGCGAGGCGCAGTTGAAGGCGCCGCCCACGAAGAAGTTAGTGCGCGCATCGCCGTCTTTGCCGGTGGCGAACTCGCCCTGGTTGAAGCGCGAAATCATCTCGATCAGCTTGTGGCTGGCCATGTCGAACACGCCGCTGCTGCCCTTGTAGGCCTGGGTCGCGACCGGGTCGCCGGTAACGGCCAGGATGTTGCTGATGCCCATGGCATAGGCGCCCAACAGGTGCGACTGGGTGCCGATCAGGCTGCGGTCGCGGCAGGCCACGTGCAGCACGATGCGCGCGTCCATGCGCTGCATCAGCAGGCTGGCAAAAGCCAGGTTGCTCATGCGCATGATGGAAAGCGGGTTGTCCGCGATGGTCAGGGCGTCGGCGCCCGCTTCCACGATCTGCTTCGCGCCGTCCAGCTCACTTGACGCGTCAATACCACGGGGCGGGTCCACCTCGGCCACCACTACGCGGCGCGACGCCAGGTCGCTTTCCAGCGTGGGCTGGACCTTCACTGGTTCGCGCGGCTTGGCCTTGTGTGCGGGCTCGGCGGGTACGCGCAGCTGCCGCATGCTGGGCTTGCGGGCGACCAGCTGCGCCTTCAGTTTGCGGATGTCCTCGGGCGTGGTGCCGCAGCAGCCGCCGATCAGGTTGGCGCCCAGGTCGGCCAGGCGCCGCGCGCTGCGGGCGAAATAGTCGCTGCTCTCGATGTAGATCGGGCGGCCGTGGTCGTCGAAGTCGGCGAGGCCGCGGTTGGGGAAGATGCTGATCGGCTTCTGCGTCAGCTCGACCAGCCGGCGGCAGACTTCAATGGCCGCGCTTTCGCCGCCGCCGCAGTTGGCGCCGATCACGTCCACGGGCTGCTTCTCAAGCTCGCGCACCATGCGCTCCGGCGAAATGCCGGTCGTAGTGGTGCCCGCGAGGCTGAAGGCCATCTGGGTGATCAGCGGGGTTTTCGGCGCCACGCTGCGCACGGCCGCGATGGCGAACAGCAGCTCCGGCAGGTCGGGGAAGGTTTCGAGCAGCAGGGCGTCGACGCCGCCGTCCACGAGGCCGCGGGCCTGCTCGGTGAATGCGGCGCGACGTTCATCGTCACTGAGCTTGGCGCTGGTGCGGAACAGCGGGCCCATGGCGCCCAGCACGTAGGCGCGCTCACTGGCGGCCTGGCGGGCGAGTTGCACGCCGGCCTTGCAGACCTCGTAGCTGCTGACGTTGGCCTCGGCGGAGGCCAGCGCCATGGGGTCGGCGCCGAAGGTGTTGGTCTCGATCACGTCGGCGCCGGCATCGAGATACTCCTGGTGCGCGGCCAGCACGAAGTTGGGCTTGGCCAGGTTCAGCACGGGCCCGACGCCGCCGCCGGCGACCAGGCCGCGGCTGGCCAGCAGAGTGCCGTAGGCCCCGTCACCGACGAGGACCTTCTTCTTCAGCGCTTCAAGGAACGGCTCCATGCAGACTCCGGCAGGCGTGGCGCGAGTATAGGTCTGTGCGTCAGGCTTCCAAGCGCACGTAACGCTTGCCGGGCAGGGCTTTGGCCAGCCGCTTCATCTCGAGGGTCAGCAGCCCGCTGGTGACCTGGGCCGCGGCCATGCCGGTCTTGCCCATCAGATCATCGACTGTCAGGCCGTCGCTGGGCTGCAGCACCTTCCACAGCGCGGATTCGGTGGGGGACATGCCCTGGGGCGTGCTGTCCGCGCGCTTGTCGGGCGCTTTCTCCTCGGGCAGCAGCTTGAGCATCTCGAGCCCTTCGTAGACATGCGCGGGCTCAGCCACCAAATGCGCGCCTTCGCGGATCAGGTCGTGGGGACCCTGGCTGAGGTCGCTGTCCACCTTTCCGGGCAGGGCGAACACCTCGCGGCCTTGCTCGACGGCCAGCCGCGCGGTGATCAGTGAGCCCGAGCGCCGCGTGGCTTCGACCACCAGCACGCCAAGGCTCAGCCCGGAGATGATGCGGTTGCGCTGAGGGAAATTGCGCGCGCGGCCGGGCGTGTGCAATGGGAACTCGCTGATCACCGCGCCGTGTTCGGCCAGCTCAAGGGCGAACTGCTGGTTTTCTGGCGGATACACATCCAGCAGCCCGCTGCCCACCACGGCAATGGTGCGCCCGCCGCCCTCGATGGCGGCTCGGTGCGCGGCCGTGTCGATGCCGCGGGCCAGGCCGCTGACCACGGTAACGCGGCGGACCGCAAAGTCGCGGGCGAAGCGCGCCGCCTGCGCGGTTCCGTAGTAGCTGGCGCTGCGGCCGCCGACGACGGCAAGCGAAAGGTCGTCGTCGCCGGTGATTTCGCCGCGCACATACAGCAGCGGCGGCGGATCGTCGATGCGCCTAAGCAATTGCGGGTAGGCGGCATCCTCGAGCTGCAGCAGCCGGACGCCGTGTTTCTCGCACTCGTCAAGTTCGCGCAGGTGCTCGCCGTTGCGGATTACTTCGGCGAGGGCATCGGCGCCCTGTTTGTTGGCCTTGGGTACTTTGCTGATCTCGGCCTTGGGTGCCGCAACCACGGCGCTCGCGCTGCCGAAGCGCTTCAGCAGGTTGGTCATGCCGAGCGGCGTGAACTTCTGGGTCAGCGCGAGCGCGACCTTGGCCTCAAGCTCATGCATGGCCGCGCCCCAGCAGCGTGGCGGCCAGCGTGTCATCGAGCCTGCAGGGCAGGGTGCCGGCCTCGCCGATTTCCGAGATCACCACGAAGTGCACGGCGTGGCCCTCGCGCTTCTTGTCGCCCTGCATCACGTGCAGCATTGCCTGCGCGGTCAGTTCAGCGGGCGGATCGGCCGGCAGGCCGAGTGCGTTCAGCAGCGCGGCGACACGTTCAGCCAAAGCCGGTTTCAGCTTCGCGCGCTCAACCGACAGTCGCAGCGCGGCGTGAAGACCGATGGCGACGGCCTCGCCGTGCAGGAAACGCTCCGGGTAAAGGGTTTCCAGCACGTGGGCCAGCGTATGGCCGAAGTTCAGGGTGGCGCGCAAACCAGCGGTTTCGCGCTCATCGTCCATCACCACCTCTGCCTTGAAGCGGATACATGCCTCCACCAGGCGCTGAAGTTTTTCCGGTTCACGAGCGAGCAAGGCCGCGACGCCGTGCTCAACGGCGGCAAGTAGCTCCTCGCCGCTGATAGCGGCGGTTTTCACCACCTCGGCCAGCGCGCTCAGGTACTCCCGCTCCGGCAGAGTCTGCAGAAAGTGCAGGTCGCAAAATACGGCCGCAGGCTGGTGGAAGGCGCCTATTAAATTCTTGCCGCTGGCGTGGTTGATGGCGGTCTTGCCGCCGACGCTGGAATCCACCATGGCCAGCAGGCTGGTGGGCACCTGCACGTAGCGCAAGCCGCGCAGCAGCGTGGCGGCCAGATAGCCTGCCAGGTCGCCGACCACACCGCCGCCAAGGGCGATGATCAGGGAGTGGCGATCCAGCTGGCGGGTGGCAAACACCTGGTCATACAGCGCCTCAAGCTGCGCCAGGCTCTTGCTGTTTTCGCCTGCGGGCACGGTCAGCACGTGGTTGGCGACCACGGCGTTCTGCACGGCCTCGGCGTGGTGGGGGCCCACGTTGCTGTCGGTGACCAGGAAGATCGAAGTAGGCCTGGCGGCCTCGGCGAAGGCGCGCAGTTCCGTGAGCAGCCTCTCGCCGATCACGACGTCGTAGCTGCGCTCACCCAGGCTTACCGGTACGCGGGTCACTTCCATGGCGTGAGACTAGCACGCCGAAAGAAAACGACTATTGCTTGTCTTCGGCGGGGGCGTCGCCTGCAGCAGGCTTCTCGGGGACCGCTTCCGCCTAGGCCTCGGGCTCGCCACCCTTGGCGCCAGGCAGGGGCTTGAGCTTCAGGCCGCCCTGCTTCTTCAGGCGGCTGCGGGAAAGCTCCAGTGTGCTGGCCTCAAAACGCGCGCGCTCGCGACGTTCACTTAGGATGAACCAGGTCAGCACCGACATCAGCAGCACGATGCCGATCATGCCCAGCAGGCCGTAAATCCAGTCGCTGCCCCCGGCTTCATCTCGCAGGCCGCGCACGCGCTTGACGATCAGCAGCGGGCGGATCGTCGAGCTGGTGCTGGTGGTCTCGAACACGTTGCGATAGTAGCGGGCCTCCATGGCGATCAACGCGCGCGGCTCCAGCCCCGAGGGGGGCTCGATCATGTCAACCAGGTAGCGTTTGGGCGATTCCAGGTTGGCGGTATCGTGCAGCACCAGCGCGCGGAACACGCGGCGCAGGCCGCTGATATTGGGAGGCAGCATCACCGGCGCGTAATCGTCGCCGATCATGCCGTCCACATGGACGCCCTGGCCGCGGTAGCGGGGGCCGGTTTCGGCGCCGGCAAGATCGAAGTAGCCGATCTCGGGCACCACCTCGACCTGGTCGTCGGGGGCGTTGGCTTTTGCCAGCATGGCGTAATAGGCGGCCTCGCTCTCCAGAAAGACCGGGTCTTCGCGCATGGCATCACGAACCTGCTGCAGCAGTTCGTCAGACAGTTCGTACTTCGGCATCTCGCTGGCTGCCAGGTCGGCGGTCAGCAGCAGGGGCAGGTGGTCCTGGGTGAGCACCTGTTTGGCCCGGGTGCTGTAGGGCTTGACCTCTCGGCTGTAGACCCAGCGGCGCAGGAACGGACCGCTCAGTTTCACCATCACGTGCTCACTGACCAGCTTGTCCTCGTGTGAGACGGCGCCCGTGGTGTTGATATAGGGCTTCAGCGCCTCGGGCAGGGTCAGCGTCTGGAACAGCACGGTGCGCTGCTCGATCTTGTGCTCGTTGCGTCCCAGGCCCGGGCCCAGCAGGGCGATCACGCCTTCAAAGTACGCTTCCACCCTGGCACCGTCCTGCAGTACGATCGGCTTCTCCGGGCGCACCTCGTAGAGGTCGAACAGCCGGCCCTCGGCGGCAAAGCCGCGGCCACGGTACACCTCAAGCACCTGCTGCGACTTGCCGAAGTACCAGCCCTGGCGGTCGACCCTCGCGGCAAGGTCCGCGTAGCCGGCGCTGCCTGGGGCCGGCAGCTTGCGCAGGATCTGGAGCGCCAGCAACTCGTTGGTGGGGGCCTGGCGGCCGCGATAGGCGGCAAACTCGTTCATGGTCTTTTCGCGCGAGGCGTCCTCGAACGGCACGAAATCCAGCAGGTTCTGGGTTTCGTCGAGCAATTCGAAGACCGGCTGCAAGGCAAGGTTCTCGGCCAACCTGAGTTCGTGCTCTGCGTCGCGTTTGACCTCTTCGCGCTGGTCGGTGCCCGTGGAGTAGGGATCGGGCGGCGGTGACGCGCTGTCGTCGTTGCCGAAGGGTGAGGCGACGCGGTTGGTCGCGGGCTGGTTGGCCTTGCGGGGGTCGTCCTGCTCCGCGGTTTCGATGGGGATCTGGTTGATGGGATTGCGCGTGAACCACTCCTGGCGCTTCTTCTCGAACAACTCGCGGATCTGCTCGGTGGTCAGCAGCGGGTCGAAGTTGGTGCGGATCTTCTCCGGCTCCCAGTCCCAGCTCTTGCGCTGGTCCTGCCACGAATAGTTGAGCAGCATGTAGATCACGCCGACCAGCGCCGCCGACATGACCAGCAGGCTCATCAGCTTGACGAACATCGCCGAGCTGCTGGGCATGCGCCCGGGTTCCGCCACCTTGAGTGAAAGCTTAGCCAATACTGCACCTCTACCCATAGGAACGGGAAATTCCGCTCCCGGTTCAACCGCAGCTATTGGAGCCTATTCCCGCCTGGTTGTGAACTGGAAGATCCGCGCGCCCTTGGGATGCTTTAGCGTGATGGCCACCACGATTTCGTCGCCATCGCGCAGGGGCACGGGTTCATGGACCGGCAGGCCGTTCAGGTAGGTGCCGTTGGTGGAGCGCATGTCCTCGATCATGAAGGCGTCGGCTTCCTTGCGGATCTGGAAGTGGCGCTTGCTGATCGTGGGAATCTGATAGACCAGGTCGGAAGGGGGCTCGCGCCCGATCATCACGGAGTTACGGATCTCGTGCCGGGTGCCGCTTTCCACGTCCACCAGGAATCCGATATCGGCCTTGGTCGCCTTGTCCACGGGGCGCGACGCGCGCTGCGGCTTGCCGGAGGGCGCGGACTGCGCGGCAGGCGCGGGCTCGGAGGGGGCCTGTTCGGTCAGGTCCGGGCGCGGCGGCTTGGCCGGGGCCTTGGCGACGGCGTACTTGCCGCCCTGGATATCGGCCTTGACCTTGGCGGCGTCGACTTTGCCGTTGGCCGGCAGCGGGTGCACGACGTCCACTTCAACCATGCGATACAGGTTTGCGTGGCGGAAGTAGCGATCGACAGAGGGTGGAATGCGGATCAACACCTTCTTGTCCTCGGCCTCGCCGCCGATCAGCTTGAGGGCGATGCTGCGGAAGGCGTCCTCAGATATCTCGGCGGTGCCGGTAATGTCCATCTCGACCTGCTCGTAGGGAAGCTGGAGCAGTTGCGGGAAATAGTCGAACACCGCCGAGATGAATTCTTCTTCACTCTCGGCAGCGATCATCAGGCGATTCCAGCGCAGGGATGCGGACATGGGCTAGTCGTCGTCTCCCGGGACATGCCTGAGCGCCTCGTCCTGCAGCGCCGAAAGCTGCGCGTCGGCGTTGCCCGTGGCCTCAATAATGCCGCGCATCTGCTGCTTGCGGTCGTCGCCGTTAATCAGCGTGTCAATCAGCAAGCGGTACAGGTGCGTGGTGCTGATGGGAATCGCGTGCACCAGGTCGTCGAACTCGTCCTCGGAAAACGTGAAGCTGCCGTGATCGGACTGCAGTGTGGCCGAGCCGTCAGCATTCTTGATGATCTTCATTGCTGTTCCTGGTTCCCGTATGAATTAGCGTTTCTGGGTGATGCGGCACGACAGGCCGGCGTCCTTGAAACGGTCGCGGATGCCGGATGCCTCATCCTCGGACACGCCCTTCACCACCGGCACGATCATTTTGCCCGCCAGCGCCAGCGCCGAATTCAGGTCAATACCCTGGATCTCGGCGATGATTTCCGCGGCGGCCTGCTTCTTGTCGGCGCCCTTGGGGGGCGACAGGAACACCGTGAAGTTGCCGCCTCCAGACGCGGCAGCAGGCGCCGCTGGCTTCTTGCCGGAGGCAGCAGCCGGACCGACTGCGCCTGTCACCGGCTTCTTGATCTGCTTGGTGACCGGCTTGGCAGCCGGCAGGGCTTTGGCAGCCGGCTTGGCCGCAGGCATTGCCTTGGGGGCGGGTGCGGCCTTGGCGGCCGGCGCGGCCTTGTTCAACTTGGAAGTTTCCTTCTTCTTCTTCTCAAGTTCCGGGTCCTGGTAGGTCCTGGCCTTGCCGGTCCAGACCGGAAGGGTGTCCTCGGGGCCGGGCTTGAACTTCTTCTTGGGATTACCGTCGGCGTCCAATTCCATCTCCTCCCCGTCCAGCGACAGACTTTCAAGCTCCGTCGCAGACGCGTCGTCCTCGAGTGAAAGTGAAATTGCTTCCTGACTGGCCTGACGGCTGGTCGGCACCATGGTCATGGCGTCGGCGCTGAAACCCGGTTCATCGTCTGCGGGAATATCGACGGCATCATCCGAAGGAATGTCCAGCGCCAGGTCGTCAGCGGGAATGTCCACGGAGAAGTCATCGGCGGGCACCTCCGCCCCGACCGTCACCTCTTCCTCCCCGCCCAGATCGTTCAGGTCGAGGTCCAGATCGTCACTTTCCGTAACTTCCTGTGCCGCTGCCTGCCCGTATTCCATGCCGCTGGTGTCGTCAGCCACGTCCTCGAAGGGGATGTCCACAGCCTGCGGCACGTCGCCGAACGGCTCCACGGCCGCGAGGCTTTCGATCTTCTGCGCGGGCGGTGGTTCGTTGACCACATCGTCCTCAGCCTCGAACTCGGCCGTGAGATCCAGCGCATCAGATTCCTCGTGCATCTCCTCAGCTACCGGGGGCCGCACGCCGCCGAAAATCGTGGGCGCGCCCATCGGCACCGGCTGCGACACCGACATGCCTTCCGGCGTCAGGCTGAGGTCCAGCCGCAGGGGTTGCCCCGGAACCTCTAGTCGCACCGAAATGGAATCGCCCGGGCGCAGTACTACTTCTTGTTGTGTGGCCATAGGTCTGTTCACACCTGTTCAGGCGTTGCCCGTCTTACACGGCTGCAATCCGCTGGGGTGCGGGATTGTCGCGGCGGTCGGCAACTTGTGTCAAGCCCTTAAAGTAAACGGGCATCTTAGCTTTCGGGACCGATCAGACCTATATCCTGTGAGATTACCGCCGCCGCGCAACCGGGCGTCGCCGGCAGGTTGCCAAACTGCGCACGCAGTGGTTCCATACCGCCCGCATGAGCAATCCGGAGATAACCCCCGCCCTACTGATCGAGGGCGTTTTCAAGACCTACCCGGGCGGGATCGAGGCCGTAAAAGGCGTGAGCCTGACAGTGCACGACGGCGAAATGCTGGCGATCATGGGCAAATCGGGCAGCGGCAAGAGCACGCTGCTCAGCTTGATCGGCACGCTCGACAAGCTGGATGCCGGCCGCATCCTGATCCATGGCCAGGACATATCGAAGATTCGCGATCTAGCGCGATTCCGGCGCGAGGAAATCGGCTTCGTATTCCAGCTTCACTACCTGCTGCCGCACCTGACCCTGCTCGACAACGTGGCGCTGCCCCTGCAGGGCAAACGGGACGCCCTGGCACTGGCACGCAAGGCGCTTGAGCAGGTGGGCCTGGGCCACCGGCTTGACCACGTGCCCGCCAAGGTCAGCGGTGGCGAACGCCAGCGCGCGGCCATTGCCCGCGCCATCGTGAATCGCCCGCGCGTTCTGCTGGCGGACGAGCCTACCGGCAACGTGGACAGTGAAAGCGAAGCAGCGTTGCTGGACCTGTTTGCAAGCCTGCAGCGCGAACTGGGCATGACGCTGATCGTGGTCACCCACGAGCGCGGTGTGGCCGAGCGCGCCGACCGTATCGTGCACTACCGCGACGGCCAGATCGAAAACATCGAAGTAAAGGAAGCGGCCTGATGGCGCGCGCGGCAATACTTCTTTTCGCCTTGCTCTGCGCGGGCTGCATGGATTCGGCCAACGTGCCGGGCGTGACCGCCGACCCCGAGCAGTCGGCCGCCAATGCCTTTCCGGACATTCCTTCCTCTACAGAGGCCATGCAGCTGGCCGAAACCGGGCGCAAGGCCTTCCGCGGCCTGGGCTGCGAGAGCTGCCATTCCATTACCGCCGACCGCAGCGGCCTGATGGGCCCGCCCCTGGGCGGCATTTCCGATCGTGTGCTGGCGCGCCAGGATAACGACCCCTTGAAAGCGCGGCGCTGGCTGGTGATGCACATCAAGGACCCGGCAAAATACCCCGGCGCCCACGTCGGCGACGACGCCTACCGCGGCACCCATATGCCGCCCAACCCGCGCGTGCCGGACCATGACTTGCGCGCACTGGTTGAGTTTCTCTGGACCCTGCGTTAAACCCGCTTCACAAGCGCATTTCGGAAAACGCCATGCCCGGTGATGCCAGGCAGCTTTCTTTCCCGCCAGGGACCGAACTCGTGTTCGGCCCCCAGGCCGCGCGCCGCCAGTTCATCAGCGAGCGCATCGCAGCCGTGTTCAGGGGCTGGGGCTTCACCGAGATCATCCTGCCCGCCTTCGACAGCGCGGAGACTTTCGCCGAGGCCGGCGAGGAAACGGAACTCTATCACCTGGTGGACCGTGAAGGCCGCCGCCTGACCCTTCGCGCCGACTTCACGCTGATCGCCGCCAAGGCCCTGGCCCTCGAGCTGCGCCGCGAACCCCGCCAGATCCGCGCCAGCTACGAGGGGCGCGTCTATCGCTTCGCCCCCAGCGGCCACGGCCACCGCGTCGAGCAAAGCCAGCGCGGCCTGGAATGGCTCAACGCGCGCGGCGCCGTGTACGACGCCGCTGCGCTGATGATGGTGCGCGAGAGCCTCGAGGCCGTGGGCGCCGGCGACGCCATCACCGTGGTTGGCCACGCGGGCTTCATCCACGCCGTGCTGGGCGAAGCCGGGCGTCGCGAACGCCGCCTGTACGAGGCGCTTGACCACAAGAACCCCAGCCGCATCCAGCAGCTCTGCCAGCGCGTCGGCCTCGATGCCGGCACAGCGGCGTTACTGGAAGCGCTGCCCCTGCTGACCGGCGGGCCGGAAGTGTTCACGGCCGCGCGCGCCTTCAAGCTGTCGCCGCCGGCGGACGCCGCGCTGGCGGAACTGGAAGGCCTGTACGCGCTGCTGCGTGACGCCGGCGCCGCTGACCGCGTGCTGATCGACCTGGGAGAGGTGCGCCGCTCGGACTACTACAGCGGCTTCATGTTCCAGATCTACCATGAATCCGTCGGCGAAGAGCTCGGCGGCGGCGGCCGTTACGACCGTCTGTTCGACCGCTTCGACATGGACGTGCCGGCCGTCGGCTTCGGCTTCAACCTGGCGCGCCTGGCCGAGGCTGCGTCACAGGGTGGCTTCGCGCCGGCAACGCCGGAGCGCCTTGATGAAAAGGAAGGCTCGGCCGCGCTCAAACGGATCCATGCCATGCGCTCCCAGGGCAAGCCGGTGCAGCTGGAAGGGGGCGCCTGATGCTGCGCATGGCCCTTCCAACCGGACGTACACTGAAGCAGGCCGCGCCGCTGCTGGAGAAGGCCGGCTACGCGCCCGTAGAGTCGCTGTCCGAGACGCGCAAGCTGCTGGTGCCCAGCAAGTGCGGACGCCTGGAGTACCTGCTGGTGAAGCCGGTGGACACGCCCCTGTACATCGAGCAGGGCGTGGCCGAAGTCGGCATCTGCGGCAAGGACGTGCTGATGGAGGTAGGCGCCGACCTGCTGGAACCGCTGGACCTCGGCATCAGCCGCTGCCGCATGGTGGTCGCCGGCCGGCCGGAGATCGAGCGGCGGCTGGACAACCTGCTGTCGCCGGTGCGCGTGGCCAGCAAGTTCCCGCGCGTGGCGCAGAATCACTTCCGCAAGAAGGGCACACCCTGCACGGTGTTCAAACTTTCGGGCAGCGTGGAAATCGGTGCGGTGCTGGGGCTTTCTCATTACATTGTCGACATCGTGGAAACCGGCACGACGCTGAAGGAAAACGGGCTGGTCGTGCACGAAGAAATCGCGGAATGCAGCGCGCGCCTGGCCGTGAACCGCGCGGCGTGGTACGCCAGGCTGGCCGAGCTGCGCGAGTTGCTGAGTAACCTGAAACAGGCCGTCGAAGGGGACTGAAATGACTGACTCGCTGAAGATCTATGAAATCGGCACCGAAGAGTTCACCGCCCTGCAGAAGCGGCTGACTGCGCGGGCGGAGACCGGTGACGTGTCGCTCGGCGGCAAACCCGGCGAACTGCTGCAGCGCGCGAAGGACAGCGGCGACAGCGAGTTCGCCGCATTCGCGGACAGTTTCTATGAAGGCCTACCCCACACAGCCTCGGCCACGGTTGAGCGCGTGATCGACAAGGTGATCGAGCTTCGCGACGACGGCGTGCGCCACTGCGCGCGCCTGTTCGACGGCCAGGAGCTGCCGACCAACCGCATCCAGGTCAACAAGCTCGACCTGATGAAGGGGGCCGACGGCGCCAACGAAGAGCTGATCAAGCTGTGCACCGAGCAGATCATTCCGCGCCTGCGCAAGTTCCATGAGAAGCAGAAGACCGAGTCCTGGCAGATCGACGACCACGGAGGCTCGGTGGGCATCCGCGTGCAGCCCCTGCGCCGCGTGGGCCTGTACATCCCGGGCGGCAC
>JAANMY010001687.1_pt1 | contig 23606 bp, 19 predicted proteins | sample 7279691 | NCBI WGS metagenome assembly JAANMY01 (sample SAMN14094543, study PRJNA606508) | bioreactor metagenome | isolation source: A lab-scale SPAN reactor treating ammonium-rich wastewater day 388 | place: Ireland: Galway | collected 2018-02-07
ACGGCGGCGGAGATCAACCGCCGCGATTATTTGATCAACATCCTCATTCACCCGAGCGCGGTGCCGGAGTACGATTCCAAAAAGGGTTTCACGGGCCTGCGGACCAACTGGACAAAGGGCGAGGCGCGGCAATCGCACATCCACGTGCAGATCAACAAGGTTCTTTCCAAGGCCGAATCCAAGGCTCTTGAGGAGGGGCTGCAGAAGGTTCTGGTGGATGTCAGCGTGGCCAACAAACAGTGGCTTTTGATGCTTCAGAAGATGAAGGAAACCTCGACCGCGCTTTCGGTGGCGACGACACCGTATCCGGCGAGCGAAATTCAGAAAAGCTGCGCCTTTCTAGATTACCTTGCGGATAATAATTTTACGTTTCTGGGCTACCGCGAATATGAATTCGTCGATGGCAAGGGCGGCGTGAACAGCCGGACCGTCAAGGGTTCCAGCCTCGGGCTTTTGCATGACGAGGTCGCGCCGGCTTATGTCAGCGAGACAGATGAGGGGTTGCCGCGCAATCTTCAGGAATTGAGGCGCGGGCTTCCTCCGGTGTCGATTTCCAAGACCAACCGCGTTTCCACCGTTCACCGCCGCGTGCCGATGGATGCGATTGCGGTCAAGACCTATGACGATAAGGGCCGCGTTAAAGGCGAACGGCTGTTTCTGGGCCTTTTCACCTCAGTCACTTATTCGCGCAGCGTGCGCGATGTGCCTTATTTGCGTGACAAGGTCGAGGAGGTTGTGCAGCTCTCGAAACTGATCGAAGGCAGCCACGACCGAAGAGCTTTGCGCCATATTCTTGAAAAATATCCGCGCGATGAATTGTTCCAGATCGGGAACGAAGAACTGCTCAAGATCTGTATGAATATCATTCGCTTGCAGGAGCGCCAGAGGATTTCCCTGTTCCTGCGGCGCGATCCGTTCGGGCGGTATATTTCCTGTCTGGTTTACGTTCCGCGCGACCGTTTCGGTACGACGCTGCGTCTGGGGATGCAGGCGATCCTCGAAGAGCAGATGGATGGGGTGTGCGCGAATTTTTACACAACGCTGGACGACTCCGTCTTTGCGCGTGTGATGTATATTATCAATATCAGCCAGAAAAGCCCGCCCAAGATCAACGTCAAGCAGCTTGAGAAGATGCTGCGCGAATGCGGGGAGACGTGGCCGGAGAAGCTGGCTTACGCCATCGCCGAGGAGTTTGAGGACCCCAAGACGGTTACCGATCTCACGATCAAATACCGCGATGCGTTCCCGGTGGCCTATACCGACAAGCACCGGGCGCGGCAGGCCGTGTTCGATATCGAAAAGATCGAACAGGCGCTGGAGAAGAACCGGATCATTCTCGATCTTTACCGCCCGAACGAGATGGACCGCAGCCAGCTGCGGCTGAAAGTCTATCATCCTGCATCGCCGATCACGCTGTCGGATGTGCTGCCGATCCTTGAGAATATGGGGCTGCGCGCGATTGCCGAGCTGCCGTTCGAGATTACGCCGGCGGGCGCCGCGCAATCTCTGTGGGTGCACGATTTCCTGCTGGAAACGCCTGAGTTCAAGAACACGGTTGTCGTCAAGGACGTGAAGGAGCAATTCGAAAAGGCGTTCACGAAAATCTGGTACAACGAAATGGAAAGCGACGGTTTGAACCGTCTTGTTTTGCTTGCAGGCGCGAACTGGCGTGAGATCACGATCCTGCGCGCCTATGTTCATTACATGCAGCAGATCCGCTCGCCTTACAGCCGCAACTACATCCATAAGGCGCTGACCGAGAATCCGGCGATCAGCCGTTTGCTGATCGACCTGTTCAAGGCTTATCACGATCCTGCCAACAGCGTGGCGAAGGCCAAAAGCCTGACCGAGGCGTGTGCCGCGAAGATCGAGTCCGCGCTTGAGGCTGTGGTTTCCAGCGATCAGGACCGGATTTTGCGCCATGTTCATTCGCTGGTCGAATCCACGATGCGCACAAATTATTACCAGCGCGGGACGGAAGAGGGGCGCAAACCTTACCTCTCTCTGAAAATTCGCAGCGCGCTTGTGCCCGATCTGCCCGATCCCAAGCCGTTCATGGAGATTTTCGTTTACTCGCCGCGCGTGGAAGCCATCCACCTTCGGGGCGACAAGATCGCGCGGGGCGGTTTGCGCTGGTCCGATCGTCACGAGGATTACCGCACGGAAGTGCTGGGCCTGATGAAGGCGCAGATGGTCAAGAACGCCGTCATCGTGCCGATGGGCGCGAAGGGCGGCTTTGTCGTTAAGACGCCGACTGCCAGCCGGGAGGAATTTCAGCGTGAGGGCGTGGAGTGCTACAAGATTTTCATTCGCGGGCTTCTGGACGTGACCGATAATCTCTCGGGCGCGACCGTGATTCCGCCCAAGGATGTCGTGCGGCGCGATGGGGATGACCCCTATCTTGTCGTTGCGGCGGACAAGGGAACGGCCACGTTTTCGGATACCGCGAACGGCATTTCGCTTGAATACGGGTTCTGGATGGGCGATGCGTTCGCGTCCGGCGGCTCGGCTGGATACGACCACAAGAAAATGGCGATCACGGCGCGGGGCGGCTGGGAATCCGTCAAGGCGCATTTCCGCCTGTTCCATCACGATATCCAGAAAAAGCCTTTCGATGCTGTCGGGATCGGCGACATGGCCGGGGACGTGTTTGGCAATGGGATGCTGCTTTCTGAGCAGATGCGCCTCGTGGGCGCGTTCAACCACGTTCATATTTTCTGCGACCCTGACCCGGATGCGAAGACGAGCTATGCCGAGCGCAAGCGCCTGTTTGACGAGGTCAAAGGGTGGGATCACTACAACACCAAGCTTTTGTCCAAGGGCGGACGAATTTTCAACCGCAGCGAAAAGATGCTGACCCTGACGCCGGAAATCCAGAAGCGCTTTGAACTGACCAAGGACAAGGTCACGCCAGCGGATCTGATTAAGGCCATTCTTAAGGCGCGCACAGATTTGCTCTGGTTTGGCGGTATTGGCACGTATGTCAAGGCGACAAAGGAAACGCATCTTGATGTTGGCGACAAGAGCAACGATGCGCTGCGCGTGAATGCCAGCGACATTCGTGCCCGCGTCATCGGGGAGGGGGCCAACCTCGCCCTAACGCAACTTGGGCGGATCGAGCTTTCCGAGCGCGGCGTGCGCCTGAATACCGACTTCGTGGATAATTCCGGGGGGGTCGATTCCTCCGACCATGAGGTCAATATCAAGATTTTGCTGACTGACATGATGAACAGCAAGAAGCACAAGATGGACCTCAAGGCCCGGAACGTGCTGCTCAAGAAGATGACCGAAGAGGTCGCGGCGCACGTCCTGCGGCATAATTACCAGCAGGCGCAGGCTGTGAGTCTGGCCGAATTGCAGGCCCGCGAGAACCTTCAGATCCATGAAGATTTCATCGAGGATCTGGAGCGGGAGCGCGGCCTCAGCCGCCGGAACGAGGGGTTGCCGGACAAGGAGACGATCGAAAGCCGTCTGCGGGCGGGCAAAGGGCTGACGCGGCCGGAGCTGTGTATTCTCATTTCCTACGCCAAGATCGCGCTGACCAGCGATTTGCTGGCGTCGAACATTCCTGATAATCCGCGCATGGAAAACTGGCTGGTCGATTATTTCCCCGATATTCTTGGCGAAAAATACAAGACGGAAATCCTGCGTCACCGCCTGAAGCGCGAAATCATCTCGACCATGATGGCGAACTCGCTGGTCAACCGGATGGGGCCGACCTTTACGAAATCCCGTATGAACAAGACCGGGGCGCGTATCAATCAGGTCGTCGAGGCGTACATCGTGACCCGCGATGCCTTCAAATTGCGCCCGCTTTGGGACGACATTGAATCGCTTGATACCAAGGTTCCGGCAGAGGTTCAGCTTAAGGCCATGCGGGAAATCGCGCAAATGGCCGAGCATACGATTACGTGGTTCCTGACCCGTCTGGGCCGCGATCTGGACCTGGATAAGGATACGCGCCAGTTTAGCGAGAGCATCGAGGCGCTGCGCAAGAATATCGACGGGCTTCTAACCGAAGAGCTGCGGGCGTCGATCGAGGCGCGTACGGCTATAGGCGTACGGGACGGTCTGCCTCAGGCTCTGGCGCATCAGATCGCGCTGATGCCCGTTTTGTCGTCGGCTTGCGATATTATTCGGATCAGCCTTGAGCAGAAGACGAACATGATGAATACGACCCGTACGTATTTCGAGGTCGGGGAAGCATTCCATCTGGACTGGCTCCGCCAGCAGGCACGGTTCCTGCCGCACGACAATAGCTGGCAGAGTGAGGCGTCTTCGGGCCTGATCGAGAGCCTTTACGGCTGTCAGGCGGGTCTGACCGTACGTGTTCTGCGCGATCTGAACGGGCGGGCTGCAAAAGCCAACCGCAAGGAGAGCATGCTGGAGGAGTGGCTTAAGGACCACGATCACCTGCTCAAACAGTTCGAGCCGCTTTTCGCCGAACTGCGCCGGGCCGGGACCGTGGACCTCACGATGCTGGCGGTGGCGGAGCAGCGGTTGCGGCAACTCTTTGGCGGATAAGGGGTTTAGGCCAAGTTTGACAGAACCGGGCCTTTTCCCTAAAATCATACCCCATAAAGAGAATTTATAAATTTTAGGGGTTTTCGATGTTTCTCAAGGCGCGCGGTTATCTGCAAAATGTGTCGGGTTTGGGCAAACCCGTCGATGAGGTTTTGGCCGAGCAACAAGCCAAGATTGAGGCGGCCGCTCCTGCTTTCAAGCAGTGGGCCACTCAGGCCGAGGTTATCCGCGAGCGGGCGCAATCCTTATCCGACACCGAGGGTTTTACGTATGATGCTGACCGCGCCTCCGAACTGGCGGGGAGCGTTCGCAAGACCCTTACGAGCAAGGGCACGCATTTCAATTTGAATCTGAGGAAAGAGGCGATCCTGTTCCCCAAGGGGGCGGAGGTGCCCGAGATCAGCCTCAATACGCTGAATGACATTTCGGGCGCTTTGGAGATGGCGTCCGTGCGACTCGGCATGAGCGAGGCGACTGACGAACAGAAAGAGGCCCTCGGTAAGGCCCGCGCCGCGTTCGCGGATGTTTTGAAGGATTTTCAAACCGTGGTGGATCACGGCCAAGCGACGCTTGAGCTGCCCGCCGTTTCCGGTACACCGGGCGATGAATCTCTGACGGCGAAGTCGCGGGACGCTATGGTGCGCGACCTGCGCTACACGATTCGGGCTCATAACAGCCTGATCGGCCGGATGGGCAGCCGTGCAGGGATTCACAACACGCCATCGGGGCCGGAGCCGGACACAGCGCTGGAAGCCGAGCACGCGACCTAGAATTTCTTTTTTTGTGTTAGCTAAACGCAACGGCCAGCAAGACCAGCAGGCCGAAATCCCTGTTCGCGCGGAAGATCAGCAGCGATGAGGCCGGGTCCTGCGGTTGCCATTCCGTCATCTGCCAGAGCAGGTGCGAACAGGCCATGAGGATCGCGATCGCGCCCCACAAACCGCTGCCTTGAAGAAGAACGGCAAAGACCAGAAATCCCGCGCAGAGATCATAGAAGCTTTTGACCCAGCGGGGGCTATCCTCGCCGAACAGGCGGGCGGTCGATTTTATTCCGGCGATGGCATCGTCCTCGCGGTCCTGATGCGCGTAGATCGTGTCATAGCCCAGAGTCCAGCAGATTCCGGCGGCATAGAGCAAGAGCGCCGAAAAGCCGAGCGTTCCCGTTACGGCGCTGTAGCCCATGAGCGCGCCGAAATTAAAGGTGATTCCCAAAAAGGCCTGCGGCCACCATGTGATGCGCTTCATGTAGGGGTAGGCGACGATCAGCGGAATGCTGAGCACGCCCAGAATGATCGTTGTCCAGTTCATCGTGAGCAGGATTAAAAGCCCCACCGTCAAAAGCCCGGCCAGAAAGACCATGGCTTGCTTCTCGTTCAGCGTTCCGGCGGCCAGAGGACGAGATTTCGTTCGTTCGACTTGTTTGTCGAGATCGCGGTCCCAGAGGTCGTTGATGACGCATCCGGCCGCGCGCATGATGATCGCGCCGATTCCAAAGAGAACAATCAGAGTCCAGCTTTTCAGGCCCATGTGGAACAATCCGCCGGAGGCGAGCACGATTCCCCACCAGCCGGGCAGCAGCAACAGCCAGATGCCGATGGGCCGGTCGAGCCGCGCGAGCGTGGCGTAGGGATGCAAATATGAGGGCAGGAATCGCTCAAACCACTGCGGGGGGTTGATATCGGTATGCGTGTTGGTGTTGAGTATCTCTGTCATGACCTTATCTTTATACAAGCTTGCGCGGCTTTACCTCAATGAGGAGTTTACATCCGGGGGCGAAGTTCCGCTTTCGGAGGATCAGGTTCATTACCTGCGTAACGTGCTGCGGGCCGAATCCGGCCTTCAGGTGCGCGTTTTCAACGGGCGGGACGGGGAGTGGCTGGCGGAGATCGCGGCGCTTGATAAAAAGCGCGGGGCGGTTCGTTTGCGGGAGCAGATCAAGGTGCAGAGGCCGCAAACCATGCGCGTGCGGCTTTTGTTCGCGCCGATCCGCAAGCAGAGGCTGGATATTCTGATCGAGAAGGCTGTCGAGCTGGGTGTTACCGACCTCTATCCCGTTCTGACCGCCCGGACGGAGAACCGGGTCCTCAAGCCGGACCGGGTTGCCGCGCAGATCATCGAGGCGGCGGAGCAGTGCGAGCGCCTGGATCTGCCGGTTCTTCACCCTTTGAGGGGTCTGGACGATATACTGCGCCGCTGGGACGGACCAGCGATTCTCGCCTGCGTCGAGCGGAGGGATCTTCCGGTTCTTGCGCCGCTGAAGGGCGGTGCGGATTGCGCCTTCCTGATCGGGCCGGAGGGCGGGTTCGACTCACGCGAGGTCGAGCTTTTGTGCGGATCGCCGAAGGTTTCACCCGTGGGGCTGGGGGATACGATTTTGCGGGCCGAAACGGCGGCTCTTTATTGTTTAAGCCTTGCCCGGGCCGGGGCGCCGGACGTTTCTGAACTTAAAAAAGAGGATGGAAGGGATTGAGGCTCTTGAATTTCCTTTCTTATGGGCGTATTCCTTGTAAAATTCTTCTCCGGGCCTATGGGCGGAGCGGTTTATCAGTGGAATGCCAGATATGAAAAAAAGCTTTTTTGTCAGGGTTTTAAGCGGCGGCCTTCCCGCGCTGGGCTTCGCGTTTTTCGCGATGACGGGTCCGGCCATGGCCGAGACTTTCGGGATCGGGCTTCCTGTTTCCGCGACCGATTCGGCGCAACGCATCAACGATTTCCACGACATGCTGCTTGTGATTATCACCGGGATCGTGATTTTCGTTCTGGCCCTCCTGCTCTATGTTATCGCCCGCTTTAACGCCAAGGCCAACCCGGTTCCCTCGAAGACCACACATAACGTGATGCTGGAAATCGTCTGGACGATCATTCCGGTTGTCATCCTGATCATCATCGCCGTGCCGTCGTTCCAGCTTCTCTACAAGAACGAGCGGATCGAGAACCCCGAGATGACGCTCAAGATTACCGGGGCGCAGTGGTACTGGATCTACGATTATCCCGATCACGGTGATATTAATTTCACATCGTATATGATCCCGAACGACAAGATTGATACGGCTAAGGGTGAAAAGCGTCTGCTTTCGACGGATAATAAGGTCGTTTTGCCTGTCGGGGTGACCATTCAGGCTCTCGTCACGTCCGGCCCTACGGATGTTATCCACTCTTGGGCGATGCCGCGTTTTGGAATCAAGACCGATGCGGTGCCCGGGCGGATCAACCATACATGGTTCCGAATCAACAAACCCGGCGCCTATTACGGCCAGTGTTCCGAGCTTTGCGGCAAGGATCATTCCTATATGCCGATCGAGGTTTGGGCGGTCGAGAAGCCCGTGTTCGAGGAATGGGCGGCTATGGCTAAGGAAGACGCAGATAAAGCGCAAGCTTGGATTCAGGCCAATCACAATCCGGCAGCGAAGGTCGCGGGCGTTGCGGTTCCGCCTGCTCCTGCTTCGGAGGTTGCGGAGCCATCCGTTCCTGAGGAACCTGCTGGTGCGGAACCCGAAACACAGACTATGCCTGAGGGCGAGACTTCAAAAGGGAGCGACGAATAATGGGCGACCACGGACACGATCACAAACCCGGTTTCTTTGCCCGGTGGTTCTGTTCGACGAACCACAAGGATATCGGGACGCTTTATATCATCTTCTCGATCATCGCCGGCCTGATCGGCGGGCTTTTCTCCATGATCATGCGGCTGGAACTGCAGGAGCCGGGCGTTCAGTATCTCCTGACGAGCGCGGGCGATCCGAACGGGCATCTTTGGAACGTCATTATCTCGGCGCACGGGCTGATCATGGTGTTTTTCGTGGTCATGCCGGGCCTGATCGGTGGATTCGGAAACTGGTTCGTGCCGCTGATGATCGGTGCGCCCGACATGGCGTTTCCGCGCCTGAACAATATTTCCTTCTGGCTGATCGTTCCGGCGTTCTTCCTGCTGATCGCTTCGGCCTTCATCGGCGTGACCGAGACGACGACCGGGGCGGGGACAGGGTGGACGGTCTATCCGCCCCTCAGCACGTCCGGGCATCCGGGCATGTCGGTTGATCTGGCGATTTTTGCGCTTCACCTTGCGGGGGCCAGCTCCATTCTGGGCGCGGCGAATTTCATCACCACGATCTTCAACATGCGTGCGCCCGGCATGACTTTGCATAAAATGCCGCTCTTCGTCTGGGCGATGCTGGTGACCTCGTTCCTTCTGGTGCTGGCCGTGCCGGTTCTGGGGGGCGCGATCACGATGCTGCTGACCGACCGGAATTTCGGGACGAGTTTCTTTGTGCCCGAGGGCGGCGGCGACCCGATCCTCTACCAGCATTTGTTCTGGTTCTTCGGGCATCCCGAGGTCTATATCATGATCCTGCCTGCGTTCGGGATCGTGAGCCATATCGTCTCCACCTTCTCCAAGAAGCCGATCTTCGGCTATCTCGGTATGGCGTATGCGATGGTTTCCATCGGCGTCGTCGGCTTCGTCGTGTGGGCGCACCACATGTACACGGCGGGGATGAGCGTGGACACCGAGGCCTATTTCACGGCGGCCACATTGATTATCGCCGTGCCCACGGGGATCAAGATTTTCTCGTGGATTGCCACAATGTGGGGCGGGACGATCGATTTCAAGACGCCGATGCTCTGGGCGATCGGGTTCATCTTCCTTTTCACCGTCGGCGGGGTCACGGGCGTGGTTCTGGCGAATTCCGGCGTGGATACGGTCTTGCACGATACCTATTATGTCGTGGCGCACTTCCACTATGTTCTTTCGCTTGGGGCCGTGTTCGCGCTGTTCGCCGGGTTCTATTACTGGATCGGCAAGATTTCCGGGCGGATGTATCCCGAATGGATGGGCAAGCTGCATTTCTGGATGACCTTCATCGGCGTTAACGTCACCTTCTTCCCCCAGCATTTCCTCGGGCTGAACGGTATGCCGCGCCGGATCGTGGATTATCCGAGCGACGCGGAGTACGCTTCATGGGCTGACTGGAACCTGATTTCGTCTTACGGCGCCTATCTGGCCGGTCTTTCGACGATCTGGTTTGTGTTCGTGGTGTTCTACACGCTGCTCGCCGGAAAGAAGGCGAGCGCCAATTACTGGGACGTGCAGCCGCAGAGCTTCACGCTTGAATGGTCGGTGTCTTCGCCGCCACCGTTCCACCAGTTCGACATCCAGCCGATGGTCAAATAATAAGGTGGGCTTGGGGTTGCCTACAGCGCGTTAACCGGACCTTCGGTTTCGCGGTCTTCGAGCTTGTCCCAGTAGGGTTTAACCATTTTCTCGACGGCTTCCCAGCCACGCCAATCCTCAAAAAGCTCTGACGCACGGTCATTAATCAGATGGCTGGCTTCGGCCCGGCTGATCTGGCCCTTTTCGGCGGCCAGAACGTGGATTTCCGCATAGGCCTTAAAGGCCTCGTCCAGAACATTGTCCGGCGTATCGAGCGCATAAGCGCCCAAAAGCTCGCTGGTGGCGAGGTCGAGCTGTACGTTGGCCCCCAGGTAAGATTGATGCCCGCCGCTCAGGCCCTCGCTGATTTCTCGGACGGATTGCTTGAATTCCGCTATTGTGTCCATGTTAACCTCCCTTAATTTTTATCTTTATTGGGGCCGATTATACCGATTTATGGCTCAAAACCCGAGAAAAAACGTGACCTTTTTCCCCCGCATGATAAATAAGGGGCTATGAGTCATACCGTCTCAACATCCATGCCGGACGTTTTCGATTCGCGGGTCAGCGATTATTTCGCGCTTCTTAAGCCCCGCGTGATGAGCCTTGTGGTCTTTACCGGGTTCGGCGGGTTGTGGCTGGCGCCGGGGGCGGAGAATCTCAACCCCGTGCTGGCGTTTATCGCCATGCTGTGCCTTGCGGTCAATGCCGGGGCGGCGGGGGCGATCAATATGTGGTACGACCGCGACATCGACGCGGTGATGAAGCGCACGCAGGCGCGGCCCATTCCGATGGGGCGGGTGGCTGAATCCGAGGCGCTGGCGTTTGGCCTGACCCTCTCGATTTTGTCCGTCATGATCATGGGGCTGGCGCTGAACTGGGTCGCCGCTGCGATTCTGGCCTTTGCCAATTTCTTTTATGTCGCCGTCTATACGATGTGGCTCAAGCGCCGGACGCCGCAGAATATCGTGATCGGCGGCGCTGCGGGCGCGTTTCCGCCGATGATCGGCTGGGCGGCGGTGACGGGCGATGTCGGGATCGAGGCGCTTGTGCTGTTCCTGATTATCTTTTTCTGGACGCCGCCGCATTTCTGGGCGCTCTCGCTTTACGCCAATGCCGATTACAAACGGGCGCGGATTCCGATGATGGCGGCCGTCTATGGCGAGCGCGCCACGAAGCGGCAGATGCTGGCCTATACGCTTATCCTTTTTCCCCTCACGCTGGCGCCCAGTTTTCTGGGCATGACGGGGGTTCTTTATGCCGTTGTCGCTTCGGTCTTAAGCGGGTTTTTCGTGGTCGCCGCGCTGCGCGTCCTGTTTTCCGAGGATCTGCGGATGGCGCGGGTCATGTTCGGCTATTCCGTTTTTTACCTTTTTGCCCTCTTTCTGGCGATGATGATCGATGCCGCATAGCGAACTGCACAAGAAAAAGAAAGCTAAAAACTTCGCGGTTCTGGCCGGGCTTCTGGGCTTGTGCGCGTTGATCTGGGTCATTACGATGATCAAGATGGGTGTTTGGTAATCTTTGCTCTTGAGTTTTTAAGGGAGAGTTTCATGGACCAAAAGGATCTCGACAAGCTCTGGGAAGACGAAAAGAACTGGGGCGGCGGTTTGTGCGGCTGGTATTTCTGTAAAGAAGACCCGCGCCTCTGGGTTCCCAAGAAAATCAAAAGCATGGGGATTACCGTCAATCTCGGGCACCCGAAGGGCGGAGCCACGCTTGTGGCGCTTTTCCTGCTGCCGACGGTCATTCTCGCCGTCACGCTGGTGGCCGTCATTTTCACGTCTTTGTAGAGATTTTTTTATGACTTATGAGAAACCTTATTCCTATGTACCCCAGATCGTTCTGATTACCGGGGCAACGGGGGATTTCGGGCGCGCCTTTGCCGAACGGTTCGCAGCTTTGGGGTCCCGGATCATTCTCGTCGGGCGCAGCGCCGATAAGGTTTCAAAGCTCGCTGAGGCTCTTGTTAAGACTTACAGCGTCCCCGTTCATACGTGTGTGTTCGACATGACGGATAAACGGGCGATGGCCGAGGCGATCAACGGGTTGCCGCAGGATTTCGCTTCTGTCGATTTGCTGATTAACAATGCTGGCCTGGCGCTGGGCCTCGATCCTGCGCCGAGCTGTGATCTTGAGGATTGGGAGACGATGATTGCGGTCAATAATACCGCGCTCGTGCAGATGACGCGGTTGGTCCTGCCCGGCATGGCGGCGCGAAAGCGCGGGCATATCATCAATATCGGTTCCACCGCAGGCACTTATCCCTATCCGGGCGGGAACGTCTATTGCGCAACCAAGGCCTTCGTGAAGCAATTTTCGCTTTCGTTAAGATCTGACCTGAAAGGCACGAAAATCAGGGTCAGCAATATCGAGCCGGGGATGATCGAGACCCAGTTTTCACAGGTCCGGTTCAAAGGAGACGCCGAAAAGGCGCGCCAAGTCTATGAAAACACAGAAAATTTAGGGGCGGAGGACGTTGCCGAGGCGGTGGTCTGGTGCGCCACTTTGCCCCCCAAGTTCAACGTTAACCGGATCGAATTGATGCCGACAACACAGTCTTTTGGGTCCTTGGTCGTAGAACGCTTTGATTAAACTGGAAAAATGATGTAATCTATAGCGGGTTTTTATTTTTGGAGTTTTCTATGTTCAAGATTTTGCGCGTTCTCGCTCTCCTTCTCTCCGCCGCCGTTTATCTTTCTTCGGGTCCCGTGTTTGCTCAGGATGCGGCTGACGCGGCTGAACCGGCAAAAGTAGCGGTTACGCCGGGGTCTACGGCTCCTTGCCCGACCTGCCAGAAGTGCGGCGATGCCGAGAAGGGCACGGTTCCGACCGTTTCGGGATATTGCGATATTTATGCGCGGCAGATTGATTACATGAGATCCGCCAAAGAGTTTCGTGCCTCTATAGCGGCGCGGCAGGAGTCATACGAAGCGCCCCGCCGTCAGGCTCTGGAGCTTTACCGCCAGAATCTTGAGGCAATCTACAAGGAAGAGTCCCGTTTGTATCAGGAGCAGCTTGCCCAGGAAGCCACGAAGGCCGCTGCGGCCCTCGATGCAGATAAGGCTGAGTCTGACGAGGCTGCGGCTGAGACTGCCTCTACCGAGGGCATTCCTGCGCCCGAGATGTCCGAGGACGGGGTCGATCAAACGGCTGCCTCGGATGACACTGCGTCTGCTGAGGGCAATCAAGTCAAGCCGGGTGTTAAGAAAAAGGTCATTGAGCCCTCCGAGGACGGTGAAACCAAGGTCAAGAAAACCATTATCGTGCCCGAGGATGCTCCGGAGTTTGATCCGTCCCCGCTCTGACTGCACGTCCTCAGAGTCCTACGATATCAATTGCGCCCCTTGTGAAAGGGGCGTAATGTTTTTTCGCCATTGAACGGGTGAGGAACGGATGGATCGTTCACCACAGGAAAAAAATCAGTCAGAACAAAACGATGCTGCAGTTCTGGCTTCTAAAAACCGGCGGGTTGGGCTTGCCGTGCTAGGTGTCGTTGTCGCGATGCTTGGGCTGGCCTTCGCCTCTGTCCCTCTTTACCGGCTATTTTGTCAGGTCACAGGATACGGGGGGACGACGCAGACGGCCGAGGTGCTGCCGGACCGGATTCTTGAACGCCGGGTGACCGTTCGGTTCGATGCGAATGTCTCACCCACACTGGAATGGGATTTTACGCCCGAACTCCGCCATGTCTCGGTCCGCCTGGGCGAGAAGGGGGTCATCGCCTATCATGCCCGCAACCGCGCGGATCATCCGGTCACAGGTACGGCGGTTTACAATGTCACGCCCCCGAAAGCCGGTCCCTATTTCCACAAAATTCAGTGTTTTTGCTTCGGGGAGCAGGTTCTGGCCGCTGGCGAGGATGTTTCAATGCCTGTCCTTTTCTTTGTCGATCCGGCGATGGACGATGACCCGAATCTTGCCGATGTGACGGAAATCACACTGTCCTATACTTTTTTCAAGGCAGAGACCTCGGAGCTTGAAGATGCGCTCGACAAATTTTACAATTCAGTTCCGGAAACCGGGCTTGACAGGCCCGCGCCTTAGGGTATTTGAATGAACTCAAAACATGCGCGTTAGCGAACGGAATTAAAATTATGGCCGATCACGTCGAATATACAACCAGCGGAAAACCCCACCCTTATCATCTGGTCAATCCCAGCCCGTGGCCTTTTTTGGGCTCTCTGGCGGGCGGCCTGCTGGCGGTGGGCGCGGTCATGTATATGCACAAGGTGCGGCTGTTCGTCGATCCGAATATCGAAGGCTCCGGCCTTGAGGTGGGCCTAAACGGGGTTTATCTCGGGCTGGCGGCCGTCCTTCTCGTCATGTTCTTCTGGTGGCGCGACGTCATCCGTGAAGCCGTTGAAGAAAAGGCGCATACGCCGATTGCCAAGGTCGGTTTCCGTTACGGCATGTCCCTGTTCATCGCGTCCGAAGTCATGTTTTTCGTGGCGTTTTTCTGGGCGTTTTTCAGCTCAGCCTTTTATCCGAGCGAGTTTATCGGTTCCGTCTGGCCGCCCGAGGGTATACACGTCATCGACCCGTTCGATCTGCCGTTGATGATGACCATGATTCTTTTGCTCTCTGGCTGTTGCGTTACCTGGGCGCATCACGCGATTATGGAGGGCGACCAGAAGGCTTTTGCGCAAGGCTTGCTGTTTTCGGCGCTGCTCGGGTTTTTCTTCATGGGCTTTCAGGTATACGAATATGCCTATGCGCATTTCGCGTTCACCGACACGATCTATGCTTCCACATTCTTCATGGCGACCGGGTTTCACGGTTTTCACGTTGTGATCGGGGCGATCTTCCTGTTTGTGTGCTGGTTGCGCGCGCTGAAGAATCATTTCACCACGGAGAGTCATTTCGGATTCGAGGCGGCGGCCTGGTACTGGCACTTCGTTGACGTGGTGTGGTTGTTCCTGTTCATCGCCATTTATATCTGGGGCAACGAATTCGGGATGGATCTGCGGCCTCAGTAAGAATTAGGGGCGGGCCGTGGATACCGATCTTTTTCGCTTTGCGATCCGCTGTAAATGCCCGCGCTGCCGCGAGGGCGGGTTGTTCCGCGGCCGCTACGATCTTGCTTTGGCGGAGCGCTGCGGGGTTTGCGGGCTCGATCTCGCTAAGAACGACAGCGCGGACGGTCCTGCGGTGTTCCTCATTTTTATTCTCGGGTTCCTTCTGGTGCCGCTGGCCTTGATGCTGGATGCTGCCGTTTCACCCCCGCTCTGGGTTCACGGGGTTTTGTGGACGGTGGTGGCTCTCATTATCACGGTCGGGCTTCTCAAGCCGATCAAAGCCTATGTCATTGCGCTTCAGTTCAAGCACAGGCCCGGGGACTGGTCGTGAAATTTCCCCTGTGGGCGACGCTGTTTACTCTTGCGGGCGCGGCGCTTTTGTTCAAGCTCGGCTGGTGGCAGTTGGAGCGCATGGCGTGGAAGGCCGATCTGATTACCAAGCTTGAGGCCGCTTATGCGTCCGCTCCGTCTTCTCTGCTGCCGGAAGGGCGGGCGCTCTCTGATCTCAAGGCGTTCGAGCGCGGTTTCATCGAAGGCGAATATCTGCCCGTGCCCACGATTTTTGTGGGGCCGCAGACTTATGAGAAGGCTCCGGGCTTTCATCTTTATTCACCCTTGCGCACCGAGGGGGGTGTTGTGTTCGTCAACCGGGGATGGGTTCCGCTGGCGTACAAGAGCCGTGCGGCGAGCGAATCGCCCGATTCCGGGCGCGTGCGTGTAACGGGTCTGCTGCGTTCGCCCGAGCGGGCAGGGCTGTTCGTTGCGGGCAACGAGCCGAAAAAGTCGCTCTGGCGGCGGGCGGATCCGGCGCAGTTTTCCATAACTCTTGGTCTTTCGGAGCCTGTTTCGCCGCTGATCCTCTTTGCCGAAGGGGGCGCCGATGCCGGCGGCGGCGGGCCTATTGCCGCCCCGATAAGGGCCGACCTGCCCAATAATCACTTTCAATATGCCCTGTTCTGGTTTGCCATGGGCGGGTTGTTAATCGTTTTTTATGGCCTTAGATTCCATAATATAGTGTTGCGCAAGCCTTAAGCGTTTGCATTTATATTGGTCCTTATGCCTATTGGTGCTTCTTTCCGGTTTTTTTCCGATGTTCCATAACACTCACAGGGTGTGGATTAATTAGGCTCTGAAGGCAATTTCGATTTTGCGGTTGCGAAACGATTTTGTAGACTTTCACAGATTAAAAGTTCAGAGGGATCGCGAAGCCTTTTGCCCTGTTCGTTTTCGGGAAGGGTTCGCGGAGAGTTCTAAAGGTAAAACGATGCTCAGAAAAATCCGAGGTACTGTTTTCTTGTTTGTTCTGGCGCTTGCTTTCAGCGGCCCGGCCCACGCTAAGAACGTTAAACCCCGGCTTCTTATAGAGGATGGCGACTGGAAGGCTTTTGTTCTGGTCGAGAGCGGCCAGAAGGTCTGCTATATGGTTAGCCAGCCCAAGAAAGAAGAAGGCAAGTATTCATCGCGCGGCGATATTTACGCGCTGGTTACCCATAGGCCTGCCGAGGGAACCAACGACGTGTTCAGCTATATCGCCGGTTATAGTTATAAAGACGGGGCCGAGGTCAAGCTGACCATCGACGGGCGCGCGTTCAAGCTTTTCACACAGGGCGACACGGCATGGGCCGAGGATGCGGCGACAGACAAGAAAATCTCAGCCTCTATCCGTTCCGGGTCGAAGATGATTGTTCAGGGTACGTCTTCGCGCGGGACTGCGACAACCGATACATTCAGCCTCAAAGGTTCCGGCGGGGCTTACAGAGCTATCTCCAAGGAGTGTGGAGTATAGTTTCATCTTTTTCGGGGTATTTTTCGTGCTTAGGACAATATTCCCGCTTTATTTTTCGTTTTTATGTCAATTAGGGCATTTGAGAACTTGGAAAGTTGTTAATCTTATGCTAACAGGATTCAAACTCTTCATCGAATGTGCTAGTGTGCGGGAGCGGTATTCTCTGCGCTCTTCCTTTTTCGATGAGTTTTTACTGAGATTGGAGTAGGCTTTTGCGGTTGTTTAACGCGCTTGCAGTACGGGTTGCTTTCTACCGGATCTTTCCCGTTCGGCGGCGGTACGTCCTTACACGTCATAATCGTCTGCGTTTGCGGTACGTGACCGCATCCGTTGCGATTGCGGCTCTTGGATCGGCCGGGTTTGTAGGTTCCGTCAGCCCTTCTGTGGCTTATGTCGCGCAAGGGCCTGCGGAGTTGATTGCGGAAACCCCTGTCAAGACCGCTTCTGCCTCACCCATCGCGCTGCCCAGTTTTTCCTCGCTCTTTGACGGTCCCTATGACTTCACGGGGCCTCTTGATGGTGCTGTGAAACAGGCCGAGCAGATCGAGGCCGATGCGCTGGCCGCTATTGAGCCGGCTGGCGGTGCCCTGACGCCATTGCATGCCGAGCAGGATGTTCCTGGACTGGCGCCTCTTCCTGATTTGAATGAATCGCTTGAAGTCGAGCATGTTGCTCATATGCCCGAGGGGCCTCGTGAGGAGCTGATTAAGATCGGCACCGGGGAGACCGTCGCCGGGGTTCTTCAGAATGTCGGGATCAGTGGCACCGATGCGTTCGGCATTGTCAAGGCGATGAGCGAGCATCTGGACCCGCGTGAGGTCAAAGCCGGACAAACTTTGTCTGTTCGTTTGGAGCCGGGCGAGGCGGGGCTGGAATTTGAATCGCTCAATATGAAGATTGATCCCGTCAAAGAGGTTGTCGTCAGCAAGAAATCGCCCAACGACTTTGAGGCTGAGCTGGTCGAGAAACAGGTTTACCTTCAGGTCAACGCCGTGAACGCCAGCATTGACAGCTCGCTCTATGGCTCTGCCGCACATGCGGGTATTCCCGCCTCCGTCGTTTCGGAGATGATCCGCATCTATTCCTATCAGGTGGATTTCCAGCGCGATATCCAGCAGGGTGACAAGTTCGAAATTCTGTATGAAACCTATAAGACCGCCGACGGCGATTTTGCGCGCTATGGCGATGTGCTTTATGCGAATCTGGCTGTGAACGGCAAGAAGTTTCCGGTTTACCGCTACAAAGACCGTGAAGGCCGTATCGATTATTACGGCGAGAATGGTTCCAGCATCAAGAAGACCCTGATGCGTACGCCTGTTGACGGGGCCCGCATGTCCTCGGGTTTTGGTATGCGCCGCCATCCGATCAGCGGTTTTACAAAGATGCATAAAGGCGTTGATTTCGCCGTGGCTCTGGGGACGCCTGTCTATGCGGCAGGGGACGGGACGGTGGAGATCGCCGGACGCAAGGGGGCCTATGGTAACTACATTCGCGTCAAGCACAACAACAACATGAAGACGGCCTATGCCCATCTTCACAAGATTGCCAAGGGCATTAAGCCCGGACAAAAGGTCAAGCAAGGTCAAGTGATCGGCTATGTCGGCTCGACCGGGCGTTCCACGGGGCCGCACCTGCATTACGAAGTCATCGTTGCCAACAAGCAGGTTAACCCCAACAGCGTCAATCTGCCGATGGGCCAGCAACTGGCCGGTCGTGACCTCAAGCATTTCAAAGACCATGTTTCGTCCGTGAAGCAGCAATATGCGGCACTGACCGAAGGTTTGAAGTACGCGCAGGTTGATTCCAGCCGCTAGTCTGATGAGTCGCGGTTCCCCGCTCTTTTTCCATCAATACGGTCCGGATCGTGATTTAACGAGCCGTGTTTTTTCTTGGGCCGATTATCCGATACTCAGTATTTCGGATGGGGCGCATTTATAGGTTTATGGTATTGATATATAATATTTTTTAATTATTTTTATGTCCTGCACTTTTTGGCATTGAGCAATTCTTAACAAGGGTGTAGAGTGGGCATGGTTTATATGCCTGCGGTTTTGCGTTTTTGATATACGTAAAAGGTTCCGCCGAACTGCAAGCATCCTATGTAGATGAATACAAGCGCCAGGCGCTTTCCCGCTATGTGCGGGCTTTCCGCCTTGCGTTCAGGATGGAGATAACAATGACAAAGCGTATGCTGATTGACGCAACCCATGTCGAAGAGACACGGGTTGCCATTTGCGATGGTAACAAACTGATCGAGTATGATTACGAGAGTAAAAACCGCAAGCCCCTTAAAGGCAGTATTTTTCTTGCCAAAGTAACCCGGGTGGAGCCCTCGCTTCAGGCCGCGTTTGTAAATTTCGGCGGCAACCGCCACGGATTTTTGCCGTTTTCCGAAATTCATCCCGACTATTTCCGCATTCCGATCGAAGACCGTGAGGCCCTGATGGCCGAGCAGGAGGCGCTGCTCAAGGAGCATGACGAGCAGGAAGAGATGGATGAGGATGAGGACGGCAGCCAGTCGGGTGAATCCGAGGGCGGCGATGAGTCCGGTTATGAAGATGAAGAACACGATCACGACCATGATTTGCCCCCTGTCGAGGTTGTCGGGGGTGCAGTGCCGCTGATTGGCGATGATGAGGATGATGCCGAGGTCGGCTCCGGATCTTCGGTCGGGCGCGACGATGTTTCCGAAGGCCTTTCTCCGTTTGCCGAACATAATTCTGCTGAGGCCGGAGGCGATGAGTCCCAAGTCCAGGGTTTGGATGATCCGGGGGCCGAGGCTTCCCGCTCTTCCGAAGAAGGCGAGGGCAGACAAGGTCAGAATGACAACGGGGGCAGCGATGGCCGTTCCGGTCAAGAGGGCGGCGAAGGCCGCCGGGGTGGCCGTGGCGGTCGTGGTGGCGGTCGCCGTTTCCGGGGTGGCGGACGCGGCCGCGGTCGTCGTAGCGCCTTTCACAATCCGAGCGTCGAGGTTGTCGGCGGTGACGAAATCGAAGGCGGCGATGCCGGCGCGGCGTTCCGTTTCAATCTGCGCCGCAAATACAAGATTCAGGAAGTTATAAAGCGCGGCCAGATCATGCTGATCCAGGTCTCGAAGGAAGAGCGCGGCAACAAGGGCGCGGCGGTCACCAGCTATCTTTCGCTGGCCGGGCGGTATTGCGTTCTGATGCCCAACAGCCCGCGCGGCGGCGGCGTCAGCCGGAAGATCGCCAATCAGAAAGACCGTTCGCGCATGCGCGACATCATGAAGGATCTGGAAGTGCCGCAGGGCATGTCCGTTATCCTGCGCACGGCGGGGGTTTCCCGTACGAAGGTCGAGATTAAGCGCGATCTGGACTATCTGCTGCGCCTTTGGGACACGATCCGCGATCTGACGCTCAAATCCAACGCGCCTGCGCTGGTGTACGAAGAGGCCGACTTGATCAAGCGTTCGATCCGCGATCTTTACGACCGCGATGTCGAGGATATTTTCGTCGCCGGGGAAGACGGTTATAAAAACGCCCGCGATTTCATGAAGATGCTGATTCCTTCACACGTCAAGAAGGTCCAGCCTTATCTTGAGACGCACCTGCCGCTGTTCACCCGTTATCAGGTCGAATCGCAGATCAGCGAGATCGGCCAGAACATGGTCCGGCTGCGTTCGGGCGGTTATTTGGTGATCAATCCGACGGAGGCGTTGGTTTCCATCGACGTTAACTCCGGCAAGTCCACCAAGGAACGCCATATCGAAGAGACGGCGCTCAACACCAACCTTGAGGCTGCGGACGAGATTTCCAGACAGCTCAAGCTTCGGGATCTGGGCGGGCTGGTCGTCATCGACTTTATCGATATGGAAGACCGCCGCAATAATTCGCGGGTCGAGCGGCGGATGCGCGAAGCACTGTCGAAAGACCGGGCGCGGGTACAGGTGGGGCGTATTTCCTCCTTCGGGCTTATGGAGCTTTCGCGTCAGCGGCTGAACCCCAGCCTGACCGAGGCGCAGTATGAAGTTTGCCAGAATTGTAAGGGCTCCGGCCTTGTCCGTACGGAAGACGCGATGTCTATCGCCGTTTTGCGTGCGATTGAGGAGGAGGGGATTCGCGGACGGGCGGCGCAGGTCGTCGTCAATATCACGTCCCGCGTAGCGCTTTATATCCTGAATTACAAGCGCGCCAATCTGGCGGATATCGAAACCCGCTACAGCATGGAAATTCTGATCCGCGTCGATGACGAAATCGGCGCATCGGAGTACCGTATTGAAGTTTCCAAGCCCTCCGAGAAGGGCGGCGCGGTTGATCGCCCTGCTGTCGGGCCGGGTGGACGACCCATTGAGCGCCCACAGCAATACAAGCCAGCGGCGTGGGAAGGCGATTCCAGCCCGGATGACGATAGCGACGTTGTGGAGCCTGAAGACGAAGAGGAAGACCACAAATCGGCCCAGGGGAATACCGGGAACCGGAAAAATCATGATCGCAACCACGATCATGGTGATTCCCAGGGGGGCCAGCCGCGTGAAGGCGGGCGTCGTCGTGGTCGCCGGGGCGGTCGTGGTCGCCGGGGTCGCCGCGACGGTCAGCGTGAAGGCGGGCCAAGAGACGGTCAGAGTGAAGGTCATCGCCATGAGGCTGAAGGCTCCGAGGTGAATGGCAATCGCCGTGAGGAATTCTCGGGCGCGGATATGAATGTGCAAGAGGTTGCCGAGCGCGAGCCGGTTAGCCGGGCTCCTGAAGTTTCTCCTGCGCCTCGCGAGGTTCAGCCTTCCGTGGCTGCGGTTTCTGAGCCGAAGGCCCCGCCGCGTCCACGTGCCGAGCGTGCGCCGTTGTCCTCGGGCAAGTATGAAGTTGTTAATGAAGAGCCCAAAAATAAGAAAAAGGGCTGGTGGAACAAGCTGATCGAGTGATCGGCCTTTCCGTGAAAGAATTAAAAAAACCCGCTTCGGCGGGTTTTTTATTGTTCTTTAAGGTCGGGATGGTTTAAGCCGCCGCGTCCTTTGTGCCGCATCCGGAGGATGCGGATCCCCATATGTCCAGCGGCTTGCCGGTTTCGAGATAGGATTTCAAACTGGCAATAACCACAGGCCAGCCTTTGGAAACCCTGTCTGCTGTGGCGGAGCTGTCTATAAAGTCGCCGTGCACCACATCCAGCCTTACGGTCTCGTTCATCTTTTCCAGCGTGAACGTCACCCGAGAAACGTCCTTCGATCCCGAGGGGTCGCCCCAGCTCAGCACGAGGCGCTGCTGCGGAATAACCTCCTCTACGATCCCGATATGATGCACGGTGCCGTTTTCGCCGATATGTTCCCATCTCGCGCCCTTTTCCCATGAGGACACGTTGGCCGAGCCGCCCCAATACTGGCGGGTGAATTCCGGCGTGGTCAGGGCCGCCCAAAGTTTTTCGGGCGTGGTTTTAATATAGGTCGTATAGACCAGGTCAGGTTTTGCCATTGTCTTTCTCCTTCAAGGCTTGTTTCAGATTATGTAGGGCCTGAATCCGGCCTTCATCGAACTTGCCCACCCACCGCATATAGACGTCATGGATCGGGACCGGATTCAGATAGTGCAGTTTTTCCCGCCCCTTCTTTACGGTCACGACCAGATTGGCCGCTTCCAGAAGGGCGAGGTGCTTGGTTACCGCCTGCCGGGTCATGTCCAGCCCTTGGCATAATTCGCCAAGGGTTAGGCCGTTATCCTTGCGCAGCCTGTCGAGCAAATCCCTACGGCTGGGATCGGCGAGTGCCTTGAACACACTGTCCAGATCGGTTTCCATCGGGCTAATATGCAACTATTTGGTTGCATATTCAAGCATAAAATATCGGTTTGTTGATTTTGTGTCACAAAAATTAATTTTGATTGCGCCAGATTTTCAAGCGTTCACAGGCTTCGAGGATGTCTTCGGTCTTGTCGGCGTAGCAGATGCGGATGCTGCCGTGGCCCCGGGCGACGTCGAAATCGAGGCCCGGCGTGGTCGAGACGCGGGCCTCGTTGAGCATCCGGCGGCAGAAATCCTCACTGTCGTTGGTGAGGTGATGCACATCGGCATACACATAGAACGCGCCGTCGGCATTTGAAATGCTTGTGAAGCCTGCTTTGGGCAGTTCGCGCAGGAGAATGGTCCGGTTTTCGCGGTAGGTCTCAACATAGGCGTTCAGGTCGCCCAGATGGTCGAAAATCTTCCATGCCAGATGCTGGGAGATGGTGGGCGGCGAGACGAACAGGTTTTCGGCCAGTTTCTTCACGCGGTCCGTGAGGTCTTCGGGGAGGGCCAGCCAGCCCAAACGCCAGCCGGTCATGGCGAAGTATTTCGAGAAGGTGTTCAGAACGATGGAGGTTTGCGAGTATTTCGCCGCCGTTTCGGCCTTATGGTCATAGGTGATGCCGTGATAGGCCTCGTCGGAGATCAGGCGGACGCCGTTTTTATCGCACCAGCGGGCGATTTTCTCCAGTTCGCCGGGGGGCAGCATGGTGCCCGTGGGGTTGGAGGGGCTGTTAACGATCAGACCGTCGAAGCTTTTGCCGGATTGCTCCAGAAGCTCGGCTGTCGGCTGGTAATTGGTCTGGGGCGAGGTCTCGATCTCCACTGCCTCAATATTGAGGGCGTTCAGGATGTTCCGGTAGGCGGGGTAGGTGGGTGTGAAGATCGCCACCCGGTCGCCCGCGTCGAAGGCGGCCAGAAAGGCCAGAATAAAGCCGCCCGATGAACCTGTGGTCACCACGACGTTCCGGGGGTTTACGTTGGCCCCGTAATAATCCCTGTAGTAGGCTGCGATGCGTTCGCACAGGGTGGGCATGCCGACGGCCTCCGTGTAGCCCTGGCGCGGGTCCTTGCGGATCATGGAGATGGCGTATTCCAGCGCCTCGGGCGGCGCCCCCACGCTGGGCTGGCCCGCGCCCATGCGGCGGATATCGATGCCTCTGGCCGCGCGTTCGTTGACTTCGCGCAGGATATCGAGGGCGCGGAACATGGGTATATCGGAACGTGCGGAGATTTTAAGACGGCTGGCTTTCATTTTTTTCTTATCGTTCTGGACGTTTAGGGTTGTTTTTGGCTTTTCGTTTGTCAAAAAAGCCATAAAAGCGGGGCAAACACAACCCGCATTTTTAAAATCCCCGCCCGCCAAGCCGCTGTGAATCAACCAAAATCCAAGTACTAT
>JAANMY010001688.1_pt1 | contig 23597 bp, 23 predicted proteins | sample 7279691 | NCBI WGS metagenome assembly JAANMY01 (sample SAMN14094543, study PRJNA606508) | bioreactor metagenome | isolation source: A lab-scale SPAN reactor treating ammonium-rich wastewater day 388 | place: Ireland: Galway | collected 2018-02-07
CGCGCGTCCGACGACGCGAATCGGGCGTCTTGCGCGAGTTCAGGCCGTCCGACGGCCGCGCACAGGCGCGCGAACTCGTCGTCGGACCAGCACGACAACGCCACCCATTCGTCGCCCCGGCAACGGTACGCTCCGTGCGGCACGGCGCGCGGATCGTCGTTGCCCGAGCGCTCGGCGATCCGGCCGCCGACGTGATAGTCGAGGAGCTGCGGCGCGACGAAATGCAGGCCGGTCTCGTACTGCGACACGTCGATCCACGCCCCGAGGCCCGTCTCGCGCCTGCGCACCAGGGCCGCGAGCACCGCGGCCGCGCCCATCGTCGAGGCCACGAAGTCGATGTAGGGGCCGTACAGCAGCATCGGCGGGCCGTCGGGCGACCCGGTCAATCCGCAGAAGCCGGCCTGCGCGGAGAGCAGGGAGCCGAAGCCCGGCGTGTTCGCGCGCGGACCGGTCTGCCCCATGTTGCACGACGAGAGCATGACGATCGCGGGCTTCTGCGCCGACAGCGCGTGGTAGCCCAGACCGAGGCGGTCCATCACGCCCGGCCGCATGTTCTCGATCACGACATCGCTCCACAGCGCGAGCCTGCGCGCGAGCGAGACGCCCGCGTCGTTCTTGAGATCGAGCGTCACCCCGTACTTCGAATCGTTGAAGTAGGCGAAGCAGCCGCCGCGGTCGACGCCCGGCTCGCCGTCCTTGAACGGCGGGTACTCGAGCCGGAAGCCGTCCGGCCGCCTGCGGGACTCGACGTGCACGACGCAAGCGCCGTAGTTCGCGAGCATCTTCCCGATGTGCGGGCCCGCGGCGTAGCTCGCGAACTCCACGACCTTGACGCCCGCGAGCGCCCGTTCGACCGGGCTCGTCACGCAGCCGCCCTTGCGGGAAAGCCGCCCGCGTCGGCCGCCGGCCGTGCGCTCCATTGCGCGAGCAGTTCGTCGGCGATCACCTCGTGCCCCGGCGCGCAGGCGAGCGGCGCGCGCACGCCGTCGACGAGCGCGAATGCGCCGCAGTGCCGCTGCCGCGATCCGTCGGGGAGCACGACGTCGCGCCAGAAATCGCGCGCTGCGAGCTGCGGGTCGGTCGCGATGTCGTCCATCGTCGAGACCGGGTAGCCCAGGATCTCGCGCGCGCTCGCGCCTTCGAGGAACGCGCGCTTGGTCAGCGTCGCGAAGAACGCCGCGATCGGCTGCTCCAGCCGATCGACGCTCGCCTGGTCCTGCGTCTTCGGATCGAACCGCGTCCAGTCGACGTCGGCGAGTGCGCCCAGCGCGAAGCCCGCTTCCCGCATCCAGCGCACGAGCATCTGCGAACTCCGCCGCCCCGCCGCCCCGCCGTAGAGCACGAAGTTGAGGTAGCCGTCGGCGCAGCGCCAGAATGCACGGAAGCGCGCGCCGGTGAGGGCGCGCCCGGTGATGAACGCGCCGCAGCGCGTCGGCACGACGCCGTTCAGGTCGACGAACGTCGGCGCGTGCGCGATGGCCGCGATGACCGCCGCCTGCGCCGACACGTCCACGGCCTGGGTCCTGCCGGTCGTCTCGCGGTACAGCAGCGCGACCAGCGCGCCGACCGCCGCGTGCGCACCGGCCCACGCGCGCGCCTGCGGCGCGGACACGCGCACCGGCGTGTCGCCCGGTTCGCCCGCGAGCGACATCGCGCCGCCCGCGGCCATCAGCTCCAGGTCGGAGGCCAGCCAGCGCGCGCGCGGCCCGCTCGCCCCGAACGGAGTGACCCGCACATGAATCGCCTGCGGGCCGACCCGGCGCAGATGGGCGTCGTCGAACAGATCGCCGAGCGGCGCGCCGGGCGCGAACGAGTCGAGGACGACGTCGGCGTGCGCGACCAGGCGCTCGAAGCTCGCGCGGTCCCCATCACGGTCGAGGTCGAGCCGCAGGAGCCGCTTGCCGACGTTGCCGGCCTGCCAGTCGACGCCGCCGACTTCGGCGGACCGCGGTTCGACCTTGACGACGTCGACACCGAGGTCCGCCAGCATGCGCCCGGCGAGCCAGCCCAGTTCGCCGCTGCAGTCGAGCGCGCGATAGCCCGCCAGCATGGCTGCTGCCGGCGTCCTAGCGCCCGGTGCGCGCGAGCGAGAGCACCCAGCCCGCCATGCGCGCCTTCATCGCCTGGATCTGCTTCGCGTCGAAGAAGTCCTCCGGCTTGACCCGGTCGACCGGATAGACCGGCCGGTGGAAATCCTGCTCGTAGCCGAACGGCACCGTCGCGTCGATCCCCATGCCGCCCTCGAACATCGTGTTCGACGCGGTCCACTGCTTGTCGCCGGCGGTCATGCGCTCGGCCGGCATGAAGGTCTGGCCGCGCCCGCCGGGGATCGGATTCAGGATGTCGTTGCGCGGGTTCACGCGCGTGGTGAGGCACCACATGATGTCGTCCATCGAGTAGATGTCGACGTCCTCGCTCACGGCGATGGCGAGCCGCATGCCCTGCGAACAGGACAGGATCGCCGACAGGAAATTGCGCTGCCAGCCCTCCTCGATCTTGTTGCGCTTCTTCACCTGGATGATGCAGCCGCCCCAGTCGGTCATGCAGTAGGGGATGTGCACGTCCTGGATGATGCCCGGCTGCAGGCGCTCGCACAGTTCGAAGATCGCGGCTTCGCGGATCGTCGTGTCGATGTTCGAATCGTCGAACATGTGCACGCCGAGCGGGAAGATGATCGGCTTCGACTCGGGCCTGCGCATCGTGATCGCGGTCACGTGGAAGGTCGGCGCCTTGTACGCCTTGCCCATGTAGCCGGCCCACTCGGGGTGGAAGAAGGTCTTGCCCTGCACGCCGATGCGCTCGGCCTCGGCGGTCTCGTAGCGCTTGTCGCGCGGGACGACGTAGCCTTCGAGGACGTACTCGGCGTCGGCGAGCGCGTAGGCGTCGACCGTCTTCGCCTTGACGAGGCGCACCGGCGAGCCCTGGATCGCGCCGGCCACGCCGACCTCGTCGCAGCCCTTCGGGAGGATCACGTAATCGAAGCCGGCGCCCGCCATCATCGTGCACGCGGGCGGCACGCCGAAGTTCATCGTGATCGGGATGCGCTCCTCCTGGTAGTGCTCGGTGAACACCTGCCACATGTGCGAGCCGGGGGAGATCTGGAACGTGCCGACGTTGCCCCACCGGAAGTTCATCCGGTTGTAGCCCATGTCGGTGCCGCCGTCGAAGTGCTTGCCGCTGATGAGGCGGATCCCGGAGCCGATGGTGAGCTCGGACTCGAGCGCCGTGTGGCGGATGGTCATGATCCACCGGTTGACGTCGATGTCCTTCGTGATCACGTGCTCCTGCACCGGAGCGTCCTTGCCGTCGACCACCACCGGCGGCAGCGGCCGGTTGAGCGCCTTCGCCAGCGCGCGCGTGCGCTGCGTCGGGTCGGTGAACCCGAACATCCGGTCGACGATGCGGATGTCGCCGAACAGGTTGGTGATCGCCCGCGCGTGCGGATAGCCCTTCACCTGGTTGAAGAGCATCGGGCAACTGCCGTCGAAATGCTTCTGCAGGCCGGTCAGCTCGAGATCCCCGCTCACCGGCTCGTCGGTCTCGACCAGCAGTCCCTCGGCGCGCAGCCAGTCGACCGTCGACCGCAGGCTCGTCACGTCCTTGGTCGCGTCCGGCTGCTTGCGCTTGGCTACGTCGTTCATCGCTGCGTCCTTTCCTCTTCTCTTGATGGCGGTCGGTGCGTCCGCCGATTCGTCGTCGCTTCGCGTCGTCACTTCGGCCCGAGGCGCGCGACCTTCGCGCGCATCTCGCCGGTCCAGCGTTTCGCGAAGCTCGCGGGCAGGGCGAACTGGTCGAGGACCCGCGCGACCACGTGCTCCACGATGTCGTCGACCGATTGCGGATGGTTGTAGAACGCCGGCATCGGCGGCATGATCGTCACGCCCATGCGGGAGAGCTTGAGCAGGTTCTCGAGGTGGATGTCGGAGAGCGGCATCTCGCGCGCCACCAGCACGAGCCGGCGGCGCTCCTTCAGGACGACGTCCGCGGCGCGGTGGACCAGATGGTCGCCGGTGCCGTGCGCGATCGCCGCGACGCTCCGCATCGAGCACGGGATGATGACCATCCCCTCGGTGACGAACGAGCCCGACGAGATGGCCGCGCCCATGTTCCCCGCCTCGTAGACGACCGAAGCGAGCGCCCGGACCTCGCCCAGCGTGTACGTGGTCTCGTGCTCGATCGTCTGCAGCGCCCACTTGCTCAGGACGAGGTGGGTCTCGACCTCCGCCTCGCGCAGCGCCTCGAGCAGGCGGATGCCGAGGATGGCGCCGGTGGCGCCGGTGATGCCGACCACGAGCCTGCGCATGGATGTCCTCCGGGCGGTCTTCGGCGCTGCACAATGTGGCGCTGGACCGCTCCGACGCTCCGGTGTCCCGGATTCGCGTCTAGAATGGGTCCGAATCTAGCGCCTCGCGCGGATCGGCGCCACCGTCGCCGCGCGAAAATGTTCCACATGGTGGCCATGCGAGCGAACGCGTCCTCCCAACCCGTTGCAGGCGATCGCCCCGCCCGTCCCGGTACGCAGAGCATCCAGCGCGCCGCGCTGCTCGTGCGCACGGTCGCGGCGCGCAGTTCCGCCGGAGTGCGGCTCGCCGATCTCGCGCAGCACGCGCACCTGGAGCGATCCACCGCGCGCCGCATCCTGAAGTGCCTGGTCGCCGAGGGCTTCCTGATGCAGGACGCCGCGACGCACCGCTACTTCCTCGGGCCGCTGGTGTTCGAACTCGGGTTCGCGGTGGCGCCTCAGTTCAACATCGTCGACATCTGCCGCAGCGCGCTCGAGCGCGTCGCCGAGCGCACCGGAGACACGGTCTTCCTCGTCGTGCGCAGCGGCTACGACTCGGTGTGCGTCGACCGCAAGGAAGGCTCGTTCCCGATCAGGACGCTGATGCTCGACGTCGGGACCCGGCGGCCGCTCGGCGCCGGCGCGTGCGGCCTCGCGCTCCTGATGGGCCTCTCGGACGAGGCGGTCGAGGAAATCGTCGCCGCGAACGCCCGGCAGTTCGCCACCTACAACGGCCTCAACGTTCCGGCGCTCCTGCGCCTCCTGCGCCGCGCGAACACGCTCGGCTACGCCTTGAACGATATCCACATCACGCCGGGCGCGGTGTCCGTGGGGTTGCCGATCAGGAGCCGCTTCGGCACCGCGTTCGCCGCGGTGAGCGTCGGCGCGATCGCCGGCCGCATGGGGCCCGCGCGCCAGCGCGAGATCGCGGGCATCCTGCGCGCCGAGATCGCGGCGCTGGAAGACGTCGCCAACCGGGCGGCGCAGCCGTGAGCGCCGACGCCGCCCTCCGGGAGCGCGTGCTCGATTATCTGCGCGCGCACCACGTGATGACACTCGCCACGCCGGAACCGTGGGCGGCGGCGGTCTTCTACGTCAACGAGGATTTCGCGCTGCACTTCCTCTCCGCCGCGACGACGCGTCACTGCGTGCGGCTTCGCGCCGACCCGCGCGTCGCGGCCACCGTGCAGGACGACACCGGAAACTGGCAGGCCATCAAGGGTGTGCAGCTCGAAGGCACGGTCGCGCCGGTGCCGGGTCCGTCGTTGAAGCGCGTCCAGGCGCTCTACGCCCGCAAGTTCCCGTTCGCCGGCGCGGACGCGCCCGCGCCGCTCGCGCGCGCGCTCGCCCGCGTCGATTGGTACACCGTCACGCCGACCGGCGTGTGGTTCGTCGACAACGCCCGCGGGTTCGGGCACCGCGACCACATCGCGCTGCAATCCGGCGGGTGAGCACTCGGCTCGTGAAAGGCGTCCGGCTTCAAGCCGGACCCACGGGGAATGCGGCGCGCTCCCCGATCCTCGTGGGTCAGACTTCAGTCTGACGGGGTTCGCCACGACGACACGACAGACGTCCGGCTGAAGCCGGACCCACGGGGCATCGTCGCGAAATCACGCCGGATTCTGCGACTGGTACGCGGCCTCGATCCGCTCCTTGAACCGCGCGAGGAGCATCGGCCGCTTCAGCTTCAGCGTCGGCGTCAGGAGTCCGTTGTCGACGCTCCAGGGCTCTGGAGTCGCAATGACGCGCCGCACGCGCATCCAGCGCGGGAACGCCTTCAACTGCTCGTTGGCGCGGCGGACGAGCGTCTTCTCGTCGGCTTCCTGCGACACCGCCAGCAGGACGACGTAGGGGCGGCCCTCGCCGACGAGCATCGCCTGCTCGAACACCGGATCGTGCAGGATCGCGAACTCGCAGTCCTGCGGCGGCAGCTTCTCGCCGTTCGACATCACGAGGATGTCCTTGGCGCGACCGCGGATCGCGATGCGGCCCTCGCGGAACTCGGCCAGATCCCCTGTATGCAGCCAGCCGTCGGCGTCGACCGACGCGCGGGTCGCCTCCTCGTTCTGCCAGTAGCCCAGCATCACGTTCTCGCCGCGCGCGAGGAGTTCGCCGTTGTCGGCGAGCTTCGTCTCGACGCCGTCGAGCGCGCGACCGACGGTGTCCGGCCGGTTGTCGGAGAGGCGGTTGACCGAGATCACCGGCGAGGCCTCGGTCATCCCGTAGCCCTGCAGCATCGGCAGTCCGAGCCCGATGAACGTGCGCGCGAGCGAGGGATCGAGCGCGGCCCCCCCGACGACGACGAGCCGCAGCCGGCCGCCCATGCGCGCGAGGATCGGCTTCGCGACGAAGCGGCGCAGCGCGCGCAGGATCAGCCGGTCGCGCAAGCGCGGGCGACCCTGCTCGACGATCCAGCCGCGCGCGACGCAGGCGTCGAACAGGCGCTTCTTCGCCGGAGCATTCGCGAGCGTCTGGTCGATGCGCTGGGCGAACTTCTCGAAGATGCGCGGCACCGCGAACATCGCGGTCGGCGCCTGCGACGCGAGGTCCTCGGCGATCTGCGGCACGCCGCGCGCGTAGGCGACCTGCGCGCCGACCGCGAGCGGCAGGTAGTAGCCGCCGGTGCGCTCGAACATGTGCGACAGCGGCAGGATCGACAGGAACCGGTCGTCGGCGCGCGCCATGCCGGTCGCGATGCACATGTCCACGTTCGAACGGATGTTCCGGTGCGAGAGCATCACCCCCTTCGGCCGGCCGGAGGTGCCCGAGGTGAAGCAGATCGTCGCGAGCGTCTCGGGCGCGACCCCCCGCACCTCGAACGGCCGGTCCGCCGCGGGCAGGAAGCGCTCGACCGTCGTGTCGGGTTCGTCCGCGTCGGCGCGCAGCACGACGATCGGCGGGATCGCGTGTTCTCCCGCGAGCTTGCGGATCGCCTCGGCCATGCGGCTGCCGTCGACGACGAGGAGCCGCGACTGCGCATGCGCGGCGCACCACGCGATGTTGTCGGGATTGTCGTCGACGTAGAGCGGCACGACGACGAGCCCCATCCCGAGCGCCGCCTGGTCGATCGCGATCCACTGCACGCCGTTCTTCACCGCGAGCGCGACGCGGTCGCCGGGGGCGAATCCGTCGCGCCGGAACGCCGCCTGCCACTCTGCCGCGCGCGCCGCGACCTGCGGCGCGGTCACGTCCTCCCAGCGCTCGCCGGTCCAGTGGCGCCAGAGCGCGCGTTCCGGTCGGGCGAGCGAACGTTCGAGCAGATGCGCGAGGTTGTCGTTCATCGCAGGCGGGGCTCCACGGGGGTCGCAGCGATTCTGCCGCATCGCCGCCGCGCGCGCCACGCCGGCGGGATCGCTATACTCGCCTTCGTCGCAGCGCCGCCACGAAGGCACCCATGGCCACGATCCGCGTCGTCAGGAAGCACGGTCTCACGCAGGCGAAGGCGAAGCTCGCCGCGGAGAAGATGGCGAAGGACCTCCACCGGCGCTTCGACCTCGTGTGCACCTGGGACGACGACTACTGCCGATTCGAGCGGTCCGGGCTCAACGGCAACATGCGGGTCGACAAGGAGGAGATCACGCTCGACGTGAAGCTGGGCTTCCTGCTCTCGGCGGTCGCGCCGTCGATCGAGCGCGCGATCCACGAAGAACTCGACGAACTCGTCGGCGAACCGGGCGCGAAGGCGCCGAAGGCCGCGCCGAAAGCATCGCCGAAGGCTGCCGCGAAACCGTCGTCGAAACGGAAGGGCTAGCTGTTCCGCGCGCTACGGCCCCCGGGGCTTTCGAGGCAGCGGTGGCTCGGGAAACGGCGCATTCGCGCCGCCGAGGATCGCCTCGACGAGCGCCGTCTCGCGCCTGGCGATCGTCGCGAGGAAGGCATCCGCCCCGCCCATCCGGCGGAACGCGTCGAAGCCGCGTTCGAGGAACGACTGGAGTTCGGAGAGGCCCGCGAGGTTCGCGGGGCGCCGCATCAGCGTGAGCGCGCTGCGCAGCATCGGCCGCTTCACGTAGCGGTCGAGCGCCGCGCCGACTTCGCCGATCAGCGCGATCTGGCGGCGGCGATCGGGCGCGCGCCCGGTGCGCCGGAACGCCCGGCAGTACTCCTCGACGGTGAAATGCGCGTCCGCCCGCGGCAGATGGTCGAGGAGCCTCGCGTCGAGTTCGTGCGACAGCGCGTTCAGCTCCATCGCCCGCGCCACCGTGCGGATCACGCTCTCGGGCAACAGGCGCGACATCGCGGGCACGATGCGCTTCAGGTCGGCGTCGCGGCGGCTGAAGTCCCGGTCGCCGTAGAGGTCGTCCTGGAAGAACGCGATCGCGTCGGCGTAGCGCGGATCGCGCGCGAGATCGGCGTAGGTCGACGCGAGCCGCCGCGACTGCCAGGACGCGAGCCGTTCCAGCGCTCCGGCGAGGATCGGATTCGACGCGCGCGCGGCATGCAGCGCTTGCACGCGCTCGAGTTCGGCGACGAGTTCGGCGATGGCCGTTCGCGGGGGAGGCGTCATCGTGGATCGCGCGCGCCGCGACGGCGCGCGGTGCGAGTCTAACGCCTCGACCCGATCCGTCCCGGGGATTTAGGTTGATTGCTCTAGCCCCCCGGGCTAGCGTCCGCGGTGTGATCACGCCAAGCGTGGCGACATGAGCATGTCCCGATGATCCGCATCACCCGCCGACGATTCCTGGCGGTCGGCGCCGCCGGCGGTGCCGCGCTCGCGCTCGCCGGCGGATACGCGTGGATGCGCGGGCGGCGCGCGTCGCCGGAGATCCGCCGGCTCGACGCGGATGCGCTCGCGATCATCCGCGCGATCGTGCCGGCGATGCTCGCCGGTGCGCTGCCCCCCGCGAGCGCGGCCCGCGCGAGCGCGATCGACGAGACCGTCGACGCGGTGCGCCGCGCCATCGCCGGCCTCGCGCCGGCGGCGCAGGATGAACTCGCGCAACTCTTCGGCCTCCTGGCGACCGGAGTCGGCCGGCGCCTCCTCGCCGGCGTCGCCTCCTCGTGGCCGGACGCGACGCCCGCCGAAGTCGACGCGTTCCTCGTCGCGTGGCGCGACAGCGGCTGGGCGCTCAAGCGCAGCGCATACGACGCGTTGCACCAGTTGACCTTCGCCGCGTGGTACGCGAACCCCCGCTCGTGGGGCGCGATCGGCTATCCGGGACCGCCGGTCCTCGGCGCGTGAGACGATGAGCGCCGCTCCCCTCGCGCGCATCGCGGATCCGATCCGCACCGGCCTCGCCGGCGGCTGGGACGTCGTCGACGCCTCGCGCCTCGCGCAGGACCTCGCGATCGAGGCCGACGTCGCGATCGTCGGCAGCGGCGCGGGCGGAGGCGTCGCGGCGGAGACGCTCGCGCTCGCGGGGTTGCGCGTCGTGGTCCTGGAGGAGGGGCCGCTGCGCTCGTCCTCCGACTTCCACATGCGCGAATCGGAGGCGTATCCCGACCTCTATCAGGAATCGGCGGCGCGCAAGACGCGCGACCACGCGATCAACATCCTGCAGGGCCGCTGCGTCGGCGGCGGCACCACGGTCAACTGGACGAGTTCGTTCCGCACGCCGGACGTGACGCTCGAGCACTGGGCGCGCAGGTTCCACCTGCCGGGATACTCCACCGACGACCTCGCGCCCTGGTTCGCCCAGATGGAGGCCCGGCTCGGCATCGCGCCCTGGGAGATCGCGCCGAACGCGAACAACGCCGCGCTCGCGCGCGGCGCGGCGAAGCTCGGCATCCCGAGTGCGGCGATCCGGCGCAACGTGCGCGCCTGCTGGAACCTCGGCTACTGCGGCGTCGGCTGTCCGACCAACGCGAAGCAGTCGATGCTGGTCACGACGCTGCCCGCCGCCCTCGATCGCGGCGCGAAGCTGGTGACGCGCGTGCGCGCGGAGCGGTTCGCGATCGAAGGCGGCCGCGTGACGCGGCTGGAGGCGCGCGCGCTCGATTCCGCCGGCATCGCGCCGACGGCGCGACGCGTGTCCGTCCGCGCGTCCACATACGTCTGCGCCGCGGGCGCGATCGGCACGCCGGCGCTGCTGCTGCGGAGCGGCGTGCCGGATCCGAACCGCCTCGTCGGCAAGCGCACGTTCCTGCACCCGACGGTGGTCTCCGCCGCGCTGATGCCGGAGCGCGTCGACGGCTTCGCCGGCGCGCCGCAGACCGTGTACTCGGACCATTACCTCGACAGCCTGCCTCCCGGAGGCCCGGCCGGATTCAAGCTGGAGGCGCCGCCGGTCCATCCGGTCCTCGCGGCCATCACGCTGACCGGCCACGGCGAGGCGCACTCACGCTGGATGCGCGCGCTGCCGAACATGCAGGTGCTGATCGCGCTGGTGCGCGACGGCTTCTACGCGGAGAGCCCGGGCGGCTCGGTCGCGCTGCGCGACGACGGCACGCCGGTCCTCGACTACCCGCTCAACGCCTACCTGTTCGACGGCATCCGTCGTGCGTTCCGCGCGATGGCCGAGATCCAGTTCGCCGCCGGCGCCCGGCACGTGATGCCGGTCCACGGCGACGGCGCGTCGTTCGACAGCGCGGCGGGCGCCCGCGCCGGCATCGACGCCTTCGCGCTCGCGCCGCTCGTGACGCCGGTGGTGTCCGCGCACGTGATGGGCGGCTGCCCGATGGGCCCCGATCCCGCGAGTTCGGTCGTCGACCCCTCCGGCCGGCACCACGCGCTCGCGAACCTCCACGTCATGGACGGCTCGATCTTCCCCACCTCGGTCGGCGCCAATCCGCAGTTGTCGATCTACGCGTTCGCCGCGAAGCTCTCCGCCGGACTCGCGGCGTCGCTCACCCGGCGTCCGCCGGCCGCGTGAGGCATCGCGCCAACGCGTCGGGCGCCGCGGATCCCGGCGCACCCGTCTTTAGGATGTTTCCTCTAGCGCGCTCCCGCTAGAGTGGATCGTCGCCCCGGACCTTCCGGGGACCCGCTCACGTTTTCCGAGGAGATTCCGATGGCTGCCCAGCATTCCCCCCGCAATGTCCCCACCGGCGAAGCGCTGTTCGCCGCCTCGCGCCAGGTCTGGCTCGCCGGCCTGGGCGCCGCGGTCGTGACGCGCGACTGGGCGCAGAACGAAGCCGGCGCGCTGTTCCGCACGCTGGTCAAGGAAGGCACCGCGGTCGAGTCCCGCACGTTCCGCCTCGTCGGCGAGCGCGTCGAGTCGTCGATCTCGCTCGCCAACGACCTGTGGCGCCAGACGCGCGGCAGCGTCACCCGGACGGTGAAGCACGCCGCCGACAGCGCGACGACGCTCGTGCGCGAAACGCTGCCGAAGCGGCTCCCGAAGGTCGAACTGCCGACCGCGTTCCGGGCGAAGCCCGCCGGTACGCGCGCGGCGAAGGCCGTGCGGACGCGCGCCAAGCGCGCCGTCAAGGGCGCGAAGCGCACCGCCAAGCGCGCGGCGAAGCGCTCGTAGTCCGCGCCTTTCGGTGCGACACGACGGCCGGCGGCGCGTCCGCGGGCCGTCGACGCGCATGTCCCGAGGCGGCACGAAAACCCGCGAGCGCCCGGCGCGCGCACCGCTCACGAAGCGGAGCGCACGCCGCCGGCGCATCGGTCTCGCGCTCGCGGGCGGCGGACCGCTCGGCGGGATCTACGAGATCGGCGCGCTGCTCGCGCTCGCCGATTCGCTCGAGGGCCTCGACCTCAACGACCTCGAGGTGTACGTCGGCGTGTCGTCCGGCGGCTTCGTCGCCGCCGCGCTCGCGAACGGCATCTCGCCGGCGCAGATGTACCGGCTCTTCATCGACGACGGCGCCGACGCCGCGCTGAAGCCCGAGGTGTTCCTGAAGCCCGCGCTGGGCGAGTTCCGCCGGCGCGCGGCGGTGTTCCCCCGCCTCGCCTTCCGCGCGGCGCTGCACTACCTGCGCGACCCGTTCCGCCGCGGCGTGATGCGGAGCTTCTCGACGCTCGCGAGCGCGGTGCCGACCGGCATGTTCGACAACGGCGCGATCGACGCCTTCCTCGCGCGCGTGTTCTCCGCGAAGGGCCGCACCAACGACTTCCGCCGTCTCGGCCGCAAGCTCTACCTCGTCGCCACCAACCTCGACACCGGCCTGTCGGTGACCTTCGGCCGGCCCGGCCACGACCACGTGCCGATCTCGCGCGCGATCGAGGCGTCGAGCGCGCTGCCGGGCCTCTTCCCGCCGGTCGAGATCGACGGCGATCACTACGTCGACGGCGCGCTCAACAAGACGCTGCACGCCTCCGTCGCCCTGGACGAAGGCATCGGGCTGCTGCTGTGCGTCAATCCGCTCGTGCCGTTCGACGCGCCCGGCGCGTCGCGGCGCGGCCGGCTCTCGGTCGACAAGCTCGACCACGGCGGCCTGCCGCTCGTGCTGTCGCAGACCTTCCGCGCGGTGATCCACTCGCGCATGAAGGTCGGCATGGAGAAGTACCACCGCCAGTATCCGGGCGCCGACGTCGTGCTGTTCGAGCCCGACCGCGAGGACGTCGACATGTTCTTCGCGAACATCTTCAGCTACTCGCAGCGCAAGCGCCTGTGCGCGACCGCCTACGCGACGACGCGCCAGAACCTCCGCGCGCGCGCGACGTCGCTCGCGCCCCTCCTCGCGCGCCACGGCATCACGATCCGCGAGGACCGCCTCGCCGACGCCGGGCGCGACGTGCGCGCCGCGCTCGTCGATCCGCGGCCGATCCGGGCGGATCCCGCGGCGCGGCGTTCGGTGCGCTCGACCGCGCGCGAACTCGAGCACACGCTCGACCACCTCGAGCGCTGGATGCGGGCGGGGCGGACCGGAGCGCGGTAGCGGCTCGAACTTCCGGCGTGGCGGAGCCTCTCCGGCCTTCGCGCCGCTGCGCTACACTTCCGGCAGTCCGGAGACGCGATGGCCGAGAAAAAACGTCCGCGCCGCACGCGCGAGCGCATCCTCGAGACCGCGCTCGCGCTGTTCAACCTCCACGGTGAGCCCTCGGTCACGACGGCGCACATCGCGGACGAGATGAACATCAGCCCGGGCAACCTGTACTACCACTTCCGCAACAAGGACGAGATCATCGGCGAGCTCTACGCCGGCTACGAGGCGGAGGTCGCGCCGCTCTTCGCCGCGCCGCCCGACCGGGCGCCCGACGTCGAGGACCTGTGGCTGCTGCTCCACCTGCTGTTCGAGCGAATGTGGGCCTACCGCTTCCTGTTCCGCGATCTGGGCGAGATCGCGTCGCGCAACCGTCGCGTCGCCACGCGCTACGCGGAACTCGCGCGGCGCGGCGAATCGACCGTGATAGAGTTGTGCAGGGGGATGGTGGCCGCGCGCGCGATGCACGCGAGCGAACGGGAGATCGCGACGCTCGCGCGAAACGTCGTCGTCGTCGCCACCTACGCGCTCGCGTACCAGGGGATCGGCGCGGGCGCGGCGGACGCGCCTCCCCGACTCGACCATGCGGCCTACCAGGTCCTCGCGCTCGTCGCGCCGTACCTGGCGAACGACGGACGAGCGCTGATCGAACGGCTCGGCGAGCAGTATCTCTGAACGGGAGAAGCGTCATGGCGAGGAAGTGGACGAAGTTCCCCTACCCCGACAAGTCGATCGATCGGGACGACGCCGCGGTGAAGAAGGCGTGGGCGCGATTGCATCGCGGAGACGCCGAACCCGCGCCGAAGGACGCCGCCGTACTCGCGGCGTGGACCGCGTTCCACGCCGGGCGGTTCGCCGACGCGGTCGAGGCCGGCCTCGACGCGGGCGACGCGGGGATCAACGCGGCGGTCAAGGCGCAGGTCGTCTACGCGAGCTACCTCGAGAAGAGCGAGAAGGCGAAGGTCACGCTCTACGAGGAGGCCGCGGGCTGGGCCGAGGCGCGGCGCGCCAAGGCGCCGAAGGACGCCAACGCGCACTACCTCTACGCCTACGCGCTCGGCCGCTACAGCCAGGGCATCTCGGTCGCGAAGGCGCTCGCGCAGGGCTACGGCGGCAAGATCAAGGACGCGCTCACCACCGCGATCAAGCTCGAACCGAAGCACGCCGACGCGCACATCGCCTACGGCGCCTACCAGGCCGAGGTGATCGACAAGGTCGGCGGCATCGTCGCCGGCGTCACCTACGGCGCGAAGAAGGATTCCGCGGTCGAGCACTTCCAGAAGGCGATCAAGCTCCATCCGGATTCCGCGATCGCGCGCATCGAGTACGCGAACGGACTCCTGCTGCTCTACGGCAAGGGGAAGATCGCCGACGCCGAGAAGCTCTACCGGGAAGCGGCGAAGATCGCGCCCGCCGACGCGATGGAGCGGCTCGACGTCGAGCACGCGAAGGCCGAACTCGAGTAGCGGGAAGCCCAGCGCGACGCCGCAGCGCGCGGCCTCGCGGCCGGGACTCAGCCGCGGTAGCGCACCACCATCTCGGGATAGTGGACCTGGCACGCGTAGTCGGCGTAGCCGGGGATGCGCGGGCCGCGCTCGCCGTAGCGGTTCCCGGCGAACGACCGCTCGACGTTCGTGAACGGCAGCGTGCGCTCGGCGATGCCCTGCGTGAGTTGGTCTAGGCCGCGTGCGGCGACCGCCGCCATCGCGTCGAACTGGTCGGCGCAGATCACCTGCAGCGCCGGCTCGGGAAAGTCGTACATCGGGCACCAGAACACGGTCCAGCCGGCGTCGAGCGCGTTCACGTGGTCGACGATCTTGCGCGAGAGCAGGTACGCGTCGGACTCGACGTGGACGATGCGGGTGAAGTCGAGCGCGCGCGCGATCGCGAGCGAGTGCAGGAAGCTCCGCCACCAGCCGCGATGGCCCTTCATGCCGGTGCGCCCCTCGCGCTGCGCGAACCGGTAGAGCCACGCCGCCGGTCCGGGATCGAGCGCAGCGGGGATCGCGTCGATCACGCGGAGGTCGGGGTCGGGAGCGAGGTACGGCGACGCGTCGTCGATGATGAAGATCGCGTCGCGCTCGAGCGGCACGCCGAGGTGGTAGTCGAGCCAGCGGCGCGCGCGCACGCGCCACTGCCCTTCGTTCTCGACGTAGGACGTGCAGAACAGCAGCGTCCTGCGGCCGCCGGCCACCGGACTCAGCCGCCTGCGCCGACCGCGCGCGCGACCTTGCGCGGATCGAGGTCGCCTTCGATGCCCCACGGGCACATGAGCGCGGTGAGCACGAGCGATTCGAACTCGCGCCCGAACCGCTCGATCACGCGCCCGGGGTCCGGGCAGAGCCCGCGATCGGCGATGAGGCCGAACTGCACCTTGCCGTCGTAGGACAGGATCGACGCGCCGATGCCGATGTCGCCGGACTGCGGCACCCAGAACATCAGGCTGTCGATGCGCGCGCCGGCGAGCCACAGCGGCTGCTGCGGACCGGGCACGTTGGTCATCACCGCGCTCGCGTTGCGAGCGAGGATCGACAGCAGCGTTTCCTGCAGGATCTTCGGGCCCGCGCCCATCGCCGCGAGGATGCCGAGCGCGAGCACCGGCTGGAAGCTCCCCTTCAGCGCGGCCATGTTGTCGCGCACCGCGTAGAGCCGCTCGACCGGATTGCGGATGCCGATCGGCAGGTCGAGGAACACGAGCCCGAACTGGTTGCCGAGCTTGTATGCCTTCTCCATCGGCCGCAGGTTCACCGGCACCAGCGCGCGCAGCGTCACGCCGTCGGTGTCGTCGCCCTTGTCGCGCAGGTAGTGGCCGAGCGCGCCGGCGACGCAGGCGAGGAGCACGTCGTTGACCGAGCCGCCCAGCGCGCGCCCGATCGTCTTCACTTCGTCGAGCGGCAGCGCTTCGGCCCAGGCGACGCGCTTGGCGATCGCCGGCTTGCCCTTGAAGCGGGTCGGCGAGTCCTGCTCCATCAGCGTGAGGTTCGCGATCTCCGCGGTCATCGCGCCGCCCTGGTTCGCGAGCGCGAGCGCCTTCGACGGATCGGTCCACAGCTCGACGCCCTTGTCGACCAGCGTGCCGCCGATCCAGCGCGCCGTCGCGAGGACGCCGGCGAACGGCTCCAGCAGTTGCGCGACCGGGTCGTCGTCGGGGGCGGCGCGCTTGCGCGCGGGCGGCTCGAACGGCATCGCCGGAGGACCGTGCTCCGCGGCGTCGGTCATCGACAGCATGACGCGCACCAGCGCGATGCCGTCCGCGTAGCAGTGGTGGATGCGCACGATCACCGCGCTGCCGCCGTCGAGGTTGTCGACGAGGTGGAACTGCCAGCGCGGATGGGCGGGATCGAGAGGGACGGCCGCGAGGCGGGAGACGAGCGACTGCAACTCGCGCCGGCCGGCAGGCGCGGGCAGCGCCGTGTGCACCACGTGGCGATCGAGGTCGAAGTCGCGCGCGGGCTCCCAGAACATCATGCCGGCCGCCGCGACCGGGCGCTGCCGGAAGCGCCGGAACACGAGGAAGCGCTCGTCGAGGAGCCGCCGCAACCGCGCGATCGGCAGCCGCTCCCGGAACAGGAGGACGCCGGTGATCATCATCAGGTTGTGCGGACGGTCCATCCGCAGCCAGGCGGTGTCGACCGCGGAGACCTTCTCGCGCCGGGACGTCGCTGCCATCGGGCGTGGGAATCGTGGCTTGGGAGGGAGTGGCGCCGTCGCGCCCGTGCGTTGCGGGTGCTTTCGCGTTCGCGCTAAAGTAGCACGAAACCCCGTGCATCCCGGGGCACGATCCGAGGGGAGACCACGATGGCCGCCGCGAAGAAGGACGATCTGAAGGGCAAGTTCGAGGCCGCGGCCGCCGCGGCGAAGCAGACGAAGAAGAAGCCCGACAACGCCACGCTGCTCAAGCTCTACTCGTACTACAAGCAGGCGACCGAGGGCGACGTCAAGGGCGACCGACCGGGCGGGTTCGACTTCGTCGGCGGCGCGAAGCACGACGCGTGGTCGAAGCTCGAGGGCATGAGCCGCGACGACGCGATGACGAACTACATCAAGCAGGTCGAGAAGCTCAACCGCGCATGACGCGGTCGCGGGCGCCGCAGGCGATCGGTCGCGCCCCCGAACAACGAGGCCCGCATGTCGCGGGCCGGGTGCCGGATGCCTGCGTGCGGAGCGTCAGCCCAGCGCGCCCTTGACCACCTTGCGCGCGGTGCGGACCGTGCGCTTCGCGGTGCGGGTGGCGGCGCCCACCGCGCCGCTCGCGGTCCGGGTCGCGGCATCGACCGCGCCGCTCGCCGTTCTCGCGGCGGTGCTGGCGGAACGCGCCGCCGTCTTCACCGCGCCCTTCACGATCTTCTTCACCGGCGAAGCGGGCGCCTTGCGCTTCGGCTCGACGCCGGTTGCCTTGAGGAGTTCGTTCACCGCCTCGGAGAGCGCGTCGACGCGTTCCGCGAGGCGCTCGACGTCGCTCTGCGTGTGCACGCCGAGCTTCGACAGCGCGCGCGCCACGCGGTCCTCGAAGACCTGCTCGAGCTTGTCCCAGGTGCCGCCCGCCATCGCCTGAACCTCCTTCGCCTTCGCCCTGGCGGCGCCACGCGCGACCGCCGCCGCATCCGCCGCGACGTGGCGCGTCTTCTTCTCCAGGACCTCGCCCTGCTCGACGAGCGTCTCGAACACCTTCATGCCGCCGGCCTGCGCCTTCGAGAAGGCGCCCAGGCCCGCGAGCCAGATCTGCCGCGACGAGTCGAGAATCGACTTCGGCAGGTCGGACAGCGCATCGTGCGCCCCGGAAGCGCCGGTCGACTCGGACTTCGCTTTCGCCTTCGCCTGCTTCAGCATCGCGTTCTCCCGCGGGCGTTCGCCGGACCGACGCGGTCGCGCCGGCCATCGACGCATTCTAGGAACCGCCGATAGAGCAATCATACTAAAGCGGGACTGCCGCAGCGGCGCGCTTCGGGGGGCGCGCGCCGCCCGTATAATCGGCGGCCCGGCCAGGGTGTCCGCGCGAGGCGGCGCCGCGGCGGCCGGGCGCGCGACCGCGCGAGCGCAGGAGGAGTCCATGGCCTACTTCGTCACCGGCGCGACCGGGTTCATCGGCCGCTACCTCGTCGAGAATCTGCTGAAGCGCGGCAAGCCGGTCTACGCGCTGGTCCGCAAGGGTTCGCAGAAGAAGCTCGACGCGCTCAAGCGTTCGCTCGAGGCGACGGACAAGCAACTGATCGCCGTGCACGGCGATCTCTCGGCGAAGAACCTGGGCGTCTCCGCCGCCGACACGAAGAAGCTCGCCGGCAAGATCGACCATTTCTTCCACCTCGCCGCGATCTACGATCTCAACGCCTCGGCCGAAGATCAGAAGCTCACCAACGTCGAGGGCACGAGGCACGCGGTGAAGTTCGCCGCGGCGGTGCGCGCCGGCTGCTTCCACCACGTCTCGTCGATCGCCGCGGCCGGCCTCTACGAAGGCGTGTTCCGCGAGGACATGTTCGAGGAGGCCGAGGAACTCGTCCACCCGTACTTCAGCACCAAGCACGAGTCCGAGGGCGTCGTGCGCAAGGAGCGCGAGGGCGCGTTCCGCGTCTACCGGCCCGGATTCGTCGTCGGCCACTCGAAGACCGGCGAGATCGACAAGATCGACGGCCCCTACTACTTCTTCAAGACGATCCAGAAGATGCGCGACCTGCTGCCGCCGTGGATGCCCACGATCGGCATCGAGGGCGGGCGCATCAACATCGTGCCGGTGGATTTCGTCGCGGACGCGATCGACCATCTCGCGCACAAGCCCGGACTCGACGGCAAGTGCTTCCACCTGACCGATCCCTCGCCGCACCGCATCGGCGAGGTGCTCAACATCTTCGCGAAGGCCGCGCACGCGCCGCAGATGACGATGCGCGTCAACGCGAAGATGTTCGGCTTCATCCCCGCGCCGGTCGTCTACGGCGTCGCGTCGCTCGCGCCGGTCAAGCGCGCGATCAAGGTGACGCTGAACGACCTCGGCATCCCGCGCGACGTGTTCCAGTTCGTCAACTGGCCGACCCGCTACGACAACCGCCAGGCGGCGAAGGCGCTCAAGGGCTCGGGCATCGAGGTGCCGCCGCTCGACAGCTACGCCTACCGGTTGTGGGACTACTGGGAGCGCAACCTCGACCCGGACCTCTTCATCGACCGCAGCCTGTCGGGCCGGGTCAAGGGCAAGGTCGTCGTGGTCACCGGAGGCTCGTCGGGCATCGGGCAGGCGACCGCGCACCGCCTCGCCGACGCGGGCGCGAAGGTGGTCATCGTCGCGCGCGACCCCGAGAAGCTGGAGGTCACGCGCAAGGAGATCGCCGCGAAGGGCGGCGCCTGCTTCACCTACTCCTGCGACCTGACCGACATGGCCGCGATCGACCTGCTCGCCAAGCGCGTGCTCGCCGACCACCACGGCGTCGATTTCCTCGTGAACAACGCCGGCCGCTCGATCCGCCGCGCGGTGATCAACTCGATCGACCGCTTCCACGACTTCGAGCGCACGATGCAGCTCAACTACTTCGGCGCGGTCAAGCTGATCCTCGCGTTCCTGCCCGCGATGGTCGGCAAGAAGCGCGGACAGGTCATCAACATCAGTTCGATCGGCGTGCTGTCGCGCGCGCCGCGGTTCTCGGCCTACGTCGCGTCGAAGTCCGCGCTCGACGCGTTCTCGGAGTGCGCGGCCTCGGAACTGCTCGACAAGGGCATCGCGTTCACCAACATCAACATGCCGCTGGTGCGCACGCCGATGATCGCGCCGACGAGGATCTACGACAACGTCCCGACGCTCTCGCCCGAGGAAGCGGCCGGCCTCGTCGTCGACGCGATCGTGCACCGCCCGGTCCGCATCGCGACGCGCCTCGGCATCTTCGGCGCCGTCTGCCACGCGATCGCGCCCAAGCTCACGCAGGTCCTGCTCAACACCGCGTTCAACATGTTCCCCGATTCCGCGGCGGCACAGGGCAAGAAGGACGGGGAATCACAGTCGCTCTCCGCCGAGCAGATCGCGTTCGCGCAGATCACGCAGGGTATCCATTGGTAGGTTTCAGTTGTCAGTTGTCAGTTGTCAGTGGCAGCGGAGTTTCCGGCGGCGGCGCATTGAGCGCCGTTGCGGGGTTCTTGTGGGTCAGGCTTCAGCCTGACGCCTTTCGCGTCGATGCAGCGAGAACCTCGTAGGTCCGGCTTCAGCCTGACGCCCTTCGCCTCGCCACCGTGTGGGTCCGGCTTCAGCCGGACGCTTTTCGCTTCGATGCAGCATCGTCAGACTGAAGTCTGACCTACCGCCTGACTCACCGCGGTATCGGGGCCGGAAGCCCGCAGTTCCTCGGCCACGCGCCGCGCGACCTCCGGATCGGTGAGGAGCGCGTTGTGGCCGACGCCGGTCAGCTCGATGTTGCGGCCGTATTCGAGGCGGGCGGAGGTCTGCGGCGCGACCATCGAGTCGTGCCACGACCACAGCGACACGAATGGCGGTGTGCTGTCGCGCGACGGAATCGGCAGCGCGGCGAGCCAGGCGTTGCCCGGCCGCAACTGCGCGAGCGAGACGCCGGGGAACATCCAGGCGTGCGCGCTGCCGGCGTGCGGCGTGCCGATCGTGATCACCTTCCGCAGCTTCGCGCCGCCGTAGCGGCGCAGGTAGGCGCGCGCGACGAGCCCGCCCATGCTGTGCGCGACGACCGACACCTGTGCCGCGCCGGTGGCCGCGAGGATCGCGTCGATCTTCGAGGCGACCTGCTCGGCGAAGAGGTCGATCGACGCGAGCGGCGGGCCGTAGGAGAGCGCGTACAGCGGGCCGATCCCCTGCGCGGACAGGCGCCGCTTCATCGACCGCCACACGCCGGCGTTGCATAGCACGCCGTGCAGCAGCAGCACCGGATCGCGCGCGGGCGCACGCGGCGGGTCGCGGCCGATCCGGCGGTAGGCCATGAGACGAGGCGTTGCGCCGGCGAGCGCCCAGAACTCGCGCGCGAACAGGCGCAATGAGGCCCGCATGCCGACCCGCCGGTCGCCCGGCCGTGGCGAGCGTCGCACCCAGGCGATCGCGAAATAGACCGCGGTCATCACGAACACGATCGCGAAGTAGATGACCGGAACCGCGACGATCCACGGCCACGCCGCGCCGCCGGCCGCGACCTGTCGCGCCGCGACGAAGACGTAGCCCGCGAGGAGCGCGCCGTTGATCGACCACAACGCGATCGCCGTCCACATCGCGCGAACGCGCCCGCGCGCGGATCAGCCGCGCCGCGCCTTCCAGCCGCGAAGTGCCGGAACCGTCGCCGCGAGATCGGGCATGAGCGCCACGCCGGCGAGCGTCCTGCGCACGCGGCGCGTCATCTCGCCGCCGGCCCAGATCTCCATGTGCGCCGGCAGTTGCGCGCGCAGCGTCGCGAGCCCTTCGACCGCCGCGCGCATCGGATAGGCACCCGAGAACGAGAGCGCGACGATGTTCGCGCGGTGCGCGAGCGCGGCGCGCCGGATGTCCTCCACCGGGGTCTGCGTGCCGAGCGAGATGCAATACGCGCCCTCGGGCACGAGCAGCGCCTCGACCATCAAGAGGCCAAGGTGGTGGGGCTCGCGCGGGAACGTCGTCAGCAGCACGCGCGGCGAGTTCTCCGGCGTGCGCGGGAAGGTGTTGATCGCGGTGCGCAGCGCGACGTGCGCGGCTTCGGTGTACTGGTGCTCCTCGAACACCTGCAGGTCGCCGCGCATCCACGCCGCGCCGATCTCGCGGTTGAGCGGCGCGAGCGTCTCCAGCACGAACGGCTGCAGGCCCTGGCGCATCACGCGCTGGGCGAGAAGCTGCTGCAGTCCGCAGGCGTCGTGCGCCCGCACGAGCGCGACCACGTCGCGCACCGGTTCCGGCGAACTCTCGCCATGGCCCTCGCCCGCGCGCGCGCCCGCCAGCGCGTGGAGCGCGTCGAGCGACTGGTTGACGACCTTGCCTGGACGCATGCCCACGTCCATCAGCCGCTTGATCGCGCGAAGCTTCGACACCTCGTAGGGTGAATAGAGCCGCTCGCCGCCGGCATCGCGCGCCGGCCGGGGAAACCCGTAGCGACGCTCCCACACCCGCAGCAGGTCCTTCGACAGGCCGGTTTCCCGCTCGACGGCGCCGATGTTGAAACCCGGCGCGGGAGCAGAACCGAGGGGCGGAGTCATGGTCGCGGGCGGGTGCAGGTGCTTGACAGTCTCTCGGGCGAATTCTACTGTGGTCGGCGAAGGCGGAAGGCTCCCCACGACGTGAATCTTCGCGCGGATCACCATGCGTGCACCCAGCGGGCGTGCATCGTCACGCTGGCCGTGATCGCGCTCGTGACCTGCGCGGTGCCGGCGCAGGGTGCGGGCAGTGCAGCCTGCCCTGCGCTGCTCGACTACAGCTTCGAGCGGCTGCAGGGCGGCCAGACGCAGTCGCTGTGCGACTACCGCGGCAAGGTCGTGCTGGTGGTCAACACCGCGAGCTACTGCGGCTACACCCGGCAGTACGAGGGACTCGAAGCGCTCTACCGCAAGTACCGCGATCGCGGCCTCGTCGTGATCGGGTTCCCGTCGAACGACTTCGGCGGGCAGGAGCCGGGCACCAACCGCGAGATCGCCGAGTTCTGCCGCTCGACCTACGGCGTCGAGTTCCCGATGTTCGAAAAGTCGTCGGTGAAGGGCGTCGCGACCAATCCGGTCTTCGGCGCGCTCGCCGCGAGGACCGGCCAGCCGCCGAAGTGGAACTTCCACAAGTACCTGATCGACCGCCGCGGCACCAACGTCCGCAGTTTCAGGAGCGACGTCGAGCCGGGGAGCCCCGAACTCGTGGGGCAGATCGAGGCGTGGCTCGCCGAGCCGGCGCCGCCGGGCTGATCGGCCCTCAGCGTATCCGGCCCGAAGCGCAGTCCGCGGCACGCCGCCGCGTCGCGTCCGCGCGCGCCATCGCGCGCTCGACGATCGCAACGGCGGACAGGTCTGCGCCGCCGATCGACCTCGCGGCGCCGCCGGCGAACGCAATGCCGCACCGGCCGCGCGCAGCGCAGTCGGCCGGTGGCAGGAGGCAGGCGCAAATCTCGCCGGACGCGCCTTCGCCGTGTTCGCGAAGATGAGGCATGACCAGAACGCCGCGACGCCCGCGTGAACGGGCGTCGCGGCGGATCGATCGCGATCAGTTGAGGCGCGTGGCGCGCTCGAGCGGTTCGTAGCGCACGAGCACCGTCTCGACCGCGGGCTTCGCCTTCGCCGACACCGTCGCCTGTTCGGCGTGCATCGGGACCAGCGTCGCGGCGAAGAGCGTCGCGAGCGAGAGCGCCGCCGCGAGGGTCGCGAGGCCGGCGCGTTCGAACTTCGTCATTGGGGTGTACATGGCAGGCTCCGGTTCGGGTGAGGTCTTGCGTATCGCCTCTTGTGGTGTCCGTCTCTTGGATGCGGAGTCTGGGCAAAACGGATTCACGCTGCGAGACGTTCGCGACGAACCGGCACCGTCTCCGGACGAATCGCCGGCGGCCCGGACGGAGCGGACCTGCCGGACGCGCCC
>JAANMY010001689.1_pt1 | contig 23587 bp, 22 predicted proteins | sample 7279691 | NCBI WGS metagenome assembly JAANMY01 (sample SAMN14094543, study PRJNA606508) | bioreactor metagenome | isolation source: A lab-scale SPAN reactor treating ammonium-rich wastewater day 388 | place: Ireland: Galway | collected 2018-02-07
AAAAGGGGCGGAGACCAGTACTGGTCTCCGCCCCTTTTTTGTTGTTGGTATCTGTTCAGCCATCCCACCCTACCCCTCCCCATTCCAGGGCGGGAGGCGGATCGACCCCTCCCCCACTGTGGGGGAGGTTGGGTGGGGGTGAGTCCAGGACGAGAAGCGGATCGACTCCTCCCCCACTGTGGGGGAGGTTGGGTGGGGGTGAGCAGTTACTTTTGTTGCCGGCCCGCTTCACCGACGAACTGAGGTGCTACAGGGATTTGAGAAAGGCAACGCAGCCGGGAGCCTGGGCAGCCGACAACCCGTGGAGAATCACCGCCCCGTCGAAAGCGCTCTGGCGCAGCAAGTGGAAGTAGTGGGGATAGTCCAGCAGCCCCGTCCCCGCGGCCGCATTGCCCGCCGCGCCATCCCGGGTCAGGTCTTTGGCGTGGACCAGGCCGATATCGTCCCCCAGCAGGTCGAAGGCTTCGTCGAGAATCTCCCGTTGCCGGGGCAGGCTGCCCGCGGGAAAGATATTCGCCCCATCCATCACAATCGTCAGCCGCTCCGAGCGCAGTTCGTCCAGCAGGCGGCGGGCCAGCCGGGGCGAACTGACCACATTCGAGACTTCCGGCTCGATACCCAAACGCAAATTATACTGTTCGGCGATGGCAATGGCCTGCTCCATTGTGGCCCGCATATCGGCCCACGCGCCATCAGTTGCATTTTCAGGATGGGAGCGCCACATAGAATCCCGGTTGCGGGTGCCCGTGCAGAGGGTGAGCAGATCGCTCCCCAAAGCCCGGGCATTTTTTGCCAGCACCTCCAATTGGGCCAGACCCTTTGCCCTTTCATTCTGCTCTGGGTGGGCCATATTAAATGTTGCCGAGAGGGATGCCATCCACATTTGACGGCTGGCGAATGCTTCTTGCGTTTTGGACACCTGAGCAGGCTCGATGGCGTCGGGCATAGAGGGAAGCCCCAGGCAGAGCGCGTCGAAATGAACAGCCGCAATACCCAGCCCGCTGATCTGATCCAGCAGCCGGTTCAGATCGGGACGAGAGTCGTCCTCCTCCAGAAACGTCGTAGCAAAGATTCCAATCTCCATTGATAGCTCCTTTGAATGGTAACTGCTCACCCCCTCCCAACCTCCCCCACAGTGGGGGAGAAGTCGATCCACTTCCCTCCCTGGAATGGGGAGGGGTAGGGTGGGGTGGCTGAACAGGTACTTTGAATGGTAGTCTGTGTTGAATTTACGCCGGCCAGAGCTGCATACCCCCATCGACCCGCAAGACCTGTCCCGACACATACGACGCACCTTCCGAGGCCAGAAAGGCCACCGTTGCCGCGATCTCCTGGGGCCAGCCATAGCGCAGCAGTGTATCCCCCTCCTGAATTTTGCTCTGGTCCACCGGGCGGGTGGCAAGGAAACGGGGGGTGATGATCCCCCCCGGCGCGACAACATTGACCGTCACATTGTGGGGGCGCAATTGATCGGCCAGGCAGCGGGCGTATTCGTGCATAGCTGCTTTGGCCGTGGCGTAGATTACCCCCTGTCCCCGCCCGACCAGACCGGCCACACTGCCGATATTGACGATCCGGCCAGCCTTGCGCGCCATCATCTCTGGGGCCACCTCCCGACAGACCAGAATGCAGGTCATCAGATTGCGGTCGATGACGGTGCGGATGTCTTCAAGCGAGACTTGGATAGCGTCGTTATGAACCGGCTTACCCCCGCCTTCGCCCAGCACCCCTTGCGCGCCGATGTCACCCCCGGCATTGTTGACCAGAATGTCAATGCGCCCAAAGTGTGCCCGAATCTGGCGCACCAGATCAGCTACCACCGCCGGGTCCGTCAGATCGCCGTGGACAGCCAGCACATCCGCGCCCTGCTCCGCGCCGATGGCGTCGGCCACGGCTTGCAGCGAATCGGCTTCGCCAAAGGCACGGGTCGAGGTGGGGGATGTGCCGTGTATCACCACCTGTGCCCCCAGCCCCGCCAGGTGGGAAGCAATCACCCGGCCGATGCCGCGGGATGAACCCGTTACCCACGCTACTTTTCCCTGCAATTCTCCTGCTCTCATTGGGGTCTTCTCCTGGGGATTGATAAATTGATAGGCTTCTCTGGCTATTCTACCCGTCCCGGCTACTTTATGCCAGTGTGTTGTACCCCCAGTCGGCGCTGCTCGATAGGTGCATCTTCGTCCTTTTTCGGCTACAATCTTTGGCAATGATCCATCTCAACGCTGGAGGAAAATTGTGACACAAACAATCGGTGTGGTTGGTCTGGGCGCGATGGGGATGGGTATGGCCCAATCTCTTGTGCGCGCCGGTTTTGTGGTGAAAGGGTATGACATTGCGCCTGGCCCTGGGCAAAGGCTGGCGGAGGCAGGCGGTCACGCCGCGGCCACTGTTGCCGAAGCCGCCGCTGGCGCGGATGTGTTAATTGTAATGGTTGTCAATGCAGCCCAGGCCGAAGATGTGCTCTTTGGCAGCGGTGGCGGTGCGGCCGCACTGCCCGCAGGCAGTCTGGTAATGCTCTCCTGTACGGTTGCCCCCGCCTTTGCCCGCAAGACTGCCGACCGCCTGGCGGCCATGGGGCTGGAGATGCTGGATGCGCCGGTGAGCGGCGGCCCTATCCGCTCCGCCGAGGGCAGTCTGAGTGTAATGGCTTCCGGCGCGCCGGCCCTTTTTGAGAAGTACGCGGGGGTGCTGGAGGCGATAGCAGCCAATGTCTACCGTATGGGGGATGCGCCGGGGCTGGGTTCGGTGATGAAGAGTATCAACCAGCTCCTGGCCGGTGTTCATCTGACCGCAATGGGCGAAGCCTTTGTCTTCGGCATCAAACAGGGCATCGATCCCCGGCAAATGTACGAAGTCATCTGCGCCAGCGCCGGCGGTTCGTGGATGTTCCAGAACCGGGGGGAGCACATTCTGGACAACGACTACACCCCCCGCAGCGCGGTGGATATTTGGGGCAAGGATTTGGGGATTGTGCTGGAAACGGGCAGAGAGAACCGATTGGCTCTGCCCCTGGCCGCGATAGCTCATCAGATGTTTCTGGCCGCCTCTGCCCAGGGGATGGGGCGGATGGACGACGCCGCCATTGTGAAAATCTACGCTCAGTTGGCCGGGGTGGAGATGGAGGGGTGAAGGTGTATGTAATCGGAGTATTCGTCGATATTTGCGCGGCAGAGGATTCACACAATGCAGCGAGAACGGTATAGCAGTGGAAGTGCTTGGGAAGAGATGGCGGGCTACAGTCGGGCTGTGCGGGTCGGCGACCGGATTCTGGTTTCGGGCACAACAGCCGTGGATGAGCAGGGGCGATTGGTGGGGGGCGACGATCCCGCAGCCCAGACCCGCTATGCAATTCAGAAGATCGAACGGGCCATCCGCGCCCTGGGCGGCGAATTGGGGGATGTGGTGCGTACCCGGGTTTTCGTCAGCAACATAGACAACTGGGAAGCCGTAGCCCGCACCCACGGCGAATTCTTCCGGAATATCCGCCCGGTCAATTCTCTGGTCGAGGCCCGGCTGGTCGGCCCCCAATATCTGGTGGAGATCGAGGCTGAAGCCGTCATACAGCCCCAGGCGTGAAATTCCGATTTCAATCTCTCCATCACCCACCACCCTTCTGTTTTGACGAAGATAGACGATTCGACTATACTTAGGACTTGTCAAGAAATAAGTTCCATCCGGTGCGTCGCACTGTCCACGAAATGACTCTAGTCCGCAACCTCATCTGGACAGTGCGACACACCAAAACGGGAAGTTATTCTTTGACAAGCCCTTATTGTTCGTGTGGGTAGCGGCCCGAAGGGCTGGCTACCCCGGTTTTTGTCTCATCGAGTTTGCTTTGTTTTGTCGTCCATTTGGGGCCTGTGCTTGTCAGCCCGCCCCAGAACCGCCAGACAAAGTTTCGGGGATTCTGCGCACCCGAACGCGGTCAAAAGGAGAAATGGTATGCACGCAGTTGTACGCACTGGTGGAAAGCAGTACCGGGTGACCCCTGGCGATATTTTCGAGGTGGAAAAGCTGGACGGGAACGTCGGCGAAACCATCAGCCTGACCGATGTGCTGCTCGTCTCGGATGGCGAGAATGTGAAAATCGGCCAGCCAATTGTAGACGGGGCCACTGTCACCGCAAAGATTACAGGCCAACATCGGGGCGAAAAGATTCTCGTCTTTCGCTATCGCCCCAAAAAGCGCATCCGGGTGCGTCGGGGCCACCGCCAATATTTGACCCGCCTACAAATTCAGTCGATTGACGCGTAAGAGAGACCACCCCTGGCGGGTTGGCTATCCTGCATAGAAAGGACCAACGACAATGGCTCACAAAAAAGGTGGCGGCTCCAGCCGCAACAATCGAGATTCCAACGGCCAGCGCTTGGGTGTTAAGCGCTACGGCGGCGAAGAAGTGACCGCAGGCAGCATTATTGTTCGCCAGCGGGGCACCCGCATCTTCCCTGGCACGAATGTGGGGCGGGGCAACGACGATACACTCTATGCGACCACCGACGGTTTTGTGACCTTCGAGTGGGCAAAGAAAGACCGGAAGCGCGTCAGCGTCTACCCGGAGAAGGCACAATAAAGATGAGAGCCAATATCCATCCCACCTATTACGAAGACGCCAAAGTTAACTGCTCCTGCGGGAACAGTTGGCTGACAGGCAGCACCAAAGCAGAGATTCAGGTCAACATTTGCAGCCAGTGTCACCCCTTCTACACGGGTGAGCAGCGCATTGTGGACACAGTGGGTCGGGTCGAGCGCTTTGTCAAGCGGCTGGAAGCCCGCCAGAGCGCCAGCGCCCGCCAGGAGATCAAGGCAAAAGTGCGCCGGGAATCGGAAGAGGCCGCCCGCAAAGCCCGTGCCCGGGGTGACAATCCCGAAAAGGCTGTGGCTGAAGTCGTGGCCAAGTATGCGGCTGAACAGGCTGCCTAGGACAGGCAACCGATTGGTAGAAGTATCAGAGGGCAGAGATGAATTTACTTCGTCTCTGCCTTTTTCGTTGTAGAAACCGTAGGTGCGGTTTGCAACCGCACTTTCACCCGAAGAAGTGCGGTTGCAAACCGCACCTACAGATTTCACGGTCTTCTTGACCCCTGGATCGACTCCTCCCCCACATTGGGGGAGGTTGGGAGGGGGTAAGCAGTTACCTAGAAAATCGGACTTATCGGGAGCAAAAGGGAGGGATGTCATGCAGGACCAACCCGGCGGCGGTCATGTGGAGCTGATCTGCGGATCGATGTTCAGCGGCAAGACCGAAGAACTGCTGCGCCGCATACGCCGCGCCGAGATTGCCCGGCGACGAATTCAGATTTTCAAGCCCCGGCTGGACAACCGCTACGGGCTGGAGAAGGTGGCTTCCCACAATGGCGTGGCCCGCAGCGATGCGGTGGTGGTGGAAAACGCGGTGGACATTCTGGGGCTGGTGCAGGAAGAGACAGAGGTCATCGCCATCGACGAAGTACAATTCTTTGATTGGGCGATTGCCGACGTTTGTAGCGCACTGGCCGACCGGGGCAAACGGGTGCTTGCGGCGGGACTGGATCAGGACTTTCGGGGCGAACCCTTTGGCCCTATGCCCCTGCTGATGGCCCTGGCCGAAGAGGTGGACAAACTTCACGCCATCTGCGTTGTCTGCGGCGCCGCGGCCAGCCGCACCCAACGGTTGATCGATAACCGGCCTGCCCGCTACGACGACCCGGTGATTCTGGTGGGGGGCAGCGAAAGCTACGAAGCCCGCTGCCGTCGCTGCCACCAGGTGCCTGGCCGACATACCGCGCTCGCCGAAACGAACGAGGCCGCACTGCAACCCCGTGACGCGGCCTGATTTCCTGACCACCCGTTGGGCCACCGACGCGACATCACCTGCCCTGTTGCGGCGGATGACAGGCCACGCGGGGGCCGTGCAAGCGTTGGCCTGGCTGCCCAGTGGAGACCAGGCCCTTTCTGCGGCGGCAGACGGCACGCTGATTCTCTGGGATGTGGCAACCGGCGCGGCCCTGCGTGTATTTGCCGGCCACAGCGCAGGGGTGACGGCTGTTACCGTCAGCCCGCAGGGCGATAGCGCATTCTCCGGTGCGGCGGATGGGGAGATCCGTCAGTGGCGTATCGCCGACGGCAGTTGTCTGAATACCTTTACCGGCCATTCCGCCACCGTGCGCTCTCTGCTTTTGACTCCTCAGGGCAGCCTCCTCTCAGCCTCGGACGATCAGACCCTTTTGCTCTGGAATCCAACGACAAATGAACCGCCACGGCGGCTGACCGGCCACACGGATCGGGTGATAGCTGCCGCACTCACACCGGACGGCCAGTGGGCTATCAGCGCAGGGGATGACCGCACCCTGTGCGTCTGGTCTTTGGCCGAGGGCAGAGAGACGCGTACCATCCCTGGCGAGGGCGGCTATGTCTCCTGTCTGGCTGTAACCCCCGACGGCAAGCGTCTGATCACCGGCTCGGATGACCGTATCCTGCGCGGTTGGGAACTGGCAACGGGCGCGCGCCTGCACGCCTGGGAAGGGCACGCCAGCGCGGTGCGCGCCCTGGCCCTTAGCCCGGAGGGGGACTATCTGCTCTCTGGGGACAACAGCGGTGCGCTCTCCCTGCGGCGGTTGGCCGATGGCGAGGTGGAGGTGACCCTGCCAGCCCATCCCGTGCCGGTCACCTGTCTGGCCTTCAGCCCCGATGGCGCACAGCTTTTGACCGGCTCCCAGGACCATTCCCTGGCCTTGTGGAGCCGGGAAAGAATGGGCCACCCCTTCCGCCAGGGTCATACGGGCCCAGTCAACGGGCTGGCCTTTTCAGCCGATGGCCGTTGGCTTGTCAGTTGTGGGGAGGATGGGGAGCTGGAATTGTGGAACGCGGCCACTGGGCAACGAATAGACCGGCTCTCGTGCCCATCTGTGCCCCTGTGTGCGGCCGCCCTACCCGCCGGCAACGGGGTGGTGGTGGGCGATGGCGCGGGGCGGCTCTGGCACTATATCTTTACGGAAAAGGGCTTTGTCCAACCAAGCAGGCTGGTGGATACGCTGCGGGGCGCGCTTCTGGCCCTGGCGTTTGCGCCCGACGGCGCGCTGATTGTAGGGGCAACCGATAGCTGGGCTGTGGTGGTGTGGGAATTTTCCACGGGCAAACGGCGGCACGTCCTGGCCGGGCACGGGGCTGCTGTCCTGGCCCTGGCGATTGCGCCAGATGGCAGCCATCTGCTCAGTGGAGACGAGTCTGGCCTTTTGCGCGGGTGGCGTCTCTCCGCCGGCCAGCCCGCGGGGACGCCTGTGCGCTGGGAGGCGGCGGTTGAATCGCTGGCCTTCTCCCCCGACGGCGGGATGGCCGCGGTTGGGCTGGAGGACGGAACCCTGGCCCTGCTCGCCTGGCCCGGCGGCGAACTGATCCACAGATGGCGCGGGCATCGGGCGTGGGTGGCCGGGCTGGGCTTTGACAAGGCAGGGGCGCGCCTTTTCTCGGCGGGCGGGGAGGGCAGCCTGGCTGTCTGGCGAGTGTCGGACGGGGCGCTGATGCAGGCGATGGAATCGGAGCTTCCCTTTGCCCGGCTGGCTTCAGGGGGGGAGGGGCTGTTGGCCCTGGGCGACGAAGAGGGGGGCGTTCGGGTGGTGGCTATGGGAATGTGAACAGCCGTTGAGTAAGCGATAATCTTTTGGCAAGGATTTGGGGTGGCAGGACAGATTTCTAAGCTGGCGCTGAATCTATACTCGACACGGGCATAAACTGATATTTTGCCACCTTGTCAAGTATAGAGTGAAACTGAAGTGACGGGGATGACACGAATTGTATCATCCCCTGATCCCAATAACTTCCTCCGAGAAATGGATGTACGCAAAGCATTCGGGGATGTGGGAATCCCAGACGCCGTGGGCAGTCCACGCCCAGCCGCCGGAGTCGTTGGCTGGGGCGGCCTCTTTGTACTGGTTGAAGCGGGAGAAATCCATTCGCCAGACATCCCCGTTTTTCGGTGGCAAGGATCGACTATCTGCCGCGGCCAGCACATCCATCCCGGCCCAAGGGAAGGCCAGTTCTACTGTCCAGCCCCGGTCCCGATCCGCGTGCTGGTTGATTGTGCCATCGATCGCGACTGCGCTTTGCAGGCCGGGAAAGTCCCACTGGGCAAAGCCCAGGCGCGGGCCGCGGGGGTGTTCGGTGAAGCCCACGCCGTTGAAGGGGTGGATACCGGGACTGCTCAGTTGCAGGTCGGGGAAGCGCTGGAAATTGCCCCGCGCGTAGGCTTCCTCCCAGATGTAAAAGACTTCGTAGACTGTGCCGAAGGCGTTGATCTCAAATTCGTAGTAGCTATCTTTGCCCGCGATAAAGACTTCCACGTCGTTGTCGGTGTAGATCAGATCATCCCGTTCCGTGAGAAAAGCGCTGACGAACGGCTCCTCCACCCAGAAGCCCACGTAGAGATTGACGTCATCCCAGAGAACCGCGGCGTGGGTGTCGTGGATGGGTGGGCGACCGCTGATCAGATCGACGAAACGGGGGGAGCGTGGCGCATTCTGCCAGCACGCCTCGTCCAGTCTGCCATCAATGATTGGCGGGCTGTCTACCCGGTAAGCGGTGTAGTGGGCGATCTTCTCTTCGGGGCAGGGGAATGCAGAGGGCATAGAAGCGTCTCCTTTGTTGGGTGGAAAGTTGCGAATTGTGAGTTGCGACGCCGGGCCGTCACGGTTTATCCCACGCCCCGGAACGTTCGAATTTGAAACTGAAAATCCACCGGCGTCCAAAAGGTGAGCAGCACCCGGGAATGATTGGGTGCTGTTTCGGCGTCGCGCATGGGCCACATAAAATGGGTTGCAGCGCCGGGGCCGATGCGGATGACATCGCTGCCGTAACGCATCTGGCCGTAGCCCCGTTTCAGAAAGATGGGTTGGCCCGCCGCAGGAATGGTGCGGGTGTCGTCGGTCTCCCACACACCGCCGGGGGGGAAGTCAAAGGCGATCTGCACAGCCACTTTGTCCACGCACTGCACATTGCGATAGTGAAAATCCAGCCCACCTTCGGCTTCGCTGACTCTCAGTGTGCTGGCCGCGGCGGGCAGTTCGTAGAGCTCCCGCTGGGCAAAGGCGGTGTTCCACTCCTGGGGCGAGACCGGACGACCCAGGGGTAGTTCGTAGCCGGGCCGTCGGGGCCGGCGCAATCCGCCCGACGTCAGCACACCCACCCCCTCTGCCACATCCAATTTTTCCCCAAAAAAGTGGCCGCACGCCCCGCCAAAATAGGTCTGGCTGATCTTCAGGCTGGTCAATTCGGCCTGGCCGTGGACGAGGGTGAGCAGCCGGGTGGCGTCCTGAAAGATAGACGCACTGAGGCGTTCCCGCCGGATGCGCCAGAGACCGTTGTGAGGGAAATGGCGGCTGTAACTGGTGGGCAGGGGTGCGCTGGCCGGGGCCGGGTCGCCACATTTGAGCAGGGCATAGACCGTCCAGAGCAGATTTTCGCCGGCGGCCTTGGCGTCCCACAGCCAGTGGGCCGCGGAGACGAAGTGGGCTGTGGGCGCAAAGTGGTTGTGGAGCAGATAGCAGTGGACCAGCCCCGCGGTCACACTGCGGGTGCCGTAGTCCTGGCGGCGGGAGAGACCGGTCTCGGCTGTGCCGTCGGCGTGGAGCAGATGCAGGCAGAAGTCCAGATTGCGCGCGGTTGCGTGCAGGGCAGCGGGGGAATCCCAGTTTTCCTGGATAAAAAGCAGGGAGCGGTCGTTCACCGCGTCGTAGACGCCCACACTGCGCTCGATAAACGCGCCTTCCGGGTCGATGTCATAGCCCTCGGCCAGATAGCTCTCCACGACTTCTGCCACCTCCAGATCGGGGAAGATCGTCCTGGCCTGGGTCAGTGCCGAGCAGATGACCCAGCGGTGGTTGGGCGTGTGAAAGCCGCCGATTTTCATCCCTTCTACCGCGCCGCGGATAAAGCGTTCCAATTTTTCCAACACAGGCAGCCAGCCGCCCGTATCCCGCCTCTCGCGCCGGGCCAGCTCAAAAATCGTGCAGAGCTGCTGCACAGTGAAACCCGTATCCGGGCCGGAGTCGATGTTGACCGAAGGCAGGTCGATATTACCGCTGGGCCGCTGGGCTGCGAGGAGATAGGCCGCCGCAACGTTCATACGGGCCAGCAGTTCCGGGTCATCCACACCGGTTGCCAGGAGAAGATAGGCGGCTTGGGTGACAAAGGCGCTGGTGGATTTGTTGTCGGCGCAGCCATAGCCGGGGTTGACCAGTGCGCCCACATCCGGGCTGGTCGGGTCGAGAATCTGCCAGTGGCGCAGCTCTTCTATATGGGTGGCGAGATGGGGAAAGAGGGCGCGCAGGTGCAAGGCGGATGGTAACTGCTCACCCCCACCCAACCTCCCCCACTTTGGGGGAGGAGTCGATTCAGTTCCCTCCCTGGAATGGGGAGGGGTAGGCTGGGGTGGCTGAACAGGTACGGCAGATGTATACACGGGCGGAACTCCGGAGAAGGGTGAAAGGGTGATGGGGCTATGACTCGGCCCGCTCGACGGCGGGCAATGTAAAGTAAAAAGTGCTCCCTGCACCGGGAAGACTGGAGACGCCGACCGAGCCGCCCAGTTTGTTGACAATGCGCTTGGCAATGGAAAGTCCCAGACCGTGTCCCTGCGCCGCGTCGGTGTGTCGGCGGCTAAAGGGTTCAAACAGCCCCTTCTGCTCTTCCGGTGTCAGCCCTGGCCCATTGTCCGTAACCCAAAAACGGGTAAGCTCGCCCTCTCTTTGGCTGCCGATGCGGATGTTCGGTGGCTGGCCGCCATATTTGATGGCGTTGCTCAGATAGTTGAGCCAGACCTCTTCCAGCCAGGGGCCGTGACCCAGCGCACCTATAAACTCGTCTGGAATTTCGATCTGTGCGTTTTTCTGTTTGATTTCAGCCGTCAGACGCAGGAGCGCGCTCTGGATGATCTCCGCACTTGCCACTGGTTTGCTGTCGACCTCCTCGTTGCGCAGGCCAGCAAAACGCAGAAGTTCATGGATGATGGAATTCATCTTATAGCCGCTTCGTATAATTGTGTCCAGGTGTTCAGAAATCTCGGCTTCGGACATCGTTGTAAATCCCGACCGCAGCAAATCTCCATAGCCAATGAGCAGGGACAAAGACGACTTGAGGTCGTGGGCAACCATATGGGAAAAGGTGTCCAACTCCTGGTTGCGTGTCTGCAAATCCCATTCCCAGTTTTTGCGTTCGCTGATGTCTGTAATAAAAGCCATCCCAAACGCACCCACTTCCGTTTTCAGATGGCTCAGACTGACCTCCACAGGGAACTCTTCACCGTTGCTCCGTCTGGCCATCAGGTCTAGGCCGAGGCCCATAGAACGGGGTCGAGGGTTGCTAAAGAAGCCGCGTATATGGCTGGCGTGAATCTCTGCGTAACGCTCCGGGAGCAGCATCGTAAGAAATTTACCCTGCACATCTTTCACCGTATAGAGAAAAAGCTCCTCGGCCCTGCGATTGAAAAGAAGAATTCGCCCTTTGCGATCCACAACAATCACACCTTCGGCCAATGATTCCAGAAGTGTGCGTACGGTGACATCTACCTGAAAGACATCGGCTGCATAGGCGATCTGCTGCTGGGTCTCCAACTCGTGCTCCATTTCAGCAATCTGTTCCTGCGTATCAGAAATTTGTTCTGCCAACGCGGGGATAGCCTCATCCGACGCGTTTAATTGTGTGTCGTTCTCGTAGGGCATTTATTGATTCCTGACTTTCTATGCGACACTTGAGTCTGCCTGCACCGACAATACGAACCCTTAAATTGTGCTATCTGTCTCGCTTAAGCTCTCAGCCTACCTCTCCAACCTACCGCTATTGTTTGACATAAGATTACTCTTTTCTCCTCCAACGGTCAATCCCACCCGGCCACGCAACACCGCTTAGTATTCAAAAAGCCCCGGCACTTCGACGCCTGGAGTACATCGTACAGGCGCTTACGAACAGAAAGTGCCGGAGCTTTGGAATGGTCTTATATCTGTGCGCCAAAGGATCAAAAGCAAATGAAAAAATGGATACGTGCCATCTGCCTGGATTGCGGTGACACCCTCATCGATGAGGCAAGCGAAGTGAAGACCGCCGGCGATGTCAGCCTGGCCGCGGACCTGATTCCCGGCGTGGCGGAGAGTGTGCGGGCGCTGAAGAAATTGGGCTATCCCCTGGCCCTGGTGGCTGATGGCCCGTCGGCCACCTTCAGCAACAATCTTGGCCCCTACAGGCTGTATGAATTGTTCGACACCTGCTACGGTGAATCCGGTGAAAACGGGAGACCGTCTGGACCATTCCCGGATTCGAGCACCTTTTTCGTGCCTTCCAGCGTTGACATTCCACGGGGGCTAGGGTATAGTCGCGTATAGGAATACTACACCAATGAGAAGCACCGGCGCTTGTCTTTCCCCACCGTTTGCGGCTTTTCAGTCAACAGTGACCGGGCTTTTCTACAAAAGCGTTCTTCTCTCTGTTCCAGTTCACTTTCCAAGGAGAATCCAATGACTAAAGCTCGTTTGGGTATACTTTTCGGTATCCTGGCCGTGTTTGCGCTGATCGTCAGTGCTTGCGCTGCGCCAGCCCCGGCGCCGGCTGCACCCGCCGCCGACGCACCGGCCGCCGCAGCACCCGCGGCGGCTGAAGCCCCTGCACCGGCCGCCGCGCCCAGCGCCGGGGTGCAGATTCCTGATGTGATGGAGGGCAAATATAACGTGGCTTTTGTCTACGTAGGCCCCCACGACGACGGCGGCTGGACCCAGGCCCACGACGTAGGCCGCCAGTATGTGGAAGCCAATGTGGCCGATGTTCACACCGCCTACATTGAAAATGTGGCCGAGGGTGGCGACGCCGAGCAGGTCATCCGCTCCCTGGCCCGCAAAGGCTTTGATGTGATTTTCACCACATCCTTTGGCTTTATGGACGGCTCTGAAGTCGTGGCCGACGAGTTCCCGGATGTGGATATCATCCACATCAGCGGCTTCAAATCCAACGAAGCCAACTTTGGTAATTTGATGGGCGCGATGGAAGATATGAAATACCTGGCCGGTATGCTGGCGGGCAGCCGGGCAATGGCGGACGGCAACCCGAAACTGGGCTACATTGCCACCTTCCCCATCCCCGAAGAGCTGCGTCTGGGCAATGCTTTTGCTTTGGGCGCGGCCAAAACCTGCCCGGAATGCACCATCGATGTGCGCTGGATCTTCACCTGGCACGACCCAATTGTGGAGAAGGAGGCAGCTTCCTCCCTCTTTGACGGCGGCGCGCAGGTGGTGATGACCGGCGCCGACACCCCGGCCCCGGCCGAGGCTGCCCCGGCGGGCAAGTGGGGTATCACCTACGACTACTCCGGCAACTGCACGATTGATGCCTGTCTGACTTCTATGTACTGGAATTGGGGCACAGTCTACGCCCGTATCGTCGAAGATTCGCGTGCTGGGACGTGGGTCGGCGGCTGGGAATACTTCGACGCGGACAGCGGCGCGATGGGTCTCTACGGCTTTATGGAAGGCGAGACCCTGCAGCCCGGCGTGGCGGACCTGCCCGCCGCAGACCTGCAAATGGTCAAAGACACCCTGGCCGCGATGCTGGCCGGTGAGTTCACCCGCTTCGATGTCTTCAAAGGCCCCATCACCGACAACCAGGGCAACCAAGTCTTGGCCGACGGCGTGAGCCTGGAGCAGATCGACCTGGACGGCTTCGCCCAGTTTGGCAGCCCCTGCACCACCTGTATGTACTGGTGGAACGAGAATGTGACCGCGGAACTGCCGAAGTTGGACTAAATAGGTGATGAGTGAAGCGTGAAACGTGAGATCGAGGCGTGATTTCACGTTTCACGCTTCACACCTCACTCTGTGAGGCGGTGAATGGCGACCGATGAGGAATATCAACAGAATATCCAGCAACACGAATGGGCTGATCTGATAGAACTATGGGGCAAGATCAATGCCCGTGAGACCCCCGGTTGGCCCGCGGGGAAGGCATTTGAATACCTCATTCTCCGCGCTTTTCAGTTGGAAGGAGCCTATGTTCATTGGCCCTACACAGTAACCGTTGGAGAAGTAATCGGGAGCGGGGCGCAAGAGGCTGCCGAGCAGATCGACGGGTTTGTTCATACCGACGACGGTCTTGCCTGTCTGATAGAGTGCAAAGATTATCAGGACGAGAAGGCAAACCTGGAGTCTATCGCCAAGCTTCGCAACCAGCTACTACGCCGATCCTCTACGGCTATCGGGGCGGTGTTCAGCCGTGCCGGATTTATAGCTACATCTACACTGCTTGCCCGCTTCACTGCTCCTCAGACGATTCTGCTGTGGGATGGCGATGAAATCGAAATTGCACTTCGAAACCACTGGTTTTGCCAGGGGTTGACAGCAAAGTACCGATTGTGTCTGGCAAAGGGTGTGCCAGATTATCATCTGCGTAATATTTCGCCGGGGGTGTAATGATGACAAAAGCATTTATTGTCACAAAAGGAGAATACGACCACGAAATTTTGAAAGCACTCTTGCCTGCCACAACCTCTGAAAACGTTGAATTTATCGCGGGGACGTGGCGTTCTTCGGCTATTTCTATTGCGCGCTCAATTCTTGTTGCTAAATATATCCCCGTAGCGCTGGTACTCGATACGGACACCACCGATAGTTCGGCCATCCGAGAAGATCGTGACTATTTGCAGATGGCTCTTGCCGAAGCATCCTTTGGCGTAAAGTATGCTGTCTTCCAGGCCGTACCTGAAATCGAAATTCTATTCTTGGAAGACTGGGACTTTGTAGACAGGCAGATCGGTAAGAAAAAAGAGGAATTTACCCACTTCGAACTCGAATATGCCCAGTTACAGCCCAAGAAATTTCTGTTCAGCCAACTGGAAGATATTCCCTATCCACAAGCGTTGACGCAGCTATTGGCGCGGATGGACAGACAGACTATCGAACGCATTCAACAGAACCCGCTTGTGCGTGACCTCAACAATTTCCTGCTATCTGTGATCGAGAAAAGCCCTGAGCGTTCGCATCCAGCCGGTCAACCAGCCGTGGCCCTTCCCAGCGTTACCGCCTGAATCTGTTCGCCACACCCTAGCCCTGCGAGCCACGCTCATGCCCGATGCCCCCTATGCCGTCCAAATGGAAAATATCGTCATCCGCTTCCCCGGCGTGCTGGCGAACGACCGCGTAAATTTCACCCTGAAGCAGGGCGAGATCCACGCGCTGCTGGGCGAGAACGGCGCGGGCAAGAGTACGCTGATGAGCGCGCTCTCCGGGCTGTACAAGCCCACCTCCGGCGTGATTCGGGTCAACGGCAAGCCTGTCAGATTTAACTCCCCCAAAGACGCCATCGCCGCCGGCATTGGGATGGTGCATCAGCACTTTATGCTCGTCCCCACCCAGACCGTCACCGAAAATATCCTCCTGGGGCTGGACACGCCCCGCTTTTTTATGAACCTACCCGAATACGATCGCCGGGTGCTGGCCTTGCAGGATCAGTTCGGTCTGCGTGTGGACCCCACGGCCCATATCTGGCAGCTTGCTGTGGGCGAGCAGCAGCGGGTGGAGATTCTCAAGACCCTCTACCGGGGCGCAAACGTTCTGATTTTTGACGAACCCACGGCTGTTCTGGCCCCGGCGGAGATCGCCGAATTTATCCAGACGATGCGCTCGCTGGTGGCCCAGGGCAAGTCGATTATTTTCATCAGCCACAAACTCCACGAAGTGGAAGCCGTGGCCGACCGCATTACTGTGCTGCGTAAGGGCAAAGTGACAGCGGAAGGGCTGCCGATGGCCGGGCTGAACCGGGCCAAACTGGCCCAGTTGATGGTGGGGCGGGATGTGGTCTTTGCGGTGAAGAAGGATGCCCAGGAAGCGGGCAACACAATTTTAGAGGTCAGGAATCTCCAGGCGGCCAACAACAAAGGCACGCCCGCCCTGCGCGGGGTCAGTCTGACCATCCGGGCCGGGGAGATTCTGGGGATTGCCGGGGTGGCGGGCAACGGCCAGAGCGAGCTGGCCGAGTGCATCACTGGCCTGCGCGTCTGCGAAACGGGCAGCGTGCAGGTGGACGGACGGGAGTTGGCGAACCAGCCACCCATCACCGCCATCCAGTCCGGCGTCTCCCACATCCCAGAGGACCGTACCCGGGTCGGCTCCGCGCCCAACCTGACCATCACGGACAATGTAATTATGAAGCGCTATCGGACCGCACCCATTGGCAACGGCGCGACGATTGACGCGGCCCAGGCCGCCAGCTATGCCCAAAAGCTGAAGCAGACCTACGACATTCTGGCCCCCAGCGTGCGTACCCAAGCCCGCAAACTCTCCGGCGGCAATTTGCAAAAGGTGATTCTCTCCCGGGAGATCAGCGCCAACCCCCGGCTGATCGTCGCTGTCCAGCCCACCCGGGGTCTGGATGTAGGCGCGGTGGAAGCCATCCAGGAGCATCTGCTGGACCAGCGCAAGCAGGGCGCGGCTATTCTGCTGATTTCGGAGGAGTTGGAGGAGCTGCTCACCCTGAGCGACCGTATCGCCGTTCTCTTCGACGGGCGGGTGATGGGCGTGGTGGAGGGTGCGACGGCCAGTGTGGAAGAGATCGGGTTGATGATGATGGGAACAGTACAAGAAGAGGCGTAAGATGTGAGGTATGAGCGTGGCAACACCCTCGCTTTGTAACTGTTCAGCCCTTCCCAACCTCCCCCACCGTGGGGAAGGAGTCGATCCGGTAGGGTGGGGTGGCTGAACAGTTACCCCGCTTTTTACGCCCCTCTGGGGTTCTCCCCAGCTTCCGGAAGGATTTGCCGTGCCGTTTATCTCCCGCTTTTTTGTCCGCCCCTTGCGCATCTTCTTTGGACTGGCGGTCCTGACTCTCAAGCGTCTGCGCAGCCAGCCAGGGTTGGCCCTGTTGGCTGTCTTTCAGATTATTCTCTCCGTGGGACTGCTCACCAGTGCGGGCTTCTTTGCCCAAGCCGTGGACCGGGTGATCCTGCAACAGGAACTGGACCGGTTGAGTAACGTCACCGGACGCCCCCCCTTCTCCACTCGGGTCTATTTCTTCCCCTCTTCCCGCAAGCCAATGGATATTGCCTCTGCCGAGGCCGCGGGGCGCAGCATTGCCGGAACTCTCTCCGGGGAAATCGGCCTGCCCATTAGCCAGGCCATCACCCAACTGGAGAGCGGTAATATGATGTTAATGCCGCCACCCAACGATACCCGCTACAGCAGTACCAGCTCCTTTCTGGCTACCACAAATCTAATTTACATTCAGGATGTGGGTCCTCACCTGGAAATCATCGCTGGTGTGGCCCTGGACGACGCTGGCCGTTCCGTGGGCGAAGTGTTGGATGTGTGGATGCACCGGGAACTGGCCGCCACCCTGGGAACGGATGTGGGGGAAAAATTCTCTATTGCGCCCACCGTCAACCTGCCCGCCCAACTGTTGGAGGTTAAAGGTTTCTGGCAGGCTGTTGATTCCAAGGATCCTTTCTGGTTTCGCAACCCGGATGCAGCCTTTAAGGATGCGTTGATCATCCGACGCCAGGACTATACCGACCGGGTGCAGCCCATTATTCCCGGCGGCTCCCGTTTTGTCAGTTGGCAGATTGCCCTGGACGACGCAGAACTGAACCCCGCCTTTGCCCGGGCCTACGCCCTGGGTTTCGAGCGGGGGATGGCAGTGATCAACAAATATGTGCCCGGAGCTAATCTGGACGTTTCCGCGCTGGATTCCCTGAAGGATTTTGTGCAGCGCAAGACCGCGCTGACAGTCCTGCTCCTGGGCTTCAATATCCCGGCTCTGGGCTTTCTGCTCTATTTTCTGGTCCTGATTTCGGCCATCATCGCCCGGGCCCAGCAACGGGAGACTTCCCTGATGGTAAGTCGGGGGGCCAGGGTGGTGGATGTGCTGGGGCTGGTGCTGGTGGAAGAGCTACTCTTCTTTCTTGTGGGCATACCCCTGGGCGTGGGGCTGGGAATGGCCCTGGCGCTGGGCATGGGCTATACGGACAGCTTCCTCACCTTTGTTCCCCGCCCCTTCCTGCCCGTCTCGCTGCAGGGGATCGATCTGCTGCTGATCGGTGTTGGGTTGCTGGTTGCGCTGCTCTCCCGGCTGCTGCCTGCCCTGCGCTCCACCCGCAAAAGCATTGTGGCCTACGAATCCAGCTATGGCCGCCCCCAGGAATCTCCCCTCTGGCGGCGGGCCTTTCTGGATTTTCTGCTCATCGTGCCCACAGCCTACGCCTATCAACAGTTGTCCAACCGGGAGGCCCTGGCCCTGCTGGTACAGGAGAACACTGACGAACTCTTTCAGGACCCATTGCTTCTGCTTGTGCCTGCGCTCTTCATCTTCACCGCTTCCCTGCTGGTCATGCGCTTCTTCCCCCTGCTGATGAATCTGCTGGATAAGGTCGCCAGCAGCCTGCCCTGGACAGCCCCCCATCTGGCCCTGCGCCAGTTGGGACGTCACAGCCACAGCTATCTCAACCCTCTCCTGCTGGTGGTCATCTGTCTGGGGCTGGGCATCTACACCCACTCTATGGCCGCCAGTCTGGATCAGTGGCTGGTGGATCGGGTCTACTATCACGTGGGGAGCGATATCTCCTTTACACCCTATGCCGAGGCAGCCGAGAATAATTTGGGCGGGGAATGGATTCCCCCCATCTCGGCCTTTGCCGAGCTGCCCGGGGTGGAACGGGCGACCCGGGTGGGGAAGTACGAGGCGCGCCTGGAAGTGCCGGGCAGCCGCAGCGCCTCTGTAGATTTCCTGGCTGTGGACCGGGCGGACTTCGCGCCGGTTGCCTGGTTTCGTCGGGACTTTGCCAGCGAGTCCCTGGGCAGCCTGATGAACCGGCTGGCTGCATCCTCGGACAGTGTACTGGTCTCCCAGGCCTTTCTGACCAAAAATCTGTTGAAGGTAGGCGATGTGTTTACCCTGTGGGTGACACTGGATGCAGGCTTTCGGGTTCAGTCCCAATTTACCATCGCCGGGGTCTACACTCTTTTTCCCACCACCGCCGAGGGTGACAACGCGGTCATCGGCAATCTGGACTTTCTGGCCCTGCTGACCGGGACTACCTTTCCCCACGACATCTGGCTACGGGTAGAAGAAGGAACCGACAGCAAAGCGCTTCTGAAATCTGTGGAACGGCTGGGGATAGAAGCGCCCAAATGGAACGACAGCCGGGTGATAATTGCTGAGGAGAAGGCCAAAACCGAACGGGTGGGCATCTTTGGTACCCTTACCGTCGGTTTCCTGGCCGCGGCGCTGATGGCCGTATTGGCCCTGCTGGTCCACAGTTACGCCTCCTTGCAGGAGCGTCTCTTCCAATTTGGCGTTCTGCGGGCTATCGGTGCCCTGCGTCGGCAGCTGGTGGCCCAATTGGCTATCGAATATGGCTTGCTGGTCCTCTATGGCACAGTGGCCGGCTCTTTTATCGGCGCGTATGCCGCGGAACTGTTTACCCCCTTCTTTCGCTCCGCGTCCCAATCCAAAGTGATGCTGCCTCCCCTTATGCCCATCATCGCCCAGGACGAGGTGATCCGCCTGACGATCATCTTTGCGGTTGTCATCATCACTGTCGAGCTGGCTGCCACCGCCCAGGCTATGCAGCGTCGGCTTTTCGAAATTATGCGGATGGGTCATCAGGGGTAGGAGGGGATTGGGGATCGGGAGTCTCAAACCCCGATCCCCAGTCCCCAGTCCCTTCACATGCACATCTCTGCGGTTGGCCCCGGTCAGCGCTCCCACCCACCCCACCAACACGGGGGCTGGGAAGCCTTTTATCTCTTTGAAGGGGAAGGGACGCTGGAAATCGAAGACGAACGCCAGGTGATCCGGGCCGGGGGGTCGATTGTCTTTGATCCGCGACGGATGCACGGGCTGGTGAATACGGGGGATGTGGAGATGCGCTATCTGGTGATCCTGACGGGAGGATGAGAGGAAGGGAGGATGTCGGAGTAGCACAGAATAGAACGCGGATGTAGCGGAAAGTACGGAAAAAACCGGATTTTTCTCGATTTTATCGTATCTTCTCAATATCCAGGGGCAAAGAAGTTCGACTTTTGCCAAAAGTCGAACTTCTGGGTTGACCAACCCCGCTTTATTGAGAAGACACATTTTATCCACGAAAATCAGCCCTTTCCGCGTCATCCGCATTCTATTTCTTCTCTCTCCGACAGGCTGCTAGGCGGTCACGGGATTGCTGTTGGCCGTCTCCGGCGCGGATTGACGATCCACAACTCGTTGCAGGGCAATCCGCCCAAACATCGACAGCGCCTGATCGTCGTTGAGGGGGTGAAAGATGCCGGGGCGCACGTCCCGAAAATAGCGTTCCAGGGGCAGGGATCGGTTCATACTGGAGCCACCCACCACCCGCAGACAGTTGTCCACAGCCTCGATGGCGTTGTTGGTAGCCGTTACTTTTGTCGCCACCACAAAGGGCGAAAGGGCAGCCCGCTTTTCCGGGCGCTCGCTCCACTCCCGGGCCACGCCATAGACCAGCGCCCTGGCCTGGGTAAGCAGCAGTTCCGCCTGGCCCAACCGCCGCTGGATGTTGTCCAGTGTGGCGATAGGCTTTCCCAACGCGGTGGGCACCCGCTCCTGGGCATATTGGGCGGCGTAGTCCAGCGCGGCCTGGGCCACCCCCAAATAGACGCCGCTGACCGTCAGCGCAAACCAGGCGTTATAGGTAGCCCGGGCCGGGTCGCCTGCCTCTGGCCCGCCCCGCCCCAGCATCTGCCCCCCCTCCACCCGGGCATTGACGATCTCAATGTCGTGGCTGCCCGTGGAACGCATACCCAGACTGTCCCAGGTTTCGATGATGCGGATATGTTCGCCGGCAGGGATGACAAAACGGGCTACGTGACCGCTGCCATCCTGCAGAGCCGCGGGGATAATAAAATAGTCCAGTTCCGGGCTGAGGCTGGCAAAGCTCTTGCGCCCATTGATCAGCCAGGCTTCCGGCTCGCCGCTGACGCCGTTGGCGTAGACCGGTTCGGCGCTGGTGTCGGGCAGACCACCCCGGCTGGGGCTGCCCAAGCGCGGCTCGGTTGCCACTGCGTTGATCAGCGCGCCCCGCTCTACTGCATCCCGGCAGACCTGGGCAAAGAGAGGCTGCGGCCAGCCCCGGCTCTCGGCCACCGCGCCCAATACCTGTACGTGCATCACAAAGCTGAGGGCAGTGCTGCCGTCCCCGGCCCCCAGGGCTTCCATTGTCAGGACCGATTCCAGCAGGTCCGCGCCCCAGCCGCCGTACTCCTCCGGGATGATCAGCGAGGGCAGACCCGCGGCCCGAATGTCGACAAAATTTTCGTGGGGGAAAGTACCGTCCCGGTCGTGTTGGGCTGCCCTGGACTGGAAAAGCGGGGCCAATTCTTTGGCAATTTGGACAAAGTGTTTCTGGCGGTCAGTTTGGGGGTAAAGCATTGGAGACTCCTGGGAGTTGCGAATTGCGAGTGGCGAATTGCGTCTATCCGCTGCTCGATTGGACAATTGATAGAAGCAAATCAAATTTTTCCCATTGTAGCATAGCCTTCAACCGGTTTAGAAGAATAGCCGCTTCTTGTTCCTATGGCTGCGCGGCAGATAGCGGACCGGACCGTCGTTGTCCTGAAGTCGGAGCATTCGGCGAGAGTGCCTGCCCAGAGCGTGGGCGCAAGAAAGTGTACAACGCCCGCCAATTCCGCTACAATAGCGGTCAGGCTCATTGCTGACCGGGCGACGCACCCTTCACCTTGCCACCCTGTCGCCTTGTCACCCTGTCTCCTTATCACCCTGTCACGTCTTTTCTCCTCTGCCCACTGGAGCTATCGATGGCTGAACGCAAAATCCGTGTACTCGTCGCCAAACCCGGTCTGGACGGCCACGACCGGGGCGCCAAAGTGGTAGCCCGCTCCCTGCGCGATGCGGGCTTTGAAGTGATCTACACAGGCATTCGCCAGACACCGGCAATGATCGCCGAGGCTGCCCTGCAGGAAGATGTGGATGTGGTGGGCCTTTCCATCCTCAGCGGCGCGCATATGACCCTCTGCCCAAAGGTGGTGGATCTGTTGCGCGCCCAGGGCCAGGAGGATGTGGCGGTGCTGGTCGGCGGCATTATCCCCGACGAGGATGTGGCGAAACTCCAGGCGGCTGGGGTGCAGGGGGTCTTTGGGCCGGGAACCTCCACCCAGGCTATCGTCGATTTTATCCAACAGGTGGCGGGATGACGGACCGGTGGAGTGACGGAAAGGTAACTGCTCACCCCCACCCAATCTCCCCCAGCTTGGGGGAGGGGTCGATCCGGCTCCCGCCCTGGAATGGGGAGGGGTCGGGTAGAGTGGCTGAACAGCCTTACCTGGAAAGATTCATCCTCTCGCCATCCCGTTATCGGACTCTTTCTCAATGCCCAAAGCGATTCCCACCCCCGAACTTATCTCCCGTCTGCTCGCTGGCGACCGCTTGGCGCTGTCCAGAGCTATCAGCCTGGTGGAGGACCGCACAGCCGAAGGCCGGGAGCTGTTGAGCGGTCTCTTCGCCCACACCGGCCAGGCCCATCTCATCGGTATCACCGGCGCACCGGGAACCGGCAAATCCACCCTCGTCACCGGGCTTGTACAGAGCTATCGGGCCGCGGGCCAGCGGGTAGCCGTGCTGGCCGTGGACCCCACCAGCCCTTTCACCGGGGGCGCGCTCCTGGGAGACCGGGTGCGCATGTCCAGATTGAGCGGCGATCCGGGCGTCTTTATCCGTTCTATGGCGACACGGGGGAATTTGGGCGGGTTGGCCGCAGCGACGGCAGATGTAGCACATCTGCTGGACGCCGCCGGCTACGAGCGGATTCTCATCGAGACGGTGGGGGTGGGCCAGGCGGAGGTGGAGATAGCCGCCACCGCCCACACGACGGTTGTGGTAGAAGCGCCCGGTCTGGGCGACGAAGTGCAGGCCATCAAAGCCGGGGTATTGGAGATCGCTGACATTTTTGTTGTCAACAAAGCCGACCGGCCCGGAGTCGAGCGCACGGTAGGCGCATTGGAACTGATGTTGCATATGGCCGAGGGCGCGCCCCGCCAACTGTTGCATCACGGCCAATTGCTGGATGTGGCGGCCCCAGCGCAAAGCCAGGCAGCGGGCTGGCAGGTCCGGGTCTTCAGGACTGTGGCCGCATCCGGGGCAGGCATCCCGGAAGTGGTGGCGGAGATCGAACGTCACGCGGCCTGGCTGGACGCAAGTGGGGAACGGGGGAGCCGGGAAGCTCTGCGTCTGACCCACGCGGTGGAACAGATTGTCCAGGCCGAGTTGCTGCGCCGGTTGCGTGCGGCCCTTCCCGCGCACAGGCTGTCCGCGCTGATGGCAGAAGTCGCTACCCGTTCCCTGGACCCTTACACGGCTGCCCAGCAGATACTCTCTGGATTGGCCTAACAGCTTGTCGGAGTAGCACAGAATAGAACGCGGATTGAGCGGAAAATATGGAAAAAGCCGGATTTTGTACTGTTCAAGAAGATCGTGGAATCTGTAGGTGCGGTTTGCAACCGCACTTCTCCGGGTGAAAGTGGGGTTACAAACCGCACCTACGTTTTATCATCTCGTTGATCAGTACAGAAAAAGCCGGATCTCTTCTCGATTTTATCCCGCGAAAATCAGCCCTTTC
>JAANMY010001692.1_pt1 | contig 23583 bp, 20 predicted proteins | sample 7279691 | NCBI WGS metagenome assembly JAANMY01 (sample SAMN14094543, study PRJNA606508) | bioreactor metagenome | isolation source: A lab-scale SPAN reactor treating ammonium-rich wastewater day 388 | place: Ireland: Galway | collected 2018-02-07
GCTGTCGCGCAGCCTGGGCCTCGATTCGTTCTCTTTCGGCCAGGGCGAACTCAACAGCACCAGCCGCGCGGCCAGCAGCCGCGTGCTCGGCAGCGGGTCGACCGTCGCCAGCGGGCCGTCGGTGTCGACCCAGGTGCTCGCGCTGGGCAAACGCCTCGGGCCGGACCTCTTCCTGTCCTTCGAACAGAGCCTGGGCGGCGCGGCGACGCTGGTGAAGCTGACCTACCAGATCTCGCGCCGGATGTCGGTGATCGCGCGCGGCGGCACCGACACCGCGCTCGACGTGCACTACGGTTTTTCCTTCCGCTGAGTGGCGGCTTTCCCGGGCGTGGCGAAGTGCGAAAGTGCATCCCGGCGCGGGAATGAATCGCGCATCGGATGGTCTTCTTCGATGCAACCCCAACCCCCGATGGAGTCATGACATGACCGAAAACAAGACCACCCCCGAATTCGAGACCGCCATCCTCGGCGGTGGCTGCTTCTGGTGCCTGGAGGCGGTATTCGACCTCGTCGACGGGGTCGAGGAGGTGGTGCCCGGCTACTGCGGCGGCCACGTCGAGGACCCGAGCTACCGCCAGGTGTGCAGCGGCGGTACCGGCCATGCCGAGGTGATCAAGATCGTCTTCGACCCGGCGCGGGTGAGCTACCGCGAGCTGCTCGAGATCTTCTTCACCATCCACGACCCGACCACGGTCGACCGCCAGGGCAACGACGTGGGGCCGCAGTATCGCTCGGTCATCTTCGTCACCAGCGACGCGCAGCTTCACACCGCGCTCGCCGTGATCGAGGAGATGGGCGAGCAGCGCGTGTTCCCGCGCGCCATCGTCACCCGCGTCGAGCGCGCGCCCACCTTCTGGCCGGCGGAGGAGGAGCACCACGACTACTACGTCAATAACAGCGACCAGCCCTACTGCCAGTACGTGGTCGCACCCAAGATCGTCAAGTTCCGCAGCCGCTTCGGCACGCGGCGTGCACCCGGGGCCAAGGGGTAGAATGCCGGCTTTCAATCACGGCAGGAGAGACGCATGACCCAGACCACCACCGCCAGCGGCCTCGTCATCGAGGAACTCGAGGTCGGCACCGGCGCGACCGCGGTCGCGGGCCGCATGGTGTCGGTGCATTACACCGGCTGGCTCACCGACGGGCGCAAGTTCGATTCCAGCAAGGATCGCAACGATCCGTTCAACTTCCCGCTCGCCGCCGGCCATGTGATCCGCGGCTGGGACGAGGGCGTACAGGGCATGCAGGAAGGCGGCAAGCGCAAGCTCACCATCCCGCCCGAGCTCGGTTATGGCGCGCGCGGCGCCGGCGGCGTGATCCCGCCCAACGCCACCCTGGTGTTCGAGGTCGAACTGCTCAAGGTGCTGTAATCCGACGCGGGAGCGGGCCGGCCCGCTCCCGCCGGGAGACGGCCGGATCATCACCGATACGACAAGAACCCGGACTTCGCAGCCGGGCAAGGCAGGGGACATGAAACTCGACCCGGCGCAGCGCCACATCCTGACGCTGCTGCAGAAGGACTCCACGCTCAGCACCCAGGTGCTTGCCGACAAGGTGGGCATGTCGCCCACGCCGTGCTGGCGGAGGGTGCGCGACATGGAGGAGGCGGGGGTGATCCGCGGCTACGTCGCACTGGTCGACCGGCACAAGGTCGGACTGGGGACCTGCGTGTGGGTGCGGGTCAAGTTGAAGCAGCACAGCAGCGACGTGCTCGAGCGCTTCGAGAAGGTGGTGAAGGCCTGCCAGGAGGTCGTCGAGTGCTACGAGCTGCTCGGCGAGACCGACTGCCTGCTCAAGCTCTACCTGCCGAACCTCGAGGCATTGTCGGCCTTCATGCACAACTTCCTGCTCAAGATCCCCGAGGTCGACGTCACCCACTCTGCGGTGGCGCTGCGCGAGATCAAGAACGAAACCGCCCTGCCGCTGTGAGGCGGGCAGGGCGGCTTGTGGCGGCCGAGGCTGCCGTCCGCCCTTACAGGTTGCTCCAGAACACGAACAGCACACCCACCGGCGCAACGTAGCGCGACAGCAGCGTCCACAAGCTGAAGCCGAGCTTGCCGAGGCCGAGTTCGGCCTTCACGCCCGGCTGGTCGAGCTTCCACGCCGCGAACACGACCGCGCCGAGGCCGGCGAGCGGGAGCATGAACTTGCTGGTCGCGTAGTCGAGCAGGTCGAAGACGTTCATCCCGAACAGCTTGACCTCGCTCCACACGTTGAAGGACAGCAGGGCAGCGATGCCCACCGCCCAGATCGTGCCGCCGGCCACGACCGTGGCGCCGACGCGATTGAGCGGCGTGCGCTCCTCGAGCAGCTCCACCACCGGCTCGAGCAGCGAGATCGACGAGGTCAGCGCGGCGAAGGTCAGCAGCAGGAAGAACAGGGCGCCGATCACCAGACCACCGTTCATGCTGCCGAAGGCGATCGGCAGGGTCACGAACACCAGGCCGGGGCCGGAGGCGGGGTCGAGGCCGTTGGCGAACACGATCGGGAAGATCGCCATGCCGGCGCACAGCGCGAAGGTGGTGTCCATGATCACCACGGTGCGCGCGGCGCGCAGCAGGTCGACGTCCTCGCCGAGGTAGGAACCATAGGCGAGCATGATCCCCATGCCGAGCGACAGCGTGAAGAAGGCGTGGCCGAGCGCGGCGAGCAGCACCTTGCCGTTGAGCTTGCTCCAGTCGGGATTGAACAGGTAGGCCAGACCCTCGCCGAAGCTGCCGGTGGTCATCGCGTAGCCGACCAGCACGATCAGGATCACCCCAAGCGCTGGCATCATCAGCTTGGTGCCACGTTCGAGGCCGGCGGACACGCCGAGGGCGACCACGACCACGGTCAGCAGCATGAAGATCGAGTGCCAGGTCAGCAACTCGCCGGGCTGCGCCAGGAAGCTCTCGAAGGCGCCGCCGATCGCGGCCTTGTCCATGCCGGTGAAGACACCGGTGGCGGCGTCGCGCATGTAGGCCAGCGCCCAGCCGCCGATCACCGAATAGAAGGACAGGATCAGGAAGGCGGCGAGCACGCCGACCGCGCCGACCACCGCCCAGTTGGTACTGTGGCCGTTGTCGCGCGCAACCTGGGCCATGGTGTTGATCGGGTTCTTCTGGCCGCGGCGGCCGATCATCCATTCCGAGATCAGGATCGGCACGCCGATCAACGCGATGCAGGCCAGGTATACGAGCACGAAGGCGGCGCCGCCGCTCTCGCCGACCATGTAGGGGAACTTCCAGATGTTGCCGAGACCGACCGCGGACCCGGTGGCGGCGAGCACGAAGCCCATCCGCGACGACCATTGACTGTGCGCTTGCGTCTTGGCCATGTCAGCACTCATGTCGGCGTGGGGTGTGGGCGCTGCGGTCGGGCCTCATGGGCGGCCGACCGCGGAAGGCGGCGGTGAAGGTCATGTGTGTCTCCTCGAGTTTTCTGGCGCTTGTGGCGCGGCGGACAAAAGCGGCGGATTCTAAACGTTCGCTGCCCCCGTCCCAAGCGCGTACTTGCTTGTTTCGAGGCGCAGGCGGAGCCGCGATCGTCCCTTCTTGTGCTGTCGGCCGTCGGGTCTGGCGGCTTGGACGGGCTGGATCGTAAGAGCTGATGAGCGAAAAAATATTTTTTATATCTGGCCTGCGGCCTACGATTGCGAAAAATCATTTCTGCGCGCTTGCCTAGCATTGCATTCCGAAGTCGTTGCTGCCCGTGTCCGGTCTGCAGCGTCCCGACCCACAAATAGAGGAGACCACGCCAACCTGCCGCCCGCCCGCGCCAACCGCGCGCTGCGTGCCGACAGGAGGCGGTTCACACCACCATGTCGAACACCCTTAAGTCCGCCAGCCTTGACGACAAATACACCCTGAAGACGGGCCGCGCCTGGATGACTGGCATCCAGGCCCTGGTGCGCCTGCCGATGATGCAGAAGATGCGTGACGAGGCTGCCGGCCTCAACACCGCCGGCTTCGTCACCGGCTACCGCGGCTCGCCGCTCGGCAACGTCGACCAGGAGTTCTGGAAGGCGAAAAAGTACCTCGAGCCCATGCAGATCCGCTTCCATGCCGGCCTCAACGAGGATCTCGCCGCGACCTCGGCGTGGGGCACGCAGCAGGTCACGCTCGACCCCAACGCCCGCTACGACGGCGTGTTCTCGATCTGGTACGGCAAGGGCCCGGGTGTGGATCGCACCGGCGACGTCTTCCGCCACGCCAACGCCGCCGGCACCTCGAAGCACGGCGGCGTGCTGGTGATCGCCGGCGACGACCATGCGGCCAAGTCGTCCACCCTGCCGCACCAGACCGAGCACGTGTTCAAGGCGCTGATGATGCCGGTGCTGGCGCCGGCGGGCATCCAGGAATACCTCGAGTACGGCCTGCACGGCTTCGCGCTGTCGCGCTACTCGGGCTGCTGGGTGGCGTTCAAGGCGCTCACCGACACGGTGGAGACGTCCTCGTCGGTGGAGGTCGATCCGTTCGCGGTGCAGACGCTGATCCCGTCGGCGGCGGACTTTCCGCTGCCGGCCGACGGCCTCAACCTGCGCTGGCCCGACCCGCCGCTGGTGCAGGAAAAGCGCCTGCTGCACCACAAGCTGTATGCCGCGCTCGCCTACTGCCGCCTGAACAAACTCAACCGCACGGTGATCGACAGCCCGAACGCCAAGCTCGGCATCATCACCAGCGGCAAGAGCTATCTCGACGTGCGCCAGGCACTCGACGACCTCGGCATCGACGAGGCCACCGCCGCGGCGATCGGCCTGCGCCTGTACAAGGTCGGCATGGTGTGGCCGCTCGAGGCCGAAGGCGTGCGCAAGTTCGCCGAAGGCCTGGACGAGATCCTGGTCATCGAGGAGAAGCGCCAGTTCCTCGAGTACCAGTTGAAGGAAGAGCTCTACAACTGGAAGGACGAGGTGCGTCCGCGCGTGATCGGCAAGTTCGACGAGAAGGGGGAGTGGGCCCTGCCGCACAGTGAATGGCTGCTGCCCGCCGCCGGCGAGCTGACCCCGGCGATGATCGCGCGCGCCATCGCCGGCCGCATCGCCCGCTTCTATACGTCCGACCGCATCAAGGCGCGGCTCGCCTTCATCGAGGCCAAGGAGGCGGCGCTCGCCCGGCCCCGCCTGTCCATCCAGCGCGTGCCGCACTACTGCTCGGGCTGCCCGCACAACACCTCGACCAAGGTGCCGGAGGGCTCGCGCGCGATCGCCGGCATCGGTTGCCATTACATGGCGACCTGGCTGTCGCCCGAGCACACCCAGACCTTCTGCCAGATGGGCGGCGAGGGCGTGCCCTGGATTGGCCAGGCGCCCTTCACCGACACCCCGCACGTGTTCGCCAACCTCGGCGACGGCACCTACATGCACTCGGGCATCCTCGCCATCCGCGCCGCGGTGGCGGCGAAGGTGAACATCACCTACAAGATCCTCTACAACGACGCGGTGGCGATGACCGGCGGCCAGCCGCACGACGGCACGCTGTCGGTGCCGATCATCGCCCGCCAGTTGCTCGCCGAGGGCGTGGGCACGGTGGTGGTGGTCAATGACGGCACGCCGCGTGCCTATGGCCCGGCCGACCTGCCGCATGGCATCGCCATCCGCCACCGCGACGAACTCGACGCCGTGCAGCGCGAGCTGCGCACCGCGCCCGCAGTCACCGCCATCATCTACGACCAGACCTGCGCCGCCGAGAAGCGCCGTCGCCGCAAGCGCGGCACGTTCCCCGACCCCGCCAAGCGCGTGGTGATCAACGACCTGGTGTGCGAAGGCTGCGGCGACTGCAGCGACAAGTCGAACTGCATGTCGGTGGGTGCGGTCGAGACCGAGTTCGGGCGCAAGCGCGTCATCGACCAGTCCTCGTGCAACAAGGACTACTCGTGCGTGAAGGGCTTCTGCCCGAGCTTCGTCACCGTCGAAGGCGGCAAGCTGCGCAAAGGCAAGGCGAGCGGCGCGAGCGCGCTCGGTCGCCTGGCCGGCGAGTTGCCCGAGCCGCAACTGCCGGACACGGCGGCGCCCTGGGGCATCCTCATCACCGGTGTCGGCGGCACCGGCGTGGTGACCATCGGTGCGCTGCTCGGCATGGCCGCGCACCTCGAGGGCAAGGGCATCTCGGTGCTCGACATGGCCGGCCTGGCGCAGAAGGGCGGCGCGGTGTGGTCGCACGTGCGCATCGCCGACCGCCCCGAGCAGCTCCACGCCGCCCGGGTTGCCGCCGGCGAGGCCAATGCCGTGATCGGTTGCGACCTGGTGGTGGCGGCCAGCGACGAGTCCTTGGCCAAGATGCAGCACGGCCATACCCGCGTCGTCATCAACCGCGACCAGACCAACACCAGCGAGTTCGTGCGCGGCTTCGCCGCCCAGGCGCGCAGCGGCAACGTCGGCACCAATCCCGATCCGCAATTCCCGGCGCGGGCGATGGAGGCGCAGATCGTCGACGCCGTCGGCGCGGACAAGGCCGAGTTCCTCGACGCCACCCGCATCGCCACCGACCTGCTCGGCGACTCGATCGCCACCAACCTGTTCATGCTCGGCTACGCCTGGCAGCGCGGCCTGGTGCCGCTGTCGCGGCAGGCGATCGAGCGCGCGATCGAGATCAACGGCGCCGCGGTCGAGGCCAACAAGGCCGCCTTCCTGTGGGGCCGGCGCGCCGCGGTGGACCTGAAGGCGGTGATCGAGGCGGCCAAGCCGCAGTTCGGCACGCCCGAGCATCATCGCCTTTCGACCAGCGTCGACGAGGTCATCGCCCGCCGCAAGGCGCAGCTCACCGACTACCAGGACGCCGCCTACGCCGAGCGCTATGCAAGGCTCGTCGAGCGCGTGCGTGCCGCAGAGGCTAGGGTCGCACCCGGCATCACCCTGCTCACCGAGGCGGTGGCGCGCGGCTACCACAAGCTGCTCGCCTACAAGGACGAATACGAGGTGGCGCGGCTGTATACGGATAGCGACTTCCTCAAGCGCGTCGAGGAGCAGTTCGAGGGCGACTACAAGCTCGTCTTCCATCTTGCCCCGCCCACGCTGGCCGACAAGGACCCGCAGAGCGGCGAGCTGCAGAAGAAGGAATACGGTCCGTGGATGCTGAAGGCGATGCGCGTGCTGGCGAAGTTCCGTCACCTGCGCGGCTCGAAGCTCGACCCCTTTGCGCGCAGCCACGACCGCAAGCTCGACCGCGAGCTGATCGCCGACTACGAGCGCATCGTCGAGGAGATCCTGGTCAATCTTGACCTGGCCAACCATGAGGCGGCCATCGAACTGGCGTCGATTCCGGACCAGATCCGCGGCTTCGGTCACGTCCGTGAGCGCTACCTCGCCAGCGCCCGCCCGCGTCAGGCGGCGCTGCTCGAGGATTTTCGCCACCGCCGGCCGGTAAGCGCGCCGGTGGCGACCAAGGCACGCCGGACGATCGCGATCATCCCTGGCTGACCCAACCCTGGCTTTTCACAACTGCCGCCTGACCGGCCCGCCATGAGCGGCGCCGGCGGGGCGGCTCACACCGACGTTCCCACAAGGAAGGAGACACAACATGGCCGTATTTTCCCTGAGCGACTTTGCCGACCACGAGCAGGTGGTCTTCGTCAGCGACGACAAGAGCGGACTGAAGGCGATCATCGCCGTCCACAATTCCAACCTCGGCCCCGCGCTCGGCGGCTGCCGCATGTGGCCGTATGCCACCGAGGAGGAGGCGGTGCGTGACGTGCTGCGCCTGTCGCGCGGCATGACCTACAAGTCGGCGATGGCCAACCTCAAGCTCGGCGGCGGCAAGTCGGTGATCATCGGCAACCCGCGCACGCACAAGACGCCGGAACTGCTCGCCGCCTTCGCGCGCGCGCTCGAGCAGCTGAACGGGCGCTACATTGCGGCCGAGGATTCCGGTACCAGCGTCGCCGACATGAAGTACATGACGCAGTTCACCCGCCACGTCGCCGGCATCCACGACAAGCCCTCGGACGCGGGCACGCGCAGCGGCGACCCGTCGCCCGCCACCGCCTATGGCACCTTCATCGGCATCAAGGCCGCGGTCAAGGAGCGCCTCGGCCGCGACTCGCTCGAGGGGCTACGCGTGGCGGTGCAGGGCGTGGGCAACGTCGGCTTCGATCTCGCCCGCCAGTTGAAGGAAGCCGGCGCCCAGCTGTGGGTCACCGACATCCATCGCGAGGCGCTGGTGCAGGCCGGCCGCGAGCTCGGCGCCACCGTGGTCGCGCCCGACGAGATCTTCGGCCTCGACGTCGACGTCTTCGCGCCCTGCGCGCTCGGCGCCATCCTCAACGACAGCACCATTCCCCAACTCAAGGCGAAGATCGTGGCCGGCGCCGCCAACAACCAGCTCGCCGAAGCCCGCCACGGCCTCGAGCTGATGAAGCGCGGCATCCTGTATGCGCCCGACTACGTCATCAACGCCGGCGGCATCATCGACGTCTATCACGAGCGCATCGGCTTCGACCGCAGCGCCCTGCTCAAGCACATCGAGGGCATCCACGACAACCTGATGGAAGTCTTCGAGCGTGCGCGCAAGGAAGAGCGTCCGACCGGCGAGGTGGCCGACGCGATTGCGGAGGAGCGCTTCAAGCGCTGAATCGGTCGATCCATGGCATGAAAAACGGCGACCCGCGGGTCGCCGTTTTTCATGTGCGGATGCAGCGTCAGGCTTTGTGCTGGCGGCGACGCAGTGCGCCGAGGCCGGCAAGGCCGAGGCCGACCAGGGCGAGGGATGCGGGTTCGGGAACGGCGGCCGCCGCTTCGCTCGAGCCGCCCTGTCCGGGGGCGGAGATCACGGGCAACAGTTGCGGTAGCGCCAGCAACGTCACGGACGCGTTCAGCGCTTTCGCCCCCTCATTGTTGTTGGCAAAGCTGAGCGCGTTCAGGCTGATCTTGAACAGACCGTTGGTGTCGAACAGGACTTCAAGCGGAGCCCAGCTCAGGCTGAAATCTTCCGCGTCATCACTGATCGGGCCCGTGGTCGCAAGACCCGAGGCCAGGACTTCCTTCATCTCGCCCATCGGGTTGGTGAAGGTGAAGCGAAGGGTGACGTCCAGGCCGTCGGTCTCGTTGTTATTGATCCCAAGGTTGCTGCCGCTGCCAATGTCGGGTTCGCGGAAGGTGACCGTGCCGACCTGGAAGCTGTGCGAGTCGCCGACCGCAGCGAGCGAGAATGCCTGCGTCGTGAAGGCAAGTGTCGAGAACACGACATCGAGCAGCTTGCCGCCGTTCTCGGGATTGTTTCCGGTATCGACGCCGTAGCCGGTTCCCGGCGTGATGCTGGCATTGGTGATCGCAAAGCTGATCGGCGCCGCCACGACAGCTGGTGCCAGGGCCATGAGGCCGGCGGCAATCAGGCTCAGCGCGCCCGTTCTGAGTAGGTTCTTCATTGTTCTCGCTCCAAGGCGTGTCTTGTGATGGGTCGGGCCTTCGGCGCTCGCGACTGGTATCAAGCGCCAGAAGGCTGCTGAATCTATCCAAGCAATTGTCGGGCCAATGTCTAAAGCATAAAAATGCGGATTTTTAACAGTCGCTTGTTTTCTTTAATCCATTTTCCAGAGGGTGGCGACCGGGTGGTGCCGCAGGGCGTGTAAGAAGTCCCGACAGGCCAGGACTCATTGTCGGCGGCCACGGGCCGGGTCCGGCCTGCTGTTCGGCGACGAGCGTGATCGCCGTCACGCCGATCCCGCTTTCGACCGTGTTAGGCAGGGTGTCGAAAAAATTCCAAATGAGTGAATTCGGCCGCCGCGCTGGTCCGGAACGTCGCCTGCACGCCGATCGACTGTAAGAAAAGCCGACAGATCGCTGGGCTCAACGGTGGCCAGAGGAACGCAGACGCAGTCGATCAGTCAGCGTCGCTGTCCGTGCTCGGGACAGGTGCGCAGCGCGCGCGTGTCGATGCATCTGCAATGTCGCCCTTGCATGTCGGTCACGCTCGACTATCTTGAAGCCATACCATCGATGCAATGACCCGTCTTGGGTAGTGGGTCGATCAGCCGCGCGGCACCCGGCCTGAACGGGCCAGCAAGCGTGCGTTCCCTGCGTACGTCAGCGCGACCGGCGTCCTCCCCCGTCATGCACTGGCTGGTCTTCGCTGTGGAGCAGGGGCACTCCGCGACGAATCCCGCATCTCCTCCAGGCTGTGTTTCCAGAGAAGGCCGCCCCGACTTCCTCGTTCGTCGCGTGTTTCCGGTTCTGCCCTGGCGTTCGCCGTGCTTCTTCAGGTGTTGGCGGGCAGGCAAGCAAGCAGGCAGTGCATCCTGCGCGACGGAGCGTCTGAACCGACCTTAGGAGAGAGGCAAATGGTCACCGTCAGCTATCCGGGCGTCTACATCCAGGAAAAGTCGAGCGGGGTGCGCACCATCACCGGGGTCGCGACCTCGATCGCGGCCTTCGTGGACTGGTTCCCGCGCGGCCTGCAGGACGAGGCCGTGCAGTGCCTGAGCTACGCCGACTTCGAGCGCGAGTTCGGCGGCATCCATACCCATAGCCCTGCCAGCTACGGCATCAAGCAGTTCTTCCAGAACGGCGGCAGCGAATGCTGGGTGGTGCGGGTCGGCACGACCGGGGAAGCGGTCGCCGCCGACAATGCCGTCGAGGCGCGGGCGGTGGTCACCGACGGGCCCGCCGGCACCGGCAATCCCATGTTCCGCGTGCTCGCCGGGCGCCAGATCCGCGGCGAGATCGCCCTCAACCCGGGGGCCTGGGGCAATGCGGTGTTCATCGACATCGACCACGAGACCAGCAACCCGGCCAGCACCTTCAACATGACCGTGAGCGAGGTGGCGCTGCAGAACGGCGTGCGACGACTGCTGCGCAGCGAGACCTTCCGCAACCTGACCATGGATGACGCGTCGCCCGACCATGCACTGGCGGTGGTCAATGCCGGGTCGCGCATGGTGCAGCTCGACCGCCGCACGCTGGACGGCACGGCAGACCTTGCCGCGCTGCCCGATCCGCTCACCCGGCCCGCCGTCACCGGTTCGCTCGGCAACGCGCTGCCGGCCGGTGCGCCGGTCGTGCCGGCCGACGGCAGCACGTTCACGGTCACCGTCGATGGCGACGTGTTCCCGGTCGTTGCGCGTGCCACCCACACCGCCACGCTGGTGTACGGCGGTGCCGCCCCGACCACCTACCAGGGGCTGCGGCCCTTCGTCGAGGCGGCGATCCGCGCCACCGCGACCCTGCCCGCGGTGACCGTCGAATCGGAGCGTGCCGTACTCGCGGGCGCCACCGTCCGCCTGCTCGGCGACGGCAGCGCGGCTGCGCCCTTCCGCTTCCTGGTCCAGGGCGGGCGCACCAGCCCGAGCTATCGGGCGGCAGCCACCGTCGACGTGGTGGGGCCGGTGGGTACCGACCTCGGCTTCCCGGGCGCGCTGCAGCCCAACGTGCAGCAGTATCAGCTCGACGGCGGTCAGGACGGCACGGTGCCGGTGGGCGCGCCCGCCCTGATCGGCAGCCTGGCGGCGAAGACCGGGCTTCATGCGCTGGAGGACGTGGACCTCGTCAACATCCTGTGCATCCCGCGTGCGGCCGAGCTGGCCGCCAGCGACATGCGCGCGGTGTATGCCGAGGCGACCACCTACATCGCCGGCCGGCGCGGCTTCCAGCTCATCGACATTCCGGCCGCCACCGCCACGCTGGACGCGATGCAGACCTGGCTGGCCGACAATGCCAGCCTGCGCCACAAGAACGCGGCGGTGTACTTCCCGCGTACCTTCGCGCCCGACCCGGTGAACGGCAATCGCCTGCGCAGCATCGCCGCCTCGGGCACGATCGCGGGGCTGTTCGCGCGCACCGATGCGACCCGGGGGGTGTGGAAGGCGCCCGCCGGCACCGACGCCCGCCTGCAGAACATCCAGGGCCTCGCCTACACCCTGAGCGACCCGGAAAACGGCGCCCTCAATCCGCAGGGCGCCAACTGCCTGCGCACCTTCCCGGTGTACGGAAACCTGTGCTGGGGCGCGCGCACCCTGGACGGCGCCGACCAGCTGGCGAGCGAATGGAAGTACATCCCCATCGTCCGCCTCGCCCTGTTCATCGAGGAGTCGCTGTTCCGCGGTACCAAGTGGGTGGTGTTCGAACCGAACGACGAGCCGCTGTGGGCGCAGATCCGGCTCAACGTCGGCGTGTTCATGAACGGCCTGTTCCGCCAGGGCGCTTTCCAGGGCCAGACGCCGCAGGAGGCCTATTTCGTCAAGTGCGACCGGGAGACCACCACGCAGGATGACCGCAACCGCGGCATCGTCAATATCGAGGTGGGGTTCGCGCCGCTCAAGCCGGCCGAGTTCGTGGTCATCACCATCCAGCAGATCGCCGGCGAGCTGCAGCAATAAAGGAGGCAGATCATGGCCCAGTTTTCCGTGAACACGCACCGCTTCGATCCCTACAAGAACTTCAAATTCCGCATCAAGTGGGACGGACGCTATGTCGCCGGCGTCAGCAAGGTCGGCGCCCTCAAGCGCACGACCGAGGTCGTCGAGCACCGCGAGGGCGGCGACCCGTCCACTTCGCGCAAGTCGCCCGGTCGTACCAAGTACGAGGCGATCACGCTCGAGCGCGGCGTCACCCACGATCCGGAGTTCGAGAACTGGGCGAACAAGGTGTGGCATGTGGGCGCCGGGCTCGGTGCCGAGGTCAGCCTCAAGGACTTCCGCAAGGACCTGCTGCTCGAGGTCTGCAACGAGGCGGGCCAGGTCGTGATCGCCTACAAGATCTATCGCTGCTGGGTTTCCGAATTCCAGGCCATGGCCGATCTTGACGCCAACGCGAACGCGATCCTGATCCAGACCCTGAAGCTCGAGAACGAGGGCTGGGAGCGCGACGCCGAGGTGACCGAGCCGGCCGAGCCCGTGACCGGAGGCTAGCGCCGTGGACACCGGTCCGCATGCGCTCCGCGTCGACACGCCGGCGGGATGGCGCGCCTTCGGCACGGTGGCCGATCTCGACCTCGATTTCGCGTCCGACGACCGTCCGGCCGTGGTCACCGCCCTGCTCGCGGCCTGCGCCGCACCCCGCGACAGCGCTTACTGGTGGTCGCGGTCGGTGGGTGAGCGCATTGCGGCAGCGCTGCGTGTGCTGGTGATCAGCACCGGAGTCGAGGCGCTCGCGATGCAGGCTCGCTGTGGGCAGCCGGGCTGTGCGGCGCTGTTCGAGTTCGATTTGCCGCTCGGCAGGCTGATCGCGCAACCGCAAGCGGCGGAGCCGGTGCTGGTGCGTCTGGGCGGTGAGCGGGTCATTTCGCTGCGCCGGCCCTCGGGGCAGGATCTGGGCGCCTGGCGTCAGTGGCGGGATCTACCCCGCCAGGACCTGCGCGCGCGGATGCTGGCCAGTCTGCTGATCGAGGGGGACGCAGGCTTGGACGACGCGCCGGCAATCGCCGAGGCCCTGTCCACGGTCGATCCGCTGCCCGGCTTCGCGGTGGATTGTCCATGCCCGGCCTGCGGGGTAGCCAGCGAGGTCCGGATCGACCTCGAGGCGGTGGCCCTGGCGCAGTTCGCGCGCATGCAGCACGTGCTGCTGCGCGAGGTGCATGCGCTTGCCGGGCGCTACGGGTGGACCGAGGCGCAGGTGTTGGCTGTTCCACCCGTGCGCCGCGCACGCTACCTGGCGCTGATCGAGGGTGAGCGATGAACGACTACTTCGACGCCTTGCTGCAGGCCAGCGGCATCGCCGTGGGCTCGCCTGCCGATCGAGCGACGGCCGCGCGTCCGGTGCAGGCCGCCGACTTCGGCATCGACGAAGTCATCGACGAGCGCCCGCAGTCCGCGCCTGAGTCTTCGCCACGGCTTGATGAGCGCCTTCGCCCGGTCGCGGGGGAGGAAGGGCGCGCCGGCGTGCCGGCGGCGCAGTCCGAGGTCTCCGCGCTGTCGCCGGCGGCGCAGCTGCCGCAGGCGTCCTCCGTGCAGGCGCAGTCGTCGCCGCCGAGTGCGCCGTCGATTGCGCCGAATCGGGCCCCGGCGCCCGCCCTGGGCCCGGTCCTCGCGCCGCGGGCGACCCGCGCGCGCGCGCAGGCGGCGGACGGCAGCGCGTTGCCGGCGCCCGATGCGGTGATGCAGGCCGCGTTGCGCTGGGTCGCCACGGGTGACGGCGGGGCGGACGCGGCGCCCGCCCCGGCGGCGAAGCCGATGGCCGACGGCGGGGCTCCCGCCGCGCGCGAAGCGCCCTACCATGGGCAGGCGGGGTACGCGGCCGTGGCGGCTGAGGACCTGGCGCGCGACACGTCTGTCGCCGATAGCGCTTCAGCTGTCGACGCGACCGTGGTGCAGCGGCGGGACGCGCTCGTCCCACCGTGGGCGCTGGCGGCAGACGGGCGTGTCCCGGCGCCGCTCGAAGCGCTGGCGGACGGCGACGGTGCGGCGGAGGACGTGGTGCACATCTCGATCGGCACCATCCATGTTCGCGTCGATGCGCCACCGCCGCCTGCGGTATCGGTCGCGTCGCCGCCGCCCGCGCGCGTGGCGCCGCCAGTGCAGGCGCCGCGCTCCGGCCTGTCGCGCCGCGCCTTGCGCAGGATCTGAGCCATGGCACTCGCAGACTCCGGCAGGGCGATCGGTGCGGTGACCCGGCTGCTGCGGGACCACCTGCTGCGCCTGGGCTTCGAGGTCAGCGTCGGCAAGCCCGAAGCCGCCGCCGACACCAACACCGCGGCCAAGCTCAACCTGTTCCTGTATACGGTCGGCTTCGATGCGGCGCTGCGCAACCACTCTCTGCGCGATGGCGAGGCGCCGCCGCTGTGGCTGGTGCTCAAGTACCTGCTCACGGCCTTCGACGACCGTGAGGAAAGCGACAGCGCGGCCGCGCACGAGCTGCTCGGCCGCGGCCTGGCGGCGCTGCAGGGCTTGGGCTACCTGCGCCTGCATCCGCTGGTCGAGCTCGACGTGCGCCTCGCGCTCGAGAACAACCCCGAGCCGCTCAAGCTCAGTTTCGACGACGCCGGCGTCGAACTGGTGTCCAGCCTGATGCAGGGTCCGGAGGAGCGCGTCCGGCTGTCCGCGGCCTTCCAGGTGCGACCGGTGATGATCGTGCCCGAGCGCGAGCTGCGTTCGGCGCTGCTGGTCGGCATCGACTACGAGACGGTACCGCAGACGGTGATCGGTGAAGACGGCATCGCCATCCGCGTGCTGCCATCGCTCGGGCCGCGCCTGACCCGGGTCAGCCCGGCGGCCTTCGAGGCCGGCGCCGAGATCGAGCTGTTCGGCATCGACATCACCGCCAGCGACATCGAGGTCGTGCTCGGCGACGTGGTGCTGACGCCCGTGCTGCGTCTGCCCGACCGCCTGCGCGTCATGGTGGAAGGCGATCCCGAGGGCAACCCCGAAGGGCCGATCGCCGCCGGAAGCACGCTGTCCGCGGGCGAGGTCCCGTTGCTGCTGCGGCGCCGGCTCACCGCCACGCGCGTGCGCTCGAGCAACCTGCTTGCCGCGCGCCTGTTGCCCACGGTCAGCGGCGCCAGCGTCGTCGGTGACGACATCGTGGTCGATGGCGTCCTGCTCGGCGCTGACAGCGACGACGTGACGGTGTCGCTGTACGACCCCGGAGACGGGATGACCGTGCGCAGCTTCGACGTGGTGACGACCGCCGCCGACCAGCACAGCCTGATCGTAATGGGTGCGGCCGCTGCCGCACCCGCCGGGACCTACCGCGTGATCCTGCGCGTGAACAACCAGCAGGCCCGGGTCAGCCCGAGCGTGACGGTGCCATGATGATGGACAGGAGCCCGCACGAGGACCTGCTCGCGCCGGTGGCGTTCACGCCCGGCGTGCGCGGCAACGACCCGCTGGCGCGCTACTGGCTCGGCCAGGCGAGCCTGCGGCTGCGGCGCGAGCTGTGCTGGCTGTGGCGCGAGCGCGCGCTGCAGGCGGTGCCGTCCGACGGCGGTGCGCTGCCGCCGTTCGCTGATCGCACCCTGGTCGCGCTCGATCGCGTGCGCTACGAGGGCGAGAAGCGGGTTTTCTTCGCCGAGGATGTGACCGCACGCTATCTCAGCGAATGCATCGCGGTCCCGCCGCCTGCGTCGGGGGCCTATGCGCGCGGCAGCTTCGGCTGGCTGGCGGACACGCTGGCGCTGGCGCCGATCGATTGCTTCGTCCTCGCGCTTGCGCTCCTGCCCGGCGTAGACAGCGCGAGCGGGCCGGTCATCGCCGCCTGCCACAACGATCCGTTGCGCACCGAGCCGACCCTGGCGCTTGCCCAGCGCCTGTGGGATGCGCCAGATGCGCTGCTGGGCTGCTTCGATCCGGCGCATGTGCTGCTGCGCCATGGGGTGCTCCTTGCCGACGGGCGTGCGCAGAGCGCATGGCAGGCTGCACTCGCGGTGCCGCCGCTGGTGGCGCGCGAGCTGCTGTTCGCGGGCGGCGAGCTGACCCCGGCGCTGCAGGTGGTGTTGGCGACACCCACGCCGCGGGCGATGCCGCCGGCGCTGCGCGCCCGCATCGCCGCGGTGCTCGCCGGCGGGGGCGGGCAAGGCATGCGGGTGCTGCCGGTGCTCGGCGCCGAGGGCGCGCCGCTTGCCGAAGTGCTGGCCGCCTGCACCGAAGGCCTCGGCGTCACCCTCGTGCAGCCCGGCCCGGGGGACCTGCGCGCGCAGCTGCCGCAGTTGCTGACCACCGCGTGGCTGCGCGGGCATGCGTTCCATCTCCGCGGTGAATGGCTGGATGATCCGGCGGGGCATGAAGCTGGCCATCACACCCTGCCGCTGCCCGGCTTGCCGCTTGCGGTGTTCGTCGGCGTGCACGAGCGCGCGGCGGTGCAGCGTCTGGGGGCGGCGGCACCGCCGCCGCTGAGCGTGGCGCCGATGGGCTATGGCGAGCGCCTCGCCGCCTGGCGCCGCGCGCTGCCGTCGATCGCGCACCGTCCGCTGGTGGCCGAGCTGGCGCGGCGCTTCCGCTACGAGCAGGCGGCAATTGCGCGGGTCGGCGCCGAGCTGGCCGCGCTCGATCGGCCGCCGACCGAGGATGAAGTGTTCGCCGCCGCGCGCGCCGATCTCGATCTCGGCACGCTGGCGCAGACGGTCGAGCCGCGCTTCGCGCTGGGCGAGCTGATGTTGCCGCCAGCGCAGACACGCCAGATCGACGAGATCGTGATCGCGATGAACAACCTCACGCGCGTGCACTACGAGTGGGGAACCGCGCAGGCGTGGAACGAGAGCGGGCTCGCAGCGCTGTTTGCCGGCCCACCCGGCACCGGCAAGACGATGTGCGCCGAAGCCCTGGCGCGCGCCCTGAAGCTGCCGTTGCAGCGCATCGACCTGTCGCAGGTGGTGAACAAGTACATCGGCGAGACCGAGAAGAACCTGCGCAAGGTGTTCGACGCCGCCGAGGTGGCCGACGTCATCCTGTTCTTCGACGAGGCCGACGCGCTGTTCGGCAAGCGCACCGAGGTCCGCGACGCCCATGACCGCTATGCCAACCTCGAGATCAGCTACCTGCTCGAGCGCATGGAGCACTTCAAGGGCCTGGCCATCCTCGCCACCAACCGCAAGCGCGACCTGGACGAGGCTTTCCTGCGCCGGCTGCGCTTCGTGGTCGATTTTCCGCTGCCGGGCGTGGCCGAACGCCTGCGCATCTGGCGCGGCGTGATTCCGCACGGCGTCGATGCCACCGCGCTCGACTTCGAGTTCCTCGCCAGCCGCTTCGCGCTGGCCGGCGGGCACATCCGCGCCATCGTCTTCCACGCCTGCCTGCAATGTGCCGAGGAGGGCGCCCCCAGGGCGCTGACCATGCACGCGATCATCCGCGCGGTGCAGCGCGAATATGAAAAGCTCGAGCGCGCGAGCAGCCTCGAGCAGTTCGGCCCCTACGCGCCGCTGGTGGCCTCCGAGAGGAGTGTGCGATGACGCGCGCAACGGCATCACGTCCCGGGCGTCGGGTCCATGTCGACGCCATCGAACTCGACCTGCGCGGGGTGTCCGCGGACACCGCTGCGCGCGCGGCACACCTGCTCGGGCCTGCGCTGGCGCAGGCATTCGGCGGGCGCCGGGGCGATGGCGGTCATGACGCTGGCGACATCAGCGCTGGCGACATCGACGGCGGGCGGATCGAGCTCGCCGCGAGCGCCGCTCCCGAGACCCTGGCGACGCTGCTCGCGCAGCGCATCGCCGAGCGCACGCGCGGAGGCTGAACATGGCGCTGCTGCGTGGTGCACTGATCGAGTACGGCGCCGGCCTGATCGGGCCGATCCCGAACGTGGTGATCTTCCAGTTCAACCCGGAGTCGCTGTCGCGCAGCCTGCAGATCCCGCCGCGCCCGTCGGGCGCGACCCAGCGTGAAACGACCCAGGCCGGCGAGAAGACCTTCGAGTCCATTTCGTTCAAGGCGCACTTCAGCGCCGCCAACATGCTCGACGAGGACAAGGCCCTCGCGCGCATGTTCGGCATCGGTCCGCAACTGTGCGCGCTCGAGAAGATGGTGCTGCCGAGCGCCAAGCTCGAGGGCCTGCTCGGCGCCGCGCTCGACGCCATCGGCGATGCGCTCGGCGGCGGCGGTGACGATGCGCCGGCGCAGCCGATTCCGCGCGAGCAGTACCCGCGCATCCTTTTCGTCTGGGGCCTGACCCGGGTGCTGCCGGTGACGATCGACGCGATGACGATCGCCGAGCTGGAATACGACGCGCTGCTCAATCCGCTGCGCGCCGAGGTGGATCTGCGCCTGAGCGTCATTGCGGTCGACCCCTGTTCCGACGACCTGCTCGCCAAGGGCGCGCTCGAGTACAGCACGATCGCCAAGGAGGTTCAGGCGCTCGCCAACCTGGCCAACACGGCCGCGCAGGTCGTTGACGTGATTCCCTTGTGACCCTGATCGGGAGGCAGCATGTTTCTCGCCAATTCACGCTATGTCCACGTTGCCACCGTCGACACCCGGACCGCGACGGGTGAGCCGGTGCGCGCGCTCAAGCTGCGCCGGCTGACGCCGGTTGTCGGCGATGCGCGCACCGTGGTGGCCGGCGACCGCCTGGATCTGATTGCCCACGCGCAGTACGGCGATGCGACGCAGTTCTGGCATGTGGCCGACGCCAACTCGGCGCTCGACAGTCGCACGCTGGGGGCGACGCCGGGCAGCCGCGTCGATGTGCCGAGGAGCTGAGCATGGGCGCGGCGCGTTTCCGCATCTGGTTCGGTGAGCGCGCGGCGAGTGCGGAAGAGCTCGCGCGCGTCGAGGAAATCGAGGTCACGCAGGAAATGGATGCGTTCTGGGAAGCGCGCGTGCGCATGTTCCTGTGCCTCGATGCCAACGGCACCTGGCTGCACTGGCCGGGGGAAGGCGGCGCTGCGTTCTCGCGCGTGCGCGTGGAGATCGATCTCGGCAGCGGCCGCTTTGTCGCGCTGATCGATGGCCCCCTGGTCAGCATCGATGCGGCGCTCGACGCGCAGCCGGGGCGCAGCGCCGCCACCATGGTGGTGCGCGACGACAGCGCCTTCCTGAATCGCGACGAGGAGGTCGAGCCGCCCTTCGAGCATCGGCGCTACAGCGACATCGCCACCGAGCTGTTCGGCCGCTTCGCGCAGATCGCGTCGACCCGCGTCGACGCCACCACCGCGACGCCGGAAACGACGACGCGGCGCGGGACGGTGCTGCAGTTCCTGCGCGAGCTCGCTACGGCGAGCGATCGCCATGCCTACGTGCTGCCCGGCGACGAACGCGGGGCCAGCGTCGGCTGCTTCCTCGCCGACCCCGAGGGCGCTGCCGGACTGCCGCCCCTGCGCATGATCGGCGACGGCCGCAACCTGGCCGATGCCAGCATCACCGAGGATCCGGACGGGGCCGAGATCACCCAGGCCCGGGTGCTGCGCGTCGACGACCAGGGCGTGACCACCTTCGAGACCAGCGCCGCCGACCTGGGCCTGATGCGTACCCTGCCTGCCGTGCCGGCCGACCTGACACCGCGTCGTCTGCTGCATCCGGCCGACAACACGCGCGAGGACCCGGAAGCGGCGGCGGCGGCGCAGGCGCGGCGCAGCGGCTATGTGTACCGGCTGGCGGGGCGGGTCATTCCGGGTTGCTACGCGGCGGTCCTGCAGCCCTACCTGAAGGTGCGGCTCGACGCCGGCGCGACGCCCTACAGCGGCGAGTACCTGATCACGCGGGTGGTGCATCGCATCACCCCATCGCTCTATTCGCAGCAGATCGAGGCCAAGGCCGATTCGCTCACCGAGGTCTCCGGCGCCCGGGTGGCCGAGGCGCTGGGGGGCGGGCTCAAGCTGTCGGTCGCGGCCAGTGTGGGGGTGTTCTGATGTCCGACATCATCGAAAGCAGCGTCGAGCGCCTGGTCGAGCGCGCTGGAACGAGCTACTTCGGCAAGTACCGCGGCATCGTCACCAACGTCGATGATCCGCTCGACCAGTGCCGCATCCGGGCGCGGGTGGACGGACTGCTGCATGGCCAGGAAACCGGCTGGGCGCTGCCGGTGGCGCCGTTCGCCGGCGATGGCCATGGCATGGTGATGCTGCCGGTGGTGGGCGCGGGGGTGTGGATCGAGTTCGAGGCCGGTCGCCTCGACAATCCGATCTGGTCGGGGGGCTGGTGGGCGAGCGGCCAGCGTCCCGAACCACGCGGCGCCGAGCTGCGGGTGATCGTGTCCGAACATGGTCACACGGTGATCCTCGACGATCGCAACGACGAACTGAAGCTCGTGCACGGCAGCGCGGGCGGGCCGGAGATCCGGATGACCGGCAGCGAGATCGTCCTCAGCTGCGGCGCCTGCGAGATCACCATCAGCGCCGACAACATCTCGCTCAACAACGGCCAGATCAAGATCGGGCTGGCGGGCGTCAGCCTGGTCAATGGCGCGATGTCCTTCGGGGTGCCACCGTGATCCCGATCCTCACCACCACCAGCACCGTGCTGTGCCCGCATGCCGGGCGCGCGCAGTTGCTGACGAGCAACACCGTGGCGGCCGTCGATGGCGCGCCGATACTGCTGCAGACCGACCTGCATCCGGTCATTGGCTGCACCTTCGCGCCCGGTGGCGTGTATACGCCCTGCGTCGTGATCCGGTGGGTGAGCGGCGCGGCACAGACGAAGCTCAACGGCGTGCCGGTGCTGCTGCAGAACAGCGTCGGGCTGTGCCTCAACGCCGCCCAGGCGCCGCAGGGCACGGCCCTGGTCGTGCAGGTGCAGACCGAGGCGAAGGGGGTCTAGCCATGGCGCTGTCGAATGGTCGTCATCTCGCGTTTCCGTTCCATGTCGGGCACGACGGCCGCAGTGCTGCGCCCGCCGACGATGCCGCCCACGTGCGCGACGAGCTGCTGCAGCTGCTGCTCACCGGACCCGGCGAGCGGCTGTTCCTGCCCGAGTTCGGCGGCGGCGTGCGCCGGCTGGTGTTCGAGCCGGCATCCGACGTGCTGCGCGGCGTGGTCAAGGCGCGCATCACGCAGGCGCTGTCGCGCTGGCTCGGCCACCGGCTCACGGTCGAGATGATCGACGTGCGCTTCGGTGACGAGGCGGCGGTCCCCGGCATGGCGCCCGAACTGCTGCTCGACCCGCTCACCGGCGGGCTGGAGGTGACGGTGCGCTACCGGCTCGCAGGCAGTGCGGACGCGCGCGTGGTCAAATTCCAGAGGACCGGACAATGAGCGCCATCGTCTTCCAGGACTATGCGGACGACCGCGCCGACCTGCTCGCCGCGCGCAATCTGAACGGGCTGCGGCTGGCGCTGGTGACGCTGGCGGCGGGCGCCGCCCCCGACCATGCCGAGCTCGAGCTGCATTTCCACAATGCGCTCCATGTCGCCGACCTCCTCGCCGAGCTCGCTGGCGATCCGGCGCAGGTGGCGCGCGTGTTCCGCGTGCGCGGTGGTTCGCGCGTACCGGCCGGACCCGCGAGCGGGCAGGTCAGGGTGACGGCCGCCGCCGCGATCGACGATACGCGCGTGCGGCTGCGCGTCGAGCCCGTCGGCGACTACTCGACCTACACGCTCGAGCTGGTGTGGGACGCCAGCCGCATCGACCCCTTCTTCAGCAGCCTTGGCTTCAAGTTCCGTCCCGGCTGCTTCACCAACGACTGCGCGCCACGGCTGGGCGGCCGGCCGTCTGTGGCGGCGCCGGTGATCGATTATCTGGCGAAGGACTATGACTCCTTCCGCCACGTGCTGATGACCGCCGTCGCCCAGCGCGTGCCGGGGTGGCGCAGCACCAGCGAGGCGGATCATGACCAGGTGCTGATCGGCCTCTTCGCCGCCGCCGCCGACGAGCTGTCCGACTACCAGGACCGTGTGATGGCCGAGGCCTACCTGGCGACCGCACGCGGCCGGTTGGCGCTGGCACGCCATGCGCGGCTGATGGATTACCACCTCGGCCAGGGCAACCAGGCCAGCACCTGGCTCGTGCTCGAGCTGGACGCCGGGCAGGCGCCGTTTGTGCTGAGCGACCAGGATGTGGTGGTGCGTACCGCCGGCGCGGACGAGGCGGTGTTCTTCGCCAGCCACCAGCGCTGGCTCGACGACGCGGCGCGCCAGCATTTCGACCCGCTGCGCAACCGTCTGCGCCTGCACACCTGGCGCGACGCACAGCCTGCGCTGCGTGCCGGCAGCACCACGGCCGATGTGGTGCCGCTCGCCGGCCTCGCCTCGCAGGCGCAGGCCGAGACCGTGCGTGACGCGGTGCGCGACGGGCTGTGGCGCGAGTGCGTCATCGCCGAGATGCTCAACCCGCTGACCGGCACCGCGCCCGGCCGCAATCCGCGCAAGCGCCAGTTGCTGCGCCTGCGCCAAGGGGCGGAGGCAGCCGAGGCGATCTTCGACCCGGTCACGCTGACCTGGATGGTGCGCCTGCACTGGCGCGACGAGGACGCGCTGCGCTTCGACTACAGCTTCACCACCTTCTGCGCCGGCGTGCCGGTCACCGACGTGTCGCTGTTCTTCGGCAACCTGTTGCCGGTGCGTGCCGGCTTGCCGATAACCGTGCACTTCCACGAGCCGGGCGTGGTCCTGCCCGATGACGGGGCCACCCTCAGGCATCGCCACTATCAGCGCATGAACCGCTTCGGCGATGGCCTGGACTGGGTGCTTGCCGCCCTGCCGGACGATGCACCGCTCGCCTACCTGCCAGCCCCGGAGGGAACGCTGGCGGACGGCTCGCTGCCGCCGCGCTCGACGCTGCGTGTCGAGGTGGCCACGCCCGACGGGGTGGAGGACATCTGGGACGAGGTCGAGACCCTGGTGCGCAGCGACGACTCGGCAGAGCGCGGCGACCACTTCATGGTCGAGACCGACGAGCATGGCCGCAGCACGCTGCGTTTCGGCAATGGCCGCAACGGCCGCCTGCTGCCGGCGGGGGCCGTGGTGCGCTGCGCATACCAGGTCGGCGGCGGGCTTGCCGGCAACGTCGGGGCGGACCGGCTGACCGTGGTGAGCGCGCTGGCGCCGCCGCTGGCCGGCGCGGTGGTCGCGGCCTGGAACCCCTTCGACGTCACCGACGGCCGCGACCCCGAAGCGCCGGACAGGATCCGCCGCAACGCGCCCGAGGCCTGGCGAGCACGCCAGTTGCGCGCCGTGACCCTGGACGACTACGTTCGCCGCGCCGAGGAGGTGCCGGGGGTGGCGCGCGCGGTGGCGCGTTACGCCTGGACCGGGAGCTGGCGAACGGTGCGCGTGGTCATCGATCCGCGTGGCACCACCGTGGTCGACGATGCGCTGCGTCG
>JAANMY010001694.1_pt1 | contig 23576 bp, 23 predicted proteins | sample 7279691 | NCBI WGS metagenome assembly JAANMY01 (sample SAMN14094543, study PRJNA606508) | bioreactor metagenome | isolation source: A lab-scale SPAN reactor treating ammonium-rich wastewater day 388 | place: Ireland: Galway | collected 2018-02-07
AAATTGAAATCGCAAAGCAGAAACCCTCGCCGCTTCCAGAGCTACCTTGCGGAAATCATGTGAAAACCACGCAGTGAAATCGTGAAGGAAAAACGACAGTGGTTCCTGCCCGGCCCGATGGAAGACGAACCCGACGATCTGCCGCCCGGCCCCAGGGCCGAACCCCGCGAGACTGCGATCGTTGACGACTGGCGCAAAGCCGAGGCGTACAATGCCGCGCGGCTCGCCAGTGTCGCAGGTCGACTCGGTGGGCTAGACGAACGGTTGCGGCGGGGGCCTGAGGGCTGGCGCCACAGGCTCGCCCTGATCGAAGCGGCCGACCTAAGCTGGTTCGCAGGCGACCGCATCGGGCCGGATCGACTGGCGCTCTGGATCGCCCTGCGCCTGTCTGGAGTTCAAGACGACACTGCCGCCCTGGCACGGGTCGGATGGGCGGTGCGGCGCCTGACGGGAGGGCCAGGGCCGGAGGTGGACCTGGCCGCTTTTGTGGATCGCCGTGACCCAGAGAACCTGGCGGATGAGGCGGAGCCCTTCGCAGATCGTGCGGGCGGTTGGCTGAACTTGATGGCGCAAGCTGCCGATCTGCATCCGATCAGTCGTGCGTGCATGGGCTTTCACTTTTGGAGTTTGGCGGGTCTCGGGCAGCACGGAGACTGTATGGAAGCGGCTGTCACGGCAGCGCGGATTGCGACCAAGGAGGGGAGGGGAGCGATATTTGCCCCTCTCGCCATGGGCGGGGCAGGGGGGCTGCGCGCCGGTGGCACAGCCGCTGACCGACTGGTGCGATGGCTCGACGGGATGCAGACGGCATGCCGGACCGCGATGCGGCACCTCGACGACATCGAGGCTTGGTCAGCGCGGTCCGGAACCGAGATGGCCACGCTCTCGGGCAAAACACCCCCAGCTTTGCGCGCCGTTCTGACCGAATGGCCCCTAGTCTCCGCCCCAATGGCTGAGGCAATGACCGATGCAAGTCGAGCAGCTGTCCAGCGCAATCTTGCCTGGATGGAGGCGCGGGGGCTGATCCGTGAGGTGACAGGGCAGGGCCGCTACCGGATGTGGCGCGCAGCGAACTGAAAGTCACGCTGGCAATGGTGGAACATGTTGGCAGAAGCGGTGACAGAGCACGCAGGCAGCGAAGCCTCAAGAAGAGCTGCTGCGCTTAATGCATTTGTTGCACTTATTTCATATATGGTGATAGAGAACAGAAAACGGAGAGGACACCATCATGAACATGTTGGCACACCGGCATCTTCCGCCGACCCCGCAGGACGCAGCGATCGCGCGCGTCTCTGGGCAGGCATTGTCACGCTTTGCTCATGCGCGCGCGCCGTTGAAGCTTCGCGTGACAGACTCCGAGCAGATGGAGCCGATCGAGCTTCCTGCGGGCGCCGTATCGCTGCTTATGGATATCCTTGAGGCGATGGCAGCAGGGCGGGGGGTCACAATCATCCCCGAGAACGCCGAACTCTCGACCGTGCAGGCAGCTGAGGTTCTGAACGTCTCGCGGCCGTTCCTGATCAAGCTGCTCGAGGATGGCGCCATACCGCATCGGAAAGTCGGCAAGCATCGCCGCGTCCGCATGGAGGACGTGATGTCCTACAAGGCTGCCATCGACACCGAGCGCGAAGCTGTGCTCGATCAATTGGCCGCCGACGCTCAAGAGCAGGACATGGGCTATAGCTCGAAATGAGCCAGTATACGGTCCTGTTCGATGCGAACGTGCTATATCCGGCGCCGATGCGCGATGCACTGATGCAGCTGGCTGTCACGGACCTTTTCAAGGCCAAGTGGACGGCCGACATCCATCGGGAATGGATTGATGCCCTTATGCGCAACGAACCTCAACGGGATCGGGCGGCACTCGAACGAACCCGCGATTTGATGGACCGGGCGACACGTGACTGTCTGGTCACCGGCTATGAGGCATTGGTGCCGGCCCTCACACTGCCGGACGCCGATGATCGGCACGTTCTGGCGGCCGCTATCGTTGGAAGGTGTGACGCCATCGTAACTCAGAACCTTAAGGACTTCCCAACAGAGGCACTTGCGCCTTTCGGTATCGAGACCCAGCACCCCGACGACTTCTTCCGGAACCAACTGTCTCTCGCGCCCGGTCTGGTGTGCTCAGCGCTCCGCAAAGTTCGGGCGCGCCTCAAGAACCCGCCCAAGACCGTTGACGAGTATTTGTCGATCCTGACCCAGCAAGGCCTGGTCGCAACCGTGGCAGATTTGGAGCAGTTCGCCGACCTTCTTTGACCGCAAGATCGTCCTGGTCGAGCACCTTCTGGCCTCAGTGCAAATGGACAGTCCACCGTCAGCGCGCGATCTCGCCTGCGATCACAGCACGCCCGTGCACTGCAAGCGTCGCCGTGAATCTTGGGCAACAAAACTGCCGGATGACATCAAGAATGCGAGCCTCGTAAGCCGCTTGCCCGATTAGACGGCACAGGTCTGACGCGTGAAACTGCCGGTTGCCACTTGGTGCAGCCTTGATCTGATCGTGCAACTCCCGCTCAAGCGGATCAGGCGCTCGCTCCGGCGTAGGCGCTGCCTCCGGTCGGCTGAACGTACCGGGTGAGGTTCGCCATCGGCGCATGAAACCTAGCAGGAACCCAGCAGGAACTCTGTCGTTTCCGCGAGACCGGTTGAAGGCCAGGAAGCGGTCCCAGATCGCCTGCGTGTCGACGTTCCAGCAGGGCAGGGCCTTCTTTGCCGCCTTGATCAACTCGGCCCAGCAGGTTTGGAAGACGTTCGAGTCAGCGCTAATAGTGATCTGTCCGGAGAATACAGTTTTGTTATCTTTATCTCTAGATAGTGATGTGTCGCCTGTGCCTGACTCAACATCCTGATCATTCCCCTCTGCGTCAAAGGCCGCAAAACGGAAGATCCAGGGCGCGAACTTGCCGTTTGGCTTCTCTCGCCTGAGCTCCAGTTCGGACGCCTCGAGTTCCGCCAGCAGTTCGGTCAGATACTGGCGCGAGATGTTCATCTTGCACGCGAGGCCCGCGAGCGTGAAAGCGGCCGTCCCACGCGAAAGCCCGTTGAAGCCCTCCTTCCACGCGATGGCGTCGAGGATGACGGTTGCCAGCTTGTGGGCGGATACGGACAACGCCGTCTGTGTGATTCGTCGAAGGATCACGCCGGTTGTGGGTTCCATGGTCGGTGTCTCCTGGAGAGACGACCCCATGCCGAGAGCAAACAACATTCTTGCCGGCAAAACAACTTTGCCGGTTGCAGTGGTTTGGACAGTGCGCTAGAAGATCCTTGTTCACGGGTTCTTCTAGCACGGCGTCAGGCTTTTCGGTCTGGCGTCGTTTCCCTTTTCGGGTTCGGTGCACAGTCTCCGGTGCAAGGTGTGTCGGAGGCGGGCCTGCCCGATGGAGGCCCGGCCGGGTTCAGTAGCGGACCTCTTCGAAGCCGTAGTTGCCTTCATGATCGCGCCAATCGACGAAGACCGAGCGGTAACTCACCCAGTTGCAGTGTCCGATGTTGGGCAGATCGGAGGCGGGCGGCACCTGGGCGACGCTGGACCGGGTCCAGTGATAGTCGCCTTGGACCCCATAGGAGCCGAGCCGCGTGGAGTCCGAGGTGATGCAGTCGCCGTCTCGGTTCCGGCGCTGGCTGAACTGGATGTGAAACACGCGGATGCTGCGGACGAAATCGAAGGCATCACTCGAGATGTTGATGTCAGCGCGCTCGTCAGACTGGATTTGGACAAGCGGCAGGGGATCTTGGATGGTGCTGAACTGAGGCGCATCCCGGAAGGCGATGCCGTATAGCCGCTCCATCGGCGACAGCGGGGCAGGGGCGTTGAAGGACGCCCCCATCGGGCAGCGCCAGATCTGCAAGGGAGGTTCGATCGGCCAAGGCGTGATCCGACGGATGAAGACCGCACGTGCATGTGCACAGGGTGCGGATGTCGGCCAGCCACCTGCCAGGCAAAGCAAGATGGCGCAGTCGACCTGATAGGCCTGCGCCGGCTCGACCGATCCGACAAGGCTAGATACGGTGATTGCCGCGGCTGCCGCCGCGGTCCGGACGCTGTGCTTCATGACGCTGACTCCCACTATAATGGTGCGGCGATACAAAACAACACTACCGATAGCAAGGAGATTTCATCGACGGGGCTTGGCACATGCGGCGCTGCACCGATGGAACGCATTGCGAAGCGGAGCAAGACCTCTTCGGCCCAGAGCGGAAAATCCGGCCTGTGTCACCCCACTTAGCGGCAACTTCAAAGGCGGCCGACTAGGCACAAGGAAGCGAAACAAGCATCCTCGGGCAGCCCCTCAGGACCAGAATCCTTATTCCAAAAACAGACACGACCTTTCGATGTGAATGGGTCATCGAACAGCCTCATTGAAAGCAATCAAGTGCCGTGCCCCCAGCATTCCGTATAGCGCTCAACGGCCTTTGATGCCGGATGCTGACGAGCGTTGAAAGGTCTAGATTGGCACTGGAACCAGCACCGTCTATGCTGCGCCGCAGAAACGGGAGATTGTATGGCGGTTCTTCTGATCCTTGTGGCGCTTGGGCTGCTTATCGCAGGGGCATGGGCGGGCCTATCCGTGCTGGTGCTGGCGCCGCTGCTGGCGGGACTGGCAGCTCTCGCAGCGGGCGCGCCCGTGCTTGCGGCCTATACGCAGGTTTTCATGGCAGCGGCGGGCGGGTTCGTGGTGTCCTTCTTTCCGCTGTTCCTGCTGGGGGCGCTGTTCGGCAAGGTGATGGATGCCTCGGGTGCGGCGCAGATCCTGGCGCGCGCCATCGCGACGGCCGTCGGGCCCTCGAACGCGATCCTCGCAGTGGTTCTGGCCTGCGCGGTGCTGACATATGGCGGTGTATCCCTGTTCGTGGTGGCCTTTGTCGCCTGGCCTCTGGCGCGCGCGCTTTTTGCCGAAACCGGGCTGCCCGCGCGGCTGATCCCGGCGACCATCGCACTGGGTGCCTTTACCTTCACGATGACTGCGCTGCCCGGCACACCGTCGATCCAGAACGCGATTCCGATGACGACCTTCGGCACCACGCCCTTTGCGGCACCCGGTCTCGGGGTGATCGCGGCCGTTGCGATGCTGGGGCTGGGCATGATCTGGCTGCGCTATCGCGCGCGGGCCCTTGCAGGCGATGCACCGCCCGAGCTGCCCCCGGCGTCGTCTCGCGGCGTGTCCTTGCCGTTCTGGGCCGCAGTGGCGCCGGTCCTGTCTGTCGGGGTGGTGACGCTGGCCATGGGTTGGGTGGTGCTGCCTGCGATGCAGACGGGATATCTTGCCTTGCCCCAGTATGGCGAAACGGATCTCGGGCGCGTGGGCGGGCTTTGGTCGGTCATCACGGCGCTGACGGTCGCGCTGGTGTTGGCGCTTGTGCTCAGTCGTCCGCCAGAGCTGATGAAGACGCTGAACGAGGGGGCGGAGTCCGCCTTGCTGCCCCTGTTCAACACGGCAAGTCTGGTAGGCTTCGGGGCGGTGATCGCTTCCTTGCCGGGCTTCGAGGTGTTGCGACAGGGTCTCGACGGGCTCTCGGGCGGGAATGTCGTGCTTACGGCTGCACTGTCGTCCGGGGCGCTGGCGGGCATAACCGGATCGGCATCGGGCGGCATGTCGATCGCGCTGGACGTGCTGGGGCCTTCGCTGATGGCGCAAGCGGTCGCCCAGGGCGTCGATCCTGCGCTGCTGCACCGAGTCGTTTCGGTGGCGACCGGCGGTCTCGATACACTTCCACACAACGGCGCGGTCATCACGCTTCTGGGCATCTGCGGCATGACCCATCGCCAAGCCTACGGCGACATCTTCATGGTGGCGGTGACGGGCCCAATCCTTGCGTGCGCCTTGATCATCGTGCTGGGAAGCATGTTCGGCAGCTTTTAGGTCGTCGTCACGGCGCGAGGCCACGCAGCGTGGGGTCGCGGACGTCCGGCCGCTGCGAAACCCGAAAGGGACTATTGTGGTTTGGCTGCCGCTTCGTCCTCGTTTCGAAGCGCCTTCTGAAGCCGACGGATAAGCACGCACCTCGCTTTTTCATCCGCGCTAGAAAGGAGGGCCTCATTGATGTCAAGGATCAGGCGCGACGCATCGTTATGCCAGTCCAGGCGCGCGACCTGCGCGGTAGGCATCCGAGGCGGCTCGGCCTTAGTAAGGTGTTGTGCGCCGCTTCCGGTCAGGACGAAACTCTCATCCAGTTCCGGCCGCAGGACATTGTGGGCATCGACGATCCCGTCCAGCCGCGCCGCGAGCCCCTGCATTGCGGCCTCTTCGCCGTGGACTAGGAAAAGCTGATGTCGGATCGGTAGCCGTTCTTTGATCCAGTCGCGCAATTCGGTGCCGTCTGCGTGGCCAGAGTAGAGATCCAGCGAACGGATCCTCGCCCGCACCGCGAATTCCTCCCCCTGAATGCGCACCGATCTGGCACCATCCTGAAGGATGCGGCCGAGGGTACCGACCGCCTGAAACCCTGTGAACAGCACGGTGCCCTCATCGCGCGACAACCAGTTCTTCAGCCGGTGCCGAATGCGCCCGGCATCGCACATGCCGGAAGCGGCAATGACGATGTGGAACCCATGAACGCGGTCGAGGGCGATGCTCTGTTCCCGCGTTTCGGTGAAATGAAGGTGCCGCGATTGCAGCCCCTTCATGAGCACAGCCCCTTCCTCCAGCTCTCGGTGGTGCTTGGCGAAGACGCGTGTGGCCTTGGTCGCTAGCGGACTGTCGACATAGATCGGTGTCGCGTAGCCCTTAATTGGGCTCTGCCTCAATCTGTGTGGCGGAGGGGCAGCATTCTTGCCCTCAAAAGTTCTGGACCGGCCCGGCCGTACATGGCGCGTTTCAGGGTCTTCAGACGATTAATCTGACCTTCTGCTTGGCCGTTGCTCCATGGCATCTCGATGGCGTTTTTGACCGCATCGAAGTCCCGGTTCAATGTGCGGGCGAAGCGCACGATGGGCGCAAGGTCCGTTTCGATCGCGTCGTCGATCCATGCAGGGAGCGGGTCTGCCTCGCGGCCACGCAGGATACCGTTGAACCGCATGGCGAGGCAGCGCATCGTTGCGAAGGCGGGAGAGCCAGCCTTGAGCGCGTCGACTTTCCGCGCCTGATCCGGGGTGAGTTTTCCGCGGGATTTGATACACAGCGCTGCCGCGATGACCGGGGAGATCGCGTGCCCCGTTTCCGGGTCTCGGACCGGCTCCAGGATCTGGTGCTCCACGGCAGGGCCCTTCGCTTGTTTTTCGACTCTGCGCCACCCTGCCAGCAGCCGTTGCAAATGCGTCGGGCTCCCCTCGTAGCCACGCTCTCGGATCAGACGCAACAGGGCGCTTCCAGTTCGAATACCGTCCTTCCACCTTTGGCTCAGGAAATCTTCAAAGTACCACGGCGAAGTCTGCTTCAAAGCTGCCCGCCTGCGGTCCGGCGGCGTCTCGAACTGCAGCCATTTCGCGATGCTGCGACGCGGGAACCCTGTTCGTCGCCCAATCTCGCTGCAGGTAAGCCCCTGATTTCGAAGCGCATGGATGGTGATGAAAATCTCTTCCCGAGACGTCCTGTGCGCAAGGCGGGACTTCAGAAGGCTTCCCTCTGCGGTGATATTGTCGGCGTCGGACAGCAGCGCCCTGCCGGTCGCACGGCCGTGAAGATTCATCTGCTCCTCGATAGCCTGCCGCAGGTTCTGCACGATATGAAACCGGTCGGCGACCTGTTCCGCTTGCGGCGCGCCTTGCCGGGCAGCCTGGGCGTAGAGACCGCAGCGATCTCTGCTGATCACTTCCACCTCGAGATGTCGCTTCAGCCAGTCGGTGCAGGTGACCACATCACGATCCTCGAGAACATCGATGACCGCGCGACGCTCCAGATCGACAATGATCGTGCCGTAGGTCTGCGACTTCCGCCAGCTCCAGTCGTCGATCCCGATGACGGTCGGCGGCTCTGCAGTGTCTTGAGCACGGTTCTTCAGCTGCCTAAGCACCGTGTCATCACTGACCCCAAGGCCCAAGCGGTGCAAGAGCCGCTCGGCAGGCCGCCCGCCGGTCGTGTGCCCAAGATGGCTGACAATTTCCCCGACACGCGAAGTGCGCCGCGCAAAAGGACGCGCTATCGAGTCGATCTGGTCCGAGAAAGTCCGGCGCGGGCAGGCGGGTGCCAAACATCGCCAACGGCAAACCCAGAGGGTTACCGTAACTCCGTCTCCATGGGCGGGATAATCCTGCAGCCGCCGACGCCGCCAGCCGTGACGTCGGCGTGAATGCAATCCACAGTCTGGGCAGATGCCGTTTGGTGTCAGACTGCCGGATACAGCCCACCCTCCGGAATCACGCCGCTCAACGCTTTGAACGGAAACATCGCTCCCGGGCGACCAGTGCTTCCTTGAAATCATCACTATCCCTCCTGAATCTTCCAGTTTTCAGGATAGGTGTGCCACACAGATTGAGGCAGAGCCCTTAATTGTGAGATGCGAAATCCAACGAAATCAGCGGCTATACTTTGCCCTTAAATATGAGATTTCGCCTTTAATTCCGATACTTTTGCCCTTAAACCTGCGACAGGGTTCACAGACATGTGCGGCAAGTATCGATGGATGATGATGGCAAAGACTCCGTTGCCGTTGGTGCTGAAGAGGCACGCAGGGCCGCCGTTCTGCGTCCGCTTGTTCAGGCATATCTCAAAGGTACTGGCAGGCTGGAAAGTGGCATCAAGGACGCCGTTTGGGAGCTTGGTGTCAGCAGGGCGACGGTCTGGCGTTGGATAAAGCGGCTGGCGGAAGAGGGTGGGCGCACCAGCGCTCTGGCTCCGCGAAAACGGGGCCGCCCGGCCGGTACGACCTTGATATCCAGCAAGGTCGAAGCGGTGATCGAAGAGCATCTTCGCCGTTATTTCTTGCGCCGGGAACGATCCAGCCTCTCACGCGTCGTGACAGAGATCCGCAGCGCCTGCTGGCAACAGGGCTTGCAGCCACCGACACGGCGGACGGTTCAGAGCCGTCTTGACGCAATGGATGCCCGCGAAGTTGTGAAGGCACGAGAAGGCGCAAAGGCGGCACGCCAGAAGCTTGCGCCGGTCACAGGCGAGAACAAGGCCATTCAGCCACTGGAGATCGTGCAAATCGACCATACGCCTGCGGACATCATTCTTGTCGACAGTTTTGAGCGTCAACCAATTGGCCGGCCTTGGGTCACGCTGGCGATCGATATAGCAACGCGGATGGTAACCGGATACTACGCCTCTCTCGAGGCACCTTCGCGTCTGTCAGTGGCGCTTTGCCTGACGCAGGCGGTGGCCCCGAAGGCGGAACTTCTGGCTGAATTGGTGTGCAGTGTTCCTTGGCCCGCACAGGGCAAACCGCACAGCATCCACGTCGATAATGGCCACGATTTCAGGTCACGGGCCTTTCGGTCGGCCTGTGCGGAATGGGGGATCGATCTGGTCTATCGACCGCCGGGAAGCCCTCACTTCGGAGGTCACATCGAACGGTTGATCGGGACGATGATGGGGGCCGTTCACCTGTTGCCGGGAACAACGCAATCCTCGATCGCGGCCAAGGGCGACTATGACGCCGAAGGAATGGCCACGATGACCTTGAGCGAATTCGATCACTGGTTTGCTCTGGAAATCTGCCGTTACAACAACAGCATTCATTCAAGCCTTGGCTGTACGCCCGTTGCCAAATGGGAAGCGCTCTCAGAGCAAATGACGGGCGACATCCCTTTCGAGATGGAAGCCTTTCAGGTGAGCTTCCTGCCCAGCGAACTGCGCAAAGTCAGGCGTGACGGCATCCATCTGTTCCAGATACGGTACTGGTCCGATGCCCTTGCTGGCCACATTGGGCGCGGCGATGGAAAGGTGGTTGTTCGCTACGACCCTCGCGATATCTCAATGATCTGGGTTGAACTGGAAGATGGCCGATATGTTGAGGCGCGGTACAGAAACCTGGAAATTCCGCCCGTGTCACTATGGGAATATCGAGATGCGATGAGGAAGGCTCGTGCACTTGGCAAGTCCGGGTCCAATGAACTGGTCCTGGCTGAGCTGATCCGACAACAACGCCAGATCGAGGCTGAGAGCCGGGGCCTGACGAAAGCAGAACGCCGATCCCGTGAAAGAAAAGGGACATTGGACGGCACCAACTCGGCTGTCGCGACAACCGAAGGGCTGCGCCCGATCGATACGGGTGATACATCGCGCCCACTGTTCAAGGTGGAGAGATGGTGAATTGAGGGCAGGGGCAACTGAGGAAGACGGTCGGATCGCCCTCATTCAATCGGATATCTGGATCGGCTTTCCGCGGGCCGAACAGGTGTTGGACCGCTTGCAGGGTATGATCGAAGCGCCACGGCAAACCCGTATGCCTGGGCTTCTTGTGCATGGCGCGTCCGGGATCGGAAAGACGATGATCGCCCGAAACCTGTCGCGCAAATACGCACCAGAATACGATCCGGCGTCAGGCATCACCCGCACACCGTTGTTGCTCTTGCAAGCGCCACCGGCACCCGACGAACGGCGGTTCTACCTGCACATCCTTGCCGCCGTCGGCGCCCCGGCGACGGCACTGAGCGCCCGCGCTCAAAATGTGGCTTCCCTTGAGGTCCGTGTCATCTCGCTCCTGCGCGATCTTGGCCTGCGGATGATCATGATCGACGAGGTCCACAATCTCTTGGCCGGGACCCACCGTGAACAGCGCCGCTTTCTCAATGTCCTTCGGTATCTCAGCAATGAACTCGAAGTGTCGCTGGTCTGCCTTGGCGTCAGCGAGGCCGTTGATGCCATCCGTGGTGATATCCAGCTTGCCAGGCGGCTGGACGAACATCACCTGCCAAACTGGCGCGACGATGCCGAGTTCTCGGACATGATCCAGACACTCATCGCGGCAATGCCCCTCGAGAAGAAATCCAATCTGAAGGTCAAGTCGCTCAAACAGATACTTGCGCTGACCGGCGGAGTGACCTCGCGCATCTTCGCCCTGATCAAGAATCTCTCCATCGACGCCATTGTCACTGGTGATGAATGCATCACTGATGACGCAATCGCGAAATGGACGCCGGTTTGGTCGCGCCATGCAAACGCACATCGGCGGCTCGAGAAGTCCGGGGTGTGACGCCGCGACCGCTCCCGAAGACTGTCGCGCCGCTGCCAGACGAGTTGTTGTCAGGTTGGTTATCTCGGCTGGCGGCGGCCAACTACTGTGATCACGCCGAACTGCTGGCTCATATCGAGATCGACACCACGCATGGCACCGCCTTGGACTTCAGCATCGACGCGGCTGCGGCAGAGAAGATTGCCAGCACCGCACGTGTCGGCCCAGATGTTGTGCGATCTTTGACCTTTCCGGCAATGACGCCACGAGAAGCCTTGCTGACGGCCCAGATACCATTCCAGCATTGCCCGCAATGCGCCCGAGAGGGTCTTTCGCTCAGGCATTGGAGGCGGGCCTGGGCATTCGACTGCCAAGTTTGCGGGACGAGACTTTTGCAGACCCTTGGCAAAACCGGTGGGGAACAAATATCCAGAAAATTGAAGTACCGAGCGCGCCGCGGGGCAGAGATTCTGGAACACGCCGCGCGATCACGCGGGCCCAGACAACTTCGGCGCGCAATGCGCGCAGTCGCATTTGCCATGTCACTTAAGGGCTGCCACGGGAAGCCGTTGTTTGCTCTTCACAGCCACAAACCGGAAGTGAGGCTGTTTTGCCTTGCTGCCATTGATGCAGCCCAATCTCGTCCACTGATCAAAGCGGCCATCTCAAGCTCCGGCATCGACGACTATGCAAAGGTTGCTCTCTTGCGCGCCTTCGAGAAGGAACAACGCCTGCTTGCTGCGGTTGATCACATCGCGCAAAGGCGCGCGAGAAGCAAAGGCCCCATGACAGCCTAATCTCGCAATTAAGGGCAAAACTCGACGCCGAAAGTGACTCGTCTCAGATTTAAGGGCAACGCGACAACTGCCGAGGTAGATAGCGCTGATTTTTGGAACAGTCATTCTGTGAAAAATGCCTGCTTTTCGACGAAGTTGGCTGTCCAAAGGAAGGGGAACGGGTGGCTTTCCATCCAGGTCAGCATTTCATTGAGCTGAGCCGTCGCGCGGCAGGCCCCCTCAACCTGTTGGTCGACAGCACAGTGATCAAGTTCTTAGGCGATGGGGAATGGCTGGCGCGCAAGCATGGCACCCACCGCCGACGCCAGTATCGCAAGGTCCATCTGGCAATGGATACCGCCACCGGGGACATCTGCGCGGTGGAGTTCACCTCCAGCGACAAGGGTGACAGTCCCGTTCTGCCGGATCTCCTGGACCAGATCCCGCCCAATGAGACGATCGGCACCGTGACCGGAGACGGCGCGTTCGACATGCGCCGCTGCCACACCGCGATCCTGGAGCGCGGCGGCACCGCGATCATCCCCATTCGCAAGAATGGGCGGCGATGGCGGGAGGATTGCCCCGCTGCCAAAGCCCGCAACGAGATCCGTCGCGCGACACAACGTCTCGGCCGAACCATCTGGAAGCGCTGGACCGGCTATCATGCCCGAAGTCGGGTCGAGGCGAAGATGCGATGCTTGAAGGCTTTTGGCGAGAGGATCGCATCACGTGACCCGGACCGCCAAACCGCCGAAATCCACATCCGAATTGCCCTCATGAACCGCTTTAACGCGCTCGGCACCGCCGAGATCGAACGCGTTGCCTGAACCAAAAGGGAAAAGGGGCTGCTCGCTCCGCCGCTGACTTCTGCAACATATGTAACCGCCCCAAGCGCAAGAGGGATTTTGAAGCATTTTATGACGCGTTGTCGGGTGCTGACATATGTCCGGCCTCATGATGCGACCTCACAGATGCCGCGGGCCCGTATGGTGTTCGCGGATCAGGCTCCAAATCAACGCCGCGTGCTCGGTGGCACTTTGTTGCAGGCTGGTTCCTCTGATCCCGTCTCACGACCGTTGCGCCAAACTTCTCCTTGCCCTCTTCCGCTTCGACGTCCTCGCGACCGATGGTCGGCTTATGCCGCCACGACCGGAGACTGGTAGACGCCTCCCCGGGCCATCAGGGCCCAGACGATGCGCGCCATCTTGTTCGCCAGCGCCACCCGCACCAGCATTGGCGGCTTGCGCGTCAGCATCCCGGCCAGCCACGAGCCTGGTCTGGCTGCGGCATGGACGTGCCGTTTGATGATGACGCTGTTGGCGCCAATGATCAGCAGACGCCTCAGTGATCGCTCGCCCATCTTCGTCGTGGCCCCGAGCCTTTGTTTGCCGCCCGTCGAATGCTGGCGGGGCGTGAGGCCGAGCCAAGCAGCAAAATCCCGGGCCTTGCGGAAGGTCTCGGGCGGCGGCGCAAGGGTCGCAATGGCCGTGGCGATCAGCGGGCCGATACCGGGCACCGTCATCAGCCGCCGCGCGACGTCGTTCTCCTTGGCGCGACGGGCGATCTCGGTATCGAGCTTGCCGATCTCTGCCTCCAACTGCGCCAGTGCCACGACCAGAACCTTGAGCGTAGGGATGGCGTCGGCAGGCAGATCGCATTCCGGATCTTCGATGATTGCAATCAGCTTCGTCGCGTTGGCCGCCCCTTGTGGCACGACCTGTCCGAACTCGCCCAGATGCCCTCGAAGTGAATTGATGGTCTGGGTCCGCTGCCGGATCAGAAGCTCGCGCACGCGAAACACCATCGCCGCGCCCTGCGTCTCTTCGCTCTTCACAGGCACGAAGCGCATCGTCGGGCGCAGTGCGGCCTCACAGATCGCCTCGGCATCGGCCGCATCGTTTTTCTGACGCTTCACGAAGGGCTTCACGTAGGCGGGCGGGATGAGCCGCACGTCGTGGCCGAGCTTCCCGATCTCGCGACCCCAGAAATGCGCACCGCCACAGGCTTCCATCGCGACGACGCAGGCTGGCAGTTGTCCGAAAAACTCAAGGACCTGATGCCGTCTCAGCTTCTTGCGAAGCACTGCCCGACCTGAGGCGTCAGCCCCGTGCGCTTGGAACACATTCTTCGCCAGGTCGAGCCCGACCGTGATAATCTCCGACATGACCGTCCTCCTTTGTGGATCATTGTAGACCCACCTTGGCACATCGATGCCGTCGGGGGGCGGTCACATCATCAACGCCCATCGCGCCCCATGTTCAAGGTGGAGCGCTGGTGAATTGAGGGCAGAAACTGAAGACGACGGCCGCATCGCCCTCATTCAATCGGACATCTGGATCGGCTTTCCCCGAGCGGAGCAAGTGCTGGACCGGCTGCATGGTCTGATTGAGATGTCGCGGCAGACCCGCATGCCTGGCCTTCTGGTGCATGGGGCGTCCGGCATCGGCAAAACAATGATCGCCCGCAACCTGTCGCGACGCTATGCGCCGGAGTATGATCCGGAGTCGGGCGTCACCCACACCCCGTTACTTCTGTTGCAGGCGCCACCCGCTCCTGATGAGCGGCGGTTCTATATGCACATCCTCGCAGCCGTCGGAGCCCCGTCGTCGACGCTGAGCCTGAAGGCGCAGAGTGTTGCCTCGCTGGAAGTTCGGGTCGTGGGCCTTTTGCGCGACCTCGGGCTGCGGATGATCATGATCGACGAAGTCCACAACCTTCTTGCGGGCACGCATAGGGAACAGCGCCGGTTCCTCAATGTCTTGAGGTATCTCAGCAACGAGCTGGAGGCATCTTTGGTCTGCTACGGTGTCAGCGAAGCCGTCGATGCCATTCGCGGCGATGTCCAACTGGCCCGTCGGCTTGATGAACACCACCTGCCGAATTGGCGCGATGATGCCGAGTTTTCGGATATGATCCAGACATTGATCGCGGCCATGCCGCTGGAGAAGAAATCCAATCTGCAAGTGCGGTCGCTCAAGCAGATCCTCGCATTAACTGGCGGGGTGACGTCCCGCATCTTTGCCTTGGTCAAGGATCTGTCCATCGACGCGATCATCAGCGGTGACGAGTGCGTCACTGATGATGCCATCGCAAAATGGACACCGGTCTGGTCGCGCCATGCAAACGCTCAGCGACGGCTCGAGAAATCTGGGGCGTGACGTGTATCCCGCTGCCGATATCGGTGACGCCAGTGCCGGACGAGTTGCTTTCTGGTTGGTTATCGCGACTGGCCGCTTCCAATCATTGCGAGGTAGCAGACCTGCTCGCCCATATCGGGATCGACGCAAAATATGCTGCAGCCCTTGATTTTGATCTCGACATGCTGGCCGCGGATAGGATTTCCGTTGCGGCGCGCTTCGATCCAGCGTTCGTGTCGTCGATGACTTTCGCGGCGATGCCGGAAGCAGAGATGCGGTTGACCGCACAGGTGCCGTTCCAGGCTTGCACAAGCTGCGCTGATGGCGGCCTTGAGCTCAGGCACTGGCGTAGGGCCTGGGCGTTCGACTGCCAGATTTGTGGTGCCCGGCTTCTTCCAAAGGCCGACAGGCAAAATGGCGCAGCGGTCTCCGAAAAGCTGGTTGATCGTGCCCGCCGGGGGGCACGGATCCTGGAGCGTGTCGCGGTGTCGGGCAGCGCGCGTCAACTACGCCGAGCCATGCGGGCGGTCACCTTCGCGATGGGACTCAAAGCTTTATGTGGAGACCCTTTCTTCGCGCTTCAAAGCCCCCGCCCGAACATAAGGCTCTTCTGCCTTGCCGCCATTGCCTCCGCCCAATCGCGTCCACTGGTAAAGGCTGCGTTGTGCAGCATGGACATCGACGTCTACGCACGAGTTGCCCTGCTTCGCGCCTACGATAAGGAGCCCCGACTGCTTGCAACCGTCGACCAGATTGCTCAGCGGATGCGACTACGCGTCGGCGGTTCAGCCACCTCATCTCAAATTTAAGGGCAAGAAAGGCCGGAAAACGCGCCGTGTCTCGGATTTAAGGGCAAGGCGACACCCACTTCCGAGAGAACCAGGAACGGTTGCCTGACCATGCTGCGGCTGCCATCCATGCGTTGATCTGCCAAGCGGAGGCGATTGCCGATCAGGCTGAGGCCCTGGAGAAACGGATCCTCGAGTGGCACCGGACGCACGAGACGAGCCGGCGACTGGCGACCATTCCCGGTATCGGACCGATCACCGCCAGCGCAATTGCTGCAAATGTTCCGGATCCGAGCCTGTTCCGCTCGGCACGACAGTTCGCGGCCTGGCTAGGCCTGACGCCACGGGCGAACTCAAGCAGTGGCAAGGATCGACAGACCGGGATCAGCAAGCAGGGTGATGGATATATCCGGCGACTGCTCGTTTCCGGCGCGACTGCGGTGCTTCGCTTTGCAAGGCAGGGCGATGCCGGCAAGGCTTGGATGCTTGGGCTTAAAGCACGCAAGCGACCGAAAGTCGTTGCGGTCGCGCTCGCCAACAAGACTGCCCGGATCGCTTGGGCGCTCCTGCGCCGCAACGAGATCTACGCGGCCCCTGTCTCCTGAGCGCGGAACCGCTGACGGAATGCGTGAAGCTGAGAAGAGATGACAAACCGGTCGAACCGGGGATCGGGACACCCCAGGGGGTCAAGGCGCAGAAAGCGCGCAATTTTGATTGGGACCCGATCCGCGGACTTCATCTGGGCCAGCGGCTAGACCGCACCACAAAGGCCGTAGACATGACTGCTTTCGGCATAGGCGCGTCAATTCCCAGCTTGCGCAGCAGGGGTCGTCCAGACATGGGAACACTTGCCCTCGCCAGAGATGCCCACTGCGCGTTGGCGACGGTCCACCAATGACTTGCGCCACCGGACCTGTGGGGGAACCGGCGCAGCGCCAGTTCCCCATCGGCTCATTCTGCCGGAACCCAGGGCCGGTTATAGGCTGCCACGCGCCAATCACCGTGTTCGATGAACCGGGGGGCGCTCCCGGTTTCCAGCGCCTCGGCTGCGGCGTTCAGCGCCTCGGGCGATGTCTCGGGCCAGGCGCCCGTTTCGATCCGTTCGACCAGGGTCTCGACGATGGCCGTGCTTTCGGCAGCCGTGAACTCGCAATGGCCCGTGCCCTGGACCAGCGACTGCCGATACAGATCGCCGGTACCCTGCTCCTGCACCAGCGCGCCGTAGCCTTCCATCAGCGTGTAGGGAATGGCCCAGTCGCCCAGCATGTGGATGCGGATCGCCGGAACCTGCAGATCGCCGGTCGTCGTGCGCCCGTCTGCGGCCCAGAAATCGCGCGCATAATCCGAGGCCGCGATGCGGGGGGCGGCGTCGATCCTGGCAATGTCGGCCTGAAGGTCCAAACCGGCCTGTTCGTAGAGCGCCTCAACCGTCCGCGCCATCGCGGGTGCGGCATTCTGGTAGAAGGCGGCATAGTCGACCCCCTCGTTCCCGGAAAGTTGCTGCCCCGATGCGGCGTTTTCGAACAGAAGCCGCGAGGACCCGCCAACATTACCGCCGATGCGCAGCGCCGAGGCCACGATCATGTCGGCCATGGCGCCGGCATCCGCGGTGTCGGGTAGTTCGGTCCCCTCGACCATCCACGGCGACCACTGTCCGATGGCGAAGGCAAGCGCCAGCCGCGCGCGGCCCTCCGGGCTTTCGCCCGCCGTTTCGATGGCGGCCATCCAGGACGCACGGATCGCGTCAAGGCTGCGCTCGCCACCCGCTCCGGCATTGGGCAGGCCGACGATGGCGAGATCGCTGGCCGGACCGTGCCCAGCGGCCTCATAGCTTTCGCCCAGCAGGGTCTGCATGGCGAACCAGCCATCCAGGAAACTGCTCATGATCCAGACCGGCGTATGGGCGGCAAGCACGGCGGCACCGTCGATCCTGTCCGGGTAATCCTCGGCCGAAGCGAGGCTGTCGAGCCCTCCGCCAGAACAGCCGTATTGCAGCACCATGTCAGGAGCGCGCTCCAGGTCCGTGAAAATGTCCTGAACAGCTTGTAGATTCAGGATTTCACGCTGCGGATCGTATTGCCACAGGCGCAGCGGGTGCCGGGCGAGCCCGGCGAAGGCATAGCCACGACCGAGCAGGTCGTCATACCGCTGGACCGCTGACGCGACCGAAACGTTGCTGGCGAAATCCAGATCCCTGAGTAGTCGACCATTCCAGTTCTCGGGCACGCGGATCAGCCATGCCGTCCCGTCCGGCAGGGTTCCCGCATGTTCGTTGAAGGCGGGCTGCTCCTGCGCCGACGCGAGCGGGGCGAAGCCCGCGGTCAGAGCGAGGCAAAGCACCACCATTCCGGTCCGCGAACGCGGGCCGGCCAAATTGGCTGTCCGTGACATGAATTTCCTCCAGTTTGATGCAGCGATGAAATCCGGCTCCTCTTCCGGGGAACCATCGCCGGGAAAAACATAGATAGCTAATTATTAGTGTCAAGGGCTCTGATGCACAAATCGGCTTAAGGCCGAGGTTCCCCTTTCCCCGGACGGACTTATCCCACAGCTTCCGTGACGGGTATTCCGAGCGCGGTGTAGCCGTTCAGGACGGCGATGCGGACCTGGAGTTCGGCGACCTGTCGGTCGAAGTCCCGTGCCATGAGCCGCTGGCCCAGCAACTTGATACAATGCATCTTTGTCTCGACGCGGCTTCGGCGGTGGTATCCACTCCATCGTCGCCAGAGCGCGCGGCCCAGGTATTTCGCCGCGCGCAGGGCCTCATTTCGCGCCACGGCTCCGGCGGTGATCGTCTTCCAGGGCTTCGCGTTCTTGCGGGGCGGGATGACGGCATGGGCACCGCGATCTGCAATCGCATCGTGGCATTTGCGCGTGTCGTAGGCGCCATCAGCCGTAACGCTACCGATTTCCTGGTCCTGCGGGATTTGGTCGAGAAGGTGGGTAGGATGGGCGCATCACCGATGTGGCTCCCGGTGACTTCGACGGCCCGGATCTCCAACGTTTCTTCATCGATCCCAAGGTGGAGCTTGCGCCAGACGCGCCGTTTCGGGCCGCCATGCTTGCGTGCGTGCCACTCGCCTTCACCTTCGACCTTGATCCCGGTGCTGTCGATCAGCAGGTGCAACGGCCCCTTGGAGCCGCGGTAGGGGATGTTCACGGCCAAGGTCTTCTGGCGGCGAGATAGCGTGCTGAAGTCGGGCACCGTCCAGTTCAGGCCGACCAGCCGTAGCAGGCTCTCGACGAACCCGGTCGTCTGCCGGAGCGCCATGCCGAACAGCACTTTCATCGAGAGGCACGTCTGGATAGCGGCATCGCTGTAGGTCTGCTGGCGGCCACGCCTGCCTGTCGGCGCGGCATCCCAGCTCATCTCGGGGTCAAACCAGATCGTCAGCGAGCCCCGGCGCTTGACTGCTTCATTGTAGGCTGGCCAGTTCCTGGTCTTGTAGGTCGGGGGTATGGGTCTGCTCATGCAGCCTGACTAACAGACTGGATTCGCAAGGTGAAACCTTCACAGCATTTGCGCAACATGTATAACCGCCCCTTGCGCAAGAGGGTTTCTGGATCAGTTTCGCGCGGTGTCGGGTGCTGACATGTATCCGGCCTCTGTTGCGGCCATCATCACGCCGCGGGCCCGTATGGTGTTCGCAGGTCGGGTCCAGATCAAAGCCGCGTGCTCGATGGCACTCTGTTGCGCTCTGGTTCTCCCGATCCCGTCTCACGACCGTGCGCCAAACGTCTCCTTGCCCTCTTCCGCTCCGACGTCCTCGCGACCAGTGACGGCTTACGCCGCAGCGGTCGGAGACTGGTAGGCGCCGCCTCGGGCCATCAGCGCCCAGACGATCCGCGCCATTTTGTTCGCCAGCGCGACCCGCACCAGCATCGGCGGCTTGCGCGTCAGCATCTCGCCAAGCCATGTGCCCGGCCGGGCAGCGGCATGAACATGCCGCTTGATGATGACGCTGTTGGCCCCGATGATCAGCAATCGCCGCAACGACCGTTCGCCCATCTTCGTGTTGGCCCCGAGACGCTGCTTGCCTCCTGTGGAATGCTGACGGGGCGTGAGCCCGAGCCAGGCCGCGAAGTCGCGCGCTTTGCGGAACGTCTCGGGGGGCGGAGCCAGAACCGCTATGGCCGTGGCAATCAGAGGACCTATCCCCGGGACTGTCATCAGGCGCCGCGCCACCTCATTCTCCTTGGCACACCGGGCGATCTCGGCATCGAGCTTGCCGATTTCCGCTCCGAGATGGGCGAGTGACGCCACCAACACCTTGAGCGTGGGGATGGCATCGGCAGGCAGACCGCTTTCCGGGTCTTCCACAATGGCAATCAGCTTCGACATGTTGGCCGCGCGCTGCGGAACGATCATTCCGAACTCGCCCAGATGCCCGCGCAGGGCATTGATGGTCTGGGTTCGCTGCCGGATAAGCAACTCGCGGATGCGAAAGACCATCGCCGCGCCTTGGGTCTCCTCGCTCTTCACCGGCACGAAGCGCATCGTCGGGCGCGTCGCCGCCTCGCAGATCGCCTCGGCATCAGCCATATCATTCTTCTCTGGTTGCCGCCCTTGGTGCAAGTTGCTTTTGGCCGGTCGGGGCAGGTGATCGAATGCGTTCTTCTCTCAGGCCTTTTGAGTGCGGCCGTTCGAGAAGCCGCTGGCCGGGATGGCGATCTGCGGATCGGGTCCATATCTTCTGCAAGAGCTCTGCCGCTCGAGAACGATGTCTGGTTTTCCCAACCCAGATCTTTTCGATCATTGTGCCCATTCAGGTCATCGACTTCTCACACCTCCTTTACCGGCGCTCAGCGCGCACGGGGCTTGCGGCCCTCATGCGGGAACTGCCGACGCCGGATCTCGATAATCCTCCTTCCTTGTCATCATCGCCCAGATAGTCCGTGCCATCTTGTTGGCCAATGCGATGGCGACCAGCATGAGGGGCTTGCGGTGCAGCATACGTGCCAGCCATGAGCCCTCTTGGATCGACTTCCGGGCCAGCACTGTCAGGCGCGACATGGCGCCGATGATCAGCAGATATCTGATGTCGGTCTGGCCGGCTTTCGAGATGCGCCCCAGGCGTTCCTTCCCGCCGGAGGTGTATTGGCGTGGCACAAGGCCGAGCCAGGCCGCAAAATCTCGGCCGCGCTTGAAACTCTCCATGGGCGGAGCAAAGCTGTTGATGGCCAACGCCGTCTGCGGCCCCACGCCGGGCATCGTTTGCAGCCGCCGCGCCGTATCATTTGTCCGAGCAAGATTCCGGGCCTTTGCCGTCTTGGCTTCGATCCGGGTTGTCTGCTCGGCTATCTGCTCAAGCAGATCCTGGCACTCCTCCCGCACCAGCGCAGGCAAGTCGCTGGCAGGCTCTGCAAGGACTGCTTCGATCCGCTTGAGATGGGCGAGACCTCTCGGAAACACATGGCCATATTCGTAGAGCACTGAACGCAGGGCATTCACGAGTTCGGTGCGCTGATGGAGAAGTCGTTCACGCGCCCGGAAAAGCACCGCGCAAGCTTGCTGGTCTTCCGACTTCGGCTCGACGAAGCGCATCTCGGGGCGCTGTGCCGCTACGACGATCGCCTCGGCGTCAGCAGCATCGTTTTTCTGCCGTTTCACGAAGGGCCGGACATATTGCGGCGCGATCAGCCGGACCTCATGGCCAAGCTTGGCCACTTCCCGCGCCCAATAGCTCGCGCTGCCGCAGGCCTCCATCACCACAACGGCGGGTTCGTGCTTTGCCAGAAAATCCCGGAACTGGACTCGCGTCATCTTCTTGCGGAACTTCAAGTGCCCGGCCATGTCGGCCCCGTGAAGCTGGAAAACGCTCTTTGCCAGGTCCACGCCGATCATTGTATCTTTCATTTGCCGTCCTCTCCTTTTCGTGGCGTTGAACACCACGATCTTGGCACATCGCGATGCCGTCGGGGGAGGGCGGCAACCATCCCATCTTCTGCCGTTTGACGAAGGGCTTCACGTAGGCCGGAGGGACCAACCGCACGTCATGCCCGATCTTCCCGATCTCGCGCCCCCAGAAGTGGGCGCCACCGCAGGCTTCCATCGCGACGACGCAGGCCGGCAGCTGTCCAAAGAATGCCAGACCTGATCTCTTCGCAGCTTCTTGCGCAGCACCGCCCGGCCCGTAGCGTCGGCACCGTGGACCTGAAACACATTCTTCGCCAGATCGAGCCCGACCGTGATAATCTCCGACATGACCGCTCTCCTTTGTGGATCCTTGCAGACCCACCTTGGCACATCGATGCCGTCGGGGGGGCACACCATCAAAGCCGCAAATCCTCATGAAATGCGCGGCCCGCCTCGGCGTCGTAGCACCGGTAGGCGCAATAGTGCTGCTGCAGGATGGGCGAGGGCGCCCGCCCGCACAGGGTCTTCGTCATGATGTATGTTGCTTTCGTGAGTGTCGGCATTACCCGGTTTCCAGCGCCGCGGGGGACCGTAACGCCTTCCGCGTCGAGCTTGAGTGGGGGGATAGCAAGCTTTGGTATCTAATCGTTGACAATCTCCTAGCGAGGGCTTTAAAGATAGATGTCTAAGCTATGTTTCGCAAACCACCGATCCGGCCCCCGTGTTCCGGATGTCGGACGGGAGAGGGGCGCGACGCAGGGCCAAACGGGAGGACATGATTATGCGTTTCACTGCAATCGCGATGGCTGCCGGCCTCGCCGTCTCGGCGACGGCTGGTCACGGCCAATCGCTCAACCTCACTCTTTCAGGCGGGAACCCGGGCGGCCTTTGGTCGCTGCTGGGCGCCGGCATCGACCGCGCCGCGCAGGTGGCGGACACCTCGGCCGTGGTGACCTATCAGGCTACGGGCGGCGGGTTCGCCAACATCGGCCTGCTGGGCGCCGGGCGCACGGATCTGGGCCTGGTGCACGACGCCGAGGCGCAGCTCGCGCTGGGAGGCGAAGAGCCCTTCCGCGGGCCGATCACGAACATGCGGGCCATCGGCTACATGTACAACTGGGCGCCGATGCACTTCTTCCTCGACCGCTCGATGGCCGAGCAATACGGCATCGACAGCCTGGACGACATCGCCGGCAGCGGCGCGCCGATCCGCATCGGCATCAACCGCTCGGGGAACATCACCTCGAACATCGCGCTGATGATGTTCGAGCTGGTGGGGGTGACCGACGAATCCCTGGCCGAAGCTGGCGGCCAGTTCGTGCGCGCCGGCGCCAATGAGCAGGGCGAGCTGCTGCAGGACGGACGGCTCGACATGATTACCAACGGCATCTTCATCAACCACTCGTCGTTTCGCGCGGTTGACACGAATGCTGACGTTGTGCTGCTGTCGGTCCCGCAGGAGGTCATCGACGCCACCAACGAGCGCTTCGGCACCGGCCAGATGGTCATTCCCGCTGGCAGCTATTCGAACCAGCAGGCGGACGTGAACACCGTGACGCTGGGGGCGCTGCTGGCCGCGACCGACGCGATGAGCGACGACGACGCCTATGCCTTGACCAACGCCCTCATCACCAACATCGACGAGGTGCGCGCGGTTCACAGCGCCATGCAATCCCTGACGCCCGAGTTGCTCGCCACGCCCAGCGTGCTCGAGTTCCACCCCGGCGCCGCCCGTGCCTACAGTGAGGCAGGGCTGTCGCAATGATCGGGACACTCGTCTCCACCGGCCGCAGGAGGGATCTTGCGGCCGGCCAGCAACGGGCCATCGTCGTGGTGGCCGCGATCTTCTCGGCCTGGGTGATCTACGCCAACCTCTTCACCATCTCGGATCCGCTAGTTCTGGGCATCCTCTTCGTTTCGGGGATCTACGCGATCATGTTCGCGGCGAGCCGCCCGCGGAAGG
>JAANMY010001695.1_pt1 | contig 23561 bp, 19 predicted proteins | sample 7279691 | NCBI WGS metagenome assembly JAANMY01 (sample SAMN14094543, study PRJNA606508) | bioreactor metagenome | isolation source: A lab-scale SPAN reactor treating ammonium-rich wastewater day 388 | place: Ireland: Galway | collected 2018-02-07
GTGTACGGCGCGACCGGGACGCTCGCGTTCTCGGCGATCGCCCAGTCCATCTACAATCAGTCGGCGAACCAGAGCGTGCTGATGTTCGGTCTCGTCTTCCTGGTCGCCGGGATCTGCTTCAAGCTCGGTGTCGTGCCGTTCCACATGTGGGTGCCGGACGTCTATCAAGGTGCACCGACGGCCGTCACGCTGGTGATTGCGACCGCCCCCAAGCTCGCAGCATTCGCGATGGCGGTGCGGCTGTTGATCTGGGCGCTGTTCGATATCGCCGAAGAGTGGCAGGTGATGTTGATGATGGTCGCGGGCGCGTCGATCGTGCTGGGCAACCTCGCTGCGATTGCCCAGCAGAACATCAAGCGCATGCTCGCTTACTCGGGTATTTCGCACATGGGCTTCATGTTGCTCGGCCTCCTCGCGGGGGTGGTCGAAGGGGACCGTCATTTCGCCCTCAACGCCTACAGCTCGGCGATGTTCTATGCCGTGTCCTACGTGATCATGAGCCTGGCGTCATTCGGCATGATCATCCTGCTGTCGCGCGCGGGCTTCGAGGCGGAGAACATCGACGACTTCAAGGGCCTCAACAAGCGCAGCCCCTGGTATGCGCTGATGATGTTGTTCGTGATGTTCTCGATGGCCGGCGTGCCCTTCTTCATCGGCTTCTTCGCCAAGCTGTCGGTATTGCAGGCCGTGGTCGCGGCCGGTTACTTCTGGCTTGCTGTGCTCGCGGTGGTCATGTCGGTGATCGGTGCGTTCTATTACCTGCGCGTCGTCAAGCTGATGTACTTCGATGAACCGGTGGACGCCTCGCCGATCCATGCCCCGGCCGAGGTGCGTGTGATGCTGTCGGCCAATGGCCTCGCCATCGCTGCACTCGGACTCGCACCGCAGATGCTGATGTCGGTCTGTGCTTACGCATTGCTCGGTTCGCTGTAAACGGGCGTGTGGAATAACACCGGAGATCCGCTGAACGAGTACCCGCTCAGCTCAGAGGGGGTATTCGATGGTGCGTTGCTGAAGGTCTTCCGGGATCGGGTGCGGCTACCGGATGGCGGCGAGAGCGTGCGCGAGTACGTGCGCCATCCCGGTGCGGTGGTCGTGGTTGCGCAGCTTCCCGACGGCGCTCTGCTTTTCGAGCGCCAGTTCCGCTACCCGCTGCGGCGGGCATTCCTTGAACTGCCTGCTGGGAAGATCGATACGGGTGAGGACATCCTCGCCTGCGCCCGACGCGAGCTGCGCGAGGAAACCGGTTACGAGGCGTCGGCGTGGCGCCATGTCGGCGTGATGCATCCCTGCATCGGGTATTCGGATGAGCGCATCGAGATCTTCGTTGCGCGAGGCCTGACCCATGTTGGCCATGCATGGGACGAAGGCGAGTTTCTCGAGATCCTGCAGTTACCGTTGGACGTCGTCGAGGCACGCATCCATGCCGGCGAGATCACCGACGCCAAGACCATCACCGCGCTCTATAGGGCACGCCCGTTCCTTCGCAGTGAATCGTTTCGGTAGGCGCTGGTCAGGGATCCGGTGCGTTGCGACGAAAGGGGGCGCGGTCATTGAGTTCGTCGACGTAGTCGTCCATGCCGTTGCGCTCGCGGACGAGGTAGTCGTCCACAGCCCGCCGGAAGCGAGGGTCGGCAATCCAGTGCGCTGAACAGGTGCGAACTGGGCGCAGGCCGCGGGCGAGCTTGTGTTCGCCCTGCGCACCGCCTTCGAAGCGTTCGAGCCCTTGGTCGATGCAATACTCGATCGCCTGGTAGTAACACAGTTCGAAGTGCAGGAAGGGCAGATTCTCCAACGCGCCCCAGTAGCGGCCGTAGAGGGCCTTGTCGTCACGAAGAAAGAACGCGGCGGCAACGGGTTCTCCTTGTCGACAGGCCAGCAGCAGGCGGACGGCGTCCGGCATTCGTTCTCCAAGACGGTGGAAGAACGCAGTGGAAAGGTAGGGCGTCGACCGATGCAGGGCGTAAGTCATCGCATAGCAGCGGCCAAGGAAGTCCCAGTCGCCTGCTCGCGCCGCCTGGCCATCCAGCCAGCGTAGTTCCAGGCCGTGGGCGGCTGCGCGACGACGTTCCTGCCGAATCTTCTTGCGTTTTTCGCTGTTAAGGCTTGCCAGGAAGGCGTCGAAGTCTTTCCAGGGTATATGTCCACCGCCGTGCTGCGGGTGTGGCAAGGGGCTGAACGGGGCGGCGCTGGCGGCGGTTGGCGGCCGGTTCTCCCAATGAAACTGGACGCCCTCGCGGATCATCATCCCTGAGGAAGCGAGCAGGGGCCGTTCGTCATCGGCGGGGAAGAGGATGTGAAAGGAGGAGGCGCCCGACTCGCGGACTTGCGCCAGAACGGCATCGAGCAGTGCGCCGCGGGCGGGGCGATCGCAACCCAGGATGCGCGGGCCGGGAATGGGCGTGAACGGCAGTGCCGACAGCCACTTCGGGTAGTAATCGAGGCCATGGCGCTGGTAGGCCTCGGCCCACGCCCAATCGAAGACGTACTCGCCGTAGGAATGGTCCTTGACGTAGAGGGGCATCGCCGCAATCAGCTTGCCCAGCCGCCAGAGGGTGGCATGAGCGGGCTTCCAGCCGGTCCGGCCGCCCACGCAGCCCGTGTCTTCGAGCGTGGCAAGGTAGGCGTGACGCAGGCACGGAGGCGCATTGCCCGAGCTTGCGTCGAGCAGAGCGTCCCAGCGCGCGGCGTCGATCTCGCCGATGCGCGAAAGCAGGTGAAGTCCGTCGGGGCGATTCATGCGCGAAGTTCGATGGCGGTGGCGAGCGTGGCGGATCGCATGGATGTCAGGAGCCTTCTTTTTGTGCATCGCGACGATACGCTTGCGCGACAGGCGCTTGCAAGGGCTGTTCAGGGCTTATCCACAGCCTTTCCCCCATCGGCTGTGGGTTGTCCTGGTCCGGTGGCAGTCACACCTCGGGCACCGCCCCCGCAGGTTGCAAGCGGACTTCCACGCGACCGCCGAAGCGGTATAGTTTCGCCCCATGAACGCACACGCACACTCCCCTGTTTCGATCGCCGTCGCGCAACTCAACCTGACCGTGGGCGACCTCGCTGGCAACGCCGACCGGATCATCGCTGCGCTGGAGGAGGCTCGCGCTGCCGGCGCGGACCTCCTGCTGACGCCCGAACTCGCCCTGTCGGGCTATCCACCCGAGGACCTGCTGCTGCGGCCCGACTTCTATCGTGCCTGCAGCCGTGAGACGGAGCGCATCGCGGCTGCCGCCACGGGGATTACCGTGGTGCTCGGACATCCGGTCGAGGACGGCGATCAGCGCTACAACGCGGCGTCGGTGCTCCGTGATGGCAAGCTCGTGGCGCGCTATCACAAGAGCCTGCTGCCCAATTACGAGGTGTTTGACGAGGAACGTTACTTCGAAGCCGGAAATGCGGCCTGCGTGTTCGAGTGCAAGGGCGTGCGCTTTGGCCTCAATATCTGCGCCGACGTCTGGGAGCGCGGCCCTGCAGAGGTGGCACGGGCTGCCGGAGCGCAGGTGCTGCTGGCGCTCAATGCCTCGCCCTATCACATGAACAAGCACCCCCAGCGCCTGCAGGTGTTGCGCGATCGCGTGCGGGAGACCGGGCTCCCGATCCTCTACTGCAACATGGTGGGCGGCCAGGACGAACTGGTCTTTGACGGCGCGTCCTTTGCGCTCGATCGCGACGGCGCGCTGTGCTATCAGGCGGCGAGCTTCGCCGAGCGCGTCGACCTGCTTGGCTACCAGGCTGGCGCCTGGCTTGGCGGAACGCGGGCCACCGAGCGCACGCTGGAAGCCGAGGCATATGAAGCGCTCAAGACCGGTGTGCGCGACTACCTCGGCAAGAACCGTTTTCCCGGGGCCATCATCGGTCTGTCGGGCGGCATCGATTCGGCCCTGACGCTGGCCATCGCGGTCGATGCACTCGGTGCCGACCGCGTACGTGCGGTCATGATGCCATCGCCGTACACGGCCCGGATGAGCCTGGACGATTCGCGCGAGATGGTGCGTCGGCTCGCCGTGCGCTACGACGAGATCGCGATCGAGCCGGCGATGAAGGTCTTCGCCGACCTGCTCGCGCCCCAGTTCGCCGGGTTGCCCGCCGACACCACCGAGGAGAACCTGCAGGCGCGCATCCGCGGCATGATCCTGATGGCGCTGTCGAACAAGACCGGGGCGATCGTGCTGACCACGGGCAACAAGAGCGAGATGGCGACCGGCTACGCGACCCTTTATGGCGACATGGCCGGGGGCTTCGCGGTGCTCAAGGACCTCTACAAGACGCTCGTGTTCCGGCTGTCGAACTGGCGCAACACGGTGAGTCCTGTCATTCCGCAGAACATCATCGACCGCCCGCCGTCAGCCGAGCTCAAGCCCGACCAGAAGGACCAGGACAGCCTGCCGCCCTACGAGATGCTGGACGCCATCATCGAGGCCTACATGGAGCGGGACGAGTCGCCGCGCGAGATCATCGCCGCCGGCTTCCCCGAGGCCGAGGTCCGGCGCACGGTGGGGATGCTCAAGCGCAACGAATACAAGCGCCGCCAGGCGCCGGTGGGCATCCGGGTGACGCCGCGGGGCTTCGGCAGGGACTGGCGTTATCCGATAACATCCCGTTACCAGGACGAGTTCTGAAAAATACAGGAGAGACGTGGATGAAGAAGATCGAGGCGATCATCAAGCCGTTCAAGCTGGACGAGGTGAGGGAAGGCTTGTCCGAAGTCGGCATCACCGGGCTGACCGTTACCGAGGTGAAGGGCTTCGGGCGGCAGAAGGGTCACACCGAGCTCTATCGCGGCGCCGAGTACGTCGTAGATTTCCTGCCCAAGATCAAGGTCGAGGTGGTGCTCGGCGACGACATGGTCGATCAGGCGGTGGAGGCCATCGTCAAGGCGGCGCACACCGGCAAGATTGGTGACGGCAAGATCTTCGTCAGCCCGGTGGAGCAGGTGATCCGTATCCGCACTGGCGAGACCAACGAGTCGGCCATCTGAACGTCTGCGTCGCGCGGGCCGTGATCGCGCGAGCAACAGGGGGACTCGGTTCAGCGTTGCCCTGCGTTCTGTGCGCGCAGCAGCACCAGAAGTGCGCCACCGCCGCCGTCGTTCGGCCCGGCCTGGCAGAAGCACAGGATCTCCTCGCGCTGTGCAAGCCAGCCTCGCGAAAGCTGCTTGAGGATGGAGACCTTGCCGGGCGAGCCGTGCCCCTTGCCGTGGATCACCCGGATGCAGCGCTTGCCCTGGGCGAGGGCGTCGTGCAGGAAATGCGCGAGTGCGGCGCGGGCTTCGTCGCGCGTCAGGCCGTGGAGGTCGATCTGGCCTTGAAGCACCCAGCGCCCGCGGCGCAGGTCGGTCAACACCCGGCGCGGCAGGCCGGGGCGCAGAAAGGCCGCCTCTTCCCCCATGTCCAGGCGGTCTTCGAAAGTGAGCGGTGCAGCGAGCGATTCATGCAGTGCCGCGCGCTCGTCCGCCTCACGTTTGATCGGCGCGGGCATCGGCGGCTCGCGCTCCAGTTCGATCCGATTGCGATCGCCGACCGGCCTGGCGTCGCCGACCACGCTGCGAAACAGCGCCGCGGGATCGCGCAGGTCTGCATCGGCGGGCAGCACGATTGCGTCGGGGCGCTGGATGCGCGCGGTTTGCCCGGATCCGGGATGACGGGCAGTGTGGCGAAGCGGTGTAGCGAGCTCGACCCGGCCGCTGTCGCGCAGCGGCATGACGCCGTGGTAGGCGCGACGCAGCGGATCGGTTTCGACCCGTGCGGGCGCTGCCTGCTCGACCGCATCGGCGTCGAGGTCGACGGTACGCGGCAGCGGGGCAGGGCGCGGGCGCTCGATCTCGGCACGGTCGCCGCCGCGCACCGGCTGCACCTTGCCCGCCGCCTTGCGGAAGAGCTCGAGGTCGGCATCATCGGGCGTCTGGCCGGACGTATCGGCCGCATCCGTGGGCAAGGTGTGGCGGATCCGCTTTGGCGGTGCCGGCACCGCGTTCGTGGTCTGCGTCGTGGCGTGCAACTGCGCGCGCAGGCCCGAGAACGGGCTGCCCGGCTTGTCGGCCGACCTGGCGCCGCCGTTTGCGCGTGCGTCGGCGCGGGGTGTGGCGGCGCGGCGGCCCATCTGGATGCTCAGCCGCCGAGGGCGTCGAGGTAACGCTCGGCGTCGAGCGCAGCCATGCAGCCAGTGCCGGCCGAGGTCACCGCCTGACGATAGATGTGGTCCTGCACGTCGCCGGCGGCGAACACCCCCGGGACGCTGGTCTGGGTCGCGTTGCCGTTGCGGCCGCCGTGGGTGACGATGTAACCGCCTTCCATCTCGAGCTGGCCTTCGAAAATGTCGGTGTTGGGCTTGTGGCCAATGGCGATGAACACGCCCTGTAGCGCCACGTCGCGGGTGGCGCCGTTGTTCACGTCCTTGATGCGCATCCCGGTCACGCCGCTGTTGTCGCCGAGCACCTCGTCGAGCGTGGCGTTGAGCGCGAGTTCGATCCTGCCGGCGGCGACCTTCTCCATCAGCTTGTCGATCATGATCTTCTCGGCGCGGAACTTCTCGCGGCGATGGACCAGCGTGACCTTCTTCGCGATGTTGGCGAGGTAGAGCGCTTCCTCGACCGCGGTGTTGCCGCCGCCGACCACTGCGACCTCCTGGTTGCGGTAGAAGAAGCCGTCGCAGGTGGCGCAGGCCGACACGCCGCGGCCGGCGAACTTCTCTTCCGAGGGCAGGCCGAGGTACTTGGCGGTGGCGCCGGTGGCGATGACCAGCGCGTCGCAGGTGTATTCGCCGCTGTCGCCGATGAGGCGGAAGGGTCTCTCGCCCAGCTTCACCGAATGGATGTGGTCGAAGATCATCTCGGTGTTGAAGCGCTCGGCATGCTTCTGGAAACGCGCCATCAGATCCGGGCCGAGCACGCCGTCGGCATCGGCCGGCCAGTTGTCGACGTCGGTCGTGGTCATCAGCTGGCCACCCTGGGCGATGCCGGTGACCAGCACCGGATTGAGGTTGGCACGGGCGGCATAGACGGCAGCGGTGTAGCCGGCGGGACCGGAGCCGAGGATCAGCAGGCGGGCGTGTTTGGTGGTCATGTGGAGCATTCCTGCGCTAGACGGGACAAGCCGCGGATTATAGCGGAGGGCCGTTGCCCCTGCGGCCAATGGGCGCGATTGATCGGCTTGATCGGCGCCCTGACCTGCGGCCCGCATGCGTGATCGATTTCACGACATCACCATTATTCGGGGCACAATCGTTTACACTTCTTGCCGGCTTTATCGACTCATTGATCACTTTCGTGCTTGCCGGAGTACGCATGACCCAGACCACCGCCGTTTCCGTCGTTGCCCTCAAGACGTTCTCGCTTTTCCACGGTCTGTCGGACGAAGCGTTGGGCAATATCGCTCGTGTATCGATGATGCGCAGGTTTCCGCGCGGGCAGTCCGTGGTGTGTGCGGGCGATCGCCCCGACTATGTCTATCTGGTGCTGACCGGCAGCCTGAAGGTTGTGGTGAGCGACGAGGATGGGCGCGAGGTCATCTTGTCGATCCTCGGCCAGGGCGAACTCTTCGGTGAGATGGGTATGTTCGAGGAACGGCCGCGGTCGGCGTCGGTGATTGCGGTGGTGCCCTCCGATCTGGTGCTGATCTCCAAGCAGGATTTCCGCCGCATCATGCACGACAGCTTCGATGTGTCGTGGCGCATCATGTGCAATCTCGCCGAGCGTCTGCGCAATGCGGATCGCAAGATCGAGAGCCTGGCCCTCATGGACGTCTACGGGCGCGTGGCGCGGCTGCTGATCGAGATGTCCGAGGACGTGGGTGGCGAGGTCGTGGTGGTGCGCAAGATTTCCAAGCAGGACATCGCCAAGATGATCGGCGCCTCGCGCGAGATGGTCAGCCGCGTGATGAAGGATCTCGGCCAGCAGGGGCTGATCGAGGAACGTGCCGACGGCATCGTGCTGCGCGAGCGCCTGAACGACGTCTGAGCGCGTTCGCAGGCGTGCCCGCGCGCGCCTGTGGCGCGCGTCGCGGCGCATGACGCCTTTGTGAGCAGGCGCAACATCGGCCGCGGGCGGGGCGGTCGATCCCGTATAATCCAGCGGTCGTTTCACTCTGGCCGTCTGGTCGCAACGCAATGCTGTCTCGCTCGTCCTCCCGTTCCCAGCCGCTGCCGGAAAAGATCTCGCTCTTGCTGCAGGAAGCGCGCTGGCTGATCCTGGGCGTGATGTCGCTCTATGTCGGACTCGTGTTGGTGGGCTACAGCGAGGCCGATCCCGGCTGGTCCCATGCCGCCGACGTCGCACGCGTGGCCAATCCCGGCGGTCGCTTTGGCGCCTGGCTGGCCGACCTGCTGCTCTATCTCTTCGGCGTGTCGTCGTGGTGGTGGGTGGTCTTTCTCGGTTACAGCCTGCTGTGGGGTTTTCGCCGGCTGAAGAACCGGCTCGAGCTCGACCGTCGCTCCTTCATTTTCGTGATGATCGGCTTCCTCGTCGTGCTGCTCACCAGCAGCGCGCTCGAGTTCCTGCGTTTCCATTCCCACGGCGCTGCGGTGCCGCTCGAGCCGGGTGGGCTGCTCGGGATGGAACTCGGGCGGGCGATCCAGCGCTATTTCGGCTTCACTGGCGGCACCTTGCTGCTGCTGGCGCTGATGGCCTCGGGCCTGTCGCTGTTTACCGGCGTGTCGTGGCTGGCCGTGGTCGAGCGCATCGGGCTGGGGCTGGAGCGTGGCCTGATCGGGATCCAGCAGGCGTGGATGCGCTGGCAGGACCGCCGCGCGGGCCGCCAGATCGCCGAGAAGCGCGAGGCGGTCGTGCAGACCCGCCGCCGCAAGGTCGAGAAGGAAGCGCCGCCGCCATTGCGGATCGAGCCCGCGGTGGTCGCCGTGCCCAGGTCCGAGCGCGTGGAGAAGGAGCGTCAGCAGAAGCTGTTCGTCGATGCGCCCGAAGGGGTGATCCCGCCTGTTTCGCTGCTTGATCCGGCAACGGGTGGCGTCGAACCACCGTCGCCCGAGTCGCTCGAATTCACCTCGCGCGTGATCGAGACCAAGCTCGCCGATTTCGGCGTCGAGGTGAAGGTCCTTGCCGCCTATCCCGGGCCGGTGATCACGCGCTACGAGATCGAGCCTGCCACCGGCGTGAAGGGCAGCCAGGTGGTGAACCTTGGCAAGGATCTCGCCCGCGCGCTGTCGCTGGTGTCGATCCGTGTGGTCGAGACCGTGCCCGGCAAGTCGTGCATGGCCTTCGAGCTGCCGAACCCGAAGCGTCAGATGGTGCGCCTGTCCGAGATCATCGGCTCCAAGGTGTACCAGGACGCGCATTCGCCGCTCACCGTGGTGCTTGGCAAGGACATCGGCGGCCAGCCGGTGGTGGCGGATCTTGCCAAGATGCCGCACCTGCTGGTCGCCGGTACCACCGGCTCGGGCAAGTCGGTAGGCATCAACGCGATGATCCTGTCGCTGCTCTACAAGAGCGAGCCCGACCGCGTGCGCCTGATCATGGTCGACCCGAAGATGCTCGAGCTGTCGATCTATGAGGGCATCCCGCACCTGCTGGCGCCGGTCGTCACCGACATGAAGCACGCCGCCAACGCGCTCAACTGGTGCGTGACCGAGATGGACAAGCGCTACAAGCTGATGGCCGCGGTCGGCGTGCGCAACCTCGCCGGCTTCAACAAGGCGGTGCAGGAGGCGCGCAAGGCCGAGACGCCGCTCACCAATCCGTTCTCGATCAGCCCGGAGAACCCCGAGCCGCTCGAGCCCTTGCCCTACATCGTGGTGGTGGTGGACGAGCTCGCCGACATGATGATGGTGGTGGGCAAGAAGGTCGAAGAGCTCATCGCACGCCTGGCGCAGAAGGCGCGCGCGGCCGGCATCCACCTCATCCTCGCCACCCAGCGCCCGTCGGTGGACGTGATCACCGGCCTGATCAAGGCCAACGTACCGACGCGCATCGCCTTCCAGGTGTCGAGCAAGATCGACTCGCGCACCATCCTCGACCAGATGGGCGCCGAGACCCTGCTTGGCGCGGGCGACATGCTCTACCTCGCGCCGGGCACCGGGCTGCCGGTGCGGGTGCACGGTGCCTTCGTCGCCGACGACGAGGTGCACAAGGTGGTCGATCACCTCAAGAAGATCGGCCCGCCGGACTACGTCGAGGGCATCCTGGCCGCGCCCGAGGACGATCTGGAGGCAGCGCTCGGCGGCGGTGGGGAGGGCGGCGACGGCGAGTCGGACGCGCTCTACGATCAGGCGGTGGAAGTCGTCATCAAGACCCGACGGCCATCGATCTCGCTGGTGCAGCGTCACCTGCGCATCGGCTACAACCGCGCTGCACGCCTGATCGAGCAGATGGAGCGCGCGGGGCTGGTGTCGCCGATGGGCAGCAACGGCAACCGTGAAGTCATCGTTCCGGCCAAGGAGAGCGAATGAGTTTTCTGATCAAGGCGGCGCCCCTGCTGATGCGTGGCGCGGCAGCGCTTGCGCTGGCGACGGCCGCGTTGACGGCGGTTGCGGCAGACGGCGTGGCGCAGTTGCGCGCCTTCGTCGATGGCGCGCGCAGTGCCGAGGGCGAATTCGAGCAGGTGGTGACCGCACAGTCCGGACGCCGCCCGCAGGCGGCGTCCGGCAGCTTCGCCTATGCGCGGCCGGGTCGATTCCACTGGGAATACGCCCGTCCTTATCGCCAGGTGCTGATCGGTGACGGCAAGGTGCTGTGGTCCTGGGACCCGGACCTCAACCAGGTCACCGTGCGCGAGATTGGCGACGCCCTCGGCGCCACGCCGGCGGCCATCCTGTTCGGCAGCGGCGCGCTGGACGACAATTTCGAACTCGCCGACGGTGGCGAGCACGACGGCCTGGCCTGGGCCGAGGCCCGTCCGAAACGGACCGAGAGCGGCTTCGAGGCGCTCCGCATCGGCCTCGCCGATGGCCGGCTCATGCGCATGGAAATGCGTGACCACTTCGGCCAGACGACGGTGATCCGCTTCACACGCCTGCAGGCCAATCCGGCGCTCGCTGCCGATCGCTTCCGCTTCACGCCGCCGGCTGGCGCCGACATCATCGGTGACGTGCCCGGCACCGCACGCTGACCCTGCGCCCGCATGACCGACCTTTTCGAGGCGCTCGACCCGCCGCAGGTGCCACTTGCAGAGCGCATGCGGCCCAAGACTCTGGACGAGGTGGCGGGTCAGGCTCATCTGCTCGGTCCGGGCAAGCCTCTGCGGCTGGCTTTTGAATCGCGGCGGCCGCATTCGATGATCCTTTGGGGGCCGCCCGGCGTGGGCAAGACCACGCTCGCGCGCTTGATGGCGCGCGGTTTCGATGCCGATTTCACGGCCCTGTCGGCGGTGTTTTCCGGGGTCAAGGAAATCCGCGAGGCGATCCAGCAGGCACAGGCGGCGAAGGCGCGCGGTCGGCACACGATCCTGTTCGTGGATGAGGTTCATCGCTTCAACAAGGCGCAGCAGGATGCCTTCCTGCCCTTCGTCGAGCAGGGCCTGGTGACCTTCATCGGCGCAACGACCGAGAACCCGTCCTTCGAGGTCAATTCGGCGCTGTTGTCGCGCGCGGCCGTTTATGTGCTGGAGTCGCTCGACACGGCGGCGATGACCCAGCTCTTCGAACGCGCGCATGCGATTGCGTGTGCAGATCTCGGCTTCGAGGACGATGCCCGTGAGCGCCTGATCGGTTTCGCCGATGGCGATGCGCGGCGCCTGATGAATCTCATCGAGCAGTTGCAGGTGGCGGCGGAGACGGCGAAGGTCAACCCGGTCAGCGCGGCGTTCGTCGATCAGGCGCTGTCGCGCAACCTGCGCCGCTTCGACAAGGGCGGCGAGGCGTTTTTCGACCAGATCTCCGCCCTGCACAAGTCGGTGCGCGGCTCCGATCCGGATGCCGCGCTTTACTGGCTGTGCCGCATGCTCGACGGCGGTGCCGACCCGCTCTACCTCGGGCGACGGCTGGTGCGCATGGCCGTGGAGGATATCGGCCTGGCGGATCCCCGCGCGCTCGACATGGCGCTCAACGCCTGCGCGACCTACGAGCGGCTGGGATCCCCCGAGGGCGAACTCGCGCTCGCACAGGTGACGATCTTCCTTGCCTGCGCCGCCAAGTCGAACGCCGCCTACATGGCCTACAACGCGGCACGTGCCTTCGTTGCCAGCGACGCTTCGCGCCCGGTGCCGCTGCACCTGCGCAACGCGCCGACCAAGCTCATGAAGGCGCTGGATTACGGCAAGGCCTACCGCTACGCCCACGACGAGCCCGAGGCCTATGCCGCCGGCGAGAACTATCTTCCGGACGGCATGAGCCCCCCGGGTTGGTACCAGCCCACCCCGCGCGGCATGGAGTCGCGCATTGCCGACAAGCTGGCCCACCTGCGCGCGCTGGACCGCGAGGCCGTGCAGCGTAGCCGGGAGGGGGAAAGTGGGCAGCAGAAAAGCTCACAACAAAACGCGAGGCGGAACTCATCAGGTGGCTCGGCCTCGCGTCAAGACCCGGCGAGAAAAGGCACGCCGGGCGAGGAGAGTCTCAATGCGGGAGGGGATGATCCTTCATGAACTTCTCGCACAAACTCGCCGCCCGCGCTGCTTTTCGAGTATCGCCGCAAGCGTTTGCACGCTCGATCAGGTCGTGCATGAAGTTGGTCAGGACCATCACCCCTTCTGGCGTCTGCACCAAGCCGCAACACACTTGCGCGGCCGCCGCGTCTGGGATGTCTTGATGCTCGGCAATCAGCGATACCTCCTCCTCGGTCAGGTCGCAGTAGTCTAGGCAGTCACGAATCGATAGCATGCCGAACTCCTCCTATGGTGAGCCGTCTGTCGCGGCTTCGTGGTTGATGTAAGGATAATTGACATGCGAGCTTTTGCAAGTTCAATTTACGTCGCGTCAACTAATCAAGTTATTGATTGGAAAAGTTAATTTTTGCAGTGCGCCATGGATCGCCGGCCCTGCAGAAAGCCATGAACAAAGATGTGCTTGCGCTGCATCGCGCGCGCAAAGTCTCAAGTTCCAGTCACAAGTTACTGATTCAGAACGTTCCAGGAAAACTCTCCGATGCTCGATATCCAGCTCCTTCGAACCCAGATCGACACCGTCGCCGCCCGCCTCGCCACCCGCGGCATGCAACTCGACACGGCTGCCTTCCAGGCGCTGGAGGACGAGCGCAAGCAACTGCAGACCCGCACCCAGGAACTGCAGGCCCGCCGCAATGCATTGTCGAAGCAGATCGGCATGTTGAAGGGCAAGGGCGAGGACGCGTCCGGCGTGATGGCCGAGGTCGCCCAGCTCGGCGACGAGCTCAAGTCCTGCGAGCAGGCGCTGCCGGTGCTGCTCGAGCGCATGAACGCCTTCCTCGCCACGCTCCCCAACCTGCCGCAGGAGGGCGTGCCGGTGGGCGCGGACGAAACCGCCAACGTCGAGGTTCGCCGCTGGGGCTCGCCGCGCAGCTACGACTTCGAGGTGCGCGACCACGTCGATCTCGGCGCGCCGCTCGGCCTCGACTTCGAGACCGGTGCCAAGCTGTCGGGTTCGCGCTTCGCCTTCCTGCGCGGCCCGGTGGCACGCCTGCATCGTGCGCTGGCGCAGTTCATGCTCGACACCCACACCCGCGAGCACGGCTACACCGAGTGCTACACACCCTACATCGTTAACGGTTCGGCGCTCTACGGCACCGGCCAGTTGCCCAAGTTCAAGGAAGACCTGTTCTGGGTGCTGCGCGGCGGTGACGAGGAGGCGGCGGAGCAGTACCTGATTCCCACCGCCGAGATCACGCTCACCAACAGCGTGCGCGAGGACGTGCTCGCGCTCGACGCGCTGCCGATCCGCATGACTGCGCACAGTCCGTGCTTCCGCTCGGAGGCCGGCAGCGGCGGGCGCGACGTGCGCGGCATGATCCGCCAGCACCAGTTCGACAAGGTCGAGATGGTCCAGATCGTCGAGCCGGCGTCGAGCAACGAGGCGCTCGAACAGATGGTCGGCCACGCCGAGGCCATCCTGCAGAAGCTCGAGCTCCCATACCGCGTGATCACGCTGTGCACCGGTGACATGGGCTTCTCGGCGGCGAAGACCTACGACCTCGAGGTGTGGCTGCCGGCGCAGAACACCTACCGCGAGATCTCGAGCTGCTCGAACTGCGAGTCCTTCCAGGCGCGCCGCATGCAGGCGCGCTTCAAGAACGCGCAGGGGAAGAACGAGCTGGTGCACACCCTCAACGGCTCTGGGCTGGCGGTCGGACGCACCCTGGTCGCGGTGCTGGAAAACCATCAGCAGGCCGACGGCTCGATCGTCATCCCGAAGGCGCTGGTGCCCTACATGGGCGGGCTCGAGATCCTCGAAGCGCCACTCTGACGCTTGAACCGTGCGACTGGAGCGCGCACAGGCGCGTGCAGGCGAAGCGGTCCGTTGCAGTTGCACTAGAGTGGCGTTTCAGGTCGCGAGACCGGCACTTCCAAACGCAACGAGGAGCATGTCCAGCATGAGCAAAGTTCTTGTCATCAACGGTCCCAATCTCAACCTGCTCGGCACGCGCGAGCCGCACATCTACGGTTCAACCACGCTCGCCGACGTCGAAGCCGGGCTGCGTGCTCAGGCGAAGGAACTGGGCTTGGAGATGGACTGCTTTCAGAGCAACCACGAGGGCGCGATTGTCGATCGCATTCATCAGGCGCGGCTCGAAGGCGTGAAGTTCGTGCTGATCAACCCGGGCGCATACACGCATACCAGCGTGGCGATCCGCGATGCCTTTGGCGGCGTGGCGATTCCCTTCGTCGAAGTGCACATCTCGAATGTGCACAAGCGCGAAGCCTTTCGTCACCATTCCTACCTTTCGGATATCGCCGAGGCGGTGATGGCGGGGTTCGGCACCCAGGGTTACAACCTGGCGCTGCAGTTCATCGCGGCGAAGCTGCGCTGACGTTCGACCGGCGTCGAGCCGGTCTGGAAAATGCTCTCGGCCGCCTTTGGGCGGCCGATTTCTTGTGCGCCGTCGCTGGCAAAGAATGAGCGACCCGCAGGTCGCTCGAAGGAGGAGAAACGCCAGAGAGCATGGGGATCGCCCGGATCAGAAGGCGTGCTTGATGCCGACCTGAAAGCCGTGCTGATAGCCCGTGCCCGGGTAGGACGCGTCGCCGAAGGCGGGCTTGAGACTTTGGGCGACACCCGCCACGCTCAGGCCACCCTTGGTGGAGATGTCGGAGTACGCCGCGTAGAGGCCGGTGCGCCTCGACAGCACGTGGTTGTGGCCCAACGCCCACTGCGTGGCCTCGGCGTCGCCAGGCGCGAGGCGGACGAGAACGCCGCGGCCAAAGCCGGCGGCAACGCGGGCAACTGAGGAGCATGCGATGCGTGGAGTGAATGCCGCGACGATCGCGGCGCACTTGCCCACGCTGGGGCTGGCGAAGAACCCCCCGACTGCCGGCTGACGCTGGTGGCGGCCAAGCGCGAGCTGGGCGAAGCGATTCGCCGCCAGCTCAAGCCCGACCTGTGGGTGATCGTGTCCAGCCACTGGGTGGCCACCTTCGACTGGCCGATGACCTGCCAGCCCACGCACACCGGGTATTGCGTGGCCGACGAGGCCCCGCAACTGATCCCGGGTCGCCCCTGCGACTACGCGGGCGGCTCCGAATTCGCCGGGGCGCTGGTCGAGGCCTTCAAGGCCGGCTGCGTGTCCTGGTGCGCAACGACTCGGAATACTTCGAATGCGACTACTGCACCTTCGTGCCGCTGCAGTACCTCGACCCGACCGGCGACGTGCCGGTGGTGGTGGGGGCGCCCTCGGTGCTGATGTCGACGCACGAGGAATGCGCGCGCGCAGGCGAACTGGTGATGGCGCTGGCCACGCCGCAGACGCCGGCCCGATTTGCTGCCGGGCGCTACCCGGTGCCGGGCCCCCGTGCGGCCGCGTGCGTGTATCTACCCGTGCGGCCGCGTCGCGACAGGACTCGGCGATCCGGGTGCGGGAGACCATCCGCCCTTGTCACTGTGACCCCGGCGCCAGTCGTGAAAGCGCTCGAGCAGCGACAGCAGCGCAGGCACGAAGAACAGCACCAACAAGGCCGAGAAGCCCAGCCCGAACGCGATCGAGGTCGCCATCGGAATCAGGAACTGGGCCTGCAGCGAGCGTTCGAAGAGCAGCGGCGTGAGGCCGCCGATGGTCGTCAGCGAGGTCAGCAGCACTGCACGCAGGCGCCCGCAGGCTGCGCCCACCAGCGCATCGTGCAGGCTGGCACCCTTGTGCTGCAGCTCCTTGAACAGGCTCACCAGGATGATCGAGTTGTTCACCACGATGCCGGCGAGGCCGAAGAGGCCGAACATCGACAGGATGGTGAGGTCGATGTCGAGGACCCAGTGGCCGAATATCGCGCCTGCCAGCCCGAGCGGAATGGCCGACATCACCACCAGCGGCCAGCTCCAGGACGAGAACGACCACACCAGGATGAGGTAGATGAGCGCCAGGCCGAGGATGAGGCCGGCGCGCATGTCTGCCATGGTCTCGCGCTGGTCGGCGGAGCGGCCCTCGAAGCTGAACTCGAAACCGTACTTCTGCGCCAGTTGCGGCAAGGTGCCGGCTTCGAGCAGGGCCTGCACCGCATTGGCGTTGGTGACGTCGCTGGCGACGGCGGCCGAGACCTCCACCGCCAGCCGACCCTGGGCGTGGCGCAGGGCCTCGAAGCCGCGGCGCGACTCCCAGCTCGCCACGGTGGCGAGTGGGGCGAAGCGGCCGTCGGGCAGACTGACGGTGATGCGCTCGAAGACGTCGAGCCGACTCCGCTCGTCACGCGGCAACATCACCCGCACCTCGAGCTCGTCGCGCCCCACCTGCACGAGCTGGGCGAGTGCGCCGTCGAAGGCAGCGCGCAACTGGCGGCCGAGGCCCTCGGTGGTGAGCCCGAGCGCCTCGCCGGCGGGAGTCAGGCGGTAGATGAGCTGCTCCCGTCCGTAGGGCATGTCATCCTCGGTCTCGCTGAGGCCGGGAATGCTCGTCAGCGTTTCGGCCAGCTCGAGCGCGGCGGCCTTGAGGGCGTCGGCGTTGTCGCCGGTGAGGCGGATGTTGAGATCGCGCCCCGGTGGCCCCGACTGGCGGGCGGTGAAGGTGAGCAGTTCGATGCCGGCCGCCGCGGGCAGCTTCTCGCGCCAGACGGTGAGGAAGCGCTCGTTGCGTACCTCGCGCTGGTCGGGTGGCGTGAGCTCGACCATGATGCCCGCGAGCTGGTCGCCGCGCGCGCTCGATCCGCTGCCGCTGCTGATGGTGCCGCCGAGCCGGGCCACCGCAGTCTGCACCAGACCGCCGCCGAGTTCGGCTTCGGCGGCGAACAGGGCGCGTTCGAGTTCGCCCAGGAAGGCCTCGGTGCGGGCTCGTGGCGTGCCGGCGACGAAGGTGGCATTGGCGTAGACCACCTGGCCCTCGGGCGTGGGGAAGAACACGAAACCGATGCGTCCACCCGCGATGAGGCCCACGGCGAGGATCATCAAGGCGACGGCAAGAGACACGGTTGCGCCGCGCCAGGCCACTGCGCGCTCCACCATGCGCCGGAAGGGGCCGTCGCGAAACGCGGTGAATGCGGCGTCGAGCCGCGCCCGCAGTGCCGACTGCTTCAAGGCCACCTCGCCAGCGAGCGCTCCGCGCAGGTGGGCGGGAAGGATCAGGAAGCACTCGAGCAGGGACGCGACGATCACCGCAACCATCACGAACGGAATGTCGCCGAGGATGTTGCCGATGATGCCACCCACCATCATCAGCGGCAGGAAGGCGGCCACCGTGGTCAGCGACGAGGCCAGCACCGGCCACAGCATCCGGCGCGCGCCGCCGATCGCGGCCTGGGAGGGACCTTCACCCATGTGGCGATGGGTGTCGGCGTCCTCGCTGACGACGATGGCGTCGTCGACGATGATGCCGAGCGCCATGATGAGTGCGAACAGGCTCATCATGTTGATCGTGCCGCCGAAGAAGAACATCAGCCCGAGGGTGGCGAGAAACGCGGTCGGGATGCCGATCATGACCCACAGCGCCACCCGCGCCGGCAGGAAGAAGTACAGCACGGCGACCACCAGCAGAAGGCCGGAGAGCCCGTTTTCGATGAGCAGTTCGATGCGATCGCTGATCAGTTGCCACTGCGTGTCGAAGACCTCGAGGCTGATGCTCGGTGGCAGGGTGGGGCGGGTCTTTTCCAGCCAGCCGTCGAGGATACGCGCGGCCTTGAGCGAGTGTCCGCTCTCGCTGCGCTGCAGTTGCAGCTCGACCACGCTGTCGCCGCGCTCGAAAAGCGCGAGTTCGTTGGCGCGGGGTTCGCGCGTGATGGTGGCGATCTCGTCCAGGCGCACCACGCCGCGCTCGTCGCTCACCACCGCGAGCGGCGCGAAGGCGTCGGCGCTGCGACGCTGTTCCAGGCCGCGGATTTCGCGCGCGCCGTCGGCTTCGCCGGCGATGCCCGCCGGAATGTCGCGCGCAAGCTGGCCGACGCGATCGCCGACCTGCACCAGCGACAGGCCGAGGGTTTCCAGCGCCGCCGACGGGATCTCGATCGCGATGCGCTCCTCGGGCAGGCCGGTGATGCTGACCCGATCGATGCCGGCGGCGAGCAGCTCCTGCTCGAAGCGTCGCACCCAGGGCCGCAGTTCCTCGACGCTGTTACCGCGCACGAGCAGGCGGGCGATCGGCTCGTAGCGCGATACGCGACTGATTTCGGGGGTCTCGGCGTCGCGCGGCAGGTTGCGGAACTCATCCACGCGCTGGCGTACCTGGTCGAGGGCGAGCAGCGCGTCGGTGCCCTCGTGCAGCTCGAGGGTGATGCTCGCCACGCCCTGGGCCGAGGTGGAGCTCATGCGCTTGAGGCCGTCGACCGTCTTCAGGCGCTCCTCGAGGGGCACGGTGATGCCGTTCTCGACGTCCTCGGCTGCGGCGCCGCTCCACACCACGCGCACCGAGATGACGTCGAGTTCGAAGGTGGGGAAGAACTGCACGTTCATCCGCGTGAGGCCGATCACCCCGAGGACGAAGGCGAGCAGCATCAGCACATTGGCCGCCACCTTGTGACCGGCCAGGCGCTCGAGCAGGCTGACGTGCTTCACTGCGCTGCCCCGACCACCTCGACCGCCAGCCCGTCGATCGCGTGCGGCAGGTGGGTGGCGAGGATGCGCGTGCCGCTGCGCAGTTCATCCGTGTCGTTGGCAGGGCGCACGAGCAGCGTCAATGTGCTGCCATCCCGACGCTCGCCGGCGCGGCGCACGGGCAGGGCGCGCAGCCGGTTGTCGTCCCCGATCAGGTAGATGCGATCGCCGCCGTGGAGCGCGGAGGGTGGTATGGTGAACACGTCGCTCGCCGTGGGGCGCTCGAGTACTGCGTTGACGAAGGCCCCGACTGGGACCTTGCTCGCATCGTCGAGTCGCAGCAGCACGTCGACGCCGCGGGCGTCGGCCTCACCGCTGATGCGGTCGAGGCGGGTGAGCAGCGTGGTCGTACCGAACTCGGCATGCGCCTGCAGGACCTCGCTCCGCGCCAGCGCGGCGCGCAGTTCCTCGGCGTAGATCGCGGGGACCCGGGCACGCAGGTAGAGCGCATCGGACGCGTACAGGCTGAGCAGGGCCTGTCCCGGCTGGACCTGGTCGCCGGAGGCAACCTCGACCTTGCCGATGCGTGCGGCAAAGGGCGCGGTGATCTCGCCCCGCTCGCCGTCGCGCCGGGCCTCGGCCAGCCTGGCCTGCAACTGGGCAAGGCGGGATGGGTGCTCGGCGATCGCCTGCTGGCGCTGTGACAGCGACAGGCGGACGCGGGCGACTTCCTCGCGCGCCTGGTCGAAGGCGCTCTCGGCGCCCAGGCGTGCGTTCTTGAGGCGCTCGAACCGTGCCAGCTTCGCTTCGGCCAGTTGCAGCAGGGTGCGCTCCTGCGCGATCGCTTCCTGGTCGTGACGGTGGCGGATGCGTTCGCGCTCGACGTCGGCCGTCGCCTGTGCAATCCGGGGCTGGAGGTCGCGCGGGTCCATACGCGCAAGCATGGCTCCGACCTCGACCCGGTCGCCATCGCGCACCTTCACCTCGATAATGCGCCCGCTGATCGGCGCCGCCGCGCGGATGCGGTCCGGGGCTTCGATGCGACCGTAGAGCACGAGGGTGGGCCGTGCTGTCGTGCTGGCCAGTTCGTGCGCCTCGACGCGCCACACGCGCTCGCGGACCTCGACCGGTGCAACGACCGGGCGGGTGGCGCGCAAGATTGCGAACCCGGCCACAGCCAGCAGCAGGACCAGCACAGGAATGAGACGGCGCATGTGAAGCCTTCGAAGCCGCTCTGCGGCTCGTTTATCAGGGCCTGCTTATTGCCTCACGCCTGTGGCCGTGATCCGGATTTCGCCCCTGCTGCAGGGGAGAGGTGCAGACTCGCCTCATTCGTCGAGCCAGTCCGACTCCCAGCGCGCGAGCTCCGGAAAATGACGTGTCGCGTTCTTTCCGAGCGCCACGTCGAGTTGCTCGATCAGCGCGTGCAGGCGCTTGTCGGGCGCTTGCGGGAGCATCGGCTCCAGCTCGATCACCAGATCGCCGCCAGCGTGCCGGCCGCGCCCGGGGAAACCGGCTCCGGCCACGCGCAGCGTGCGCGCGTGCGCGACGCCGGACTCAAGGGCAACAGTACGCACTCCCGCAGGATGGGGAATGCGCAAGGGGCCGCCGATCAGCATCCTGAGCGCGCTGACCGGCCGCTGCAGGATGAGGTTCCGTCCGTCGCGGCGGAAAAGCGGATGAGGTGACAGGCGGATGCACAGGCGGAGGTCGCCGCGTGGATGTCCCGCCTCGGGATGGGACTCGCCCTCGCCGGCCAGGCGCAGCTCGTCGTCGTCGATCAGCCCCGGCGGGATCTGCACCTGCAGCCAGCGCTCGCCGACTTCTTCCCCGCTGCCGGCGCAGTGGCTGCACGCCCGGGTGTTGCGGTAGCCGCGCCCGTCGCAGTCCGGGCAGCGGATCAGGCCATTTGCGCCGCGGATTCGGCCCGAGCCGCGACAGGGCTCGCACAGGCGGCTGACGCTGAGCTTCTCGAGCCCGCTGCCCCCGCATTGGGAGCACGGCTGCGGGGTGCGCACACAGACCGATCGGGTGGCACCGAGGAATGCGTCCTCGAAGCTGATCTCGAGCGTCTGCAGGCGATCGGCGCCGCGCGCGGGCGCCGGGTCCGGCTTGCCTGCGTCGGCGTCATTCGTGTCGGGCGCGTTCGCGTCTTCGAGCAGGGTCGCGAGCAGACGGTCGTGGGCCTGGCGCAGTCGCTTGAAGTGCTCGAGCGCGGCCGGATCGGCGTTGCGGTCGGGGTGCCATTGCATGGCAAGCTTGCGAAAGGCGCGCTTGATCTGCTGTGTCGTGGCGCCGGGCTGCAGCCCGAGCAGTGCGTGGGCATCGGACATCGTGGGTATCGCGGAAGCGCGTGAGAACGTGAGCTTAACCGAGCAGGCTTGGCGGTAGCGGAGATCAAAAGCAAAAAAGCCTGGTCCAAGGACCAGGCTTTTCCGCAACGTCTGGCGCGCCCGGAAGGATTCGAACCTCCTACCCCCTGGTTCGTAGCCAGGTACTCTATCCAGATGAGCTACGGGCGCGTTGCCGATTTCGTTTAGAGCCCGATGTCGGAAGGCTTGATTGGCGCGCCCGGAAGGATTCGAACCTCCTACCCCCTGGTTCGTAGCCAGGTACTCTATCCAGATGAGCTACGGGCGCTTTCTGCTGCACTGCGAAGGAGCGGGATTATAACGACTGCGCCCGCAACTTCAAACGATTATTTGGCGGAGAGGGTGGGATTCGAACCCACGGTAGGCTCGCACCTACGCCTGATTTCGAGTCAGGTACATTCGACCACTCTGCCACCTCTCCGCTCGAAGGTCGGCATTATAGTGAATCCGCTGCAAAAGTGAACGACTTTTTAGAACTGCCGTCCGGGATGCCGTGCTCGCCTGCCGAAGCGGGTGCGGCAGGCGGGCGCAGAGGCGGGGTCAGGCGTTCGCGGGCAGCATTTCCTCGTAGGCGCGCACGGCTTCGGCGGCGTACATCAGGGCCGGGCCGCCACCCATGTAGGTGCATACGCCGAGCGTCTCCATGACCTGTTCGCGGGTCGCGCCGAGGCGGACGAGGGCCTTGATGTGAAAGCCGATGCAGGCGTCGCAGCGCTGTGTGACGGCGATCGCGAGCGCGATCAGTTCCTTGTGCAGTTCGGACAGGGTGCCGTCCTTGAGCGCACCTTTCGCCATTGCACCGAAGGCCTGCATCGTGTCGGGGATTTCCTTGCGCAGCGTGGCGAGCGCCTTGGAGACGTCGGAGGTGATCTGGACGTGGGACTTTGACATGGGTGTGTTTCCGTATTTAAGAAAACACTTATGTTACGCGCCCGTCAGCGTGCTGTCATCGCCCCACGGACGAGGCGGGTGTGGTTGCGAAGAGCGCGGCCGGCTCCCCGCGAAGGTGATGGCGTTCAGCCCGCGCTGCGCTTGTCGCGCTCGATCAGCGCGTAGGCGGAGTGGTTGTGGATCGACTCGAAGTTCTCGGATTCGACCACGTAGGCGTCGATGCGCGGCTCGCGGGCCAACTGACCGGCGACGTCGCGCACCATGTCCTCGACGAACTTGGGGTTGTCGTAGGCGCGTTCGGTGACCCATTTCTCGTCCGGGCGCTTGAGCAGGCCGAAGACTTCGCACGAGGCCTGGGCTTCGACGAGCTGGACCATCTCCTCGATCCACAGGTGGTCGTTGAGCACCGCCGTCACGGTGACGTGCGAGCGCTGGTTGTGTGCGCCGTAGGCGGAGATCTTCTTCGAGCACGGGCACAGGCTGGTCACCGGCACCACGACCTTCATGGTGAATTCGTAGCTGCCGCCTTCGCGGATCGAGCCGATGAAGCAGACCTCGTAGTCCATCAGGCTCTGCACGCCCGAGACCGGTGCGGTCTTGTTGATGAAGTACGGGAAGCTCATCTCGACGTGGCCGGTCTCGGCCTCGAGGCGCTCGACCATCGCGCGCAGCATCGGCTCGAAGTTCTCGACCGAGATCTCGCGCTCATTGCCGTTGAGGATCTCGATGAAGCGCGACATGTGCGTGCCCTTGAAGTTGTGGGGCAGGCCGACGTACATGTTGAAGGTGGCGACCGTGTGCTGGACGCCGCCGGCCTTGTCGGCGACCTTGACCGGGTGGCGGATCGACTTGATGCCGACCTTGTTGATGGCGATCCGGCGGATGTCGGCGCTGCTCTGCACGTCGGGGATGGCGAGATCGATGGGGGCATTCATGGACGGCTCTCTGGTCAAATCCTGGGGGTGAAGCGAAAGGGCGCAGGTGCAACTCGATTGCACCTGCGCCCCGATCTTAGCTTTCCCGACAAAAATGCTCAACCTTTGCAGGCGGGGGCTTCAGAGTTCCAGCGCACGCTGGATGCTGGCGACGATGCCGGCCTTGTCGAGTCCGACCGTGGCCAGCAACTGGGCCTGGTCGCCATGGTCGATGAAGTGGTCGGGCAGGCCGAGGCGCAGCACCCGTGGGCGGTGCGCGAGGGCGTCCACCACGCGCGCGACCTCGGCGCCGGCGCCGCCGATCACGGCATTCTCCTCGACGACCACGAGCAGCTCGTGCGTCGCGGCAAGCTCG
>JAANMY010001696.1_pt1 | contig 23550 bp, 23 predicted proteins | sample 7279691 | NCBI WGS metagenome assembly JAANMY01 (sample SAMN14094543, study PRJNA606508) | bioreactor metagenome | isolation source: A lab-scale SPAN reactor treating ammonium-rich wastewater day 388 | place: Ireland: Galway | collected 2018-02-07
AGTAATAAGAATTTTGCCTTCTTTCTGTTTTAGAGCTTCATCTACCAAAAAAGTTGTTTTACCCGAACCTGCCGCAGCGATTAATAGTCTATTATTGGTCTGTTTTGATTGCATCTAAAATATATTGAGGAAAGTTCAACGTTTCTTGAGTTTCAAAAATTTTTAAAGCACATTCAGTTTTATTAGCTTTCATATGCTTTTGTAAATCATCATCGCTTTGATAAGCAGTTTGAAATACTTTGTTCAATGCTTCGCGACTATTAGCTTTCAAAAATTTTGGTTCAAGCGTGTTGTAATTGAAATCTTGTATATTGCCTGTTTCAACATCTGAATCAAAACAAATTTTGATGTCTTGTTTGACGTTATCGTCTAAGTAGTTTTTATACTTGTTCTTAACGGCTTCAACATTTCCGTCATTGTCCGTAACGACAGCAACTTTTGTCCCGATTTTTTCTGCTATTTCTAAAAATCTCAAAAATGAGGTGCCAACGGAAATTACATCAACACCTTTTTCAATCGGAAGTTTGCCGTCATTGTTAAGCATAAATGCTTTTTGAACAACTAACTCGTCAGAATCTCCCTCAACTAAAATAGCTTTCTTGCATAAAATCAAACGCAAAGTATCGTAACCTGATAACTTTTCAAAAAACTTGTAAGTATCTGCTGAAAGTTCATTTAACTTAACCGTTTTCTTGTAGTTCAACAAAATCAAATGTTCAAGTCCTAATTTATTGGCTACAAAACTGCTGTGGGTAGAAATCAAAATCTGTTTCTCTCCACTATCATTTTTTATATCGCTGATTAGTTGATTGAGTTTTGAATAAGATAAATGATTTTCAGGTTCTTCTAATAAAATAATGTTAGCTTCTTTTGCTTTTTTGTGTCCCAAAGCCAATTTTGTTTTTACCAAACATTGTTCTCCTTTACCAATATAATGAAACGGAATATCTTCTAAGTATGTCATCAAACTACTTTCCCAAGCATTTTTTGATGATAGCTCAACTGAAAGTTCAACTTTTTTGTCTGAAATTTTTGAAGCGGTTTTTATCTTCTCATTTATCTTTTTGATTGCTTCTTCGCCCATAAAAGATTCTTTCATTCTTCTGTGAGCCTGTGATATTTCTACAATTTCGTTTGATTCCAAAAACTCTTTTACAATTCGGGAAATGTAAATATCAGAACCATTTTGCAGTTTATTACTTGACGAATCAATCAAAGCTGATTTTATTGGAATTGTTCTTGGTGTAATGCTTTCGTTACGTGCAAAACTTATCCACGAAACATTATAGTATTCAATTGGCAAAGTTTTTATTCCGCCAAGTTTTACTAAATCTTCATATTCTTTCTGATAGTTTTCGTCAAACGCGATCTTTAAAGCAAATCCATTAGCATTATTTGGTTTATCACTATGTAAATCACCCCAAAATTCTGCCAATTCTTTTCCTTCTACAAAAACTTCAATGGAAATATAAGGTAAAGGTTTTGCTATATTTTCAGGTTCTAAACTTTCAATGTATTCCGCAACAATTTCTTTGTTGAACACATATTGAGATAATTCGTTTCTTAAATATTTACCGTTATACAAACCTGTCAAAGCAAGATGTATAGCTTCAATAATTGTAGATTTTCCTGCTTCGTTATTACCCACAAGAATGTTTACTCCCTTGTTTAAATTAAGTTTAAACGAACCTTTGAAGGTTTTAAAATTTTCTATGTGGATTTTGGTGATATTCATATTTAATCAAAATGTTTCATTTTTGGCTTCTTCATTATTAAAAAGATTTCCAATTCTTTTAACCCACACTCCTCAAAACAAAAGTATTAAATAATAACCACCTATAAAAAATAATGCAAGGTTCAAATATATAACCTGTAAAAATAACACAAAGTTAAACCAATTACCTGTAAAAAATAAAACAAGGTTCAACCACTTACCTATAAAAAATACTGCAAGGTTTAAACATTCACCTGTAAAAAATAGTGTAAGGTTCAAACATTCAACCTGTAAAAAATAACACAAGGTTCAACCACCAACCTGTAAAGAATAATGTAGGGTTCAATCACTGACCTATAAAAAATAATACAGAGTACAAATCACCCACCTGTAAAAAATAACGCAAGGTTCAACATTCAACCTGTAAAAAATACTGTAAGGTTCCACCACTGACCTGTAAAAAATAATGCAAGGTTCAGCACCTAACCTGTAAAAAATAACGCAGGGTACTTATTTTATACTCTGAAAATCAGAGTTACAAAATTCAGTATTGATACTCAATAACTTATTAAAATCAGAATAACAGCATTATCCACTTTTCAGAACTCTCAAAAAATCAACTCTATTTATCAGCAAGATGTGTCTTTGTACCCACAAATTTTTTCAAAATTTTCGACTACAAAGACCCTCTTGCCTTTTTTGCAAAAAGGGGAAAAAACTGCGGAACTTGTTTTTTATTTTTAAATAAATCAGGTACAGGAATCCATATTAGTACAATTTATTCTTTTTTAATCCACGCCTATTCCAAACTAATCCAAAGTAGTCTTATTCAGTCCAGCGCCCTTGAATACTATTGTTTTCATGATTTTGATGTTTCACTTTTGCAGCAGAAATTATACTCATAAAAACAGAATGAAAACAATAATTTATTTATTTCTGCCACTTATCGGAATGTCAGTTCAGGGACAAGTCGGTATCAATACAGAAAACCCTCGCGCAACACTCGATGTCATGTCAAATGTTGTTGATGTAACAAAACCTGATGGAATTATTGCCCCTCGATTAAAAGGTTCCGAGTTAAAAAATAAAGATTCTATATATAAGAATGATCAGACGGGGACAATTGTTTATATAACAGAAGGGCTTGAACTCGGAAGTACCACAGAGAAAACTGCGAATGTAACTCGTGTGGGATATTACTATTTCGACGGAGAAGTATGGCAACCATTTGAGCGTGACACCTTGGAAACTGTCGTAAACAGAGGAAACTACTCACCTAAATACATCACTTTTTCAGGAGGCACAGCCTCTCCTACCAGAGACGGAGCATTAGGTATGAATCTACAGACCTATTCCATGTTTTTCGGGAATATGAATCCAATGCATACAGAAACCTATAATCTTTCTTATGGATACGGAGCTCTGCAAAATCTATCCACCGCTTCCGGAAATGTCGCCATTGGAAGCTACAGTTTGAACGGAGTAACAACAGGAGCCTATAATACGTTAATCGGTCATACTTCGGGATATGACTCTTCCAATACCGGAAAAATCATCACAGGAAATGTAAACGTGGGGCTTGGAAATTCGACCTTGACAAAGCTGACCTCCGGATATAAGAATATAGCGATTGGGCAGTCAGCTCTGCATCATTTAAATACCGGAAGTTATAATACCATTGTCGGTCAGTCTTCGGGGCAGTTTATTACGGCAGAAAATAAAAACGTCATGCTTGGTGCACAAACCGGAGCCTACGTGAAAGGTGAAAATAATGTTTTTATCGGTACAGGTGCCGGACACAGCAATACTGTTACCAGTGTTGAAACTGTTAATAACAGATTGGTTATTCACAGCAATGTAAACCTCGTACCATCAGCCAATATAGGAACTGAAAATATAGTCGACTATAGTGCCTCCTGGACTAACGGTTTAATTATCGGAGATTTTGCCCAAAGATGGTTAAAAATTAATGGCAGCTTTATCATTAACCCTGCATATACAATATCCGATACTACCTATACTAAAGATGTTGTAGCAAAACCGGATGGAACTTTAGGATTCACAGATAGAATTTTAGTTCCTACTCCGCCTGCTACCGGAACTTATTATTTACAAAGTGTTGACGGGAAATTACAATGGTCAGCTCCATAATTCTATGACCGGTAAAACAGATGTGATAAAATTTAGGATAGACAAGAACAGAAAAGAAGATTGGAAGACTATCTGTAAAGCAGAGAATATATCTCTGACAAGTTTAATCACCAATTCGGTGGAAAACAGACTCATGGATAATGAGAGGAAAAAAGTATTAGCGTTCATTGAAAAGCAAGACAACATCTTCGTAAAAATCGAAACCAATATCAATCAGGTTGCAAAAATTGTGAATGGTCAGAAGCTCATTTCAGAAAATGAATTACAGAAATTCATCGATCAGCTGACTGAAATTGCAAAGCTAAAAGCCCGGCAGAATGAGGTTTTTCTTAAAATCTATTCAATGCTTGGAAAATGATTGTAAAAATAATGAAACCCGCAGGTCCCACTTTTCCAGGTGTCAATTATAACGACAAAAAAATAGATAAAGGAAAAGGCGAACTGATGCTGATGAAAAACTTCCCGTCATTCATTAACGGATCGAGCAGCAAGGAAGAAGTAAAATCCTATCTGGCTTCCGTTTCCAAAAACGAAAAGGTCAAGAAACCGCAATTCCACGCCGCTTTATCCACAAAGTTCAGGGAACATTCCAAAGAAGAGCTGACAAAGGTTGCTGAAAGCTTTATGGACGAAATGGGTTACGGAGATCAGCCGTTTATCGTGGTTTTTCACAACGATACTGAAAACAACCATGTTCATTTTGTTTCAACAAGAGTGGATAAACAGACCGGAAAAAAGATCAACGACAGTTACGAAAAGCTGAAGTCACAAAAAGCTTTAGCTAAGGTAATGGAAAAGATGTACGGAATAAGCAATGTAGAAAATATTAATAAGCTTCTGAGTTACCGGATCAGCTCTTTAAAACAATTGGAACTTTTACTGGAAAGAAATGGATTCCGGTTAGCTCAGAACAAAGAAGACGAAACCAAAATGGATATTCTCAAAAACGGAGTCCGGGAAAAAACAATTAACGGAAATCAGATCGTTTTTGACAACAAAAAAAATGAAAACAGAACAAAACAGATCAAAGCCATTCTATCAAAATACAAGGAGCTTCATTCGGGCACTATTTTCAAAGTCGAAGACCGCCGAAAACAGGAAGCAATGCTTCCTGAAGAAAAACAGGATGAAGATCCGGAACCGAAAATCGAATTTGAAAGTGAGCTTCAAAAAAAACTGAAAGACATCTTTGGAATCGACATCATATTTCATCATAAAGACGGACAAAAGCCTTTCGGGTATTCTCTGATAGATAACAAGACAGGAACAGTGTACAAAGGAAGTGAGATTATGAAAATGAACGAATTGTTTGAGTTCACTTCCCTGGTGATAGACAAAAGACTTTTTGAGCGATTGAAAGATTTTAACATTCCGGATAAAGAAATAAAAGCAGTGCTTTTGAATTTTTTGAAAGCAAAATATCCGGAAAATGAGCTGCATGACTTTATGCTTTTTGAGAACAAAAAATTTAAAAACAAAGAAACATTTAGTGCTATCAGAAATGATGTGAAAGAATATCTCAAAACACAAAATAACAATGATGTCAGCATCATAAAATCAGAGGACGGAAAATATTACGCCATTCATTCCAAATTCCACTACATCGGGGAACTGGAAACACTGATTGGAGAAAAACAGTTTCAAACCTTTTTAAACCCGGTTGTAAAGACTGAAAATAAAAAAGAAGACAGTTTGGAAAAGGTCATTGATGATTTCCTGTTTGATATGATGAAATCTTCAGCAGCAGCGAAAGACCCGGCAGAAGAAGAGCTCAAAAAACGAAAAAAACAAAGAAAGAAATGATAATCACATTCGCCACACAAAAAGGAGGAGCCGGAAAAACCACGTTGGCTATTGCTTTTGCCAATTACATTTCGGGAATATCCGAGAGAAAGATCAATGTTTTTGACTTTGACTATCAGAAGTCCTTTTACAACAAATGGAAAGAAGATGAACTTTCAGAATTGCCGAAGCTGTATGAAGTGGAAATCGCAGGAGAAGAGCAGCGTCCTTTTTCAGACTTTGAACAGCTGATCGGTCTGAAGGAAAGCAAGGATGTGAATGTCTTCGACTTAGCCGGAACGCTCGATGAAAAATACAGTGACCTGCTGATTTACAGTGATGTGATCATTATTCCTTTTGAATATTCGGATGTATCGGTAAAATCCACATTGGTTTTCAAAAATGTTCTCGGAATGCTTGAAAGCGAAGCAGAACGGATCTTCATCCGCTCAAAATACGACAAAGGATACAAGTATCTCAATCAGAAGGAAATGGATGCCGAGATTTCAAAATACGGAATCCTGGTCGAAAGTCCGGTATTCAAAAGAAACTGCCTTCAAACCATTGATACCAGGAAACTGACGTATGAACAGAAATATGCAGTAAAGAATCCTTTCAATGAAATCATAGAACACATTAATGAAGCACTGCAAACCACCATTTGAACTATGAAATCAGAAGAAAGACTAAACAGTAAACATCAAACCCTAAAAAAATGATAAAATTTTCGTTCCTGCTTTTAACGGCTTATGTTCTCTATTATGCAGGAAATATCGTCTACGACCTTTTTCTCAAAAAAGCAACCACTACCAATCAGGAAGAATCAGAGATCTTTTCCCTTTCGGATTTTACCGATGAAAAAGAAGATGCGACAGTTGTAGGCATCGAAGATGTGGAAAACCTCAATATGCCGAAATCGTTCATCAAAAAAGAAATCATGCCACAGCTTTCTGCAGATGATGAAGAAAGGCTGAGCCTGAATGAATTAAGACAGCGTTTTGAGTCCGAGCAGGATTTGGACACTATTTCGGAGAACGAACCTGAAAAGAAAAAGGAAGTCCCGAAAGCTAAAGATAACGGGTGGAATCATATCCTTAACCTTTCGGAAACAATGGTTCAGCTGGTTTCCAACATTGACGGACATAAGGTGTACCACTCAACCATGTAACTCAAATTCAATTCATATTTAACTTAATCTAAAAACAATTTAAAACATTGATAAGCAGCGAATTCATAATTCGATGCAGGGTATTCTATGCCTTAACTCTACTATCCAATTCATTATTAACCTTTAAAATTTTATTTATTATGATGAAAAGTTTTTTCAAAAAAAACGTGACAACAAAAAAAGTCCTGACTCTTGCTTTAGTGATGATGGCAATGACTCCGATGTTTGCACAGGGCGGAGCAACAGCGATTTCCAATGCAGCAAGTGATATCAGAGATTATTGGGATCCCATTAAACTGATTCTTAAAGCCGTTGGGGGATTGGTCGGCTTCATCGGAGGTCTTAGAGTGTATAACAAATGGACGAACGGTGATCAGGATGTCAACAAAGAGATCCTTGGTTATGGAGGAGCGATGATCTTTTTGATCGTAGTACCGGAATTCGTAACTGCATTCTTCGCCTAAAATGGGATTTTATCTTTATAAGGGGCTCAAAAAGCCCCTTGTCTTTTTCGGACTTAAAGGCAAGTACATATTTTATGCAGTAGGTGTCATCGGAGGTGGTGTCATTGCAGCGCTCATATTATCCAAATTCGGATTGTTAGGTTCTTTATTAGGTCTTGTCGTAACAGCAGGTGGCGTTTATTTAATCTTCAAAAGGCAGGACAAACACGGTCTGTATGATAAAACCAAAAATTTCGATCAGATATTCATTTTTCCCAAAAAGCTAAACAACAAAACATTTTTAAAACATGGTGAAAACAAAAAAACAGGCATTTAGCATTCCTTTTATCGGGTACGATTACGGAAAAGATTTCAATTGGGATTTTGACGTGTTGTTCGGACAGTACGGAAATCCAATCATCGGAATCAGGATAAAGAACGTTGTTGAGCAATATTCGGCGGATCCTGATAATTATCTGAATTTCCATACGGTTCTCAATCAGGTGGTATCCATTATCGGAGAAGGAAGAATTGTTCAGAAGCTTGATATTTTCACAAAAAAAAAATATACAGCTGAACAATCCAACCAGTTCCTTCAGCAGAAATATTCAGAACATTTTGATGGAAGACTTTTTAAGACCATTGAAACGGTACTTTTTTTCACTGACATTATTGATGATAAGCTGAAAAAGAAAACTAAGCATTACCAATTTTCGGAAAAAAGCTATAAAGAGCTTCGTGACAAATGCCAGAAAGTATATATGCTTTTGAAACAGAGCGATTGCGAACCTCAGTTTCTGTTCGAGAAAGATTTTGAATATTATATTTCCGGAGTTTTGTCGATGCAGTTTTCGGATACTCCTGTTTTTAATAACATTAAAAGTACCAATGAGTATTTACAGATCGGAAACCGGTTCGTCAAAAACATATCCTATGTCGATGTAGAGAATATTGATCTGCCTTCAGAAATAGAGCCCTATTCCATATTAGGAGGAAATGGAGCTGCCGCAGAAACAGCCGTTGATAATTTCACCTTTATCAACGAATTGGAAGATTACGAAACGATTATTTACAACCAGGTGATTACCATTCCACCGCAGGCACAACAGCAAAGGGAACTCGACAAAAAGAAAAAAAAGCACGAAGGAGCCGCCAACAATTCTCCGTCCAATGCCATCATTGCAGAAGAAATCCAGACCCTGCTCCATAACATCGCTATTGACGGGCAATTGGTTGTCAATGCCCATTTTTCGATTCTGTTTTCCGCAGAAACAGTAGAGAAAATGGAAAATATACAGTCCATGATTGAAAACAAGCTGTTTACCAAAGGAATCATCGTTTCCAAAAATGCCTACAATCAGCTGGAACTCTTTCGATCAGCAATTCCGGGCAACGGAACCGAACTCAGGGAGTATGATTTATTTATGACGACAAGCGAAGCAGCCTTGTGTTTTTTTTTTAAAGAAAGTTACCCCTTGAGCGAAGAATCCAATTTTTATTTAAGATTTACGGACAGACAGGGCGTTCCTTTAAAAGTAGACCCTGCTGATTTACCAATGAAAACAGGAAGGATCAATAACCGAAATAAGTTTGTTTTAGGACCTTCAGGAAGTGGCAAATCATTCCTGATGAATAATATTGTCGAGCAGTATCTGACCTACAATTATGATGTCGTGATCGTGGATACCGGAGATTCTTATTCGGGAACCTGCCAGTACAAAGGCGGAAGGTACATTCAGTACACGGAAGAAAAACCGATTACAATGAATCCTTTCCTGATGGATAAAAAAGAATTCAATATTGAAAAAATAGAATTTTTAACCAATTTGATTTTCCTTATCTGGCAAGGTCCCGATGCTTCCATGTCGTCAGCACAGAAATCCATATTAGATAATGTCCTGATGTCCTACTATCATCAATACTTTAATTCGGGAACCGAGTGGTATGAAAATAAAAGCTCGGAGGAATTAATTCTGTATTTAGGCAAATACAACATTCACGAAGCAGATATTTATGCCGAATATGAGAATGAATCCAACGGAAAACGCACTTACTACGATATTCTGGGAATTACTTTCGATGCAAGTTCTGATGAAGTGAAAGATGCCGGAAGAAAGCTTCTGAAATTTTATCATCCCGATAAAAATGTCAATAATCCTGACTATGACAGTGAACAATTTTATAAGGTCTATGAAGCTTACGAAACGTTGAATGATGAAGAAAAAAGGAAAATTTATAATGAAACCCAATTGATCCTTATTAAATCCAGCGAAATCATCAAACAGCCAAAAACACCCGAAGAATGGTATGGATCATTTAGAAAAGCCATTATCAAGAAAATTAAGGAGCTTGAAGAAAAATTAGAAGCAAAAGAACTTTCCTTTAATGGATTCTATGATTATTGCGACAAATTTCTCCCGCTTTACTTAAATAACAGAAAACATAGAATTACCGAAAAAGAATTCAATCTGAGAACGTTTTTATTTGTTCTGAAGGATTTCTACAAAGGCGGAAGATACGGAACCACTCTCAACGAATCTGCTGACAATACGCTGTTTGACGAATCATTCATTGTTTTTGAAATCGACAATGTAAAGGATAATCCCAAGCTGTTTCCAATTGTAACGCTGATTATTATGGACACGTTCATTCAGAAAATGCGCCTTAGAAAAGACCGCAGGAAAGCCTTAATAATTGAGGAAGCGTGGAAGGCAATCGCGTCAAAATTAATGGGAGGTTACATTCTGTATCTCTACAAAACGGTAAGAAAATTCTGGGGTGAAGCGGTTGTAGTCACTCAGGAACTGGACGATATCATCGGTAATGCAGTGGTAAAAGATTCTATCATCAACAATTCCGATACCTTCATTTTGCTTGACCAGACCAAATTCAAAGACAATTTTGACAAGATTGCCTCTCTGCTTTCCCTGAATAAAGTGGAGCAAAATAAGATATTCACGATCAATAATCTCAACAACAAATTTGGAAGGAGCCGATTTAAGGAATTTTATCTGAAGAGAGGTTCTAAAGGAGAAGTGTACGGTAACGAAGTTTCCCTTGAGCAGTATTTAACCTACACCACAGAGAAGCCTGAAAAATCTGCCCTGGAGTATTATGTAAAAGAGTATGGGAACTTTGATAAAGCTCTGGAAATTTTTACGGAGCAGGTAAAAACCTTTAAGGATGATATGGGAAATATGATTTCCCTGGTTAACCTCTATAAAAAGCCATTAGACCGAAAAGCTCTTGAGTTCTACCACGAATTTAAAACCAGGCACAAGGGTCAGAATATCTTCAAGAGTTTACAAAATGAACTGGAAATGAACGAACAGACCTTGGAAGAATATATCAGTAGCGCTGTGTATTCCGGCATGTCTTGATAATTCAAAAATGGGAGTAAACGAGTAATAAGCCAAAAGACAATCTATGAAAGCGATCATCAAAAAAGAAAAAGAACAGGTTGACTGTATTTCAGCACTTGAGAATGAAATCCGCATAACAACCTGGGAAAAGGTAATGATTCTCTCTCATTCCTTTAAAAAAAACATGCTGAAAATAGATACAGGGACAGGTCAGGACATAATGATTACGTTTTCCGGCTGTATAGAAGATTTAGCATTTGATGACTATCGGGAAAAAGACGAAGTATGGATTAAAACGGTAAAATATAAAACATTATGAAAACATTGATCACCATTATTTTTTTAGGATTCGGCAGTTTGCTGTACGCCCAAAACACTTACATCGACCCTACCGTAACCGCAGCGATGATTCTGTATTCGGAAAACCTGAAAGCCAAACAGAATGATGTCATTGAGGAAACGTCCAAATTAAAAGATGCCCAGGCATGGGTAGGAACCCAGATGGTCGTAGCCAACGACATTCAGAATAAAATACTGAAAGGGTTGAAAGAAGTTTCCGGAACTTTACAGAATGGAATTCAGGTGCAGCAGATTTACACAGAACTGAATAAGTGCTACACCTATTCCTCACAAGTGGTACAATTGGCTTCTCAACATCCGCAGTATGCCATTTTTGGAACTAAAGCTTCTCAAAAAACCTATGAGCAAAGCCTGAAGATCGTTACCGATGTTTCAGACATTCTTGCTTCCGGAGAGCTGAATTTGGCTACAGCGGGAGATCGTTACAAAATCCTTCATAACATATCAGAAAATGTAAAAAACCTGAAGCTATGGCTTTTAGCCATAAAGCTAAGACTCGAAAAGGCAAACCGATTGGGATTCTGGAATTCCATCAATCCTTTTGCTGGATATATCAATACCGATAAGGGAATTGTGGAAAATATAATGAACCGGTATAAACGAAATTTTTAAAACTCACCTAAGATGAAGAAGATTTTTCAAATCCTGTTGATTCCCACAGTTTATGTTGTTATCACTTCTTCGAGTGGTGGTTCCACTCCTGCATGGCAAAAAGAAAATGTTTCTTTCCCCATGATGAATTTAGAGATCAATGCCACAATGAAAGAGCATGACAGACAAAAAGAAATGAGGCAGAAACAGACCCTCAATGCCGGAACGGAAGCCATAAACAGAACACAATGGAATGACTTCAAAAACAAAGTTACCAAGATTCAGGACAGATTACGCATTGTGTCATTTGCTATTCAGGCGATCCCTACCGGAATTGCCATGAGCAGGGAAATCACCAAAATAACAAATAATCAGACGGCTATCATTGGTGAAATCAATACAGCTCCGTACTCCATTATAGCAATATTGCCTTCCCAGGTACAGTTTGTGGATGACTTGCAAATGGTAACCCGGCTGATAACTGGAATCATTCTGTCTTACGGAGCTATCAACCAGATGGAAAAATCAGAACGTAAGATTTTACTCGATTATGCTTTGGGAGAAGTAAAAACATTAAGCAGAAACTCCACCCACATGCTCTTAAAAATAAGAGATATCAAAGCCAAAGTTTTACGTAACAAAAGAGCATTTCAATATTATGTGAATCGGGATAGGCAGGTCGTGGAAAATATAATGAACAATATTAAAAATTTTTAAAGATGAAAAAACTCTTACCATTTGGAATATTTGTGCTTTTAGGAATTTCTGTCAACAGCCAGCAAATTGTTATCAACGACAAGTTATTAACGCAAATCACAAAAAACCATGCTGTACGATTAGCAAGTGAACAGACGTTTTTGGATTCCTATGAAAAGCAGAAAGAGCTTTATGACGAAATCAATAATAAAACCACCCAGATCATTGCGATTCAGGAATACATATATCAGCAGCTGAAAAATGTCAATTCAGCATTGACACAAAGTAAAAAGCTGATCTATCTCTATCAGTACCTGGGAAAGATCGTAACCAATTCAAACAAGATGCTGGATTTATCTGCTCAGCACCCTGAATATGCCGTCCTGGTTTCAAAATATTATGTTGAAATCGGTAAACAGGTACTCAAGCTTCAGCAGGAAGTCACGCAGGATATTTTGAAAGAAGACAAAGATTTTCTGATGGATGCTATGGACAGGGAAATGCTCATTGAAAAGATATTTACACGGGTAAGAAATATCAACGGGAATATTCTATATATCATTTTACGATTGGAAAATGCTAAGAAAATTCCCTATCTGTATCAGGTTCCTGTACTCCGTAATTACATCAATATAGACAAAGCCATTGTCGGAGACATTATCACTAAATACAAATACATTTTTAATTAATAGTTATGGAAACACTATTCAGGAAATTAAGCTTTTTTAAATTTTTATTGGTCACAGTCTCTGTGTTCGGGCAAATCAGCGTAAAGAGATTGAACGATCCTTCTATTGTTGCCCAGCATAAGAGGATGACCTTTGAAAGCTGGGGAGACTGGCGGCCATATCCCAAATATCTCCTGGGCATTCAGACGAATTTTGCCTATGCTACGGTTTGGGGAATGTGGGCGCCGAGTATCAACAGGGATTATAAAGATGGAGAGGATATACGACCATTAAAACCTACGGGAGTACAGAATCAGAGATACGCTCAGTTAAAATATGAGGAAGAAGAAGCCAAAAAGATAAAAGCGGCATCCGATACTATTTATAAACGAAGCGTTCAGGATTTTGCCCACTGGACTTCCGCTACGGTTGATGCAGACCCTTTATGGCTGCTCTATTACAAACGGATGCTCAAACCCATTACCGAATTTCCCGATACACCACAAAGTTTTATCGAATGGCGGCTGAAAGATCAGCAGACGTATGAAACCCTCAATACTACGGGAACATTAAAAAGGCTTCAGGAGGAGCTGGATATGATTAAAGAAAAATATTCAATGTCCCGGTCTATGGATATGCCGAGAGGAAAAAGATTCATCATGTACCACGAAACACTGATCAGATGGCGAAAATTTGTTCAGGAATTAAGAAAATATAACAATAAGACCACGCTGCTTTTAGATTATAAAAATATTCTGAAAAACCATTTATCCACCGCTTTGCCTTCTGGGTGGACTCCTGCATCGGATAAACAAATCGTTCAAAACACAATGCAGCAATACAAACACAGATATTAGATATGAATAAAACACTCACACTATTTTGTTGCCTGTTGGCAATACTATTGCCTGTCATGGGATTTGCCCAGACAGACAGTGATTACAGTAACCTGCTCCAGTTTTTAAAAGGCGATGGTGCTTTTGAGAAATGGTTTATGGAGGTCTTTACAAAGCTGGATAACAGCGTACAGGATAATGCTGCCGGATCTGCATTGGTCGGGAGAGCTATCGGCGGTCTGGGAGCATTGATGTACCTCGGATATATGGGCTGGCAAATGGCAGCCGGTGACCGTGAATGGGAAATCACCCCTATGCTGAAACCTGTTTTGATTGGATTTACACTCGTGTACTGGACCGGATTCGTCAATCTGATACAGGCTCCTTTTGAAGCCATTGCCCAACCCGGAATAGCCATTTTCAGTGACATCGAATCCGAAGTCAATGATCTGAGAATTGAAAGATTTAAAAAGCAGCAGCAATTGCTGGATGCAGTTATAAAGCTGAAGGCGGAAGAAGATGCAAAACAGGATGTCATTGACAATACAGGTAAGGATGCCGACGATTCCTGGTTCGATATCAGCGAAGGATTGGACAAGCTCATTCAGCCTATTAAAGAATGGTCTATCAGAATGGAGTTCCAGATGCAGAAATTAGTCGCTGAACTCATAGAATTTGTCTGCCTTTCCATTCTTCGGGTTTGCGTCTATCTTATTTTCTTTATCCAGAAAATCTGGGCATACATTCTTATCATTTTAGGTCCGATTGCTGTCGGAATGGCGCTCATTCCGGGATTTGAAAACTCATTGTACAGCTGGGTATCCAAATTTATCAATATTAACCTGTACACTTTTGTCGCTTACACCATTATCAATATCGGTCAGCAGCTTATCGCTTCAGGTTACGAGATGGAAATTGAAAGATACGACACTCTCTTAACGAACGGTACCATTACCAATTTAGATGCGTTGCTGGTCTATGTGAGCAATTCCGGAATGATCTATAACCAGCTTTTTACCTGTGTAGCCTATGTCGTAACAGGAATCGGAGTTTTAATGACCCCGACCATTGCCGATACGATTGTAACAGCAGGAGGAGCCGGAGCGATGACCAAAATGAAAAGTGCCGCAGGAAAAATGGCAAGCAGTGCAAAAACCGCTGTATTGGCTGTTAAAACAGGAGGAGCTTCCGCAGTAAAATCGGCAGCGGCTGGTTCTGCATCAAGAAGAGTGCAGGATTCTATGAAAAAAGGAAAATAATTTCAAAAATATTACAACAAAATGCTTATCAAAAACATAGAACAAAGAATTAAAGTCAATAAGATTGTTTCGATCTCAACCATTGCTTTTGCGGCTTTTATTGTCATTGCCGGATTTTTCTTCTCTTACAGGATGATTCAGGATTCCCGAAAATCCATTTACATTCTGGACAATGGAGTTCCGGTACTTGCCAAGCAAACCGATGTCCTGCTCAACAGACCTGTGGAGTACAAAGCCCAGATCGAACTGTTTCACCGGTTATTTTTTACCCTCGCTCCCGATGATGCTTATATAAAGGACAATATCCAAAAATCGCTGTATCTGATTGATGACAGCGGAAAAAAAGAATATACCAACTTAAGGGAAAAAGGATTTTATAACCAGATTATTGCTTCCAGCTCAATGGTCAGCATCCATACCGATTCGATAGCAGTCAATATGGATAAGAAAAAATTCGCTTTTTTCGGAAAACAGATGATTACGAGAAAATCATCGGTTATCACCCGAAAACTCATTACTGAAGGTTTCTTTGAGGATATAATCCGAAGTCCCAATAATCCGCACGGTGTGCTACTCAAAAACTGGCGGATCATTAATAATGAAGAACTATCCAATCAAAACAAAAACTCCTATTAAAATGAGCACTTTTTTTAAACAAACCGGACAAAATTGGCTGAATTGGGCTGTTAATAATCCTAAAAAGTTTTTTACGTATTCGATGCTTTTTTTATCGGTTTCTTTCGCAATATCAATGATACAGGGAATTTTCTTTCCCTCTGAAACCGCATTTAAAATAAAGCCTCCTGTTCTTTATTCCAAAAGCAATACCAACCAAAATACAACGGTAAATAACGAAAAAGAAATGGAAAAAATAGTGACTGAGCTCAAAGCTTTAAAAGTAAAAAGGGACAGCCATGCTTTACAGAAAGAGGACAGCCTGAGAATTGAATATTTGTTTAACCAATTTCAACAATTAAAAAATGACCAGTAGCAATTTACCTAAAAATAAAAAATAAATGAAAAAAATTGATTTCAAACAGAAAAAATATGTATTGCCTCTTTTGGCACTGCCGTTCCTGTTGCTCTTTGTATATGTAGGAACTCAGTTTACCAAAGAAGATACATCGAAAAAAGATAAGCCCAAAGAACTTTCCCTTTCGTTAGGAGAATCACAGGATTCCATTATGACGAAAAATGATGCGTATGACGCATTTTTCAAAAAAGAGGATAACAGAACCATGCTGGAAGGACTGAATAAAGAAGAAGACAGCCTATTAAACTACGGAGATCAGCTGTCATTAGCCCAGAAAAGAAAAATCGACTCATTAAAAGCCGTATCCGGAAGACAAAACGGGTATCAGGGAAAAGGGAATCCTTCATCGTATTATAATCCGAATCAGCAAAATAACGATAAAGATTACAAAAGGTCTTCGGAAATCATCAGAATGCTGAATGATAAATCCTACGGAAAACCGGAAAATAATTACACTGATGCATCAAAAGAAAAGACAAGTGTCCAGCAAGATCCTGTTAAATACCTGAAGCAACAAATGCTGGTGATGGATTCCCTGGAAAAATCAAGAGATCCTGAATATCAAAGCAAGCTCGCAGCAGAACAGCGCCTCAAAGCGAACAAAGAAAAAATGGATGAGTTTCTCAATTCCACTTTCAATGTCAGCAAATCGGGAATTAACAGCGGGTTCAACGCTTTTTACAAAGAAAATGAAAACAGTTTTATCAAAGCCGTGATTGATGAGAACAACAAAGGTTTCCTGGGAAGCAGAATCCGGTTCCGGTTGTTGGAAGACATTTTTGTAGCAAACAGAAAACTCGATAAAGGTTCTATTTTATACGGACAAATCTCAGGGTTTTCCATGCAGAGAGTCGATCTCAAGATCGTATCCGTCTATACCAAAGGAGAAATTTTCCCTGTTAACCTTTCCATTTACGATGTGGACGGAATGAAAGGACTATATGTTCCCCAAAGCGTATTCAGGGAGATGATTCGGGAAATGGGAAGCAATTCCGTTCAGGGAACCCAGATGGATATGGGCAGCGAAGGATTTTTTACCAGCATTGGTTCCAAGCTATTTACTTCCACTTCCAAATCCATTGCTAACCTTATCAAAACCAATAAAGCCAAACTGAAGTACAATTCTTATGTATTCCTGATTGACGAAAAACAACTCAAAGATTCACAAAACCAACAAAAAAAATAAAAAAATGAAAGCAATTTTATATACCCTGCTGTTATTTACAGCTCAATTTTTAACCGCACAAACCGCAACGAAAGAACAGATCATTTCCGATTTACCGGAACTGGAAATTACCGAAGGAATCAACCTGCATATTATTTCACCGGAACCTATTCAATATGTGGATTTATCCACGCATCAGCTTACCGGAGATTTACCGGCTGCCAATATTGCCAGAATTAAGATTACTGATCATCCGGAATCTAATGAGGAGGCAAAAACAAAAATATCTGCTTCTTTTCTTAATGGTGATAACATTGGAATTATTACTGTTGTCGGACAGTCTTTCATTGCTCAGTATAAAGCGGTTTACAGAAATTCCAATAGTTTGAATACCGTTACCAATTTCCATATTCAGGCGGAAGATATGCAGCCCCTGGAATTCAGTAAAATGGTTTTTTCCAATTTCGAACTGAGAAAATATGCAATGAACATCATTCAGAAAAAATCAGAAAAAAATCCGATCAGAGAGGAGAAAAATCTGAAGCTTACCGTTCAGCTCAATAATGTGTATGTCATAAACAATTATATATTCTTGGATATGACCTTTAAGAATAATACGAACCTTAGCTATGATATTGAAGCCTTGAAGTTTTCCATAGAAGATAAAAAAATCCATAAGGCTACGAATAATCAAAGTATTGAGATGAACCCTCTTTTTCAGCTGAACCCACAAAAACACTTCAGGAAAAATTTCAGAAATATTTATGTGTTTAAAAAATTCACATATCCCAACTCTAAAGTGATGATGATCCGCCTTATTGAAGAGCAGCTCTCCGGACGAACCATTGAAATGAAGGTCAACTATTCTGATATTCTTAAAGCCGATACATTTTAATATGGAATACACTGTAAAATTATCAAAATCTCAGGCTAAAGAATTGAAAAAGGAAGCTATCTCGTTTGGAATGGATGATATCGGAGAATACCTGCTGGAAAAGAAGAAAGCAGCCATGCGATTAGAAGAAAGCGAATCCATTCGAAATCTGATGCAGAAGAAAAGATTATCTGTTGGGCAAAAAAGAATACTGAACGAATTTGGTAAGAAATATTTTGAAGCCTTACCCAATGCAAAAGTATTTTTTGAGAATGAAGAACATTTTGCGATCAGGCTTAAAGTAAAATTAAAAGAAAATAAAAGTTAGAAAAATGCAAGAGCAACAACATCAGATCAAAATTTACGGATTCCTGCAAAAAGCGGTGTATGCAGTGGTTGCATTGGATTGTATCACCTTATTCTTTCTGCATGCTAAAATTCCTGTGGTATCCAAATTATTGGAAGGGTTTGCGAAAATGCAGATTTTCTATCCTCCAGTCAATGCCAAAATCTCAACCTTGATTCTTATTGCTTTGGTTGCAGTGGGAACAAGAGCGAAGAAGAAGCAGGATCTGAATATTGTAAAAGCGATTATACTTCCCATTCTTGCAGGATTAACCATGATATTCGGTTCTCTTTACTTTACCATTCTCGCGGATAACCGCTATTTTCCGAAAGTCATTCCAATGCTGAGCCTTTATCAGATTATTTATGCTGTTCTTTCTTTTTTAGGTGCGGTCATTCTTCAGATGGGAGCCGACAGTATCTCAAAGCTGATGCAGCAGAAAATGGGAAAAGACCGATGGAACGTAGAGGAAGAAAGTTTTGCCCAGAATCAGGAATTGGTAAAAACCGATACCTCCATTAATATTCCTTATCTGTTCAGATTTAACAAAAGAACGAATAACGGCTGGATCAATCTGAATCCCTTCCGTGGAACAATGGTGATCGGAACACCAGGTTCCGGAAAATCTTTCGGAGTCATTAATCCAGCCATCCGCCAAATGATTGCAAAAGGTTTCTGCCTCTGCATTTATGACTTTAAATTTCCCGATTTAGCGCAGATTGCCTATTATCATTATCTGCTGAAAAAAAGCAAAGAGTCTGACTATAATTATAGTTTTCACGTAATCAACCTGAATGAAGTTGAAAAATCAAAAAGAGTCAATCCGTTCCGGAAAGAATATGTAAAAACATTGGCGGAAGCTCAGGAAATGGCAGAAGCAATGGTTTCCTCACTTCAAAAAGGCGGAGCAAGTGCCGGCGGTGGATCAGACCAGTTCTTTACGCAGTCTGCCATTAATTTCCTTTCATCCTGCATCTATTTTTTTGCTACCCACGAAAACGGAAAATATTCGGATTTACCTCATATTCTTTCCTTTATGAACCGCAGCTATAAAGAAATTTTTGACACACTTTTTCATCACGAAGAATTGTATTCCCTGCTTTCGCCTTTCAAAACTGCGTATGACAACAAAGCATTTGACCAGCTTGAAGGACAGGTAGGAACACTCAAAATTTTCCTTTCACGATTAGCAACCAAGGAAAGCTTCTGGGTATTTTCAGGAGATGAAGTGGAACTGAAAATTACTGACAGAGAAAATCCGTCCATCATTATCCTGGCTTCCGATCCGGGAACGCAGGATATTAACTCAGCGTTGTATTCCGCAGTATTAAACCGGACATTACGATTAATCAATTCCAAGCACAATCTTCCGGGTGGAATTATTGCAGACGAATTTCCAACGATCTACATCCACAAAATTGACAATGTGGTGGCTACCGCAAGAAGTAACAGGGTTGCAGTTTTATTAGGTCTTCAGGAACTTCCGCAGCTTCGCCAGTTTTACAAAAAGGAAGTTGCTGATACCATTTCCGCCATTGTCGGAAATATTCTATCCGGTTCAGCGAGAGATAAGAATACATTGGAATGGCTCGAAAAACTGTTTGGTAAGATCAAGCAAAAATCGTTTTCCCAATCCATATCACAACAGGGAACCACAACCAGCATTAATGAAAAAATGGATTTTATGATTCCTGCCGGAAAGATCGCAGCACTCAGAACCGGAGAAATGGCGGGAATGATTGCACAGGGGGAGGAAAACGATACGGAAGAATACAAAACGTCTGCTATCAACGGAAAAATCAATCTTGATATGAAAGCCATTAAAGAAGAGGAAAACAACTACGTCAAAATGCCCTCCTATTATTCGTTTGTGGACAAAGCAGGAAATAACCGCAAAGAAGATGTTCTGATGACCAACTTCAGAAAAATCAATAAGGAAGTAGAACTGATTGTTGGTGAGCTTGTGAGGTAATTAAGAAATTCAAAAATTAAAGAACTAAAAAATGAACAGAATTTTACAGAAATACATGACCGCTGTTTGTATTGCTTTCGGAAGTTTTGTTTTCGGGCAATTCAACACACTGAAGCCGACTGTACCGAAAAAGCAGGAAACAAACATCGCCTCAGATTCGGATAATGGTAAAAGCACGGAAATCGAAAAAGAGAAAAAAGATAAAAAACCTTGGAAAAATATTTTCAATGTTACCACAAAATCCGATTTGAAAAATGAACTTGATTCTCTGAAAGCAATGATTAAGGAAAGTTCAGCATCAAACACTAAAAAATGGGATATGAAAAAAGTACAGGATTCCCTGATCTTATCCGCTCAAAGTACAATGATGAACCGTCCTCAAAATAACAGGAGTCTGTTTACTCAGTACGATTTTGTCGACGAGCCGAAAGAACTCAGCTTTTCAAAAATCGGAATGCCATTACATCGAAAGATATCTATTACATCACCTTACGGAACGAGAACACATCCAATTTTCGGAATGTCCAAATTTCATAACGGAATTGATCTGGCTGCCCATTACGAAAATGTCTATTCGGTTCTGGACGGAATTGTTACCGAAACAGGCTGGGATAATAAAGGAGGTGGGAATTACATAAAAATCCGGCACTTTAACCGTTTTGAAACCGCTTATCTGCATCTTTCCGAAATCTATTATCGTGTCGGTGAGCGGGTAAATGCGGGATTCATTATTGCCAAAAGCGGGAATTCCGGAAATTCTACCGGACCGCATTTGCATTTTTCAGTAAAAGAGTTTGGACAAAGCATTAATCCAGCCCATTTTTTAAACGACTTAATAAAAGTAAATAATCTAATTACACTATACAATGAATAACACATTACCCACAGATGATTTAAAGAAATATGGAATCATCAATGAAGATTTTACATTCTCCACAAAACTGAATGCAGATGATATTCAGAAATTCCTGCAAGGATATACCATTGTTGCCGACAACGACAAAAACAGAGCTACTTTTCAATTGGTAGAAAACAATACAAGGCTGAAGGTTATCTTTTTGGAAAGGGATAAAAGCCTGTCGGAAATACTGGAAAAGAGTAAAGAAAAAATTCAGTATTCTGAAACGAAAGGACAGTATGATGTTCATGACAATAAGCATTCTGCTCAATTGAGCTTTTCAAAACAGGCATTTGTTTTTGACAGGGAAACGGGCACTGTAAAGGAACTGGATTTTATCAAAAATGCTCCGGAGCTTACAAAACTCGTTGTGGAAAGAAATAATACTGATGAAACCAATCAATACAAATCAGAACTTGAAAAGCTGAAAAATTTTCTCTACGATAAAATGGACGAATATCCGGAAATAGCCAAAGATATTGCTGTTGATTTGAATATTGTCGATAAGGAACTCAACTCCGTAAACAGTATCTCCCCTGATGACAAGCAAATCTCTAAAGGTGGTGATTCCGATGTTCAGCTGAATGTAAATGATAAAGATATGTATGAAGATGCCAATCGGCACCGGGAAGAACAGCAGCAGGAGGAAGAAGAACTACACAGACCAAAAGGCAGAGGAAGATAATTTATTGTAAGGATATTTAAAAACAGGTATTTGTAAAAGTGCCTGTTTTTATTTTTTAGTTCAGGGTTTCGCCTTGCAGCAGTTTTTAGTCTTTTTTAGTCTTTTTTAGTCTTCAATATCTTGATTATATAGGTTTTATGGCTCCTAATGGTCAAATTTGCGGATATTTCTTAATTCAAACAAGGTAATCCCGATACGATGGAAAACGAACTGTCCTGGTCTGAAAGACATATCACAACAAGAAATCCGGCATATAAAAGATTTGTAAAAGAATTGGAGAGTAATCCTGAAGAATTCTTTAGGAAAGGACTTACAAACAGGCAGGAAAGATTTCTGAAAATCTATGATGCTCTGAATTTTGAAAAAACTAAAGACGATTATCAATTTAATGTGGTAGTAAAATTCAATAATAAAGCAGAACTGTTTTTAAGCTTTGAAAATAATACTAAAGCAGTAAGCTATATTGAAAAATCGGACTTTGCAGAAAAGAAAAGTTATCTGTTTAGAGATATTCCAAACGAATTTGAAGTATCCATCAGCAATGCAGCAGATAAAGAAAAATTTCTGTCTGACGTCTGGGCAAAAGAATTGGAAAAAAGAACCGGTTTAAGTTCCGGATTGACGGTTACACAAATTGACGAACGACAAGCCTTCCATTACCGAAATTATGAAACCGAAGCTAAAAAATTAGGAATAGAATCAACTCCATTTATTGAAATTGGAGAACAAAAAGCAGATATCCCAAATAAAGATTCAGGATTAAACCCACTAAAAAGTATTAGTGAAAGACAAGAAGCATATAACGATACATCAGAAGGTTTTTCATTGGAAGATTTAATCGATAGATATCAGGAATTAGGGCAAAGAAGTGTACAATCTAACATTGATGAGTACGGACTAAAACCATTATCTGCAAAAGAAGAATCAGAGCTTGAAAATTTGCACCAACAAATTCACCAAGCTGAAAAACCAGTTGGTAAAATTACTTTTCATGATTCAGGAGAAGTTATGGAATATACTTCTATTGATAAATATCTAAATGCTTTAGAACGGGAATTTGATTCTAATATAGGAGCCTTTAAATACGAAACGTTACTAAGAAATCCGGAACTACTAAAAAAAGTCGATGACCTTATTTATAGTATTCATGGAGAAGAGAATCCTAATTCACTTGATTTTTATTTAAAGAAAGAGGAGAAACAGAAAGATATCGAAGCTGAAGTACTCCAAAATTCTGTAAATGATGCTATACAACAAATTACTGAAAAAATACAGGCTTTACACAGAGAACGTAATTATGAATTATTAGCGAATAATTTTTCGGCAGCAAAAGTAATAGAGCACAAAATAAATGAACTTGAAAAACATATTAACAATCTTAATAAAAACCCCAACAGTATGGAAACACAAAAAGAATTTGACCAGACACAGTATTTAAAAGCTCAGTTACGATATCTTGGTTTCGGAGAAGACGAGAAACTTCACAAAGACCTGGAGAAAGGCATTAATTCCAAAAATCAGCAGTTTGAAATTAAAACCACTTCGGA
>JAANMY010001698.1_pt1 | contig 23546 bp, 18 predicted proteins | sample 7279691 | NCBI WGS metagenome assembly JAANMY01 (sample SAMN14094543, study PRJNA606508) | bioreactor metagenome | isolation source: A lab-scale SPAN reactor treating ammonium-rich wastewater day 388 | place: Ireland: Galway | collected 2018-02-07
GTTCGTTTGTTCAAGTTCCCTGAGGGGGATCCCCCCTCCGCCATCACGCTGCTTGACCATCCCGCCGGACAAAGCCATCAGCAGCAGTGACCATGCTCAATCAAAGTGCCCGATCGAGCGCTAGAGCATGCGTGGTCGATCGGGCGCATGAGTGCTAGTTAGTCATTCGCAGGCTTGGATCTCCTCGATTGCCTTCTGCCGCTTCGCGCTCCCGCCACACGGATAATGGCAGGCTTGGCAGTGCGTGTTTCAAGGCCCTCGTTTGCCTGCCGCAGGCACTCCGCCTCGTCGAGCGGAGGAAGGGAAAGGTTTGAGTCCCTGAGCGCTTCCCTCAGGACATCCGAGAGCACAGAAGTGAAACCCACGACTTGGCCTCGTAGAGTGTTGAGTCGGCTTTCGGGGTCGAGGTCAGGCTTGACGCCCACCATGTCGAAGACATGGTGCATCCAGCCCATCACGACCCATCCGAGCCAGGCGCCCGGGGTGGCTGCATCGGGCTGTTGGCGGAGCGTGTCGAGAAAAATTCTGGCGAGTGCATCGCCCGTCAGATTTCCGCCCACATAACCGCCCGTGCTGGGTACATCCCAAAACTTAATTTCACCGTGATGCCAGCCGACGAAGGGCAGGCGGTGAAGGGCTTGCTCAGCCTCGGGATGGAAGCGAAGGGTGCTGGGGGGGTGCTTGGGTGAGGAAGGGTCGGGCCTATCGGCGACCGAAACTGGATCCGAGGTCGTTTTGCGCATGATCACTGCTCCTGTAATGCGGTGAGTGATCCGCTCCCGCTTTCCACGGCGGGTGGCGGACCGACGCGGGGGTGGAAACCGGCCTACAGGAACCGGCCCAGCCGAAGCTGGCCCCACGCGGCCCGCCATTGAAGGCGCAGCAGCGCGGCACGAGAAAAGCCGCACGAATGCGGGTTTTCTCGTCTGTAGGCAAACGGGTTTCCACGCCCGGCCGCTATTGTTTGTAGCGGCCCAAAGATCATGCATTCGGTGGAAAGGTAGGTCAACTTGTGCTCGATCAGGCTCGCTCAGCATGCACTTGAGTGGGACGTTTTTTTTGGGGATGTTGCCAACATCCGGGGCGAGCGTGACAGGAGCGAGTGTGGGGGTTCGCATTTGCCAGTGGGTGTAGGGCAAGTCCCCATGCCCGTCGAGCCCAGTCGATGCTGGCTGCCCTGAAGCGGATGGCCTTTTCTTCGTGGCGACCGGACTGTTCGCCTAGCGGCCGCCGAACGGCAACCAAACGGCAACCAAAACGCCAAAAGCAAAAAGGCCAACCCCGGAGGGTCGGCCTAAGTGCTTGAATTATTTGGTGGGGGCACTAGGACTCGAACCTAGGACCAATTGATTAAGAGTCAACTGCTCTACCAACTGAGCTATACCCCCGGTGCCTTGCGGCGGACCGGATTGGCGCCCGATCGACGAGCACGGATCATACGCATTTTTCTGGTGCGCTGCAATAGTCCGGTCACACTTTTCGAGGCTTCAGGCCAGGATGCGCCCAGCCCGCCGGCGGGTGCCGACGCCGGCGAGGCCGCCCAGGCCCTGGCTGCCGTGGGCGTGGCAGATCGCGCATGCGAGCGCGTCGGCCGCATCCGGGCTGGGGCTGGCGTCGAGCAGCAGCAGGCGCTGCACCATGTGCTGCACCTGCTCCTTGTGTGCCTTGCCGTAGCCCACCACCGACTGCTTGACCTGCAGTGCGGTGTATTCGGCCACCGGCAGCTCGCATGAGACCGCGCCGCAGATCACCGCGCCGCGGGCCTGGCCGAGCAGCAGGGTGGACTGCGGATTGACGTTCACGAAAACCTTTTCGACCGCGACCACATCCGGCTGGTAGGTCGTGATGACCTCGCGCACGCCGTCGAGCAGGGTCTTGAGCCGCCCGGGCAGTTCGCCGTCGCGGGTCTTGATGCAGCCGCTGGCGACGTAGCGCAGCTGGGTGCCGAGCTGATCCACCAGGCCGAAGCCGGTGATGCGCAGCCCGGGGTCGAGGCCGAGGATGCGGGTGGCGACGGTGCGGCTGGCGGCAGCGGTCAAATCTTCACCGCGGTACCGCTGACGCATACCATCAGCATGCCGTTGTCGGCGCCGAGCACTTCGTAATCGACGTCGATGGCGATCACCGCGTTGGCGCCGAGCTTCTGCGCGGCTTCTTCCATTTCTTCCATGGCGATGCGGCGGGCGTCGGCCAGCGTGCGCTCGTAGCTGCCGGCGCGGCCGCCGACCACGTTGCGGATCGAGGCGAACATGTCCTTGAACAGGTTGGCGCCGATGATGGCTTCGCCATTGACCACGCCGAGGTACTGGCGAATCGGCTGGCCATCGAGGGTCGAGGTGGTGGTCATCAGCATGGGATGCTCCTGCGGGCGGTGGCTGGAGGCCCGATTCTAGCCCTTGCGCGCCAGCCACACACCCGACACGGCGAGCGCCATGCCGGCGATCGCCAGCGCGGACAAGGTCTCGCCGAACATCGCCCACGCGATCAGCGCGGTGGTGGGCGGGGTGAGGTAGAACAGGCTCGCCACATTGACCGCGCTGCCGCTGCGGATCAGCAGGTTGAGCAGGCTGATCGCGCCGACGGACAGCACCAGCACCAGCCATCCGAGCGCAAAGACGAAGTCGCCGGTCCACGTGATGACCATGGTCTCGGTCTGGCTGGCGATGAGCGCGGTGATCGCCAGGCTGGGCAGGAACTGCAGCACCGAGCCGGTGCGCAGGTCGAAGCGCGGGCAGTAGCGCTTCTGGTACAGCGTGCCGGCGGTGATGCCGAGCAGCGCCGCGAGCGCGGGGATGAGCATGTGGATCAGCGCATCGCCTTCGACCCCGTCCACGCTCGCCTTGCTGCCGACCACCAGCGCGACGCCCCCGAAGCCGAGCGCGAGCCCGGTCCACTGCCGCGCCGACACGCGCTCGCCGAGCAGGGCGCCCGCGAGCGCGGCCGTAAGCAGCGGCTGCATGCCCACCACCAGCGCCGAGACGCCCGCCGGCAGGCCGCGGTGGATGGACATGAACACCCCGCCCAGATACAGCGCCTGCACCAGCAGCCCGGTGACGCCGATGTGGATCGCCTCGCGCGGGCTGGCCGGCCAGGGCGCGCGCATGGCCAGCGCCAGCACCCCCATCACGCCGATCACCAGCACGTAGCGGGTGACCAGGAAGGTGAGCGGCTCGGCATAGGGCAGGCCGTACTTGGCGCCGATGAAGCCGGTGCTCCACAGCAGCACGAACAGCAGCGGGGTCAGGCGGGTGAGGAGGGACGGTGTCGGCATCGTGTGTGGCGACGCGCGGGCGTCGAAATAAAAAAGCGGCGCCGGGCGCCGCTCTGGTGGGGCAGGTCGCGGGAGATTACTCGTCCATTTCGGCCGAGGTGTACACCTCCTGCACGTCGTCCAGGCCTTCGAGCGCGTCGAGCAGCTTCTGCATGCGCACGGCCTCGTCGCCGGCGAGCTCGATCACGTTCTCGGGCTTCATCGTCACCTCGCCGAACTCGGCGGTGAAGCCGGCCTTCTCCAGCGTCTCCTTGACCGTGGTGAACTCCCACGGCCCGGTGATCACTTCGATCGAGCCGTCGTCGTTGGCGACGACGTCCTCGGCGCCGGCTTCGAGCGCGGCTTCCATCAACGCGTCCTCGCTGGTGCCGGGGGCGAACAGCAACTGGCCGCAGTGCTTGAACTGGAAGGCCACGCAGCCGTCGGTGCCCATGTTGCCGCCGTACTTGGAGAAGGCGTGGCGCACGTCGGCGACGGTACGGGTCTTGTTGTCGGTGAGGCAGTCGACCATCACCGCCGAGCCGCCGATGCCGTAGCCCTCGTAGCGCACTTCCTCGTAGCTCACGCCCTCGAGTTCGCCGGTGCCTTTCTTGATCGCGTTGTCGATCTTGTCCTTGGGCATGTTCACGCCCTTGGCCTTGTCGACCGCCAGGCGCAGGCGCGGGTTGAAGCCCGGGTCACCCCCGCCCATCTTGGCGGCGACGGTGATCTCCTTTGCCAGCTTGGAGAACGCCGCACCGCGCTTTTCGTCCTGACGACCCTTGCGGTGCTGGATGTTGGCCCATTTCGAGTGACCCGCCATAGAAACCTCTGTACTGCGTGCGCGTTGAAAGAGGCGCGCATTATAGCGCCGGGCAAGGGTACGCCCACGGTTCCGGTGCCCGCGCTGTTAAACTCGCAGACATCATTTTTCTGCCTGCAAGGAGCTTTTCATGGCCGACCCGATGCTGATCGCACGCGCGCACGACAAGGACGCGTTCACGGACATCTGCCTGCTGCCGCGGCTGTCCAACCGCCACGGCCTCATCACGGGCGCCACCGGCACCGGCAAGACGGTGACCCTGCAGAAGCTCGCCGAATCCTTCGCCAACATCGGCGTGCCGGTGTTCGTCGCCGACATCAAGGGCGACCTCTCCGGCATCGGCGCCGCGGGCGTCAAGTCCGACAAGCTGATGCAGCGCCTGGCCGCGATTGGCATCGACGAATACACCCCGCGCGCCAACACGGTGGTGTTCTGGGACGTGTTCGGCGAGCAGGGCCACCCGGTGCGCGCCACCATCTCGGACATGGGGCCGCTGCTGATCGCGCGCCTGCTCAACCTCAACGACACCCAGACCGGCGTGCTGACGCTGGTGTTCAGGATCGCCGACGACAACGGCATGCTGCTGCTCGACCTCAAGGATCTGCGCGCGATGGTCCAGTACGTGGGCGAGAACGCGAAGACCTTCACCACCGAGTACGGCAACATCTCCACCGCCTCGATCGGCGCCATCCAGCGCAACCTGCTGGCGCTGGAAGAGCAGGGTGGCGACGTGTTCTTCGGCGAGCCGATGCTCGACATCAACGACCTCATGCAGACCGGCGCCGACGGCCGCGGCGTGATCAACGTGCTCGCCGCCGACAAGCTCTACCACTCGCCCAAGCTGTACTCGACCTTCCTGCTGTGGATGCTGTCCGAGCTGTTCGAGCAGCTCCCGGAGGTGGGCGACCCCGACAAGCCGAAGATGGTGTTCTTCTTCGACGAGGCCCACCTGCTGTTCAATGACGCGCCCAAGGCGCTGCTGGAAAAGATCGAGCAGGTGGTGCGCCTGATCCGCTCCAAAGGCGTGGGCGTGTATTTCGTCACCCAGAACCCGCTGGATGTGCCCGACACCGTCCTCGGCCAGCTCGGCAACCGCGTCCAGCACGCGCTGCGCGCCTTCACCCCGCGCGACCAGAAGGCGGTGAAGACCGCGGCCGACACCATGCGCCCGAACCCGGCCTTCGACGCCGTGGCGGCGATCACCGAGCTCGGCGTGGGCGAGGCGCTGATCTCCTTTCTCGACGAGAAGGGACGCCCGCAGATCACCGAGCGCTGCTTCGTGATTGCGCCCGACTCCCGCCTCGGCCCGCTCGAGCCGGCCGAGCGTCAGGCCGCGGTCAGCGGCTCGGTGATCTACGGGCACTACGAGAAGGCGGTCGACCGAGAGTCGGCTTACGAACTGCTCAAGGCCAGCGCCGCCACCAAGGCCGCGGTCGAGGCCGGGCGCGAGGCGGCCAAGGAAGTCGGCGGCGAGGAGACCGGCAGCATGGTGAGCGACATCCTGTTCGGCGCCACCGGCCCGCGCGGCGGCAAGCGCGACGGCCTGGTGCAGATCGCCGCCAAGACGGTCACGCGCACCATCGGCAGCAGCATCGGGCGGCAGATCGTGCGCGGCATACTGGGGTCGCTGCTGGGCGGGCGGCGCTGAGCTTGGCGACACGTCGTGGTAGCGGGCATGCCCGCGAATAGCGTGGCCTTCGTTCGCGGGCCCGCCCGCTACCACAGCAGCCAGTTCGCGCCCGCCGGTGCGATCACCGCAGCGGGTGTCTTACGGCAGACACCGCAACTGGCCCTGCAGGACGATGCAGCTCCGGTTGCGGCCCGACTCCTTGGCGCGGTAGAGCGCACGGTCGGCGGCATTGATCATCGCGCCGCTGTCGGCCATGGCGGCTTCGCGGCTTGCCACGCCGATGCTGACCGAAGTGCGGATGTGCGCACCGTCGACCTGAATCTTCATCGCCTCGATCGTGCGCCGCAGACGGTCGGCGGCGAGGAGCGCCGCCTTTAGATCGGTGTTCTGGCAGATCATCAGGAACTCTTCGCCGCCCATCCGGCACACGCTGTCGTTCTTGCGTGCGGCGCGATGGATCTCCTGCGCGACCGCGGTCAGCACCTTGTCGCCGACCGCGTGGCCGTGCGTGTCATTCACGCGCTTGAAGTGGTCGATGTCGAGCACCAATACCGAGAGTGGTTCCTGGAAGCGGTCGGCGGCGGCCCAGGCCTTGGCGAGCGCGCCCATGCCGGCGCGGCGGTTGGGCAGGCCGGTGAGCAGGTCGGTCATCGCCGCGTGTTCGAGGCGGCGATTGCTGATCGCCAGTTCGGCGGCGAACTGCTTCAACTGCGCGCGGTCGCGCTCCCAGGCCTCGAGCAGCTGCACGTAATGCCAGGCCGCGCGCAGGCGCGCGCGCAGCGTGCGCACGTTCACCGGCTTGGTCAGGAAGTCGTCCACCCCGGCCTCGAAGGCTTCGGAGACTTCTTCTTCGGTGTCGAGGCTGGTGAGCATGATCAGGTAGATCGTCTGCCCCCACTCGGTGGCGCGCAGCGCGCGCGTGAGCTCGAGGCCGCTGAGGCCGGGCATCAGCCAGTCGGTGATGACGATCTGGGGTTGGGCCTCTACCGCCAGCGCGAGCGCCTCACTGCCGGTGTGGGCGCACACCACCGAATGGCCGAGTGCGTCGCGCAGCACGGTTTCCATGATGGCGCGCGTGGTCGGGTCGTCGTCGACCAGCAGCACGCGCAGCGCGCCCGCGCCGCTGCGTTCCTCGGGGCGCAGGGCGTGCGGGGTGGACATCTGCGCGAACGAGGGCAACGCCGAGGCCGGCACGCGCAGCAACTCGCCCCAGGTGCGCCAGCGCCGCACCAGCTCGTCGATGGTGGCGCCGAGCTCCTCGGCGTTGAGGCCGATCTTGCCGCCGAGCAGCAGCAGTTCGGCAGTGCGGCTGTTGTGCTCGGCATCGTCGGCCAGGCCGAGGTCGGCCACACAGCGGGCCAGGTACAGCAGGTTCACCAACTGGTGCGGGCGCGATCCGGGCGAGAACCCGGATGCGTCCGGACGCTCGTGGTGGTAGATCGGCTCGACCAGCGCACCGGGGAAGCCCCACTCGAGCAACAGGGCGGCGGTCAGCTCGTTGTGATCGGTCTGCAGGTGTTCCTGCTCGAGCTCGATCAGGCTGCGTGAGGAATCGGGGTTTTGCAGCAGGCGGCCGTAGGCCGCCGGGTAGACGGTGGCGAGCGACAGGCGACCGACCTGCGCGAGCAGGCCGCAGGCGAACAGCTCCTCGCTCGAACCCGCGTGCGCCATCGTGCAGAACTGCTGCACGGCAAGCGCCATCAGCAGGGAGTGCGACCAGAACGCCTGGTAATCGAAGCCCTCGCAGGGGCCGTTCTGAAACTGATCAACAAGCGAAAAACCCATCGCCAGGTTGCGCACCGTACCCATGCCAAGGCGCAGGATCGCGTCGGTCACCGCGGCGACCGGGCGCCCCGCGCCTTGTGCCGCGGCGTTGGCCTGGCGGATCAGCCGACTGGCCAGGGCCGGGTCGGTCTGCGCGATGTGGGCGACTTCGGCGATGGTGGTGTCTTCGCGTCGGCACAGTTCGAGAATGGCCAGGGCCACCCCTTTCGGGCTGGGCAGGTCACCATTCAGCGGGATGTGTTCGAGCTTCTTCATTTCGGCGCGGCAGCGGCTCGGGGCGGAACGCTTAAGATAACCGATCTGCCGCGCTGGCCATGTGCATAATTCCCGCGCCGGGCCAGCGCCTCGACGTCAGCGGCGGGCACCGGCCGGCTGAACAGGTAACCCTGCAGGCTGTCGGCGTCCAGTTCGCCGAGCAGGGTTGCCTGGGCCGAGGTCTCGACCCCCTCGGCGGTGATGCTGAAGCCCAGGTGGCGGGCCAGCGCCAGGATCGCACGCACGATCGCGAGGTTATCGACGTCGTCGGGCAGTCCGCTGACGAAGCTGCGGTCGATCTTCAGCTTGCCGAGCGGCAGGCGCTTGAGGTAGCTCAGCGACGAGTAGCCGGTGCCGAAGTCGTCGAGCGCGATGCCGATGCCGAGCGCGCGCAGCGCGGCCAGCGTGGCGTCGGTGGCCGCGTCGTCGTCCATCAACGCGCTCTCGGTGATCTCGAGTTCGAGGCGGTCCGCGGGCAGCCCGCTCGCGGCGAGGGCGCTGCGCACGGTGTCGAGCAGACCGCTGGCGCGGAACTGCACCGGCGACAGGTTCACCGCCACGCGCAGATCGAGGCCACGCTGCATCCAGCCCGCGGCGTCGCGACAGGCATGCTGCAGCACCCGGGTGCCGATGGCGTCGATCAGCCCGCATTCCTCGGCAAAGGGAATGAATTCGAGCGGTGGCACCAGCGCGCCCCCGGGCTGGCGCCAGCGCACCAGGGCTTCGACCGCGGTGATGCAGCCGCTGCGCACGTCCACCTGGGGCTGGTACATCACCAGGAACTCGTCGTGGGCGAGCGCGCGACGCAAGCCGGTCTCGAGCGCGACGCGCTGCACCGCCTCCGCGGTCAGCGTGGGGTTGTAGTAACGGCAACCGTTGCGGCCGTGGCCCTTGGCGTCGTACATCGCGGTGTCGGCGTGCTTGATCAGCGTGGCCGCGTCGCTGCCGTCATCGGGGAAGACGGCGATGCCGATGCTGGTGGTCAGGTCCAGGGTGTGGCTGCCGATCACGAAGGGCGCGCTCATGCTGCTGCGGATGCGTTCGCTGATCGGCAGCGCATCCTCGGCGCGGGTGATGCGCGGCAGCAGCACGGTGAATTCGTCGCCGCCGAGGCGGGCGAACTCGGCAGCACCCAGGTCGCTGGTGTCGCGCGACACGATGTCGCCCGGGCGGGTGATGGCACGCAGCCGTTCGGCCGCCTGTTGCAGCACGGCGTCGCCAGCGGCGTGGCCAAGGGTGTCGTTGACGCTCTTGAAGCGGTCGAGATCGAGGAACAGCACCGCGAGCCGCCAGTCGTTCTGGTCGGCGCGGCGGATCTCGCGTTCGAGGCGCTCGATGAAGCCGCGCCGGTTCGCCAGCCCGGTCAGGCTGTCGAAATAGGCGAGGTGGTGGATGCGGCTCTCGTATTCCTTGCGCTCGGTGATGTCGCGCAGCAGGCACAGGGCTTCGCTGCCGTCGATCGTGCTCAGGCGTGCTTCCTGGTGCAGGGGGCGTTCGTCTGCGCCGGTGAGCTCGAACTCCACGGTGAGCGGCTGGCGGCTGCGCCGTGTCTGCTCCAGCGCGCGCTCCAGCACTGCGCTGGCCGATGCCGGAAACACCGTCGCCAGCGTCGCGCCGACGGGCAGCACGCCACACCAGCGCTGCGCGTCAGGTGCCGCGCGCAGCTCGACGATGCGGTTGGCGCCGTCGATGCGCAGCAGGGTGTCGGGCAAGGCGTCGAGCATGGCCGCGTTGCGCGCGTTGGCCATGCGCAGGGCGGCCGCGGCCTGGGTCGCGCGCAGCACGTAGCGCACGCGGTGGGCGAGCAGCGACCAGGGCAGCGGTTTGGCGATGAAGTCGGTCGCCCCGGCTTCGAACGCGGCCTCGATCGATGCGATGTCGTCCATGCCGGTGACCATGACGATGGGCAGTTCGGCGCCCCAGCGCCGGCGCAGCGCGGCACAGGTGGCGAAGCCGTTCATGCGCGGCATGTCGACATCGAGCATCACCATGTCGAAGCGGGCCTGCTCGAACGCGGCCAGCGCCTGCTCGCCGTCATGGGCGAGCTCGACGGCATGTCCGGCCTTGACCAGGGCGGCCTGCATCAGCAGGCAGGTGGTCTCGTCGTCATCGGCGACCAGGATGCGCGCCGCGGTCATGTGTCGAATTCCAGTTGCAGCGCACGGATGCCGTCCAGCGCACGTGCGTATTCGGCGCGCAGCGCGTCGAGCTGCGCGCGCGCGTCGTCCACCCTGTCCTCCTTGCCGAGCAGCTCGAATTCCTTGAACAAGGCCGAAAGCTGCGTTGCACCGACATTCGCCGAACTCGACTTGAGGCTGTGCGCGGCGTGACGCAGGCGCGCGCTGTCGCCTGTTGCCACCGCATGCTCCACTTCGGCGAACACGCCGCCACTGCTGCCGGCATAGATGCCGAGGATGCGCGCCGCGAGCGCCATGCTGCCGTTCGGATCGAGCTCGCGGAATTGCTCGATGGTGTCGCGGTCGATTGCGGGCGGCACTGCGGCGGACGTGTCCGCAGGCCCGGTCGCGCAGTCAGCCGCCGCTGCGCAATCGGCCCTGGGCGGCGCGGCGCTCATCCAGCGCTGCAGCGTGGCCTTCAGTTGATCGAGCGCGTAGGGCTTGGCGAGGAAGTCGTCCATGCCTGCCGCCAGGCAGCGCTCGCGGTTGCCTTCCATGACGTTGGCCGTCAGCGCCACGATCGGCACCCGCGGTGTCCGCTTCAGCGCGCGGATCGCGGCGCTGGCCTCATAGCCGTCCATCATCGGCATGTGGCAGTCCATCAGGATGAGGTCGAAGGGCTCGCTCGCAGCCAGTTGCAGGGCCTCCCTGCCGTTGTCGGCAAAGCACACGGTGAGGCCGAGCTTCTGCAGCATGGCCTGGCCGACCTGCTGGTTCACCGGGTTGTCCTCGGCCAGCAGCACGCGACCGGCGAGCCGCGGTGCGGCGGCCCGGTCCGCGAGCGCTCCGGCCGTATCCGCCGGCGCGCTGCGCAGCGCGCTGCACAGCACTTCGTGCAGTTCCGCCTGGCGGATCGGCTTGTGCACGCAGCGCAGGATCCCGGCACGCTCGCGCTCGCGCACGCTGGCGCTGGAATAGCTCGAGGTCAGCACCACCATGCGCAGGGCGGCGAGCGCCGGGTTCTCGCGGATCGCGGTCGCCAGTTGCAGGCCGTCCATCTGTGGCATGTGCATGTCGAGCACGGCGATGTCGAAGGCGTCGCCGGCCGTGGCCGCGCGCGCGAGCGCTTCGAGCGCCGCGGCGCCGTCTGCGGCGCACGTCACCCGCATGTCCCAACTCTGGAGCTGGCGCAACAGGATCTCGCGGTTGGTGGCGTTGTCGTCCACCACCAACGCGCGCACGCCCGCCAGCTCGACGCTGCAGCGCACGGCCTCGACCGTGCTGGCGCCCATGGGCAGGCACAGGTCGATGTGGAAGCGGGCGCCCGCGCCCGGTGTGCTGTCGACGCCGATCTCGCCGCGCATCAGCTCGACCAGGCGGCGGCAGATCGCCAGGCCGAGGCCGGTGCCACCGTACTGGCGGGTGGTGGAGCCGTCGAGCTGGGAGAACTGCTCGAAGATTTTCTGCTGCGCGTGCGCCGGGATGCCGATGCCGGTGTCCTCGACGCTGATGCGCACGCGGCAGTCGCTGACGCCGTCCTCAAGCAGGCGGGCCCGCACCACCACCTCGCCGTGTTCGGTGAACTTGATCGCGTTGTTGAGCAGGTTGCCCACCACCTGGCGCAGGCGGAAGGGGTCGCCGCGCAGGCAGCGGCGCACGTCCGCGGGCAGGTCGGCGACCAGCTCCAGCCCCTTCTTCTCGGCGGGCTGCGCGAACATTGCCAGCGTGCCCTCGAGCAGATCGCCGAGTTCGAACTCCACCGCCTCGAGCTCGAGGTGGCCGGATTCGATCTTCGAGAAGTCGAGAATGTCGTTGATGATGCCGAGCAGGTGACGGCCCGAGTTCTCGACCGCCTCGGCGAAATGACGCTGGTCCTGGGTGAGGTCGCTGTCTAGCAGCAGCTCGGTCATGCCGAGCACGCCGTTCATCGGCGTGCGGATCTCGTGGCTCATGGTCGCCAGGAAGTCGCTCTTGGCCTGGCTGGCGGCCTCGGCGGCGTCCTTGGCGCGCAGCAGCTCCTCGGTGCGCGCCGCGACCTCGTCCTCGAGGTGGTCGCGGTGGGCGGCCAGGCGCGCATCGCGTTCGGCGATCTGGCCGAGCATGCGGTTGAAGCCGGTGGCGAGCGAGTCGAGCTCGCTGATCCCGCTCGCTTCGGCGCGCGCGGCATAGTCCTCGCTGTGGGCGACGCGCGCCATCAGCGTGGACAGCGTCGACAGCGGACGCAGCACCGCGGCGTTGAGCCGGCGCAGGGTCAGGGTGGCGAGCAGCAGCGCGAGCGCCGCGGCGATCGCGGTGATCGAGCCGTGGGCCAGCACCTGCAGGTAGAGCGGGCGCAGGTCGAGGTCGAGGTCGAGCACCCCCACCGCGTTGCCGTTCTCGACGATGGGCTGCGTCATGTGCAGCGTGTGGAGGTTGAAGTGCGCATGTTCCGCAGACAGGCTCGGGGTCGTGCGCGCATCGACCACGTAGTCCCCGTAGCGCGCAAACGGCGTGCCACGGGTGTCGAAGATGGCCGCGCCGCGGACGTCGGGCAGGCGTTCGAGGGTCTTGAGCACGCGGCTCGCGGCGTCGTTGTCGAAGAACATGAGGCTGGCGGCGGCATTGTCGGCGAGCACGCGGGCCATCACGCGGGTGTTGCTTTCGAGGGCGAGCGCGCTGATGACCAGGCTGCCGAGCGTGATCACGATCGCCAGCAGGGCCACGGCAACGCCCAGGGCGCGCTGGCTGACGTGGCGCAGCTTCTCGCCGAGCGTCACGCGGCTGTTGTCGTCGGAGGGGTGGAGGTTCATTGCTTGATCTCGATGGCGAGATTGAGGAGGCGGGCGCTGAGCGCGAGGCCCTGGCGGCGGGCGGCGGCGAGGTTGGCCGAAAAGCCGATCCGGCCGGCGTGGCTGTCCATGTTGAGCATGACGCCGTTTTCCATCGCGCCCGGGCTGTCGGCCACGGTCAACACCGGCCGCCCGTCGAGGCGGTCGAGCACGCGCGCCAGGTTGCCGATCACCGAGCGGGCGACGAACACCATCTGGCAGTCGTCGAGCGCATCGACGCTGCTCACGCGCTGCACGCGCAGGCCGCGCTCGCCGACCTTGCGGCCGGTGATCGCGTCGAGGTGGGCGCCAAAGGGGTCGTCGCCATACACGCATACCGCCAGGGTGTCGCCGCCGCCTTCGGGCCAGGTGGTGAAGGTGGCGAAGTTGAACAGGAATGCCGCCTTGAGTCGGTACTCGTCGGCTGGGCCGTCGCCCGCCCGCGCGGCGCCTGCTGGCATCAGCAGCAGGGCGAATCCGCAGGCCAGCAGTCGGCGCAGCAATCGCAGTGCGGCTAGCGTTGGAGGTGGGTGGGCAGGTAATGCGCACATGCTGGTTCAGAAACGGTAGTCGAACTTCAGGCGCAGGCTGCGGCCGTCCTGGGCGATGCGGTCCATCCAGTGCGTGGAGTCGCCTGCGCTCGGATGGGCGTAGTCGGCGTCGAACAGGTTCAGCACGCTCAGCGAGACTTCGGCGCCCGGTATCCAGCGCTCGGCCACCAGGTGCAGGTTGGAGCGCCAGTTGCCCGCCACCTTGGCGCCCATCGGGCTGCGGCGGTCGCTGTCGTAGGCCAGCTCCAGGCCCATGCGCAGCGCGCTGGCGGGGACGGGGGCGGCGAAGTTGAGGCGGCCGAGCACCCGCGGCGAGTTGTCCACGCGCCGGCCGGTGTCGTCGGTGGCGTGCTGGATGGAGACGTTGCCGCGCAGGCGGGCGCCGTTGCGCCAGCTGCGGCCGGCCGAGAGCTCCAGCCCGCGGCTCTTCACCGTGCCGACGGACTGGTATTGCCCTGCGCTCTCGCCGCGCTCGCTTGCGTCGACGAAACCGATCAGGTTCGCGACCTCCCACTGGTAGAGCGAGGCGCGCAGGTGCAGCTCGGGCGAGACGCGGTGGTCGGCGACGATCTCGAAGGTATCCACCGTCTCGCCGTCGAGTTCGGGGTTGGGGTCGAGGAAACCTTCTTCGGTGTAATAGGCCTGGTAGGCGTTGGGTGCGCGGTGCGCGCGGCCATAGAGCAGCTTGAACGCGGTCTGGGCCGAGGCGCTCCAGATCAGGCCTGCGCGCGGGCTGAGCCGGGTGCCGGTGACGCCGTTGTGGTCGGCGCGCAGGCCGAGGGTGGCGGACAAGGTGTCGCCGAGCCGCCATTCGTCCTGCACGTAGATACCGGCGCGGTAGCCGTCGCGGCGGTCCCGCCAGTTGTAGTCCGAGGCCGGGTCGGCAAGCTCGAGGACGTTCTGGTCGAGGCGCTGGTTGCGCTGATATTCCACGCCGAGCATCAGCGTGTGCGCGGCGAGCGCGGTCGACACCAGTTGCAGTTCGGCGCCGTACCAGCCGGCGGCGGCGGGGTAGCCGGTTGGCTCGCCGTCGTAGATCACCGTGCTCTCGTAGCGGTAGTCGCCGACGAAGGCGCGCGTCGACAGCGACAGCGTATCGCTGAGCGCGTCGTGCCAGCCGAGGTGGGCGACGGTATAGCGATCGCCCTGGTAGGTGCCCGGCACGAGCGTGTCGGCCAGGTAAACGCCGGTGGGGTCGTCCTTGCGCCGGTCGCCGTGGGCGAGGCTGAAGGACCAAGGGCCGCGGCGGGCGGTGAGGTTGAATTCCTGGTCGCGCTCGCCGTCCAGGCCACGCGCGACGCCGCTGCCCTGGTCGCCGAAATCCATCCACAGGTCGTCGCCGTCGCTGCGCAGGATCGCGGCCGACACCATCAGTTCGAGCTCGCTGTCCAGGCGCTTGCCCCAGCTCACCCGCGCCCTGCGCGTCGCCTGCGGCCACTGCCACGAGGCCGAGAATTCGCCGCCGTCGAGCGCCGCACCCTTGCGGGTGATCACGTTCACCACGCCGAACATGGCGTTCTGGCCGTAGATTGCGCCGCCCGGGCCGGGAATGAATTCGATGCGCTCGACCAGATCCATGTCGAGCGGTAGCATGCGCCCCAAGGGGGCGCCGTCGAACAGCGGTTCATTGACGCGCACGCCGTCGATGGTGACCAGCACCCGCGTCATGAAGTCGCCAGCGAGGCCGAAGCCGCGCACGCCGACGTAGGAATACTGGCGGTCGTAGGTCGTGTAGACGCCCGGCAGGGTGGCGAGCGCCTCGTCGAGCGTGCGCCAGCCGAAGGCGCGGATCTCGTCGCGGGTGATCACGGTGACGGCGGCGGCGACGCGGTCCTGCGTCTGCTCGTACTTCGAGGCGCCCACCACTGGCACCGCCATCAACTGTTCGAGGCTGAGGTCGGCGAACTCCTCGGCCATCGCGCTTGGCGGCAGCGCGAGCGTACAGGACAGCAGCAGCCGCGCCAGTCGGCGCAGGGCGGGGGTGCTGTGGGCCGATAAAGGCTGATTGCGGTCGATGCCGTGGGCAGGGCCGGATGGGAAGGGGGCGAGTCGCATGGCGGCGGAAAAAGAGGTGCTCGTAGAACGAATCTACGGCACCCGCCGCCGGGGCTTGAGCTACAAAAGTCACACCCCCCGCACGATCGCGTGCGGGATTGCGCGGATCAGGCAGCCAGACCCAGCCGCTTGCAGATCTCGGTGGTCGGCCCCGCCATGTTCATGCTGTAGAAGTGCAGGCCGGGCGCGCCCTCGGCGATCAGCTTCTCGCACAGGCGGGTGACCACGTCGAGGCCGAAGGCGCGGATCGAATCGGTGTCGTCGCCGTAGCTCTCGAAGGTCTTGCGCATCCAGCGCGGGAGCTCGGCGCCGCAGGCGTCCGAAAACCGCGCCAGCTTGCTGAAGCTGCCGATCGGCATGATGCCGGGGACGATCGGGATGTCGACACCCATCTTGCGAACCGCGTCAACGAAGTTGAGGTAGGCGTCGACGTTGTAGAAGTACTGCGTGATCGCCGAGTTGGCACCGGCGTCCACCTTGCGCTTGAAGGCGGCGAGGTCGTCCTTCGGGCTCTTCGCCTGCGGGTGCCATTCCGGGTAGGCGGCGACCTCGATGTGGAAGCGGTCGCCGGTCTCGGCGCGGATGAACTCGACCAGCTCGTTGGCATAGCGGAATTCGCCCGCCGCACCCGCGCCCGAGGGCAGGTCGCCGCGCAGCGCGACGATGCGGCGGATGCCGGCCTCCATGTACTCGTGCAGGATCTCGCGGATGCTGGCGCGCGACGAGCCCACGCACGACAGGTGCGGCGCGGCCGCAAAGCCGGCGGCGGCGATTTCCTTCACGGTGCTGAAGGTGCGCTCGCGGGTGGAGCCGCCGGCGCCGTAGGTCACCGAGAAGAAGGCGGGCTTGAGCGCGGCGAGTTTCGCGCAGGTGGCGCGCAGCTTGTCGGCGCCCTCGGTCGTGGTGGGCGGGAAAAACTCGATCGAGATTTCGGTGCTCATGGTGTATCCGGTGCGATGTCGCCGCCCGGCGTGCGCAGGGCGTGGAAATGGAATTCGTGGTTGCCGTCGCCGCCAATGCTCGGCGAGTCGAGGATGATCAGGCCGGCCTCCTGTGCCGCGACACGCCGCGCTCGTCGTCGTCGTCCGGTGTCACGGCGAGCCGTGCGTCGGGCGCCAGCATCAGCGCAGGCTTGGTGATCGTGTGGCCGTCGTGGCTGACACGCCCGGCCTCGACCAGCGCGCGCGCCGCGGCACGCGAGGGCGCGAGCCCCTGCGTCACCAGCAACTGGTCGACGCGCACCAGGCCGTGGCGGTCGACCGGGTGTTTGTGTTCGGCCGCCTGGCGCGGCCGTCCCTGGCGGGCATGGAAGGAATTCATGCTCATCGGGACGGCCTCCGGCGTCGATCAGTAGCGGTACGAGTCGGTCTTGTACGGGCCTGCCTTCGGCACGCCGATGTAGGCCGCCTGCGCGTCGGTCAGCTCGGTGAGCTGCACGTTGAGCTTCTTCAACTGCAGGCGGGCGACCTTCTCGTCGAGGTGCTTGGGCAGCGTGTAGACGCCCACCGGATAGTCGGCCGTGCGGGTGAACAGCTCGATCTGCGCGATCGTCTGGTTGGCGAACGAGCTCGACATCACGTAGCTCGGGTGACCGGTGGCGCAGCCGAGGTTCACCAGGCGGCCCTTGGCGAGCAGGATGATGCGCTTGCCGTCGGGGAAGATCACGTGATCGACCTGCGGCTTGATCTCCTCCCACTCGTAGCCTTCGATGCCGGCGACGTCGATCTCGTTGTCGAAGTGGCCGATGTTGCACACGATGGCCTGGTCCTTCATCTTCGCCATGTGGTCATGGGTGATCACGTGGTAGTTGCCGGTGGCGGTGACGAAGATGTCGGCCTTGTCGGCGGCGTAGTCCATGGTCACCACGCGGTAGCCTTCCATCGCCGCCTGCAGCGCGCAGATCGGGTCGACCTCGGTCACCCACACCTGCGCCGACAGCGCGCGCAGCGCCTGCGCCGAGCCCTTGCCGACGTCGCCGTAGCCGGCCACCACCGCGACCTTGCCGGCGATCATCACGTCGGTGGCGCGCTTGATGCCGTCGACCAGCGATTCGCGGCAGCCGTAGAGGTTGTCGAACTTCGACTTGGTCACCGAATCGTTGACGTTGATCGCCGGGAACTTGAGCTCGCCGCGCGCGTGCATCTGGTACAGGCGATGCACGCCGGTGGTGGTCTCCTCGGTCACGCCCTTGACCTGCGCGAGGCGGGTCGAGTACCAGGTCGGGTCCTGCGCCAGCTTGGCGCGGATCGCGGCGAAGAGGATGGTCTCTTCTTCCGAGCCCGGCTTGGCCAGGACCGAGATGTCCTGTTCGGCGCGCGCGCCCAGGTGCAGCAGCAGCGTGGCGTCGCCGCCGTCGTCGAGGATCATGTTGCTGTAACCCCCGTCCGCCCATTCGAAGATGCGGTGGGTGTAGTCCCAGTAGTCGGTGAGCGACTCGCCCTTGACCGCGAACACCGGGATGCCGTCGGCGGCGATTGCCGCGGCGGCGTGGTCCTGGGTCGAGAAGATGTTGCACGACGCCCAGCGCACCTGGGCGCCCAGCGCGGTCAGCGTCTCGATCAGCACCGCGGTCTGGATGGTCATGTGCAGCGAACCGGTGATGCGCGCGCCCTTCAGGGGCTGGCTGGCGGCGTATTCCTCGCGGATCGCCATCAGGCCGGGCATTTCGGTCTCGGCGATGCGGATTTCCTTGCGGCCCCAGTCGGCGAGCGACAGGTCGGCGACGACGAAATCGGTGAAGTTGGTGTCAGCCACGGCGTTCATGTGAAGCTCCATGCTATGGCCGGGCGGAACGTGGGGAGGGCAGCATGGCGCTGCAGGGGGCTCACCCGACATCCCGAACCCGGCAGGGTTGAAGATGATTAGCAGGTGAGCGCCGTTGTACTGCAACCCGCCGCGCGGCGGGGTCCGAGCCTGGGGGCCTGGCAGCAGGGGATGCGGCCGGCGCCTCGCAGCGCTCCTCGGAAAACTCACGAATTATAGCAAAGCTGCGTCCGGGTGGGCGCGGGCTTGAAGCTTCGGTCCGCGCGGCGGGCGCGATCGCGACTCGCGTCGCTCCTACAGAAAACCGCCCGGCTTCTGCATGCCCCCGCAGGAGCGACGCAAGTCGCGATTTTCGCGGCGCTGCGGGTGAGCTGCGCCGCGACCGCCCCGGCTACGCGCGCCTGCCGTTGCTGCGCACGATGCTGACGACGATGGTGATCACGGTGAGCGGCAGCACATAGCCGAGCATGACCCCCGAGAACGCCTGCACGCTGTCGTGCTGCTGCGCCTGCAGCACCAGCCAGGCGGTATAGGCGACGTAGTAGGCGAGGAACACGCCGCCTTCCCAGCGCGCGATCTCGCGCCCGGTGATCATGATCGGCAGGCAGGCGAAGGCGACCGCGAGCATCACCCACAGGTCGAAGTTGCGCGCCGCCTCCGACACCGGCAGGCCGGCACCCGAGGCGATGCCCGCCGCGCCGAGCACGGCGAGGATGTTGAACACGTTGCTGCCGACCACGTTGCCCACCGCGATGTCACGCTGGCCGCGGATGGCGGCGATGATCGAGGTGGCGATCTCGGGCATCGAGGTGCCGACCGCCACCACGGTGAGGCCGATCACCAGGTCGCTGACGCCGAAGGCGCGTGCGAACGCCACCGCGGCATCGACCAGCCAGCCGGCGCCGACCACCAGCAGCACCAGGCCGACCGCGATCAGCGCCACCTGCACGGCCCAGTGACGGTCCCAGGTGGAGGTCGGGATCTCGGTCTCGAATTCGTCCTGCACCGCCTTCGACGCGCGTCGAGACTGCACGACCAGGAACACGGTGTAGATGATCACCAGCGCGAACAGCGCGATCGATTCCACCAGGCCGATGCTGCCGTCGAGCGCCATCACCACCAGCAGCGCCGAGGCGCCGATCATGATCGGGATCTCCTGGCGGATGATCTGCTCATTCACCAGCAGCGGGGTGATCAGCGCCGCGATGCCCAGGATCAGCAGCACGTTGCAGATGTTGCTGCCGACCACGTTGCCGAGCGCCAGATCGGCGTTGCCGGCGAGCGCGGAGCCGACCGACACCGCCATCTCCGGCGCGCTGGTGCCGAAGGCGACCACGGTGAGGCCGACCACCAGCGGCGACACGCCGAAGGAGACCGCCAGCCGCGAGGCGCCGCGCACCAGCAATTCGGCGCCGACGACGAGGGCGACCAGGCCGAGGACGAACATCAGGACTTGTTCAAGCATGGGTGACTCTTGGCGACGTGGTTACGCAAAGACCGGGGCGGGCGCCCGGGGGTTCCGGATCCTGCCGGGATGGACGTGCGGCGGTGTTGTGTGGGAGCGACGCGAGTCGCGATTGCTGCGCACGCAGTCCGCGCCAGCGCCGCAGAGCCGCCCGATCGCGACTCGCGGCGCTCCTGCAGCCGGTTCCGGCTCAGAGCCCGGCGTCGGCGCGCAGTGCGGCGGCCTTGTCGGTCTGTTCCCAGGTGAACTCCGGCTCGTCGCGGCCGAAGTGGCCGTAGGCGGCGGTGCGGGAATAGATCGGGCGCAGCAGGTCCAGGGTCTGGATGATGGCCTTCGGGCGCAGATCGAAGTGGCGGCCGATCAGGTCGACGATCTTCTCGTCGGCGATCTTGCCGGTGCCGAAGGTGTTCACCATCAGCGACACCGGGCGCGCCACGCCGATCGCGTACGCCACCTGGACCTCGCACTTGTCGGCCAGGCCGGCGGCGACGATGTTCTTCGCCACGTAGCGCCCGGCGTAGGCGGCCGAACGGTCGACCTTGGACGGATCCTTGCCCGAGAACGCGCCGCCGCCGTGGTGGGCCGCGCCGCCGTAGGTATCGACGATGATCTTGCGCCCGGTGAGCCCGCAGTCGCCGTGCGGGCCGCCGACCACGAAGCGGCCGGTGGGGTTGACCAGGTAGCGCACGTCACCCTGCATCAGCTCCTTGGGCAGCACCGGCTTGATGATCAGCTCGATCACCGCCTCGCGGATCTGCGCCTGGGTTACGTCCGGATCGTGCTGGGTGGAAACGACGACGGTGTCGATCGCCACCGGCTTGCCGTCCACGTACTTGACGGTGATCTGGCTCTTGGCGTCCGGACGCAGCCACTTCAGCCGGCCGTCCTTACGCACCTCGGCTTGGCGCTGCATGATGCGGTGCGCGTAGTAGATCGGCAGCGGCATCAGGCTGGGGGTTTCGTTGGTGGCGTAGCCGAACATCAGGCCCTGGTCGCCGGCGCCCTGGTCGAGCGGGTCGTCGTTGGCGGCATTGACGCCCTGGGCGATGTCGGGCGACTGGCGGTTGATCGCCGCCAGCACCGCGCAGCTCTTGTAGTCGAAGCCGATGTCGGAGTTGTCGTAGCCGATGCGGCGGATGACTTCCTGCGCGATCTCGCGGTAGTTGGGGTGGGCGGTGGTGGTGATTTCGCCCGAGATCACGACGAGGCCGGTGGACACCAGCGTTTCGCAGGCGACGCGCGCCTTGGGATCTTCGGCCAGCACGGCGTCGAGCACGCCGTCGGAGACCTGGTCGGCGACCTTGTCGGGATGGCCTTCGGAGACCGATTCGGAGGTGAAGAGAAATTCAGCCATGCTGTGCTGCTCCTGAGAAACAAAAATCCCCGTGCGGTGGCCTTGCGTCTGCGGCCAGCTCCGGGGATTTCGTCGAGCAGCCGACGCTTTAGCAGTATTTTTTTCAAGCGCACCGTGTGCGCTGAGCCGCCCTGCAAGTTGTCGAGTTAACTCGGCGGCAAGGCGCGGATTATAGACCGAAGCGGCTGGGTGTGTAAGCATTCGACGTGGACCGTGATTTCCGTCTCTGCGTGGACGCGGGCTTGCCCGCGAATGCCGCGACCGAGCAACCGATAATCGCGGGCAAGCCCGCGCCCACAGGTCATCGCCGCTCCCACAAACCATCGGTGTCGTTTCGCGACGCTCCGGGCATTTTTACGGGACCCCCGTTCGTGTTGTTCCAAAGTCTCTTCCGTCTTCTGTCGCACCTGCCTTTGTCCTGGTTGCACCGCCTCGGCGGCTGGGCGGGCTGGCTGACCTACAAGACCTCGCCGTCCTACGCCCGCCGCCTGCGCGAGAACCTCTTCAACGCGCTCGGCCGCGAGGACGAGGCGGTGCTGCGCGCGGCGGTCGTCGAAGCCGGGCGTCAGGCGCTGGAACTGCCCTTCATCTGGGGCCGGCCGGCGGCCGCGGTGGTGGCGAGCGCGGTGCGCACCGAAGGCTGGGAGCTGGTCGAGGCCGCGCGCGCGGAAGGCGCCGGCATCCTCTTCATCACCCCGCATCTGGGTTGCTTCGAGATCACCGCGCAGTGCATCGCGGCGAGGATTCCGATCACCGTGCTCTATCGCCCGCCGCGTAAGGCGTTGCTGCAGCCGCTGATGGAGGCGGGTCGGGCGCGCGGGCAGATGCGCACTGCGCCGGCCGACATCTCGGGCGTGCGCAAGCTGGTCAAGACCCTGCGCAGCCACGAGGCGGTGGGCATGCTGCCCGACCAGGTGCCGGGCGCGGGCGAGGGCGTGTGGTCCACCTTCTTCGGCAAGCCGGCATGGACGATGACGCTGGCCGCGCGCCTGGCGGCGGTGAAGGGCGTGCGCGTGATTTACACCTGGGCCGAGCGCCTGCCGCGTGGCCAAGGCTATGTATTCCGCCTGCAGGCGCCCACCGAGGCGCTCACCGGCGACATCGACACCGACGTCGCGATCATCAATCGCGAGGTCGAGCGCATGATCCTGCAGTGTCCGCAGCAATACCTGTGGGGCTACAACCGCTACAAGGGACCGCGCCGCGAGCGCGAGGACGAGGCCCCGGAGGGCGCGCCGGTGCGCGCCGACGACACGCCGGTGGGCGACACCTCGGCGGGCGACACCTCGGCGGGTGCCCCGGCCCGCGCCGCGGCCGACGCCGGCGGTGCCGATGCGGAGCGCCGCGCATGAGCCGCATCGTCGTCGCCCTGATCTGGCTGCTGCACTGGCTGCCGCTGTCGCTGCTCGCCCCGATCGGCAGCGGCTTTGGCCGCCTGCTGTACTGGGTGATCGTGCCGCGGCGCAAGGTGGTGCTGACCAACCTGCGCCTGTGCTTTCCCGAACTGTCCGAGGCCGAACGCCGCGCGCTGGCCAAGCGCCACTTCGCGGTGACCGGGCGCAGCATGCTCGAGCGCGGCCTGGCGTGGTGGGCCAGCGCCGAGCGCCTGCGCGCCACCGTGCGCATCGACGGCCTCGAACACCTGAACGCGCTCAAGGCCGCAGGGCGCCCGGTGCTGCTGCTGGCGCCGCATTTCGTCGGTCTCGACATGGCGGGCACGCGGCTGTCGCTCGAAGGCGACTTCGTCAGCGTGTACTCGCCGCAGAAGGACAAGGTGATCGATCACTGGCTGCACCACGGCCGCAGCCGCTTCAACGACCAGTTGCTGCTGTCGCGCCACGACGGCGTGCGCGCCACGGTGAAGGCGATGAAATCCGGCCGGCCGCTCTATTACCTGCCCGACCTCGACTACGGCCGCAAGGAATCGATCTTCGTGCCCTTCTTCGGCGTGCCCGCGGCCACCATCACCGGCCTGCCGCGGCTGGCCCGGCTGGCCAACGCGGCGGTCGTGCCCTGCGTGGTGCGCATGCGCCCGGGCGGCGAAGGCTACCTGCTCGAGCTCGGCGCGCCGTGGGCGGATTACCCTTCGGACGACGTCGAGGCCGACACCCGGCGCATGAACGCCTGGCTCGAAGGCGTGATCCGCACCATGCCCGAGCAGTACTACTGGGTGCACCGCCGCTTCAAGACCCGCCCCGAGGGCGAGCCCCGGATCTACTGAAACACTGGAACATCAAGATGAAACTGCGCTTCACCAAGATGCACGGCCTGGGCAACGACTTCGTCGTCATCGACGCCACGCGCGCGCCGGTCGATCTGACACCTGCGCGCGTAAAAGCGATCGCCGACCGTCACTTCGGTGTCGGTTGCGACCAGTTGCTGGTGGTCGAGCCGGCCAGCCGCGCGGATGTCGACTTCCGCTACCGCATCTTCAACGCCGACGGCGGCGAGGTCGAGCAGTGCGGCAACGGCGCGCGCTGCTTCGTGCGCTTCGTGCACGACAAGGGGCTCACCGCCAGGGAGGAGATTCGCGTCGAAACCCGGTCCGGCATCATCGCGCCGCGCCTGCGCGCCGACGGCCTGGTCACGGTGGACATGGGCGTGCCGGTGCTGACGCCGGCGCAGATCCCCTTCGTGTCCGACTCCGACGCCGTGGTGCAGCCGCTGCAGGTGGGCGACGACACGGTGGCG